>Ga0255058_10000455_pt1 | contig 24015 bp, 25 predicted proteins | sample Cases_109_9_MG_FD_188637 | JGI IMG/M metagenome (GOLD analysis project Ga0255058, IMG submission 188637) | Seawater microbial communities from Amundsen Gulf, Northwest Territories, Canada - Cases_109_9 | ecosystem: Environmental > Aquatic > Marine > Gulf | place: Canada: Northwest Territories... | reverse complement strand
AAGGAAGTTACAAGCTTCTTTTATCACATTTTAAATACCAACAAATCAAATTATACTTATTTGTATAAACAAGTAAGTATAATTTGACATACATTTATATTAGCAACAAGTTACTTGCGTGCCTTACCGCCATGTCAAGGACTTTTGATTGCTGTATCAATTCGAATGTCTCTTTCATATAAGAATGTTTTTAAAGGTTTACGTCTTGAATTTAAAAGTAAAGGAAAGTATCGATGTCCATAGAAAAGTGGGATCCGTGGCAGGAGCTTGAAAAACTACAACAGGAGGCGAATGAATTATTCAGTAATTTCTTCAATCGTTTTTCGTCAACAAAAGAGATAGCTTTTACACCGCAGATAGACATGTATGAAACGGAAGAAGATGTTGTCCTTAATGTTGCACTTCCAGGTACACTTCAGGAAGACATTGATATATCTTTAGAGGAAGAAGATATATTATACATCAGGGGTGAAAGGCCTAATCCACATGAGGCAACTGTTGCCCTGTGCCATCTACAAGAATTGTGTTATGGGTATTTTGAAAGAAGAGTGCAATTGCCGGCCAGGTGTTCTAATGAAAATATAAAAGCAGAATATTCCGAAGGAATTCTTAATATACGAATAAGCAAAAAGCTGTAACACGGAGCATTATTTCTGTACTGTAAAAAACTTACAGAACTTGCTCATACATAATTTGGGAAAAGAAGATTTTATAGAGTACTAATATGACATCCGGCAGGGTCAAAGAACGTGATTATTATGAGGTATTAGGCGTAAGCAAGAATGCAACTAATGCCGAACTGAAAAAAGCATACAGAAGGCTTGCCCTCAAATATCATCCGGACAAAAATCCAGGAGACAAAGAAGCTGAGCGAAAATTTAAAGAAGCTGCAAATGCCTACGAAGTACTCAGTAACCCTGAAAAAAGGAAGATGTACGACCTGCGAGGCCGTTCAGGACTCGAGGACATGGGGTTTCATGGTTTTGAAAGTAACGCTGATATATTCAGCAGTTTTGGAGATATATTCGGAGATATATTTGGAAAAAGATTTTACAAAGAAAGAACCGGCCCTCAAAGAGGTTCTGACCTTAAGCATGACATGACCATTTCATTCCTTGATGCTGCATCAGGTTGCGAGAGACAGCTTCGGTTTGAAAAGAAAGAGGCATGTGAAGTATGCAAAGGAACGGGTGCCAAAAGTGGAACATCAACCGTATGTTCCCAATGTAATGGTACAGGACACGTAAGCAGACAACAAAAACCTCTCGGAGGGTTTTTTACCATTAGTAACCCCTGTCCCATTTGTAATGGTTCAGGGCGGAAAATTGGTAATCCATGTTCTAATTGTAATGGTGAAGGGCGAGTGCCTAAAACAAAATCTTTATCAGTTAAGGTGCCTGCCGGGATTAAGGATGGTTCTGCATTAAGGCTTTCCGGTCAGGGTGAAGCGGGTACCAGAGGCGGGAGCGCTGGTGATTTATATATATATGTTAATATAGCGTCACATCCTTATTTTGAAAGGGAAGGCCTGGATATAAGATATGATGCAAGGGTCCCTTTCACTAAAGCGGCGTTGGGTGGAGAAATAGAGGTTCCAACCTTGCACGGGAAGGCAATATTAAAGATACCAAGATGTACACAATCTAATCAGATACTAAGAATGACAGGAGAGGGAATTCAGACTAAAAATGGAAGAAAAGGTAACCAACTGGTAAAGATAATAGTGGATGTTCCAAAGAAAATATCTGACAAACAGGAAGAACTTCTAAAGGAACTAAACAAGCTCGAACATGATTAATAGTTTATATATTGCAAATTAGGCAAGAACCTCATCTTTAGTACTCTGTAAAAACCCCTTAATAATCAGGAAATAAGTGTTGTTGTATATGCTCAATAATTAGGTAGCGTTTTGATACAAACTGAGGGAGCTTATGAATAAGAGTTTACTAACCAATCTGATAGCCGCTGCTGTTTGCGGTGGAGCTTATGCATGCCCGGAATTTACGGGTAAACACACACTTCTATTGACCGGTTTATTTGCATTATCCGGAGCTTTAACTAACTGGCTGGCTATACATATGTTGTTTGAGAAGGTGCCGGGGTTTTATGGTTCCGGCATTATTTCGTTGAGGTTTGAGGAATTCAAGGCAGGTATTCGTTCATTAATTATGGCAAACTTCTTTACCGAAGAAAACTTTGCCAAAGTTTCCAGGGAGGCATTGCCCCACGAAATCCAGCCCGATCTGGTTATGGATAAGATAGACCTTGACAAGATGTTCGACGGATTTGTGTCAGTGGTCAAGGCGTCTTCCTTTGGTAATATGCTGAACATGTTCGGGGGAGATGAGGCCCTGGAACCTCTCAGAGACCCGTTTAAGAAGGAATTTGAAGGACGGATTTCCGGTATTCTATCCAATATTGATATCTCGTCAATTCTGCAACAGGAAACTGATTTTGAAACATTCAAGTCCCGGATCGGTGACATGGTAGATGCCAGGATGAATGAACTGACACCAAAGCATGTTAAGGAAATCATCGAGGCAATGATTCGGCAGCATCTTGGCTGGCTGGTTGTCTGGGGAGGTGTCTTTGGCGCTTTTATCGGTTTTCTCAGCACTATACTATTATGATCAACCGGCGTGTTCCTGTAATTCTAAGAAGATGAGTAAATGAATAATATTAGCGATTCAGATATACAGAAAATAATAGATTTGTCCGTAAATGTAGGGACAAATTATTTAATGTGGACGGGTCTTCACGGGGAGTTAACTACAAAACAAATCCGAGAAGAACATGATTGTTGTGATGAACTCCTGAAGGTATTGGATGATTTCGACCCGGATGAAGACAAAAAACTTGATTCTAAGCGCTTGGTGGTGATAACGTATGAATATTTCAAGGAAAAATATTCACAAAACCATGCTACTTTGTACAGGGTAGGGTTTGCGATAGCACAGCAAACATTAGGGCTTGCTGCTCGGCTTTCCTCAGACCATGAAGAAGATTCAGGAAAGACTATCGACGATATGTTGCCTGAGCATATGAAAAACCTTAAGAATAGGCTGGAAGGAGTGTTACCACCTGTCATAATACCGAATGTGATCAGCCTTGTTACTGATAAGATAACAGAGGTGGGACTTGAATTAGATATTAGTGACTTATTAGTTCAGGTATTTAATAAAATCGCTTTTCCATCCGAAGGAAGAACGGTTACAGTCACAATGGGAGAAGAGCAAAAAACATATCCGGCTTTCACGGAAATGATAGGGGGTCTTCTTAATTACAGCGTAGAGAAATTTACCAAAGAATGCAAGTCTTTAGATGATTTAAATGCCAAGGAAAAGTTTATGGAGACAATAGGCGTCATTGCCGATGATTTCCTAAACAAAAATGAGGATACATTAAACAAGCATAAAAATGATTTTCTTGAAGAATTAAATCATGGCCGGCAAGCTGAGATAAAACAAACGCCTCTTTCTGTTGATGAACTTGTTTTAGGCGCAATCGGTGGAATGGCAGAGGGCTTCTGGCTTAAGCGCCAACAACAACCTGATTCACCAAACTAAAGGTGTAATGGTAATGTAACCACAAGGCAAGAATCACTCTCCATACCCTAACATATTTCCCCAATTAATTCATGAGTCTCAAAGGCTGGTTTACTCTTGATTTTGATATTTAACCGGTTATTATAAATTTATGAATTTTTAAGATCTATTAAGTTGAGCATACCTGAAAGAAAGGCAAATACTACATGAAACACATAAAGATTATGGGGTTTATGCTGGCGTGCCTATTAAGTGTTTATAATGGGTAGTCTTATGTCCGGGGAAATGACACAAAGAAGATATTATTGATTGGAAGTAATAAACAGAATAATGAGTGATACTTTTGTAGCCATAGACTTTGAAAATGCTGATCGCTTTAGAGACAGTGCCTGCGCTGTCGGCATGGTTCGGGTTGAATCAGGGAAGATTGTTCATAAAGAGCAACGCCTTATTAAACCTCCACGGAAGTATTTTGAATTTACCTACATACATGGTATCACATGGGACATGGTAGCATTGGAACCGGATTTTCAGAAATCGTGGTCATCATTAAAAGATATTTTAAACGGAGTAGATTTTCTCGCTGCACATAATGCTTCCTTCGATAGCTCCGTTTTGCATGCTTGTTGCGCGAAATCAAATATTAAACCGCCAACAATTCCGTTTCGATGCACAGTATCGCTGGCAAGGGAAACATGGGGATTATATCCAACAAAATTACCGGATGTTTGTCGCCATTTAAATATTCCACTAAATCATCATGAAGCCTTATCAGATGCAGTAGCATGTGCTGAAATTGTAATTGCTGCGTCTAAAGAATAGTATAACCTGTATATTCCAGAATGATTGGGGTTATGAAAGGTATTTAATATGGAGACATCAATTTCAGAGGAAACCCATGACGAATGGGTAGTGATTAAGGAAGAAGCGCAAGAATGGGTCCAGAAGCTGTCTGATATGCTTTCTGGAAATAACATTCCCTCCCGCATAGCGCTTGCTCCGGGATGCAGTGCCGGGAGTTGTGGGTGCACATTCCTTCTCCTGGTGGCCCAAAATGATGTTCAGACAGCACTCGTTAATATTGAGGAATATTACATGGAGTTGCATCCTGAAATCAGGGAATCCCAGGAATGGGTTGATCAGGGCAGATGCCCCGCATGCGGTCACCATGTTGGCACTGATGCAAAGGAATGTTCTGATTGCGGGTTGTTGCTTATTATTGAAGAAGAGGGGGGTTAGGTGTTCGAGAGCACTCTTAATAGTATAGTAAAACTTATTCAAGCTAACGAGACGGTTTTCTGGTGGTTAACAGTAACATCAATCGCTGCCTTCTTTGCTACTCTGATAATTGTTCCCTGGTTTGTAATTCGAATACCCTCTGACTATTTCTCTGATTCTAATATAGAACGCCGAAGAATGCCCTGGCCTAATTGGCATCCCCTGGTACGAAGAATATTGCTGGGGGGGAGGAACGTTCTCGGATACGTCTTTATTGTGGTAGGGGGTGCCATGCTGGTGTTACCCGGACCGGGCATATTGACAATTGTGGTGGGGATAATACTGCTGAATTTTCCAGGCAAGTACAGGCTTGAGCGATGGATGATAAAGCGTCGTCCGGTAATGCGTTCTATCAACTGGCTTCGTCGATGGGCGAAGAAAGCCCCGATTGTTCTGGATGAGTTAACTATACCTGAGGAGCCGGGTCAGCCAGTGACAGGGAAGAATGCTGCCTGAAGAACATAATTCTTCCGGATATAATGAGAAAAACAGAGGGAAAATAGGAGTAAAATGGGAAAAAAACGGGAGGAAAATGAGAGAAAATGGGAGGAAAACAGGAACAGCATAGCAAATTTAAGATAAACACTATACAAAACTGAAAGGAGCTATTAATGAAAATATCGATTGAAAGCCCAACGAGGATCAAGATGATTCCGGAAAACGAACATGAGAAAGAGAGTCTTGATGCGCTATGGAAGCTTGTTATACGTTGTGACAAAGACAGTAAGGTGCTATGCCCTATCGGCGCCTACATACCTTCGCAAGATGATGGCGCCAACTTTACGATTCAGGATCAGTGATTCCGAATGCAAGAAGTCAGAGGTCAGATGCTTGTTTTGATTGGGAATCCTTCCTGAAAAAATGAAAATAATCGTTATTTTAACATTATCAATCTTGTTGTCTTCTTACTCATTCGCCCGGATTGATGCCGTCAATGCGGAAGAAAATGAAGTTGGTACTGTTGATTATGAGGCATTGGCGCATCGTTCTGAGGAGTTAGATCCAGTTAAAAACCCGGATGAAGTCATAGCCTTACTTGAACCTCATAAACATGGTAATGATAATAAAAGTTTTATTTTTTATAATAACCTGGGATTAGCCTATAAAAGCAAAGGAAGGTTTAAAGAGGCAATCTCCGCATATGTTCGTTCCTTAAAATTAGAGCCGGACGAACCTGGAGCTCTATATAATTTAGGGATTGCATATTGTAAAAATAATGAATTATCTAAGGCGTTAAAATATTTCTTAAAAAGCGCTGAACAAAGACCCGACCACTCCGGAACAAAAAAATGGATTGGTTATCTGGTGAAGGAATTAGACGTATACAAAGTGCCCGACACAAGTAAGTTGAAATTGGTTTTTGACAAGAATATAAACGTTAATAAAAAAAAACAGGATAAAGAATCAAGACTGAGAATGTATATAACACCTGATGGAGGCCGGATTCAGGTCTTGTCAGTCGATGATAAAATATATTCATATGGCATTGATAGTGATAGTAAAAAACCTGTAGATTATGTAATAATTGATAGTGATGGTGACGGAAGCTTTGAAAGAATAATAAATGCAAAAGGCATATTTAAAGTTCCAACCTGGGTATATAATCCGGAATAGATTTCTTGCTATTGCTGTCTGTCCCCTGCCTTGCCGATCGGTGGAGATATTGCTTAGTTCTTCGTTTCACAAAAGAGTCGCAAAGGCATGATGGAATGGCAAATAGTTATAGAGACATAACCGTCCCTCAGAAATCCGGCCCCCCCAGGAAGGTGATGCTGGTATTTCCTCCTGATTGGTATCCCTCCGAACCATATTTGAGCCTGCCAACTCTGACTGCTTTTTTGAGGGGAGCAGGCCATCACGTTGTCCAAAAGGACGTGAACCTGGAAATGTACGATTGGTTCTTCAGTGGGGAGTTCCTCAGCCTGGTTGTGAAAAAGATTCCCCAACAGCTGGACCGACTGAAGATCATATCGAGAGACCGTAACCTCACCGTTGAAGAACTTAAATTGCAACAGACCCTCTGTGAGTGTACCCATTCCCATATTACGAGGCTTACCGAAAAAGTAGAATCTGCCATGGCCATTGTACGGTCACAGGAATTTTATGATGTGAGTAAATTGGAATGGGCTATAAATACCTTTCGCCAAGTGACTACCACCATATCCCTTGCTTACGCCCCGGCCCGGATCTGCATGCCTCCTATGGAAACCGATTTGACCTATAAGTTGTTTATGTCTTCAGAAGTCCTTAAGGCTGTTGATGACACTCAGGTAAATGTGTACCGGGACGTGTTCAATCACATACTCAAGCCCGCTATTGAAGAGGAAAAGCCTGACGTGATCGGGATATCCATTGTCTTGAGGCAGCAACTCTTTTCCTCCATGACCTTTTGCTCTATGATAAAAGAACAGTTTCCCGGCATTCATGTTACCATTGGTGGAAACACGGTGACCAGATTGCGTGATGTATTGCCTCAAACCGCCAACCTGTTTTCTCTTTTTGATACTGCTATCATGTATGAGGGGGAAACGGCATTTTTGCAGTTAGTGGATGCCATAGGGACTAACCGGGATTTTTCCGAGATACCCAACCTCATATATAAAGATTCTGCCGGAATCCATACCTCCACGGTTACTTCTGCGGAGGATGTGTCTGCCTTGCCTTCACCGGATTTTGACGGTCTTCCTCTCGAAAAATATTTCGTGCCTGACAGAATTCTACCTTACCTTTCCACTCGTGGGTGCTATTGGGGAAGGTGCGAGTTTTGTGATCATGGAGAAGGTTATACCGCCGGGTATAGGGTCAAAAAGATTGACCAGATTATTGAGGAGATTCGGCATCTAAAGGATCGGTACCAGACAACATATTTCCATTTTCCTGATGAATCCTACCCCCCGGCGTTGTTCAAGAAATTAACGTGCAGGTTAATTGAGGCTGATTTGCAGATTGCCTGGTCAACGCATTTACGGTTTGAAGAGAGTTTGCTGGACGATAAGGTGTGGGAAGATGCCGAAAGGTCAGGGTGTAAATTTCTGCATATGGGATATGAATCAGGGAGTGAACGGGTTCTCAAATTAATGGGTAAGGCATCTTCTACCGAGGTTATTAAACAAAGCCTGGAACTCTCCTCCGGGCATGGTGTGTGGAACCACGTGATGGGGTTTTTCGGTTTTCCCGGTGAAACCTACGAAGATGCAAGATTGTCCATACAGTTTTTAGAAGATAACAAAGAGCATGTACATTCCATTGGTTTTGGAACCTTCGACTTGAGCAAGTATTCCCCTGTCCTGAAAAATGCCGAAAAGTTTGGGGTAACCTGCAACAAAAACCCTGAATGGGATTTGGCTCTTGATTATTATTTTACCGTAAATGAAGGACTTGGGGTTGAGGATGCTGAGCGGGTTCTTAAAGAATTTGAACAAAATCATTACGAGGGATGGGATTTAAAGATTTATATTCGGGAGTATGTCTTTTTGTATGTAGCTCATTTCGGGACCAATAAGCTTCCGTCCCTCCAAATAAATTAGGGGCAGACAATTTTGCACAAAGCATTAAATCTATCAGGTCATATCTTTTGATAGAATAAGTCTGCATAAACAGTAACAAGGCAAAAATGAAGAAGTTATTATAACTGTTGAATGTTTATTCAGGGTTTTTTCTAAATTCATAAAATTGTGACAGTGATTGGGAGATAGAGGAAGATGGCCGAAGTCAAAATCATAAATAATCGGTTCCCTTACAATGATCGGTTTAAAATGAGAGATCGTAAACAGATAAATATGATTGTATTACATAGTACTGAAACACCTACATTGGAACTCGCCCGCGAATACGGAGAGCAGGAAATTTATGAAGAAAGCAGTACAGGAAATGCTGCTCATTATTATATTGATTTAGATGGAAAGATATATCGGTATGTTGAGGATAATCGTATAGCTTTCCACGTTGTGGGGTACAACGAACAGTCCATAGGTGTTGAAATCGTAAACAAAGGGCGCTATCCACATTGGTTTTACAATAATAATCAGTTTCCAGCCGAGGAATTTAAAAAAGAGCAGATCACAGCACTTTTAAATTTACTCAATAATCTAAAAGTTCGATTCCCTGGCATAAGCAGATTGGAACGTCATTCGGTTCTAGACCAACGCACAATTCCAGCTGAGGATAATTCGGATGTATTAATCAGACGGCGAATTGATCCCGGACCACAATTCCCATGGGAGTATGTGCAGAATTTTTTTGAATTACCTTACATAAGTGACGCCGACACGGTTTGAATAAATTTTGGGAATACTATGTGTTTAGATTCTAACATAAACTTATGCCTGACCTACAGTCATCATATAATAAAATCCTAACAGTTGATATTGCAAGGCTTATGACAGAATTTGCAAGCCATTTTCACCCACTGTAGTCAAAACGTAGTCAGATTCCAAGGCTTCTACTCCATCTCGAAGACTATCCGGACAATGATGTGCGTAACGTTGTGTAGTATTAATGTCTTCATGTCCTAGCAGTTTGGATATCTTATACAGATCCACTCCTGCCTGTGCTAGGCGGGTGGCGAAAGTGTGACGTAGGTCATGATACCTGAAATCATTAATCCCTGCTTTTCTCAGCACAATGTAAAAAGACGTTCTAAGATTATGGGGATTAATCTTTTTACCGTTCCTGTTGAAAAATACAAAATCGTTTTTAATGCTTCTTACCTTTGACCTTTGCTCAAGTACACCTAACGCAATCTTGTTAAGTGGGAGCGTCTTGGGCTTGCCGTTCTTGGTTTCTTTAATAAGAATAGTTTTTCTGAATATGCTAACTCTAGGCCACTGAAGAGATAGTAATTCTTCCTGTCTTAATCCAGTGTTCAAGGCAAATATTATTATCTCCCTAATCCATTCAGGACTATTATCAAGAAGTCTCTTTTCCTCATCTTTTGTCAACCACCGATCAATTACATTATTCTCTTTTTCTTTTGGTACTCTTGATACAGGGTTGTCCTTGAGCCATTCCCATTCTTTGAAGGCTAAGCTAAAGGCTTTTGAGAGCATAGCAAGTTCACGGTTAAGGGTTGCAGGTTTTGCTCCCTCGTCTCTTCTCAGCACCTTGTACCGTGAAATCATTTTTGGAGATATTGAAAGCAGGTTTGAACCTCCAAAAAAAGGAATAAGATGTTTTAGAGATGAAGTATAACTTCTCTGCATACTACTTGACACTTTTGGAGCATGTTCCTTTATAAACTTATCCATCATATCCCTGAAAGTTTTATTCCGCCCGACCAGCTTTTCAAAATAACTGCCTTCAACAATCTCAGTCCTGATTTTAGCCTCTATAGCTTGCGCAAGTTTCCTATCAGACGTTTCAAGACTCTTCTGAATCTTTCTGCCATTATGCCTAATACAGCACCAAAAGACACCGGCACGCTTAAACATCAGTCACCTCCTTTCACGTACCTGATTGCGTCTGTTAGATCGCTATCGGCGGTATTATATACCATTACCATGAAGCTCTCCAACGATTTTATTAGCCGTTTTTTCATGTTGAAGGTACGGACGTTTTAAATTAGCCATTACTTTATCTATGTCATTTAAGTCGAATAGAACACGCCTTCCAATCTTAATGGACGGTATCTTGCCTACAGACGCCCATTCATATAAAGTTTTTGCAGGCAATGAAGTGTATTTTGAAACTGTTTTGATATCTACGTATCGTTCTGGTGTTTCTGATTTCATATACCCAGCCATAAATTCAGTTATTCAGTTTTTTAAACCCCCTCTGGAAAACTGGCAAACTTAATATTTCCACACACTTAAAAGTCTTTTAAGTGCTAATATTTTCAAGTAGTTCATTTTAGTTTTCCAGTTTTTCAACCTATATAGTGCTGGAAAACTGGATAACTGATTTTGGAGTTATGAATTTTGCATTTTTCTGATCAGGACGTGCTTCAATATCCCAATACCTACCTTGTCCAATATCAACCAATTTCCTCAGTCTATTCTTTGAAACACCTAAATTCTGACAGTTCTCAATAAATGTTGTCATGTTAATAGTTCCATGTTCAATAAGAACCTTGTGCATGTTCTTCAGAGTGTCTTCCTGTGGGTCTGGTGCAAGCTCAAAGCCCTTGTCAGGGTTTAGGGTGAGGTATACATGGTAAGGCTCGTAACGGGTCTTCTCACGCACCCCAAAGCGGTAGACTGTATCTTCATCGTTATCATCGTCATCTACAACTATTTCTTGGCCATCTCTTTTCTTTTTAACACGTGTTAATCCCAGAATGTGATCTGCGAGGTCTACAATGGCCGTTGAACCTTTTGCAACATTATCAGAGTTCTTAGCGGTATGATGTAATAAGATAATCGTAAAACCTGAGTCTCGGAGTTCTTTTAACCTGTTCATTATAAGTCCCATTTCGTTTGATGCATTTTCATCTTTACTTTGTGAAGCCCGTAAAGTATCAAATATCAAAACCGCTCCTTTCGGGAGATTCTTATATTGTTTCCACTCCTTACTATCAAGTTTAGGTGCTTTTATCTTATCATTATTCACACGCCAAAAATGGACATCCTCAGCATCTCCTAACGTTCGTGTTCTGATATTAAGAACGGCTAAAGGATTTTCAAAGTCGATAAATATAACAGGAGCCTTATTCGTTTTAAATCCAAGAAAAGGATTCCCACTTCCTATACATCGTGCCATATCCAACAATAGCCATGTTTTTCCAATGCCACCCTTACCGAAAACCAAAGTTATGCTTCCTTTGGGAATATGTCTTTCTATAGTCCATTCTATTTCTATATTCATGTTCTGAATTTGATTCCACGATTCCAAACAGGACATAATGTCTTCATTTCGCTTTACAGTAAATTTGCTATTATATGATTCCTCAAAAGACTTGATTGCCTGTAATGTCTGCTCTCTTCTCTGTTTGAACGCAATAAGCTCATCTATATGGGAAGGAATTTGGAAGGTTAAAACATCTATTCCAATTTCAGAAAGGTCTAATAGTGTATTTATTACATTTTCGTCAGAATGGTTTTGTTTCAGGTAAGCTTTGACATGCAAAATATCAATATCTCTACCTTGGTCTACTAAGTCTTTACATGCTAAGTAAACACTTCGCATAGTAGGTGAATAAAAATAGTCTTCATTGACACCTTTTTCAGTCAACATTTCAAGTGCTGTTTTATCCCTTAACAAAACACCCAAGACGGCTGATTCATGTTCTATGCTTGAGGGGAGTCCTATTTCTTCAACATACTTTTTCAATGGATTATTATTTCTCAATTCACCCTCCCCAAGGACTCAAGAAACGCATATTTGTTTCTTACCCGTTCTAATTCGGCCTCCACTAATTCTAACCCTATTGAGTCAGCTACACGCCTTGCTTTGCTTAAGAAACTATGATACTTCAACAAATTATTTAACTTGCAACCATTGGTTAGTTCTTTTATAGTATTCAATGTAGCACCAATTCTTTCTGGCTCTTGCTGTCCGCTCAAAGATTGCAGGAGCCAATTTTATTTAAAAATACTCTCAATTCATCTTGTTCCCATTTCAAATAACTTTTCTTTAATTCTCGCCAAATCGCTATACCTGTAGACACGCTGACCGTTGTCAAGTTTTAGGAAATCTTCAGCCTTTAACCGCCTGCTTTCAAATAAGTACGTTAACCGATGACGTGGAATATCCAGGATTCGTAGAACCTCAGAAACACTCAACAATCGGTCTTCGGACAATCTTGTCATAACAATCCACCTTTTAGGATAATGAAGGAGAAAACTTAACTATTTACCCTTTAAGCGCTACATTTGGCGTAGCGACCGCTACAAATGGCGGAGCAAATAAAAAAATATGAGAAATTTCTGATTTGGTGCAGGAAATGTTGTATTGATACAAACTGAATGGGGTTAGAACTTAACGTTCCAATTTATGGATTTTTCTGGTGAATATGAGCATGTATGACTAATTTTGATGTTTTTTTCAAGATGTTTGAGAAGAGGTTTATGTTCTTTTTCTAATTTTTTATAAAGACGAGTAACAACGCTACCACTAATTGTTTTACGGGCGGTTTCATTGGTAGTTTTAAATTTACGAGGATGGTCTCTTAATCCACAATCGGCTATCATTTGACTTTCTATAATATTGATTTCCTCTTCAATTTTAGCTTTTTGCCCTAAATCGTTATTTTTTTTGGCTTCTTTCAAATCTTCCCTGAGTCCTTTTAGTTCCTCCTTACATTTTGTTATAGCTTCATCAGTTAGAACAACATCAACGCCATACCTACTAGTCTTAGTGTTATCTTGTGTTAATGCGCTTGCGTCTTCATTCTCCTTATAGTCTGTTAATTGACCGTATGTAACAGTATCTCTAACATCTAGCGGGCTCTTATCATCTACCATATCTCTTAAATGCTGTGCTTGATACTCTTTATTAGGATTGTCTAAAAGACGGGCTATATATTCCAAACCTCCATTACCTCTAACTTCAAGTAGAATGGGTTCACTCTCATAAGAAATAATCCAATAATCAGCCTTTTTTATAAACAAATTATCCCCTGGTTGGTATTGTATGCCTTTAAGTAAATCATCTAATAAAGTAGTTTTTTTCTCGTCTTGCTCAATCCTTCCCCCTTGCTGTCTATCCTCTGTTTTTATCCTTTCTTTAACAGATTCAATACCTACCCCCTCACCATCAAGCGAAATTATCTCAAACAATTTCCGATCCTGCCATGTTTCCGGTAGTTTCTTAAGTTCTTCCTTGCTCTGTACTGTTGCGATTAAAATATATTGTCGATATTTTTCTCTGTCAATTATAGTGACTAATTCACATAACAAATCATTATTAACGCTAGAAACATTATTTAGTATGTATAGGCGGTAATTGCTAAGTCTTATTGCCCCTCGTTTATCATCTCGTCTTTTATTTAACATATTGGCTGTTGAAGCATGTCCTATATTCTTAAATAAGTCGGTTTCATATGAATAGTCATACATGCTATCATAAATTTTTTCTTTAAGAGGTGGTTCTTTGTCTATATCCGGCCATGCCACGTAAATTGATTTCTTGAAACCAAGTCCCTTTATGTCTTCGACAAACGGCTTGGCTTCTTCGGCAGAACCTCCTACCAACATTAAATGTTTATGATCAAGGTCTTGTCCTTTTTTAGGAATAGTTAGACTTGATAATTTATTCCTATAAGCAAGAAACTTCTTATTTCCCCCAACTATGCTTTCTGTGGTTTTCTCTGACATGTATGCTCCTCCAGCACCCTCAAAATGAATGGACAGGGAAGCCAACGAGGAATTGGCGGTTCAGCGTGCACGCCTACCCTGTCCGTGAATAATGCTATTTAACTACTACAAATTTAAAAGTCAAAAGTAATTTAAAGATGTGTTCTTATTTAACATCAAATGCATTTTAACAACTTCACTTTACAATTTGTCTAATGCCATGATAAAATGACAAAGGCTGTCTCAAAAACAACTGTTTATGGGACACCTAAAACTATGAATCTGGACTATTGAAAATCAAATACTTACAACGTGCAAGTTTCAAGGGTTTTCGAGACACCTAGTTTTAGAGTCCTTTCTACTTTACCACGAGACAATTTCATCTCTTTGGCAATCTCACGAACTGATTTGCCCTGCTTCTTGTAATCTATCACTTTGTCTATATCAACATCACCATTCGGCCTTCCTAGCTTCTTGCCGTTGGCCTTAGCCTTGCGTAATCCACCTCTGACACGTTCTGCTATGATATCCCTCTCAAGTGTCGCCATTGCGCTTATAATAGTGAATATAGCCTCACCAAGTGGGCTAGAAGTGTCGATGTTCTCTTGATAGCTTATGAAGTCTATACCTAAGTTCCTGAATTCATACAAGGCATTTACAAGGTGCTTTGTACTACGTGCAAACCTATCGAAACGCCAGACTAGAACAATATCAAACTTACGTTTTTTTGCATCGTCCATTAACTGATTTAATCCTGCTCTTTTATCCTTCGTCCCTGACACACCATTATCTTTGTAGGTCTTGAACACCTTAAACCCTCGTTCCTTTGAGTACCGTTCTAAATCATTCAGTTGCATGTCTACAGATTGATCTTTGGTGGACACTCTAACGTAAATTGCAACCTTCTTATCCTTCCTCATTTCTTTTCACCACCTTTCACCCAATAAAAAACCCGTGATCACCTGCTCTAGAGCTATACACTCTTGTGGCCGTTTCCGGTACCACCAGGTTCACGGGCTATGATAACAAAAAAGGCCATTAACCCTAGAAGATTAACGGCCTCTTGTTATCAAATATGTTTTGTGTGTATAGCTTCTAGAGTAATTTAATTCTACAACAATTCTAAGTAAAGACAAGTGAGAAAATAAAAATAATTTGATGTTTAATTTTGGCTAGACTACGAATCTCATATCCCATTTGCAGACCATGTGTAGTGTATTGTATTTATCTCATATATACCCTTCTGCGCAATCAGGGGAAAATTTGGTTTTTGGGGATAGTTCCACACACAAAACGTAGTAGTATTTATTAGTTGCTTTAGCAACCAAGGTAGTGTATAAAAAATCACCCCTATATTCATTTTGATTAAAATGAAAATATCACTTTTTGTCACATCACTTTCTCTCTTACTTATCGCAGCTACAATCGGCTGCTATACCACCGCACCAATTACCTCTCTGTCCGATAGTGCTTTAAGTCAAGAGCTTTACTCATTACAAATATAACAAAGGAAGTTGGAAAGATTATTGACATATGGTGGTACTGGTTACACAGTAACACATTCTGATGGAGTGGTTATCAGTGGCGAGCGTTGGACTAACCCTTCAACTCATGTCCAACCAGATACCTATACAATTGACGAATTAACCAGAGTTGAAATAAGGATACAAGAGGTCAATAATGAAATATTAAGGAGAAGCCAGATGGGGTATAAGGCTGCTACTCCCCAGATGGGTTACTCAAATACTACGAAATCTTCAAGCAGTCCAGTCTATTCTACGGCATATTCACGTTTATTTCATCGTTCCGAATGTAGTAAGCTAAGCACTGAAGGCGGGAGCTTAATGTCATTCCCATCCAAAGAAAATGCAAAGAAAAACGGTGGGAAACCATGTCCTGAATGTAACCCGTGATTCCTGTTTACATGCCGGACATGTATAATTTGGTGTGAAATACCTAAAGATTTTTAAGAATATGCCGATAATAAAGATAGATAGTTTATACTTTTTGCATTGTAGAAAACCAAACATTTCTGATAATCATACAACCCCTTCCCTGCCTTCTTAATTAAATTGGATTGTCTACCTCCTTCAACTTAATAACATACCCTTCAAATTCTTCATGTTTTTTGTATTCAAATCTTTCTGAGATCTGAATTGTTACTCGTTCTTGCAAATATGCTCTCTGTATACGTTCATCACCTTTTTCCTTTAACCAATTAGGTGGTTTCTTAATAAATTCTTCCATTCGATCATTGTTTTCTGAAAGTGATTCAACATTAATAAAAAGGTTACCTTTTTTTAAATCTAAAGACTCACCCTCATATAAAGGTGAATACTGAACTAATGTGCCAAACCTGGATTTATTTAAGATCAAGATTTGATCATTTAACTCTTTATAATAAGTTTCAAAAACTGGTATGGAATTTTCCTTATACGAATAATATCCTACAAAACCATCTAATTTAATTTGCTTAACATCCTTATGCCATTTTGACTTGAAATTATTTGACCTTTCAAAGAAACTGTGTAAAGCACCGCTTGTGATTAAAATTAAGATATCGGAAATATTATCAAATCTATCCAAAATGTTCTCAAATTCGCTTTGATTAATCACTTCACACTCATTAGCAATCTTACTATAAAGGAATGATTTCTCACTTGAAGCCAACGAACTTCCATAATTGGTACCCCAATCATTACCATAATACACATGCCACTCATCAAAAAAAGCTCCCTTCACATCAACAGTAAATATTCCATATTTGGTTTCTTTTCCTTCTTTTATTTCATTTGTTTTATCTTCATAAAGTTTATAGTAATTTAAGAGTTTAATTAAAGATGAATTTTCAATATAGCCTTTTAATACATTATCTTTAAACATGCAAATCTTTGTGTTACTTAAATTCTGATTTCCTTGTATGAATTTAATTCTTTCTTGAGCTTTAAGCTTTAAGCCATTAAGAAAGGGGATAACCTTATTATCAAAAAGTTCCTCCAGCGTGGTTACATCAAAGCCAAGAGCTCTTAAATAATCATTCTGCAATTTTAGCTCTACTGCAACTTTGACAAGATCATTAACTGCATTCTCTAAATCACTTAATTTGTGAATATGTAAATCTGGTAACTTATAATTTTCTATTTCTATATATCTGCCTTCATCGTTCTTTATTACATGTTGCAGTAAACGAGATAGAAGCAACAGGAAATACTCCTTTTTGTATTTCTCAGTTCCATGGTGACCTTCCCAAAAATTTATTTCTCTCCCCAAGAGTCCCTTCTTAAAATATAATTTTACTGCTTCATCAATAGTATTAGGTACTATATCATGACCTATCCAAGAAGCATCACAGTCATGAGGCTGCTTATACTCCCAAAAATATTTGATATATTCTGGTTTTTGTTTAAACAAACAATAAGTCCCAATTGAAAAGACGATTTCTAAGAGATTATTGTACTTAAATTGTGCATCAATATATTCACGAATCTCGATTTCTATTTCTGAAGCTTTCTTGTGTTGTTCATTGCTAAAATTTGGTATTAGTACATTTTTAATCTCTTCAAATTTATCTATCCATTCTTTACATTTCTCTTTTGTATCTAAGTAATTTTCTGAATTAACTAATTCTTTAATTCTGTTTTCTATCTTATGTTCTTTTTCTAATTGATTATATTTATCAAAATTTGAACCAAGAATTAAATGTCCATATTTCCATATTTTCCCTTTGTTATACGAAGGTATACTAATATCATCTACCAATGATGAAATTAAGCTTTTAAAAAGCAATGTTTGGTTTTCAGATACTATGTATTTAACAGAGTCAAAGAAACTCCTGTCAAATAGCCCTAAATAAGATAAATCAAATCGGGATTCTTTTTGCCTATATCTGCCAAAAACTATGTTAATATACCAGTTAATTGAAGCAAGATACATGGACTTGTCTTGGTTTTCAATTGCAACTCTTGATACTCCAGCAAGATATTTAAGTAATTGCTCTACAATTAAATCATTTTTTGCTGTCTGAGAAATATCTGCCAGTAATTGATTAAGATGGTAAACTGCATATTTACTAATCTCAAAGTTCTTTACTTCTGTTGCAGCCTCATGAACTCTCAATATTTGATTGACAGCAGTTGAAAAAGAAATTAGATACTTCTCTGGATTATATGCCAGTCTAAACCTTGCATCTTTTTCATCTTTTGCATGGAGCTCATAATATTCTTGTGCTAAAATTAGGCGTTCAAATTTATCTGGATCATCTTTCTGAATATTGAATAATGTTTTTATTATATTTTCAATTCTTTTTAAGCCTTGCAACACAACCTTATTCTTGCTTCTTCGCTTTGTTTCAACAACCAAAACATCCCCAATACCATCTAAGGAATTCATAAACTTTTCCTGCTTTCTTGCTATTTCCTTATTATTTAAGTAATCTTTCTGCTTCATCGAATAATTCTCTTAATACAAATTCAGTATCAGTTATGTAACGCTTTAATCTTCCAAGAAATTTAAATAAAATAAATGCTACGAATATAAAGCCTATAAAAGTTATCCAAGCAAACACTTTCCATATAATTGCTGAAGGGCTAGTTTGAACAAAAAATCTTAGTGAAACTGCAAGAACTATATTTGCAATTAAAATTATCGGCAACCAATTTATTATCCAATCTTGAATAAATCTTTTGCTTATTACCTCTGATTGATATCTTTCTGAAATCCGAGAAACAATTTCAAAGCTGAGTGGTATAGCAAATGCAATTATCACTGCTTCAAAACCTGCTATGCTTGACAAGAAATTTGGTGTAGGGGTGAATGTAATAAAGGAATTGTAAACCAAAATTATCGTCTCTCTAATAGGAATGTTTAGAAAATTATACCCTAAGACATATTTGATTAATGCATAAATAAAAAATACATTCGCAAATAAGATGCAATAAATTAAATACTTCTTTGTTTTCATAATCTGAAATTTCATTAATTCATTTGAATGCATTTATAAGAGAGCAATTGGGGTCAAACCTAATCTATTGACAAAAGAAAGGGGTCTGGTTTACCCTCGGAAATATCTTCTTCGTCCATCACTTGATGGGTTATATGTCAATTTGATATGGTAATTTTGAGGATTTTTGAAATACTGCTGTTTATAATAGTCAGCTAGTCATCAAAATCAAGAGTAAAAAATGATAGTCAACCCCAACTGGCTTAAACCCAAAGAAAAACCTTATTTCCATCAAATCTCACTGGAGTGCATAGATAAATTAGTTGAATGCATGGAAGGTATTGATATAGAGGAGATGGATTGTGATAGTTGCTTTAAAATGCATGAAATATTAAGAGGTGAAATAGACGATCCAGAGTTTCTTGAATTTGCTATAGAGCATTACAGTGAAATGTTTGGGTATATTAATACTGGCAGGGTAAACATCAGGATTCACAGGGATATTACTGGTGAGATGTGGTTTGGGGTAGACAAAATACAAAAATAAATGGATTGTACCATTTGTCAATAGATTAGGTTTGAGCCTAAACAAGGGTTTAGTGGCAATCCTTAATAGGTGTCTGTCCCTAATATAATAGACATCGATTACTACTTGATTACCTCAAGTACCCCTTTCATTCCTTTATCCCTATGGCTCTTGAAAAAGAGGAGTTTTTTATCACAGTAGAAGATATACTTACCGGTTTTGACTGGAGTAAATCTGATAATCTTTGGTTCTTTACTCAGTGACTCAGAAAAATCAATACCTGCCTCGGGAGCCTTTATGACTATATTATGCGGTACTAAAAACTTAGCTTTCTTTTTGACCTCCAATTCTACAGGCACATTGACTACTACTATTATGTGGTTGGGATCAAAGTAATAACCCCCTCCAACAATCTCTATTCTCTGAATGCCATCATTACCTGTGACAGCTTTGTATGCCTTTTCTTGTCCGCTCGCCCCATTTACAGAATATACACCCAGGATAATTACTAAAATGAACAAAGGTTTTAAATAACGCATATTTACCCCCTTTTCATATAAATTTATATGCGATTCTGTCACACGACCATTTATACCAGTGTGGTGGATCCACATAATTATTGGGACAGGCCAGGCTATGCTTTCAGGAGAAATCCATGAGCACTCAACCCGGCACCGAAGGATACCATTACACACCAATCTCCGGAAACAATACCATTATTTAAAATCTCCCGCAACACAAACAAGACTGTCGGAGATGACATATTTCCATATCTGGCCAGGACATCACGGGTTGCCTGCAATTTTGTCTCAGAAATTCTCAGTTCGTCTCTGACTGCATTGATCACCTTTTCCCCTCCCGGATGGAATGCCCAGTGTTTAATGTCTTCCAGTTTAAGTCCTCTGGGTGTTAACAGATCCATCACGACCCTGGCAACCGTCTTACTAGCGAACTCTGGTAATTGCAAGGAAAGCTGGTTATGCAATTGCCCATTTCTGTATATGTATCGTATATCCTCACGATATTGAGGGTCGCACCGGCTCGCAGAGGCAACCAATTTCAATTTCCCTGGTCGACTCCACAGTACGGATGCTGCTGCACCATCAGCAAAGATCGCATTTGAAACAATCAAGCTCAAATCGTCTGCCATCTGAAATGTAGCACTACAGATCTCTACAGACACACTCACAATCAGTCCATCGCTATTCTCTTGTAACATATCCCTGCAAACCTGTAAATTCGGAATCGCACCACCACAACCGCTTCCTACAAGGTCATGTGTTCGTATCTGATTGGATAAGCCAAGTTTTTCTATAAGATAAGTTGAAATACCAGGACAAATGTAACCCGTGCAGGTATTCACTACCAATCCCGAAACGTCATCTGTTGTCATGCCCACCTGAACTAAAGCATTATCAATCGCCTGAGAAGAAAGTTCCACGGCCCAGTGCGTAAAACGGGAAATGCGACTATCCGGATCTTCATTCACGAGACACTCAATGTCTTCCACCGCAATATGTCTTTTTAAAACACTCGGATGAGCAAAGATCTTACGCATTTTTGATAGATTAGCTCGCCCTAATTTTTCCGAGTAATAATTTATGAGAAACGCTTCTGCTTCTGACTGTTTTGTCACGTAAGGGGGAGTGGCAACAGCGAGAGAGGCAATAGATACATTTTCATTCTTCATATACAGGAATACACTTTCTTCAATAGATTTTTTTCTGGTTTACTATATCATCTGTCCCAGTAAGATTATACATCCATCCCTAACAATCTGAGCCCCCTCCGAATGTAACGTGTATGTTTCCAGAGAGGAGGCTTTACTCCCAACCAGTATCCCATAAAATTCATTGTAGGCAGAAATGGAAGACCAATGGCATTTGGATTCATAAAATTCATGTGTGTTGCCATACTATTGTGAATCTTTTTCAGTAGCCATTCCAACTGAACGGTTGGAGATAAGTAAAATACCGGTTCAAGCATTTCATGGGGAGATAGAGTCAATATTCCCTCTGTTCTCGCGATGTTTTCAAGTTCAGTACCAGGATATATGCGTATTCCTATCATAAAAAGTGCAACATCTCTTTGACTTATACGCCTTTCCGCAAAACGAAGGGTTTTTTGCACTGTCTCTTCGGTTTCACCCGGCCCGCCGAACATGAATATCCAAAGACACGGTATCTTGTGGTGCTGAATGACCTCGGAGGCCTTATAGACATCTCTTGCAGTGAAACCTTTTTTCAAACGTTCAAGAACAGGGTCAGCTGCACTTTCAACCGTGATACCAATACCAACAAAACCTGCTTTCTCCATTGTTCCAACAAGTTTATCGTCTACAAAAAGCGGATTTAACTCAACGGTTTGAAGACGGATATTTGTTCGAAGCTTTGCAATAGTATCACATAAGGCCATTGCATGGTCATAGGGCGAATTAAATACATTATCAACGAATTCAATATCTCTCATCCCCCTTTTCGCAAGATCCATAATTACCTCTGCTATAGTATGAGTATCACACAACCGATAATAATGGCCTTCGATTTTTCTATAGGTACAATAAATACATTTAAAATGGCACCCCAGTTTCGTTTGAACCGGCACCGTGGAGAATCTGGAGAGATAAGAAGGTACATTTATCCATCGATGAAAATCTGGCAACAAACTGTTACCAGAAAAACGGTCGCTATAACCAGTATTTATTCTAAAACCAGTATCGTCAATCCAGGCTACGCCAGGGATATCTTTCGGCACCTCATCCTTTGATAGCATCTCTAATAATTTTGGAAAGACAATTTCTCCATCTCCCAGGATTGCCCAATCTGCCCCGGTAAAACGGAGTAATGCTTCCGGCATTACACCAACAGCAGCGCCACCGAGGACAACTGTTGCATACGTCTTTCTGCGAATGGTATCTATGAGTAACGTCAAATCCTTATAGAACACAGCGGGATGTTGCATGTCATTATTGTCAATATTGCGTAAGGAAAGTCCTACAACGTCCGGTTGTGTTCTGTCAATTACTGAACTCAAGGTACATAATGGATCCCATTCAAACATTAAATCCAACGTTTGAACCTGATGACCTGCTCGTTCACAGGACTCTGCAACCAGGCACGCACCAAGAGGAATAACGGGAATTGGTCTGCGGTAACGATTGGTAATTATTAGAAGGATATGCACGATTTAGTCTATTTTAGATTAGAATAGTATTACCCAAAGCCGCCGTTATTACGTTTACGTTCCATTATACCTCATAAAAACAAGATACAATCAGCTTTTCTGTTCTCTTATTCTAAGATGAAAACCTGTGTCTCTTTTTTAATTTTTGTGTAATATGCATTTTTGTGGTGTTATATCAACTATTTAATGAGAATAATGACCTGATTGAAAAGGAATTGAGTTAACATCTTCCAAATGACTATTGGCTTTTTCATTAGTCAAGAAAAAAGAGACGGCTAGGCAAGATGTGGTTTGGGGTGGGGTCATGGTGTGAATAAGAAATAATTCACCCCGTGAAATCTTCTTTTTAAAACTATTTCACCGTGGTCAAATAATTCAAAGAGTCAAACCATCAAACCGTATCATTTGCCGGAGCGAACTGGACGGACATAGAATTCGCTGGTGAAGTTGACCCAGAACACGAGACCACTGCCGAAGTGTACGCCCCACGCACTCTCCGAACCATATTCATCACCTGTCCAAATCAATTCCTGCTTATTACTAAAAATATGGTCTATGTATAAGCCATTACTCTTACTAGACTCAAGCAGTGATGCAGCCTCTTCCACAGTAGGCAATCGCCAGTCGCTGTATCCAGCATGCCCCCTGCTGTTCAAGTCCCTTACCCACTGCTTTACAACATTCCATTTTATGTAATTGTCAGAGCCGTTCTGGTACCACATCAGACCTGTGGCATGGTCTATTACTACCTTATCACCATTGATTACCTTCAAGCCATAACTATGATTGATTGTACTGTGCCCATAAAATCCCCAATCATTCTTTTCACGTATTGAAATATTCGGCATTGACTGTACCTGAGATATAGACAAATCATTATAAGATGAACGGAGGGTTATGCGTGGTTCTTCTGCTGAATGAATAACCGGCATTGAAATGAATACAAATGATATGATTAAGACATGTAGTAGTAGGTATTTTCTCATACTAAGCGAAAAGATTAGATTAATATGAAAATGGCAATGTAGGCTTGATTATAAACTTACTGGTATATAAAACAAGGAGTTTTGCCTTAGATTTACTACCAAATTACGCTTGATATGTGAACGGAATTCAATAATCAGGATTCACAGGGATATAGAGGGTAAGATGTGGTTTGGGGTAGGGTAGACATTTACAACATAAGGAAGATTCATCTGGTAACCAAAAAAGTCTATATTTTTCGAGGTTTCATCTAAGAATTTAGACTTTTTTGGTGTGGTTATGTTGAAACCTAAATTCCCGTTTTATTAAGGAGAGAAAAGAGTCTGTAAC
>Ga0255058_10000454_pt1 | contig 24021 bp, 19 predicted proteins | sample Cases_109_9_MG_FD_188637 | JGI IMG/M metagenome (GOLD analysis project Ga0255058, IMG submission 188637) | Seawater microbial communities from Amundsen Gulf, Northwest Territories, Canada - Cases_109_9 | ecosystem: Environmental > Aquatic > Marine > Gulf | place: Canada: Northwest Territories... | reverse complement strand
CCCATCGTCGCCGGGCAGCCAGCGCTCCACGCCGCCAAAGCGCTGACGGCGAAACTCCTCACCGTAGGCGAAACCGTCCCGCTTGCCAACGGATGCCGCCCAGGCCTTGATCTGGGCCTCGATCAGCGGCCGGTAGTCACCCTTGTCTGCGTCCCTGATGAATGGCACATCGAGGCCGGCGGCAGCGACCGCGGCCTGCGCCTCCATTACCGTCATCTCCATCTGGCAGACGTGCTCACAGAGGGCGGCTATCTTGCGGTCGATCTGCTCGCCGATGTCGACGGTCTTGTTCACATCGCGGGGCGACTTGGCAAAGAAGTAGCGCTCACCCACGTAGTGTGGAGCGAGACCGTCTTCGGCGTGCTCCGGATGATAGAGCGGGAAGTGGGCGAAGCTGGCCGCCTCCGTGGCTGCCATAGCGATACTGCGGTGGTCGCCGTGCTCCTCGTACGGCGTAAACGGGTCCCATGTGAACAGCACGTCAGGGCGGTGAGCACGGATCGCGCGCATGCACCGTTCGCGCAGTTCGTTGAGCGGCGTCTCGCTGAGGCGGCCGTCTTCGTAGCCCAGGAACTCGACGTCCGGATCGACGCCCAGGACTCCGGCGCCTCTGCGGGCTTCTTCCCGTCGCGTCTCCGCCGTGAAGCGCTCGTCCCAGGCCGGATCGAGCGTGCCCCGCTCGTTGTTCGTGGCGATGACTTCGTGGATCTCGTAGCCCAGGCCGGCCATCTTCGCGATCGTGCCGCCGGCCATGAACTCCATGTCGTCCGCGTGGGCGACGACGACGAGCACCTTCTTCGTCACACTACCCTCCGCCGACTTCCGCCAACAGGCGCTTCGCGGCATCCCGGATCATGGCGTCGGCGCTGGGCGCGTAGGCCGTCATGCCCGGCTCGTAGCCGCCTTCATCGTAGGCGTGTTCCGGGACTACGTAGCCAACGTAGTCGTTCGCGTAGCAGGCCATTAGCACGTCGCCGAACGGCGCTGCCTCGCGAATAGCCGCCGCCGTTTCGGCGAAGAACTCACCCGGCAGCCCCAGCAGCGCCAGCCCATCACCGAGCCGGATCGCCTGCACTTCCGTGGCCGAAGGCGCCGGCGAGCGACGTGCCCAGGCCGCGGCCCAGCGCTCGGCCTCGAAGCGAGTGAGAGTCGCCGTGGCTGCTCGCCGATCCGGCGAGCCGGCCTGGGCGGCCTCCGCTGCCGCGCCGATCTTCGCGACGCGCGCGGCGTAGGCATCGTCTGAGTCGAACTCGCGCGTCGGTAAGGTGATCTCGCGACGGACGGCGCGAAGAGACGGCGCGACGAGGCGGCCGCAGGGCGAGACTTCGGGAAACTCGTCCCAGCGGATGTTGTGCGAGCGCTGTCCCGGCCCGAGTGCGCGCATCTCGGCGGCGAGCCTCAGCGCCTGCGCGCCGATGATCTGACCGGCGCGCTCGACGCCGGGGAAGTCCTGCGCGATCCAGGCCGGGTTGACGTCGCCACAGGCACCGTTCAGGTAGACGCAGGGCGCGCCGGTCTCACGTTGGATCAGCCGGCAGGCAACACCCGGGAACTCACCGGAGAGCATCAGGTTCGTCGCGTCAAGCACCGTTGCGTGACAGGCGAAGTTAAGCACGGTGGCGATGGGGCCGGTCTCGCCGTCCACCGAGACGACGTGGAGCGTCGCATCCTTCGGCCACTCCGGGTCACGGCGGTTGAGGCTGATCGTGTCAACGGTCGCGCTTGCGTGCTTGATCGACGCCAGGCGCCGCGCCGTCCACGCCTCCTCAATGGCAGCGCAGACCTGGCTGACAAGCGTCTCGGCCAACTTGTCGTCGAGCTGGGCGAACATGCCAGCGCGCAGACCGACGGGCGCAGCGTGATCGTGCGTGGCAGCGATGAGCACGCCAGCCGGGCGAATGCCATGTGCCTCAGCGGCACGAGCGCGCACTTCGGAGACGATCCACGGGTGCATGCCGAGAAGGTCGCAGCTTACGACGACGGCCGTCTCATCGCCCTGTTCGACGACGAGAGCCCGCGCCACAAGCTCGTCGTGCACGCCCTGCGACGCCTGCACGCGCGCGCCGTAGCCGTCCATCTGGACGCCAACGGGCGGCGTGATGTCAACGGTCGCGGCACCCGCCAGCAATTCGGGCATGGCGCCACCTATCTTACGGGACGGGAGCGCCGTTGAGCGCCAAAGGTCAGAGCCAGGTCTGGACGGTCTTCTGCTCGTTCTCGAAGGCGATGAGCGCGAAGTGCTCGATATCGATGGCGAAGAGGTGCGGACTATTTACGCGCGACGAGTTGATCGACCCTGGGGTCGTCGGACGCCTCTTCGTGCAGAGCCGCGGTCAGCACATCGTCCACGTTGTCGACGAGCACGAACTCGAGGTCGCGGCGGACCTCTTCGCGAACGTCGAGCACGTCGTTCTCGTTGTCCCGCGGCATGATGATGCGCTTGAGACCGGCGCGGTGCGCAGCGAGGATCTTGTCGCGGATGGCGCCGACGGGGAGCACCTTGCCACGCAGCGTTATCTCGCCGGTCATCGCCACGTCGTTGTGGACGGGCCTGCGCGTCATCGCGGAGACGAGCGCGGTGGCCATCGTGACGCCAGCCGAGGGGCCGTCCTTAGGCACGGCGCCGGCGGGGACGTGGATGTGCAGGTCGTTGCGGTCGAAGAAGGCCGGCGCGATGCCGAGCGTGTCGGCGCGCGAGCGGGCGTAGGTCAGCGCCGCCTGCGCCGACTCCTGCATAACGTCGCCGAGCTTGCCCGTGAGCGTGAGGCGGCCCTTGCCGGGGACAGCCGTCGCCTCGACGAAGAGGACGTCACCGCCGGCGGCTGTCGCGGCAAGGCCGGCCGCGACGCCGACCTCGTCCTTCTGGGCCGCCAGCTCCCAGCGGAAGCGCGCCGGCCCCAGGAACTCGGAGACGTTGTCCTGCGTGACCGAGATCTGGCTCTTCTCGCCCTCTACCACCAGGCGCGCGACGCGGCGGCAAACGCTACCCAGCTCGCGTTCCAGGTTGCGGACGCCGGCTTCGCGGGTGTAGGAGCGGATGATTTCGCGAATCGCTCCTTCGCTCACGCGCAGAGCCCGCTTCGAGATGCCGTTCTCCTCGAGCTGACGCGGGAGCAAGTAGCGCTTGCCGATCTCCAGCTTTTCGTACTCCGTGTATCCGGGCAGCTCGATGACCTCCATGCGATCGAGGAGCGGGGGTGGGATCGTATCGATCAGGTTGGCGGTGGCGATGAAGAAGACTTGAGAGAGGTCGAAAGCGATATCGAGGTAATGGTCGGTGAAAGTGAAGTTTTGCGCGGGATCGAGGACTTCGAGCAGCGCCGCAGCCGGGTCGCCCCGGAAGTCCGTGCCCAGCTTGTCGACTTCGTCCAGCATCATCAGCGGGTTGGCGGAAGCGGCGCGGCGCATCTCCTGAATGATGCGGCCGGGCATTGCTCCAACATAGGTGCGGCGGTGACCACGGATCTCGGCCTCGTCCCTCATGCCACCGAGCGAAACGTGTATGAAGTTGCGATTGAGCGCACGGGCGATCGACTGACCGAGCGAGGTTTTGCCGGTGCCAGGCGGGCCGACGAAGCAGAGGATCGGCCCGCGGGCTTCGCCGTCCTTCAGGTTGAGCACGGCGAGGAAGTCCAGAATGCGCGTCTTCACCTTCTCCAGGCCGTAGTGGTCCTCGTCCAGGATGCGCGCCGCGTGCTCGATGTCCAGCTGGTCATCCGTTGTGATGTTCCACGGCAGGTCCGCGATCCATTCGAGGTAGGTGCGCACAACCTGGTATTCGGGCGAGATCGCCGGGATCTGCTCCAGGCGTTCGATCTCACGGTCGGCCTCTTTGCGTGCGGCTTCGGGAAGGTCTGCGCTCTGCAGGCGCTCCCTTAGTTCGGCCAGCTCCGGTGTGGCCTCCTCCCCCAGCTCTTTCTGGATCGCCTTCAGCTGCTCGCGCAGTATGAAATCGCGCTGGCGCTTGTCCAACTCGCCCTTGACGTCCGACTGGATCTTGTTCCGGACCTCGAGGACTTCGAGTTCGTGCTTGAGGAGCGAGTTGACGAGGGTGAGGCGGCGGCCGACGTTCAACTCAGCCAACACCTGGTAGCGATCCTCCGGCTTCAGCGGCAGGTTGGCGGCGATGAAGTCCGCCAGCGCCGCGGGCTCACGGATGTCACCGACGGCAGCAGCGATCTCTGAGGGCATCGTGTCTGAGAGGCTGGCGGCGCGGACGAACGCTTCGGAGGCCTGGCGCATGACGGCCTCGGCCTTGAGGTCGGCGCCACCTTCGTCGTCGAGCTTCTCGACGCGAGCGTGAACCGGGGGCCCCTCGCCCTCGACGGCCACGAGGCGGACGCGCGTCCGTCCCTGGAGTATGGCGTGAACGGAGCCGTCGGGCGCCTTGGCCATACGAACGATGCTGGCGACAGTGCCGACATCGCTCAGGCGCAGCCCTCCCTTTGATCCTTCGTCATCATCCGGTTCGCTGAAGATGGCAACGAGCTTGCCTTCGGAGGAGGCCGCCTCGTCGATCGCCCGCTTGTCGCGTTCATCGACGGCCATAACGGGCATGAGCTGCTGCGGATAGACGACGTTCGTCCCGCTGGGTATCACCGGCATCACGTCCGGGAGGACAAGCTCCTCGGGAGGCGGGACCGGCTCTGAGGCCGGCTTCTTCTTGCGCTTCGGTTTGTCTGTCATCTGCAGGTGGTCAGCGGACGACGATCGTCAGGTGGCGTCCGCCGTGGGGTTTGGTCACAGGAAGTGTGATCTCCAGTATTCCGTCTTTGTAGACGGCCTTCGCTGCCTCGGCGTTAACATCGGAGGGCAGGTGAAGATCGCGCTGGAACACGCCGTGCGTTATCTCCATCTGGCAATAGACACGGTTTGGACGCCCGCCGATGGGCTTGCGCCGGCCGCGGACGATCATCGAGCGGCCCTCGACCTCGAGCTCGATCTCCTCTTCGGGGATGCCGGCAATCTCCATGAGGACAACGACTTCTTGATCCGTGTGATAGATGTCGACCGGCGGCTCCAAGTAGGGCCGTCCGAATCCGGGACTGGCGGGAGAGCCGAAGACCCGTTGGTAGGCCCGGCTCATGCGCTCCTGAATGTGCTGTTCGAAGTCCGACATCTCGACGTCTCGCCTTGCCATGGAGGACCCGCGTGGCGGCCGTCAGGCCACCTGCACCACCATCTCCACCTCAACCGCGATGTTGAACGGGAGCTCGGCCACTCCGACGGCGCTGCGGGCGTGCCGTCCACGGTCTCCGAACAACGATATCAGCAGGCCGGAAGCGCCGTCTATAACCTTCGGCTGTTCATTGAAGCCGGGCGCGCTATTGACGAAGCCAAGCAGTTTGACGATGCGGGCGACGCGCTCCAGGTCGCCAATCTCTTGCTGAAGCGCGGAGAGGTTACCGAGCGCGCAGAGCCGGGCCGCTTCCGCCGCCTCATCCACGCTAACGTCCGCGCCGACCTTTCCCTGCACGAAGCCGCTTCCATCCGGTCTCGCCGGTCCGGCGCCGGAGACGAAGACAAGATCGCCGACTGTGACCGCGCCGATGTACTCTCCCGCTGACCGCTGCGGTGGTAGCTCCAGTCCCATTTCGCGCAGGTGGTCGGCGACGCTCATCGCTTACTTGCGCTTCTTGCCGCCGCCGGCGCGTGGTTTCGGCTTCGCGCTGTTGCCGGACGCATTCGGCTTCGGGGGACTCTTCTTCGATTTTGGCTCGGTCTTCTTCCCCCTGGTCTTTGCCGACGCCTTCGCGGCTGGCTTCGGCTTCGTTTTCGCGCCGGGCTTCGCTTTCGTTGTCGCAGCGGGCTTCGGCCCGGCCTTGCCCTTCGCCTTCGGCTCCTCGCCGTTTTCACCCTGGTCGGCGCCGGTCGGAAGGTCGTCGCCGGCCTCCGAGTAGTCCCGGCGCATGTCGACGATGGCGATGGCAGCCACCCGGTCGTCGTCGCCCACGTCCATCAGCTTGACGCCCTGCGTCGGGCGGCCCTGCTTCGAAATGTGCGTCACCGGCGTGCGGAGCATGATCCCGTTCTCCGAGATCATCATCAGTTCGTGCTCCGGGTCTACAGCGCGGGCGTGGACCAGAGGGCCACTCTTGGGATGAGTCTTGAACGTGATGACGCCCTGCCCGCCGCGGTTATGGCGCGGGTACTCTTCCACGGGCGTGCGCTTGCCGTGTCCCTGTGCGCTCGCGACCAGGAGATTGTAGCCTTCGCGCGCGATTTCGAGCCCGATGACGGTATCCTTGGACGTCAACTTGATGCCACGAACGCCACCCGACAGACGTGACGCCGACCTCAGCGCCTTGACCGCAAAGCGTATCGCCTGGCCGCGTGCCGTGACCATGATCGCATCGTCCTCATCGCTGCAGATGTGTGCGCTGACGAGTTCGTCGGCGGGTTCGAGGTCCATCGCGATCAGTCCGTCACGCCGCACGTTGGCGAAGTTCTTCATCGGCGTCTTCTTTGCCTCGCCTAGCTTCGTGCCCATAACCATGAACTCGTTCTCAACGCCCTTGGGCGTGCGGACGACGGCGGTGATACGCTCGCTCTGGTCCAGCATGAGCAGTTGCATGACGGAGGCGCCGCGCGCCTCACGCTTGCCTTCGTCGACTTCCCACGTCTTGACCTGGAAACAGCGGCCGCGGTCGGTGAAGAAGATCAGGCGGTCGTGCGTATCGGCGACAACGAGATGGCGGATGTCGTCATCCTCTTTGGTGCGAGCGCCGATAATACCGACGCCACCCCGACGCTGCGAGCGGTAGGTGCTGAGCGGGATGCGCTTGATGTAGCCGCGCGAGGAGATCGTGACGACGACCTCCTGGTGGGCGACCATGTCCTCCTCGGAGAACTCCTCCGGTTCCTGATCCATGATGAGCGTGCGCCGCTCGTCGCCAAACTTGTCCTTCAGTTCTTCGGCATCGTCGCGGATCAGGAAGTCGATCTTGCGCGGGTTGGCCAGGAGGTCTTCGAGGTAGCTGATCTGCTTCAGCAACTCCGCGTACTCCGCCTTGATCTTGTCGCGCTCCAGGCGCGCGAGACGACGCAGCTGCAGGTCCAGCACGGCCTGCGCCTGACGGTCAGTCAGCTCGAACGGCTTCGCCATCAGCTTCGTCTTCGCGTCATCGGCTGAAGCGGCGCCGCGGATCGTCTTGATCACCTCATCCAGCATGTCGATCGCCTTGAGCAGACCCTCCAGGATGTGCGCCCGCTCGCGCGCCTTTTCCAGCTCGAATTCGGACCGGCGGCGGATGACGTCGCGGCGGTGGTCGATGAAGGACTCGAGGATCTTCTTGAGGCTGACGGTGCGCGGCTGACCGTCGACGAGGGCGAGCATATTCACGGCGAAAGCCGACTGCATCGCTGTGTGCTTATAGAGAGCGTTGAGTAGCTGCTTCGGCTGCGCCTCTCGCTTGAGCTCGATGACGACGCGCATGCCGTGGCGGTCGGACTCGTCCCGCAGGTCGGAGATGCCATCGATCTTCTTCGCGCGCACGAGGTTCGCAATCTTTTCGACGAGCGCCGCCTTGTTCGTCTGATACGGCAGCTCAGTGACGATGATCTGGTTGCGGCTGCCCTTCGCTGTCTCCTCGACGTGGACGCGCGCACGTACTACGACGCGGCCTTTTCCGTCGGCGTAGGCCATGCGGATGGCGTCCCGTTTCTCCGTCGTTGGCGCTTCACCGTCTACACCCGGAACCCTGTGCGTCTCGAAGCGAAAGGCAACACCGCCGGTGGGAAAATCCGGCCCGGTAACTATGTCCGCCAGGTCGGCGCCAGTCGTCTCCGAGTCGTCGATCAGGCGGATGATGGCGTCACAGAGTTCGGTCAGGTTGTGGGGCGGAATGTTCGTCGCCATTCCGACGGCGATGCCGGAGGCGCCGTTGGCGAGCAGGTTGGGCAGACGGGCCGGCAGCGGCAGTGGCTCCTTGAGCGAGCCATCGAAGTTTTCGAACATGTCGACGGTGGCCTTGTCGAGGTCGACGAGGAGCTCCATCGCGATGGCGCTCAGCCGCGCCTCCGTGTAGCGCATGGCAGCCGGCGGGTCGTTGTCCATCGACCCGAAGTTGCCCTGGCCGTCGACTAGCGGATAACGCAGCGAGAACGGCTGGGCGAGACGAACCATCGCCTCGTACACCGGACTATCGCCGTGCGGGTGGTACTTGCCAAGCACCTCACCGACGATACGAGCGCTCTTTTTGTAGGATGAAGTCGCTGTGAGGCCCATGTCTGACATGGCGTAGAGGATTCGCCGCTGCACGGGCTTGAGGCCGTCTCGGATGTCCGGAAGTGCACGGGAGACGATGACGGACATCGCGTAGTCGAGGTAGGAGGTGCGCATCTCCTCCTCGATCTTGACTGGGCGGCTGTTGCCCAGAGGGAATACGGGAGGTTCGATAGTCATGAGGGCTCCTGGCGAAGGGTGCTTGTGTGGGACGCAAGCCAGAGTAGCGCAGAGTGACAATGAGGCGGCTGTTCCGGCACGCATCTATTTTACAGTATTCAGGTACTAATTACATACAAATCGATACGCTAAGTTAGCAGATTTTCTGGCGAAGATAGAGTCTGAATTCTACGCAAATCTATGTTGACGTTAGTGGTCAGTATCTTTAATTATTAGTGTATACTAACGTTTATGCCTAGAGAAGGAGCCCCTTACAGTGATTCGCCTCATTCTGCCCCTCCTCGCCCTCCTCTCGCTGTCGGCCGTTGTAGCCTGCGGCGGCGACGACGAGGACACGCTCACCATCTACTCCGGTCGCTCAGAGAGCCTCGTACAGCCGATTCTCGAGCAGTTCGAGGAGGACAGCGGCGTCGACGTCAGGGTGCGCTACGGTGACACCGCGGAGCTAGCCGCGACGATCTTCGAAGAAGGCAGCAACAGCCCCGCTGATGTCTTCTTCGCGCAGGACGCCGGCGCCCTCGGCGCCCTGGCCGAAGCCGGCCTGCTCAAGACGCTGCCGAGCACGATACTCGATCTCGTGCCGTCCGAATACCGCTCGCGAGTCGACCTCTGGGTCGGCATCTCGGGCCGAGCGCGAGTCGTCGCCTACAACACGGAGGTGCTTTCTCCAGACGACCTTCCGGACTCGATCTTCGACTTCACAGACCCAGAATGGAAGGGGCGTATCGGTTGGGCGCCGCAGAACGGTTCGTTCCAGGCGTTCGTCACGGGGTTACGCGTCCTGGAAGGCGACGAGGCCGCTCGAGACTGGTTGGAAGGGATACAGGCGAACAACCCCACCGAGTACCCGAACAACACCACCTCGGTTCAAGGCGTGGCGAACGGCGAAGTCGACGTGGCGTTCGTCAACCACTACTACCTGTTCCGCTTCCTCGAAGAGGAGGGCGATGGCTTCAACGCCCGCAACCATTACACCGGCTCCGGGGACGCCGGATCACTGGTCAACCTTGCCGGCGCGGGAATCCTCGAGACGACGAACAGCAACGACCTCGCCGAGCAGTTCCTTGAGTACATGCTCAACACGAGCGCACAGCAGTACTTCGCAGACGAGACGTTCGAATACCCGGTTATAGACGGCATCGCGATCCACGAGGATCTGGTCCCGCTGGCCGAGATTCAGCCACCTGACATTGATCTGAGCGACCTGTCGGACCTGGACGGGACGCTGGAGCTGCTGAGAGAAACGGGCGCGCTGCCATAGAAGAGCACCCATGGCGCTGACGTTCGGCGCCCTCCGACGACCGCACACTTTTCGAGCGCCGCCCATTGTGGCGGTGCTGGCAGCCGGCGTGGGCGCGGCGATGTTGCTGCCGCTCGTGTACCTGGTGATACGGGCCAGCGATAACGGTGCGATCGTCGAAACGCTGACGCGCGGCAGCACGGTGGACACACTGATCCGCACGTGCCTGCTGGCGGCTGCGGTGACGGCGGCCGCGATAATGATTTCGCTACCCGCCGCGTGGCTCACCGCGCGAACCGACCTTCCGTTCCGCGGCGTCTGGTCAGTGCTGTTCTCGCTGCCGCTGGTGTTTCCGTCCTACGTTGGGGCGTTCGTGCTGGTAGCGGCGCTGGGGCCGCGCGGCATCGTCCAGAACTGGCTCGAGCCGCTGGGTGTCGACCGCCTGCCGGATATCTACGGCTTCTGGGGCGCCTGGCTTGCGATAACGCTCTTCACTTTCCCCTACGTTCTGATCCCACTGCGCGCCGCCATGAGAGGGCTCGACCAATCGATGGACGACGCAGCGCGCTCTCTCGGCGCTTCGCCGCTCGGTGCCTTCGTCCGCGTAACGCTGCCACAGCTGCGCCCGGCGCTGGCCGCGGGCGGTCTCCTCGTCGCGCTGTACACCTTGAGCGACTTCGGCGCCGTCTCGATCCTGCGCTTCGATTCGCTGACCCGCGTCATCTTCATCCAGTACAAGTCGGCGTTCGACCGCTCCGAGGCGGCGTCGCTCGCACTTCTGCTTGCGGGCGTAGCGCTGGCCGCCGTCTGGATCGAGTCGATGACGCGGGGCAAAGCGCGCTACCACTCGCAGGCCGTGCGCAGGACGCCCAAGGTCGTGCGCCTGGGCCGCTGGCGCTGGCCGGCGCTGGCGTTCTGTGTGTCACTGGTGATGATCTCGCTCGTGCTGCCGGCATCCGTGCTCGTCTACTGGCTCGTGCGGGGCCTGGACGCGGGGCAGTCGGTGAGCTTCGTCGGCTCGGCGGCCGTGAACTCCGTGCAGGTGTCCGTGCTGGCGGCGATCGCTGCTATCGTCTTCGCTCTACCTGTGGCCGTGCTCTCCGTCCGCCATCCGGGCTTCCTCTCGCGGCTGACCGAGAGGGCGAGCTACACGGGGTTCGCGCTGCCGGGGATCAGCATCGCGCTGGCGCTGGTGTTCTTCGGGGCGAACTACGCGCCGTGGATATACCAGACGCTGCCGCTGCTAGTGTTTGCCTACGTCGTGCGCTTCATGCCGCAGGCGCTGGGAGCGTCACGCTCGTCCCTCCTGCAGACAAACCCGAAGACGGAGGAAGCGGCCCGCGGGCTGGGCAAGGGCAGGGTCACAGTCTTCACCCGCATCACGCTGCCGCAGCTTCTCCCGGGGCTTTCGACGGGCGGCTTGCTGGTCTTCCTGACGGCGATCAAGGAGCTGCCGGCCACTCTCCTCCTGAGCCCGATCGGCTTCAGCACTCTGGCGACGCAGATCTGGGCGAGCACGAATGAGGCGATGTTCGCGCGCGCCGCCGCACCCGCCATTCTGCTCGTGCTCGTCGCCGCGATACCGACTACCATAGTCGTCCTGAGAGAGCAGCGAGCGAGATGAGCGAAGCATTCGTCCAGTGCGCCGGCGTCACGAAGCGGTTCGGCAACACGACCGCCGTGGACGACGTGTCCCTTGAGGTCGAGCGCGGCCAGACGCTGGCGCTGCTGGGCCCGAGCGGTTGTGGCAAGACAACGCTGCTGCGTCTGATCTCCGGCTTGGAGCGGCCCGACGCCGGCACGATATCTATCGGCGGCGTGCAGGTCGCCGGCGGTGGTAAGAACGTGGCGCCAGAGAAGCGGCGCGTCGGCATGGTGTTCCAGGACTACGCCCTGTTCCCGCACCTCAGCGTGCGCGACAACATCGCCTTCGGCATGAGCGGGAACGGACGCAAGGAGCGCGTCGACGGGCTGCTCGCAGGCACCGGTCTGGCCGGCCTCGGATCCCGGATGCCGCAAGAGCTGTCCGGCGGACAGCAGCAACGCGTGGCGCTGGCCCGCTCACTGGCCGCAGGGCCGAGCGTGATGCTCCTGGACGAGCCGTTCTCCAACCTTGATCCGGAGCTGCGTCACCGGCTGCGAGAGGCCGGGCGCGCGATCCTGGCCTCGCTTCAGATGACGGCAATTTTCGTGTCGCACGACCAGGAGGAGGCCCTGAGCCTCTCCGGGCGACTGGCGATCATGATGAACGGGCGCATCGAGCAGGTCGGTTCGCCATCGGAGGTCTACAACCACCCGGCGACACGGACGGTAGCGAGCTTCCTCGGCGACGCCAACTTCCTGCCGGGTGAGTGCCGCGACGGAAGGCTGCAGTTCGAGCTTGGCAGTGTGGCCGCGAAGAGCGATCTAACGGGCGCCGTCGATGTAATGGTGCGGCCCGAGCGGCTGAAGCTCGATAGTAAAGCCGGCGTGCCCGTCGAAATCGTGCACGCCGATTACTTCGGGCACGACCAGCTAGCGACGGTCCGCCTGCCCAGCGGGGACGCGGTGAAGGTACGCCTTCAGCCCGGCCGTCATTTCGAGATCGGCAGCCGTACGAGCCTGAGCCTGGCCGGCGACGTCGTGCTCTTCCCCGCCTAGCGACAGGCTTCGCCGAAGGCCCGGAAGAGCGCACCGGCGTCGGGTCGCATCTCCGGCCGCTCCGGGTGCCATTGCACGCCGACGATCCAGCGATGTGTGGCGCTCTCGACCGCCTCGACGTAGCCATCGTGCGACGACGCCACGCAGCGCAGGTCGTGGGCCAGCACTGGCTCGCTCGCGCCCTGGTGGTGGCGCGAGTTAACGCGGAGTTTGTCCTCGCCCTCGTAGGCGCCGGCTAGACGGCTCGCTTTGTCCGAAACGACGACTTCGTGCCAGGCCGACTCGTCGTTCCGCGCGCGGTGAGAGTCATCGTCGATATGCTGAAGGAGCGAGCCGCCCATCGTCACGTTCAGCAGCTGGAAGCCACGGCAGATCGCCAGCACGGGAACGTCGCGCGTCAGCGCGTCCTCCAGCAGGCCTTTCTCGTGCTCGTCGCGGTCGTTCTCCGGCGACTGAGTTTGCTCGCCGCGCTTCTCGCCGTAGAGCTTCGGGTTGACGTCGACGCCGCCCATCAGCAGCAGGCCGTCAGCGTCCTCAGGCAGCTTCTTCTCTTCGATCAGGCGGCAGCGGCCGGCAGCGCTTTCGACGGCGTCTATGTAGTAGCTGGTGCGCTCCCAGGTCGGCGCCTTCCAGCGCGGTATGGCGATCAGGGGGCGGGCGCCGTTATCCATGGAGCGATGTTATGACGTGCAGGAGACGCTCGACAAGCGCTTACCGGCCAGCCGCGAGGATGAGCAGGAACTCGTAGACGAGGTTCGCCGCGAGCAGCGCGGTGATCTCCGCCTGGTCGTAGGCAGGAGCCACCTCGACGACGTCGAAGCCGACGACGGACGCCGCTGGAAGGCCCCGCACGAGGTCGACGATCTCGCGGCTGGTCAGCCCCGCGACTTCGGGCGTCCCGGTGCCGGGCGCGTACGCGGGGTCGACGCAGTCGATGTCGAGCGAGACGTAGACGGGCGCCCGCGCGATGCGGCCGATGTCCTCGAGAGTGCCGCTGACGCCGCGGGCGGCGAACTCGGAGGCGGTGAGCAGGTGGAAGCCGGCGGCGCGCGCCTCCTCGATCAGGTTGGCGGAGAGCGAGCCGCGGATGCCGACCTGCACCGAGGCAGCGGGGTCGATCAGCCCCTCTTCGACCGCGATGTGGAAGGGAGTACCGTGATGGTAAGGACGGCCGGGCGGCCCTGGCCAGAAGTCGGGGTGCGCGTCGAAGTGCACAAGCGACATCTTGCCGTGGCGCTCAGCCAGCGCGCGCAGGACGGGAAGCGATGTCCCGTGGTCGCCGCCGAGGACGACCGGCATCACGTCCGCCTCGACGATGCGCTTGAACTCGTTCGTGAGGTGGTCCATCGTCTGCTCGATGTAACCGGGGAAGACGTCGAGGTCGCCGTAGTCGACGACGCGGAGCTTGTCGAACGGCGCTTCGAGAGCGTCCGGGTCCCAGCCGTGTGGCCGCAGCTGGCCGGAGGCGTCACGGATGCCACGGGGGCCAAAGCGGGCGCCGGCTCGATAGAGCACGGCCATGTCCATCGGCACACCGACGACAGCGACGTCAGCGCGAGAGAGATCGCGGCTGGCGGGGCAGCGGGCGAAGGTGTAAGCCCCGCCATAGCGCGGCCCACGCTGCCATTCGTCGGGGAGGAGACGATCGCTGCTCACGCCGCGATGATAGCAGCGCGACGCGGTGAGTGAAAAAGGCCGGGAGCGCGGCCCGGCCCTTGCGAACGCGCGCTGTAGCTAGTCGTCGTTCTCGTCATCGCCGTCGGCGCCGGACAGCCGGCCCCGCGAGCGGGGCTTGAGCTTGTCCTCGTCCGCGTCATCGCTGCCGTCGTCGCGATCGGCAGCCAGGTCGTCGCCGTCGTTCAGCGCCGCAGAGTCGTCTTCATTGCTGCGCCCGAGGCCGTTTCTCACGCTCGGCCGGACGGAGTCAGTAGCGACGGCAGGGAACGAGAGCTTACCGACCTGCGAGACGCCCTGGAGAGTCTCCCTAATGAAGAGCTTGACACCGTCCTCGTGCAAGTTGGAGATGGCAGCGACGTACTCACTGCCACCGTCCATTAGTTTGACCAGCCGCTGCCCGAGGCGGGACTCGAAGTCGCCGAAGCGCTCGCCGGCCATCGTCTCTACGAAAACGTTACCTTTCTTGTCTCGCGCCAACTTGACGAGGTCACCAGCTGTGAGCTGGTTAACGACCTCCATGTCGGGCCGCGCGAGTTCGGTGATCGTCGTCTTGCCGCTCTCTTCGATGAACATATCAGGCGATAGCTTCTGGCTGTGGGCATTCTTGCTCTTCTTTTTCGGCGCGGCCTTGCCGAGCGTCGCTAGCCGGCTGAGGTTCTTGCGCGCGATAAGGTTGAGCGGATCGATCTCGATGGCTTTCATGTAGGAGTCGCTCGCATCAGCGTAGCGGCCAAGCTCCGTCAGCGCCTTGCCCAGACGGTTGCACGCGTCGACATCAGCCGGGAACGATTCGAGGATCGATCGATTGAGGTCGACGGCCTGCTCCCACTGACCCTGGAGGGCCATCTGGATCGCAACGTCGGCCTGCTGCTTCTTCGCCCTTGTCCCATTTTCTGCCTGAAAGACCATATCTACCCTGCTCTTCTAGTCGCCGTTTATGCCTTCTCTGGACGCTGCATTCTAAAGGAGCCGGCGACACAATTGCAATGTCCGTTCGCACCTATCTCGTATAACGAATTCTTGCGTTCCTGGGTTCCCCTATCCGGTAAGGATAAGACGGCGCGCAGTCACTATTGTTACTGGATTCGGGTGGCAGAATCGAAGAGGCACGCGGGATCGAAAATGGGGATAACTTCCTCTTGACGCAATCGCGGAAAGGTGCTGTCGGCGAAATCCGTGAGAGCCGACGCTCGGCGAGAACAGATGAAAAGCGTAATGGGGAGATGGTCGGGGTGGGCGGATTCGAACCGCCGACCTCACGGTCCCGAACCGTGCGCTCTAGCCTGACTGAGCTACACCCCGATCAGCGTTCCCGCAGTGCGGGTGCGCGCCGTCACAAGCGAAGCCGCCGGTCGCACCGGCGGCAACGCAAGATTACCAGACCGCCTATGGGCTGTCGAGGCTGATTGCTGGCCCCGGAGGCGCCGGGTACACTGGCGACAACGCCTCGCCCGGCCGGGGCAGGCCGGACGGCAGATGCAGTCAACGATTTCAGGCCGCGGCTTTCTCTTCAACGTAAATCTCGTCTTCCTTTCGCAGGTAGCGATATACGGTCTTGCCTTTGTCCTGCGCGTCATCTTCGCGCGCGGTCTCGGCGACGACGGCCTCGGCACTTACTCGCTCTTCTTCGTCGTCGTACTGGTGGCGGGCGGCATCGGCAACCTGGGCATCGGCCTCGGCAACGTCTATTTCCTGAACAAGGAAACGTACCCCTACCGCATGCTGCTCTCGGGCAGCCTCGCCGCCTTCGGCGTGATGTCGATCGTCGCCTGGTTGGTGATCGGCGCCTGGGGGTTGGCCAGCGGCGCTGATCTCTTCGTCGAAGACGGGACGTACTGGCTATATGGGGCCGCGCTGCCCGCGATCATCGGCTACTCAATCTTCACGTCGTTCCTGCACGGCTCCAGCCGCTTCGTAGCGCTAAGCCTTGTTGCCGTAACCCAGGGGGTCATCGCGGCGATCGGCGCCGGAGCGCTGCTGGCGGCAGGCGATCTCGACGTCGGCAGCGCGATCGCGGTCTGGTCCGTGTCGTTCCTCGTCGCGGACGTCGTCACGCTGGCGCTGATCCTGCCGGGGAACCTGGAGCTGGGCAGGGTTTTCCGGCCACCGTTGGACGTGCTCCGGGAGCAGATCAAGTACGGAGCGCAGGGCCAGGCCGCCAACATGGCGGCGCTCTTCAACTACCGCCTCGATCTGTTCCTCGTCGCCGCCTTCGTCTCGACGGCCGGCGTCGGCCACTATGCCGTAGCGGTAGGACTCGCCGAGAGCGTGTGGTGGATCTCTTCGGCGATTTCAATGGTGCTGCTGCCACGGCTGACGGCGATGGAGAAGGCCGACGCCGACGAGGTGATTCCGATCGTCAGCCGCAACACGCTGCTGATTAGTGTGCTGGCAGCAGGCGGCCTGATCGCCGTGTCGCCGCTGGCGATCCAGGTGCTGTTCGGCGGCGACTTCTACCCCGAAGCGTTCCTGCCGCTGGTGCTGCTGATGCCGGGGATCGTCGCCGCCAGCGCCACACGCGTGCTGGGAAGCTACCTCTTCAGCCGGGGCAAGATAATCTTCACGACGTTCGCAACGTTCATCGCGCTGGGCGTGACCATCGCCGCAGATCTGGTGCTGATCCCGCTGTGGGAAGTCGAGGGCGCGGCCGTCGCCTCGTCGATCGCCTACACCGTAGCGCTGGTCGCGACGGCGTACTGGTACCGGCGGGAATCGGGACGGGGCGTGACCGAGGCGCTCCTCTGGCGACCGAGCGACGTCGGCTACTACACGGCCGCGCTCAAGCGCGCGCTTCGCCGACGGGCGGGTGGCGAGGCATCAGGCACCGAGACGTTGCCGCAGGACGAGCCAGACGAAGACGGGTAGCGCCAGCTGCCGCCGCAGCCGCGAAGGCTGACGCAGCAGGCGAAATAGCCACTCCAGACCGGCACGCCGCATCCAACGAGGCGCGCGTGACGTCGCGCCCGAGATGAACGAAAACGATCCGCCCTCGGCAACGGCGACGCGCACGTTCAGCCGAGACAGGTTCCTGGCGATCCACTCTTCCTGCCGCGGGAAACCCATCGCGACGAGCAGGACGTCTGGTGACGCAGCGTTGATCGCCTCGATCACAGCTTCCGTGTCCGTGCTCCGGAAGTAGCCGTCGCGCACGCCGGTGATTGCGAGCGCGGGAAGGCGCTCGTGCATCGCCCGCGCCGCAGCCGCCGACTCCTTCGCCGTGCCGCCGAGCAGATACACGCTGCGGCCGGATCCAGCGAGCGCCCGCAGCATCTTCCACGTAAAGTCGACGCCAGCCATCGCCTCAGGCAACGGCCGCCGTAGCGCCGAAGGGCGAATCACGAGCGAGGCGAGCGACAACGGGAACTGCAAGAGTGCCCGCATACCGTTGCCGGGCAGCGACAGGTAGTTGGCGGCCCAGAGCACGCCGACGCCGTCCGGAAGGCGTATCGCGGCGCCGTTCAGGATATCGCGGACTCGCTCGTCGCCATGGGCGCGGGGCATGAACTCTGAGTACGGCTTGACGATGTAGGTCTTCGCTTCTCCCCCGGCGAGCCTCGCAATCTCGGCCGCGGCTTCGCTGCGGGTGAGACCCTGAAAGAGAACCCCCAGTACATCGACGGGCTGCGAGGTCACGACCGTCGTCGGCCGCGGCCACCCCGCCGGCCCCGGCGTTGACCACGGCGCTGACCGCCGCCTCTGTCAGGGTGCTCACCGGGCGGCGGCTCGTCTTCAGCGAGGATGCCGTCGAGCGACTGGAAGGCCACGTCGGCGACGTACTTACCACGTACCAGAGCGCGACCGTTCTCACTGACGATGCGCCAGCGGTCCTCTTCCGTCAGGAGCAAGATGATCGCCGCGGCCAGGGCGTCGTCGTCGCGCGCCAGGAGGACGTGGTCACCGGCCAGTAAATCGAGCCCCTGCGCCGCCGCGACGCTGGCCACGGTCGGTAGCCCACGCGCCAGAGCGTTGAGGATCTTGAGTCGCGTGCCGCCACCGGTTTGCGTGACTTCGGCGAAGACGCGAGCGCGCTGATACAACGGCTCGGCATCCTCCAGCGGCCCAACGTACTGAACCGAGGGACTACGCTCGGCCAACTGAATCAGGCGGCGGGGCGCGTCACGACCGGCGACGCTTAGCTTGACGTCAGGAATGCGCTCGCGGACAAGCGGCAGGATGCGGGTGATCAACCGCTCCAGGCCGTCGATGTTCGGCTGCCAGCTGAGCGTGCCGAAGTACATGATTTCGGACTCTGACTGGGCGAACGAGAGCGAAGGCAGATCAAGCAGCGCCGGGTCCGGGATGTTCGGCAGAAGATACACGTGGTTCCTATCGACCCCGATCGCGACGAGCGCTCGCGCGTCATCAACCGAAACGGCGAACACGGCGTTGAAGCGAGACATGATCTTCGCCTCATATCGCCGCACGCGCGCCGCCTCTCGGCCGGCAAGCCAGCGCTTAGGGCCAACGCCTGGCTTGGCCGATTCGCGCTCCCAGAGGCGGTATTCGGCGTTGTGCTGGTGCAGCATCGTGAGGCCAGAGAACCACTCCGGCAGGTACTGCGCCACCAGCCAGCCGTCGACGAAGACAGCGTCGGGCAGACCGGAGGCTAGCTTGTCCTCAATCAGCACCTTCATCTGACTGGAGCGATTGCGCTCGACACTCAGCGGCCGGCGTCCCAGATAGCTGCGGACGAGGTTCCCGGGGCTGCGCCCACGGTTGACGAGTACGGTTTGCACAGAGTTTTCGGCGGCCCACATCTCCTGCGACTGCGAAAGCGGCTCACGGATGATCGAGACCGCGGCAACGCTGTGGCGGCGACTCAGATAATCGAAGACGCTCTTCGTCTTCAGCGCTGCTCCGCTATGGGGAGGAAACGGGAAGTTGGCGGTGATGAAGAGAATGCGCATCCGGTCCGCTTACCGCGCGCCCTTCTTCGTCATCACCAACCTGAGCGTGTGGACGAGGATCATCAGATCGACTGAGAGTGGGTGACGACGCACGTAGCGCAGGTCGTAGCGCACCTTTTCGTAGTGGGTGAGATCAGAGCGCCCGTTGACCTGCGCCAGACCGGTCATGCCCGGCGGCACCTGGTGTCGCTGGCGAAAGTGCGGTGGCCAGGCCGCGACGATCTCCGGAAGGTCGGGGCGCGGGCCGACGAGGCTCATGTCGCCCTTGACAACATTCACCAGCTGCGGCAGCTCGTCGACGGTGGTCTTGCGCAAGGACCAGCCGATGGCAGTAGCGTGCCGCGGGCGGCCCCTCGGACTCAGGAGGCGGCGCATCAGGTCGCCCGTGGGCAGGCGCTCGGCGAGGTCGCTGCCACGGCGGTTGTGGTGCATTGTGCGGAACTTGAGGAAGCGGAAGGCGCTGCCGTTCAGCCCGATTCGGTCTTGCTTGATCAGCACTGGCCCTGGCGACTCCATCTTGATCAGCGCCGCCGCCAATGCGAACACGGGCCAGAGGATGCCGATCATCAGCCCGCCGACAGTAATATCGAGCAGGCGCTTGAGCGGCGAAGTCTCGCCCGTCTCTACGTGATCGATCCCTGGATATCGTCCCGCTGGAAGAGGTTCGCTGGCCGGCTTCTGGCCGTTCGGGCCCGTCGGGGCAGGGTCCTGCACTCGCCTGGCGTCTGGTTCTCTCATGATCAGCGGCCCGCCCTCGCCGAGATCATCTCGGCTATCTGTGGCGTGCTCATGTGGTCGGCGAGCGCCTGCCGCCAGGGACGGAGCGTGATGCCCAGCCCCGCCGCGCGGCGGTTGGCGAGCGTCGAGTCCACCGGCTTGCGGTTCGGCAGGCCGAAGTCTGCCTGGCGCGCCGCGGCAACCGGCAGGCCGATCCCTGCCAAGCGCAACACCTCCTCCGCCCACTCCTTGCGCGAGCAGCTGCCCTCGCCGGTGAGATGGTACAGACCAAAGCGCTCCGTCGAGATCAGCGCCGAGAGCGCCGTGGCAAGGTCGCCCGTCCATGTCGGCGAGGCGATCTCGTCGGTGACGCCGCGCAGGACGCTGTCCGCTTGAGCGCGCTCGATGATCTTCTCCGGAAAGCTCGTGCGGCCGGGCCCGTAGAGCCATGACGTACGGACGATGTAGAAGTCACCGCCCGCCTCCTGTACGGCCTTCTCGCCCGCGAGCTTGCTACGCCCGTATTCGTTGATCGCATGCGTGGGGTCGTCTTCATCGTAGGGCGCGCCCTTCTCGCCGTCGAACACCTCGTTTGTGCTGACGTAGAGCATGGCGGCACCCGCAGCAGCGCAGGCCCGGGCGACGTTACAGCTACCCTCGCCGTTGACCGCGAGGGCTGCCGCCGGGTCGCGCTCGGCAGCCGCGGTGTCGGTCCAGGCCGCAGCGTGGATCACGACGTCCGGACGAAAGAGCTTGATCGCCTCACTCAGCGCAGCGGCCGATGTGACATCGAGTTCACCGTGGCCGGGCGCGCGGACGTCGTGCTCGGAGAGAGCGCGCTGGAGAGCGACTCCCAGCTGCCCCTTGCCACCGGTTACGAGAATGCGCATCTTGTTTACTGACGGTACAGGGTGCGCCGCTACTTGACTACGCCCTGCTCGAGTTCTTCGAGCGTGTACTCGACCTGCTCGTCCTTCAGTCCTGGGTCGTACGGGGGGTCAGGATAGTTGATGAGCCATGCTTCCTCGTCGCCGGTGTTCTCGAGGCCCGTAGCAACGTCCTTCGGGATAAAGAGCCGCCTGGGATCGCTGGCATCAAGGGCGTGCTCCTCGCGCGCCCACTTCGTCTCGCCACCTTCCTGCGTCTGACGGTAGAGGGTGATCCGCATCGTTCCCTTCACGCACATGTAGCGAGCGGCGCGGACGCGGTGCAGATGGTAGCCCTTAAAGGCACCGGGCTTTGCGGCCGTCAGGTAGACCTCGGTCTTGTCGCCGTCCTTGAACAGCTCGATCAAGAAGCCGTTCTCGTTGCCACCGTGATCGTACGTCAGGACTTTCCTGGCGGGCTCTTCGCTAATGCTATCGATCATCGGTCAGTCGGAGCGATCCGGCTTCGCCTCGGCAAGGCGCTTGCCGTACTGCTTGTCGTAGTACTTCTGGAAGGTCTCGTCGCGCACCTTCTCCCACCACCAGCGGTTCTGCAGGTACCACTCAACCGCTTTCTGGATGCCCGCTGTTGCGTCGTGGCGGGGCTCCCAGCCGAGCGCGTGCAACTTGTCTGAGTTGACAGCGTATCGGCGGTCGTGGCCAGCACGGTCCTCGACGTGAGTGATTAGCGAACGCGGCTTTTCGGTCAGGTCGAGGATAAGATCGGTCACGTCGATGTTGTAGCGGTGGTTGCCAGCGCCAACGTTGTAGGCCTCGCCCGGCTCGCCTTCGTGGAGGATCAGGTCGAGCGCCTCGCAGTTGTCTTCGACGAAGAGCCAATCGCGCTGCTGCCGGCCGTCGCCGTAGACAGGCAGCGGTTGGTCCTGCAGCGCGTTGGTTGTGAACAGCGGGACGAGCTTCTCGACGTGCTGACGCGGGCCGACGTTGTTCGCAGGTCGCGCGATGAGGACGGGAAGCCCGTACGTCTCGATGTAGGCGCGGCATTGCATCTCGGCGCCGGCCTTGCTGGCCGCGTACGGGCTGCGCGGGTTCAGGGCGTCCGTCTCACGCGACGTCTGGCCCTCAGGCACGTCACCGTACACTTCATCGGTAGACATGTGCAGAAATCGCTCTACGCGCGCCTGACGCGCCGCCTCAAGCAGCACATAGGTGCCGAAGACGTCCGTTTGAATGAATGCGCCCGGCTCCATGAGCGAGCGGTCGACGTGAGTCTCGGCAGCGAAGTTGACGACGCAGTCCGCCCCTTCCATCAGGTCACGCACGAGCGCCGCGTCCGTGATATCGCCCTGGACGAACCGATATCGCGGATCGTCGGCGATATCGCGCAGGTTGTCCTGGTTGCCGGCGTAGGTCAGCTTGTCCAGGTTGATGACGTTGGCGTCCTCCCGCTGGCGCAGCAGGCGGAGGATGAAGTTGCTGCCGATGAAGCCGCAGCCGCCCGTGATCAGGTAGGTGCTAGCCATCGGGCATCTCGATGCGGCTGTGGTCGCCCAGGGTGAGGCTGTAGCCGCCGCCGGCTCCGTGGCCGCCGCGCAGCTCGACGTTGCGGCCGATCATGCTCTTCACTACGGGCCAGTGTATCTCCTCGATGCAGCTGTCCTCCATCACGACGCTGTTCTCGATCCGGCAGCCCTTGATCAGGCAGCGAGCGTCGATCGATGTGTTGGGGCCGATGTAGGAGTCGATGATCTCCGTCTTCGCACCGATGATCAGCGGACCACGGAGGACGCTGTTCTCGATCCGCGCCCCGGCCTCGATCACGACAGGGTCGTAGACGCGCGTCTTCTCGTCAACCTGGCCCGCGTGACGGGCCTCGATCGTCGACAGGACCATGCGATTGGCGTTCAGAATGTCGTCCATCTTGCCGGTGTCGATCCAGTAGCTCTCCATGATCTCCGCGCGCACGCCCGCGCCGCGGTCGATTAGCCCCTGGATCGCGTCAGTGATCTCGAGTTCACCGCGTGCGGACGGCTGGAGGTTGGCGATGACGTCGTGGACAGCCGGCTCGAAGATGTAAACGCCGATTACCGCGAGGTTCGAGGCGGGTTCTTGCGGCTTCTCGACGATGCGTGTGACAGCACCGTCGGTCAGCTCCGCGATGCCAAAAGCCTCCGGATTGTCCACCGGATGCAGCAGGATCTGCGTGGAGCCCCCGTTCGATCGGTACTTGTCGACGTACGGCTTAATGCCGCCGAGGACGAAGTTGTCGCCAAGGTAGAGGACGAACGGTGAGTCGCCCAGAAAGTCGTGCGCCGTCGCCACGGCGTGAGCGATGCCCAGCGGTGCGTCCTGCTGGATGTACGTGACATTCGCGCCGAACTGCGAGCCGTCGCCGACGGCCGCGCGCACCTGCTCCGCCGTGTCGCCGATGATGACACCGATGTCAGTGATGCCGCATTCGACGAGCTGCTCGATCGCATAGAAGAGGACGGGCTTGTTGGCGATCGGCACGAGCTGCTTGGCGTTGGTGTAAGTGAACGGACGAAGACGGCTACCCTTTCCGCCGCTGAGCACGAGACCCTTGAGCCCACCGTTCTTACCGTCCGCGGTGGGCGATGCTGGTTTCTCGCTCTTCTTCGTCGCCGTCGTCGCCATCTCTCAGGTTAACGGCCGCTCCTTCGGCTGGTTGCGCGTGTGCCAGATGAGAGCCCTCAGCGCCGGCACGACTCGCGCCAGACGCCTCGGGTTGCGGAGGAAGTAGAGCGGCGCGTAAGCGAACGCGTGCATCAGGAACGCGCTGACCACTTGCAACGGCGTCCCGCGCTTGCGCACGAAGAGCAGCGCGTTGCGCTGGTAGAGGTAGTCGAAGCGAGCGTCCGGCGACTGGGAACGCGACGCCTTGTGCCAGATGTGCGACTGCGGCACGTAGTAGCAGTGCAGGCCGCGCTCGGCGGCGCGGACGCACCAGTCCGTCTCCTCCCAGTAGGCAAAGTACTGCTCATCAAGAAGGCCCACTTCAGCAAGGGATCCGACCGGGATCAACATGCAGACGCCATCAGCGTATCCGCGACGCTCCAGACGCTCGAACTGGCCATCGTCGTTCTGGCCACGACCGACTTGAGTCGCCACACCGCGCCAGATGCTGACTTCGCCGCCCGTCGAGTAGATCGTTCGCGGACGGTCGTAGAAGTGAGTGCGCGGACAGACAGCGGCGAGGTTGGGGATGTCGCGGGCAGCGTCAACCAGTGCCTCGAGGAACTCCGGCGCCACGACAGTGTCGTTGTTCAGGAGGAGGACGAAATCGGTTCCGGCGTCGAGGGCGCGCCGGATTCCGGCGTTGGCGCCGGCGGCGAACCCGAGGTTCTCCGGCAAGCGCAGAACCTCAATGAAGGCGCTGAACTCACGCTCCAGCGTCGTCGCCTCGTCGCCCTTTGAGCCGTTGTCGACGACGATGACGCGCATGGCGGGATAGCGGGCCGCTTGCAGGCTTTGCAGGCACTCACGAGTATCAGCCAGGCCGTTCCAGTTGAGGATTACTATGGAGACGTT
>Ga0255058_10000453_pt1 | contig 24054 bp, 22 predicted proteins | sample Cases_109_9_MG_FD_188637 | JGI IMG/M metagenome (GOLD analysis project Ga0255058, IMG submission 188637) | Seawater microbial communities from Amundsen Gulf, Northwest Territories, Canada - Cases_109_9 | ecosystem: Environmental > Aquatic > Marine > Gulf | place: Canada: Northwest Territories... | reverse complement strand
CAGGCACTGCGGCAGCTTGCCGGGCGGCGATTCAAGCAATTCCTGAGGCAGCACACGGCACACCCGGTCAAGGGCGTGCTCGCCGGGGCGCTATCGACCGCGGCACTGCAAAGCAGCTCGGTGGTAAGCCTGATCGTGCTGGCGTTCGTCGGGAGCGGCGTTATTTCCCTCGCCAGCGCGATCGGCATCGTGTTCGGTTCCAACCTGGGCACCACAGCGACGGGCTGGATAGTCGCAACCGTCGGTTTCAAACTGGATATCGAGGCGCTGGCGCTGCCGCTGGTGGCGCTCGGGGGTTTCGGCGTCGTGTGGTTGGCAAAGGGAACACGACGTGCCGCATTGAGCCAGCTTGTTATCGGCCTCGGACTCATGCTGATGGGTCTGGGGTTCATGAAGTCCGGCGCCGACGGTGCGACCGCCCTGTTCGATCCGCGGGCATTGAGCGCGTACTCGCCTGTCGTGTTCCTCCTGACCGGTTTCCTGCTGACCGCCATCATTCAGTCCAGTTCGGCTACCATCATGATCACGCTCAGCGCGCTGTATGCCGCGGTCATTCCTTTAAGTTCTGCCGCCGCGGTTGCCATCGGCGCGGACCTGGGTACCACCATCACTGTCCTGCTCGGTGCGCTGGCCGGCTCGGCCGCCAAGAAACGGGTCGCCGTCGCGCTTATCCTGTTCAACGTGACAACCGATACGATCGCCTTTATATCGCTGCACCACCTGTTGTATGTTGTTGGCAGCATCCTCGGCATCAGCGACCCCCTGTTTGCACTGGTTGCATTTCACAGCCTGTTCAATCTGCTCGGCATCCTGCTGTTCCTGCCTGCTGTCGGCTTTCTCAGCCGTCGCCTGGGGCAGGCTTTTACCAGCAGCACGAAGGCGCTGCTACGGCACATCCGGCCCGGGGACATCGCCGTTCCCGAAGTGGCGATAGAACACATGAACCAGGAAAACCTGCGCCTGATTGATCAGGCCGCTGCATTGAATCAGATCAGTTTTAGTCTGACCCCCGAACGGTCGTTTTACGACAGCCAGGCAGACCGGATCGGCGTCAGGGTATTTCTGCCGAGATCAAGCAACTGGAGGGTGAAATCCTGTCATTCGCCCTTGCCTTGCAAAGAGAATCACTGGAACCGGAAGAGTCCGAGCGGCTCGGACAGATTATTCCGTCCGTTCGCAATGCCGTGCACGCCACCAAGAGCATGAAAGATACGCATCATGACCTGCAGGTAATTCGTGCCTCCGTCAGTGACCGCTTCAATGCGTATTTCAGTCACTTCCGCGATGCTGTCGATGAGTACTACGAAGTTTTCGGGAACCTGAGGCAGGCAAATCTGCCGGCGCTGCGCTTTGCCGCATTGGTCGAGCTGAAAAATAAATGCGAGACGCTGCATACCGAAATGCACAGCAGAATTTTTCACGATGTTGCAGAAGGCGCGCTCAGCGAGCTTGAAATCTCGACGCTGCTGAACGTCAACAGGGAGTTGTTTTCTTCCAATCAAAGCCTGAACGCCGCGCTGTCGGACGCGCTGCTGGATAGCCACGCAGCCGCCGACTACGAAAGCATTCCGGCAACGGCATAGGGGTAAACCCGGATTCCATTGCAGCCACAACGCGCGCATGATGGCGATGCCGGTGTGACACCGTGAGGCGACGATATGAGCAATGATCTCAAGTGTATTCTGGAGGAACTGCGTCAGGATCACCGCAATATTGCGATGATGCTCGACCTGCTGGAACGCGAATCCAGCCGCATTTATGATGGCGGCGAGCCGGACTACGAGCTGCTGCACGACATCATGCAGTACATGACCGTTTATCCCGATACCGTGCATCACCCGAAAGAAGATCGTATTTATGCGGAACTGAAGGCAGTGCGCCCCGACCTTTCAGTCGGCTTCGCCAGGATTACGGTTGACCACCGCAGCATCGCCGAACAGGGAATCATGCTGCGTGATGAGTTTGCCTCGATCGACTCCGGTACGATGGTACGACGCAAAACAATCGTCGGCAACGCACTGCGCTATGTGAATATGTTGCGCAGCCACATGCAGTGGGAAGAGCTGGATCTGTTTCACCGTATCGAAGAAATGATCGCCGAGGGTCACACGATCTTCGACGAGGCAAATTCTTCGCAGATTGCGGATCCCGTATTCGGCGCTGAGGTCGAGCAACAGTTCGGCCGGCTGGTCCAATCTATCGAGCAAAGCCAGGTCTAGCCCCGCTCAGAAATACCGGGCGAACTGCGCAAAGATAGCGAAATCACGTGAGAGAAACTGTCCCTCGGCGCCGCTCTCGATGCCGCCGTATTCGCTGCCGTCCGGTCCCATCGGGATATTCAGCGAGCCGAGAAAGGTCGCGTTGTCGCCGAGGTTGTTCTGTGTCACCAATTGCAGAAATGCACTGCCATCTTCCAGATTAACGAATAGATTCGGTGTTAGCAGCCATAGCGGCGTCATTTCGATACTGATCCCGCCGGCAAGATAGTGCCGCCCGAGCGTAAACATCTCGCCCCGCAGAAGGCGTTGGAGTAATTCGGGATTGGCAGCAAGGTCGGGCAGGCTGTAGCGGCCATCACTTTGGCCGAAACCGTTGAAGTAGTACTCGATCACACCGCTCATATTCCTGCCATGCCATAGCCAGGAATAGCTTAAGTTGGTCACGAGCTGAGCCTTCGTTCCGGAAGCAGCATCGTTCAGCACGAGGTCGCCGCGCCAGATCGCGCCGCCGATGCTTTGATTGCCGCCTATGCCGACGACCAGTTCGCCGAAACTCTGCGCCAGCAGAAAATCGTACTCGGAGTCGGCTGCGATGCCATGGTACTTGAGAGACGCGGTGCCCTCGTCCGACTCGATTTCACCGTTTTGCAGGTTGCGGCGAACGACGACCGCCGCCTGAATATCATGGCCGTTACTGAGCAAATACTGCCCGTACACCATGTCGTCACCGGCTTTGTACTCGGTATCGATAGTGGTCGGATCGAACGGGTTTACGATATCCATCGGCGAAAAAAAAAGGCCATTGCCCCAGGAGATCGCCTGCCGGCCGATACGCAGCACCGTTTTTTCTCCGCTATAACCGAACCACAAGCGATCCAGACGTTGCAACGCAGCGAATTTACCCTCATCGCGTATGACGTCGGTCAGATCAAAAAGGCGCCGCTGGTCATTGGGCAGGCGATCGAATGCCAGCTGAAATTCGGGCGGAGAAAGCCTCGAGTACTCGATGCGATCGCCATAAAGCACAAATAACTGATACGCAACGTTGCCGGACCAGGGACCCCGGTCGACCTGGAAATTGAGACGCAGATCGGACTCGATGTCCAACGCACGCGATCCGGTCAGGCTGTCGAAGATACTGTTGGCCGGGAACTTCTGAGCGATCAGGCGGGCCTTGGTATGGCCGTCAAACTGGTAGCTCGCTTCCGCGGCCAGCGTCGCGCGGGAACAAATTGCCGCCAGGATAAAGGCGCACAGTACGACGCTACGCAGCATGCTGTTGAACATCGTCGACTATCCGACCATCGAGCATGCGGATCAGCCGCCTGGCGTAAGCCATGACCCGCTGGTCATGTGTGGCGATGATGAATGTGGTGTTGTGATGCTGATTGAGTTCCACGAACAACTGCATCAAGGCATCGGATGCTTTCGAGTCGAGATTGGCGGTCGGCTCGTCCGCCAGCACCAGCGCCGGACGCGAGACGATAGCGCGTGCCACCGCAACCCGCTGTTGCTGTCCGCCTGACATTTCTGCCGGCCGCCGGTCTTCCAGCCCGGCCAGACCGACCTCCGTAAGTATCGCGCCGGTCCTTTCGTGCCGCTCGGCCGCCGGCACCCGCTGCACCTGCATGACGAATTCAATATTTTCCCGGGCCGACAGCACAGGAATCAGGTTGTAGGCCTGAAACACGAAACCGATCTGCCGTAATCGCAGTTGCGCAAGCTGGCCCTTGCTCAACTGGTCGATACGTTGACCGGCGATCCACACTTCGCCGCTATCCGGTGTATCCAGCCCGCCGATCGCGTTCAGCAAGGTCGTTTTGCCGCCGCCTGACGGTGCCGACAGGCAAACGAAGCCGCCTTCCGTGATGTCTATGCTGACATGATCCAGGGCCTTGATGTCCTGATCACCCTGTCGATAGGTCTTACACAATTCGATGCAGCGAACAGCAGTCATTGTTACACCTTGGTAATTGCTTCCATGGGGTCGTAGCGCGAGGCCCGCCAGGCCGGCGACAGGCTGGCAAGAAAGCCCAGCACGATCACGACGACGTTGGCCAACAGCACATCGCTCACATTCAGTTCCGGATACAACACACTCGAGGCACCGAACATTTCCATACCCTCTGCAACCGCCGAGACGTCGATACCGTCGGCAAGCGGCACTATCGATGCCCAGGCCAGCATGTCGCCTATCGCCAGACCAAGCACGAGCAGCAGCAGCGACTCGACAATGATCTGCCCGAGGATATTGCCGGGGCGCATTCCCAATGCCAGCATCAGCCCGATCTCACGGACGCGCTCGAACACCGCCATGACCAGCGTGTTAACCAGACCGAACGACAGTGCCAGGAAAATAACGATCATCCAGACCAGCACGAAACCGTCCATGACTTTCAGCATGGTGCCGAGGTAACCGTCCAGTTCATCCCAGGGCAGCACTTCCACGTCCGGACCGGCCAGTTCCGCGACCCTGTTACGTAATGGAGCAATGTTCCGGTAATCGTCACCGAGCACCACGACTTCGTTCACCCGGCCGGGCACGTGAAGCATTTTTTGCACCGTTTCCTTGCCGGCAAACAGCATCGTTTCTTCGTGGGACTCCAGCTTGGCGTCGAAGATGCCAACGACGCGAAAGCCGCGGTCGGCAATGTCATTTTGCGGGTCCTGGCTCATCAGCACGATGCGCTTGCCCAGTCTCGTATCAAGTACGTCCGCCAGTTTCTGTCCGATGACGACACCCGAATCGGCGACGCCTTCGAGATATCTTCCAGCGACGATACTGTCTGCGACAAAAGTGATATCGCGTTCCCGCCCGGGATCGATGCCGAACAGCCTTACGCCACGTGATTCGCGCTCGCTGCTGACGACCGCCGGAACATTGATGCGGCTGGCCCAGGCACGAAAACCGGCTGCAGCAAATTTTTCCGTGATGGCCTGGTCAGTCCGTGGCAACAGTTTGTTGATGCCGGGATCGTCACGAAAACCCGGGTGATGCACCTGCACATGGCCGGGGAGGCTCTGGATGCCGTCCCGTACCATGTCATTGACCATGCCGCGCATCAGCGCGGTCATGAAAATCATTGCCCACACGCCGATGCTGACAGCGGCAATCATGATCAGCGTGCGACGGTGGTTGCGCCACAGGTTTCTCCAGGCCAGGGAGGAGATGATGCGCAACATCTGCATCAGGCGGCCCTCATCGCCGCAACCGGCTCAAGCCAGTGCAATCGCAGCGCCGGGTACAGCGCCGATAACAAGGTAAAAATGAAAACTACGCTCGGCCCAAGGAACACGGTCAATAATGTCGGCCGCGGGTAAAAGCGCGCCGGCAGATTAAAGTTGGCGGACATTTCTTCCATACCGGGATAAGCGAAACCATGGTACGTAAACCACAGCGTCAGCAACCCGCCGAGTATCGCACCGAACAGCAGTCCGATCAGTCCCATCAGCGCGGTCTCCAGTAACACCAGGCGCCCGAGGCGTCCCGGCGTCAGGCCCAGCGACATGACGATGCCGAATTCGTGGGTGCGCTCGAGCACCGACATTAGCTGTGTGTTCAGGACGCTGAACGCCACCAGGATAACCAGCACGCCATACATGAAAAACGCACTGCTCAGATCCGCCTGAATCGCCTGCTTCAGCCCGGGCTGCAGCACATCCCATTCATGCACCACGAGCGGCACATCCTGCGGCAACAGTTGTTCGACTTGCTGCCGGATGCCGGCTACCTGGGAAAGATCCGGCGTGGCGATGACGATCTGATGCCCGGCACCATCCATGTAGAAAACGTCCTGGAAATAGCCGAGCGGCATTTCGGCGATGCTGCGATCCAGGTCTGCAACGCCGCTGTCGAAGATCCCGACAATATTCACGACCGTTGCCGCGAATGAACCGTCGCGACCGCTACCGAGCAAAGTCAGCTCATCACCGACAGCAATGTGCAGATTCCGCGCCAGTACCGTGCCAATGACGATTTCCGCCGCTTCGCTGTCTTGCAGGTAGCGGCCCTGCTTCACCAGGCCGGGTATGTTTGAAACGCCCGGCTCAAAGTCCGGTTCGACCCCGTACACCTGCAATCCGTAACTGCGATCTTCGCTCGAGGCCAGCGCAAATGCCGCGGCTCGCGCCGCAATCGTCGCCAGGCCTAGTTCGGCCCGCAGCGTTGCCGCGAGTGATAGTGCATCCGGCACCACCTGGCGCATTTTCGCATCGTCTTTGAAGCCTGGTGCCTGCACCTGCATGTGACCGGTGAAAGCCTGCAGGGTGTTGTCGATCATCAGACCGTACATGCCGAACTGCAGCGAGATCATGAACACCAGCAACACGTTGGAGAAAATCATGGCACCGGCAGTCAGCCAGGTGCGGCGCGGCTGCCGCCACAGGTTACGCCAGGCCAGCCGCAGGACGATGTTCAAAACGGATCCTGTTTAGTTACGTGGATTACGCAGGTTAGAGAGCGTGAAGACACTGTCGCTTAGCTCGACGTCATATTCGATGGAGTCTATCCTGATTTCGGTCCATTCATCAGGCGTATCGACCTTGGCCATGCGCTGCCGCGTCGCAACGACGCGGCCGCCCATCTCCGCAATCTCCAACGAAGTAAGCGATTTGACGAGTATCCCATCCTGATCGTAGAAGCCGTGCCCGAGCAGGATGTGGTCATCGCGTATTTGCAGAACTTCCCTGCCCCATACCACCGCGGCTTCTTCGTGTGGCACAGCCTGAATCTCGTACACGGTGTGTTCATCGGATTTGCTGCGGCTGAGCAAGGTGTGCTCATACTGATCGATGATATCGTCCGCGCGCGAGATATCCTTGTTGGAGAAATCGGAACCCATCCAGCTCTGGCTCATCATCGACGACGGCACTTTGATGACACGATTGACCTTCGGCGAAAACATCCACATATTATTGCCGTCCATCAAAGTGCCGTTACCGCGATCCTTGCGCGGTTCCGTGACCCGGACCAGCGAGCGTTTCTCACCTTCTGTCCATGCCCGCATGGACATCGTTCGTTCCCAGTCGGGACGATGAATGATCATCGTCATCTCGCCGAACGAAGAACTGCCACGCCAGTGATCGATGGCGCCCTTGACGATTGCGCTGGCATCCTCCCCGGCCATCGCCGGCGACAGCGCAAGCAGCAATACCAGGACCATGGATGATTTCACAAACTCGTCTCACGCATGCCCTCGCTCGACATCGGTCCCACCTCATTACCCAGCGGCCAGATGACCAGCGTACGCACACCCTCCGGAGAATTCGTCTTGTGCACGACACGGTCGCGCGCCCGTACCACGCCGATCATGCCGGGCTTAAGAATATGCGACTGGTCGTTCACGATATGATCCAGCTCACCCTCGATCACGTAGATGATCTCGAGCTCGTGTGGATGCACCGATCCATGATAGCCGGGTGGAAACCAGATTTCGGCGATCTCCACGCCCTTGCTGCCGAGGTTGGCTTCCTCGATCAGGACTTTGATGATGCCGGGCCCGCTTTCGGTATCCCATTCGAACTGTCGGGTGCCGGACGCAACGATATCGTAGGTCTCGTACGCTGCCGGATCTACCGGTGCCGGTGCTTCGCAGCCGCCACACAGCAGGCCGCCTGCAATACAGATAATTATGAAATTCATTGGCAAGCTGTTCATTGACGACTCCCTGGATGAATGGTGCCGGTGTTGTCTTATTTGTCTTATTGCTTGGTAAATGGTGCCATTGCCTTCATTTCCGAAGGAATAAGACAAATAAGACAACACCGGCACCATTTATCGCCATTTATCGCTCGAAGACGATTTTTCCACCGACAATGGTCATCAGTATGCGCCCGCTCAGAATATCACCTGGACTCTCGTCCGCCAGCAAAAACGGGTCGACATCCATGACGGTCAGGTCCGCCCAGCGTCCCTCTTCGATGATGCCGGTCTCGTCCTCGCGGAAACTCGCGTACGCAGACCAGTTGGTATAAGCGCGCAGCGCCTCGTCGACGTTGACCGCCTGCTCGGCGTACCAGCCGCCCTCCGGCTCCTGATTCTTGTCCTTTCGCGTAATGGCCGAATGCAAGCCATAAAAAATGCTGTGATCGGAAGCCGGATTGTCGGCATTGAAAGTCAGAACGGCATTGGTTTCCCGTAACGAACGCCAGGCGTAGGCGCCCTGCATGCGTTCCTGCCCCAGGCGCTCCTCGGCCCAGGTCTTGTCTTCCATGGCATGCGGCGGTTCCATGGAAGCGATGATTCCGAGCTGTCCCAATCGTGGCAGATCGTCCGGATGGATCACCTGAGCGTGCTCGATGCGGTGACGGTTTTTTGCCGTGGATGGATCTTCCCCGAAGGCCCGCTCCAGCATGTTGAGCGCTTCGCGGTTGCCGGCGTCGCCAATCGCATGAATACCTATCTGAAACCCGGCTTGCATGGCCTCGGTAGCCAGCGCCTCGTTAAAGCCATAGTCTCCACCACTCACACCGCGATGCCCTGGCATGTCTGCGTAATCATATAAAAGACGCGCGCCGCGCGAGCCCAACGCTCCGTCGTAATAGGCCTTGACGCTGCGGGTGACCAGCATGCTGTCGGCATCCCGATCCGGACCGCGGGCGATCCACTGGTGCATCAGCGGCTCGTCACGCAATGAAATCATCGCGTAGACGCGGATCGGCAAGCGTTTATCCGCTTCGAGCTCTTCAAGGATGCTCATTTGCAGCGAATCGGCTCCGGCTTCATGTACGGCAACGTAACCGTCCTCCGCCATCCGCTGCAGGCCCATCAGTAGCTGCCTGGTATAGGCCTCCCTCGATGGCGCCGGAATCGCCTGGTCCAGCAATACCGTGGCACGATTAAAAAACAGGCCGTTGGGCTCACCGTTATCGCTAAAACGGATTTCGCCACCGACCGGGGCTGTCGTGGCCGTGGTGATGCCGGCCTCATCCAGTGCTTTTTGATTGGCCCAGGCAGCGAAACCGTGCAGACTGTCAAGAAATACCGGGTGATCCGGCACCGCCTGACTGAGGAGTACTTTGTCCGGATAACGGTTTCCCCAGGCGCCTTCGTCCCAACCCCAGCCGACGATCCACTCGCCTTTCGGCACAGACTTCGCGCGCTCGGCAAGCAGCAGAACCGCCTCTTCTTCCGTTTCAACGTTCACCAGGCTGATGCGATCGAGCACAGTGCCGAGTTGAAACACATGCGTGTGTGAGTCGATGAGCCCCGGAGTAACGGTCGCGCCCGCGAGGTCGATGACCCGGCTCGCCTCACCCCGGTAGGCCATTGCCTCACTCGTCGTTCCCACGTATTCGATTGCGCCGTTCTTTACCACGACGGCATCGGCATCCGGGTGCCAGCCGCGACCCTCACGTGGCGCATCTGCTTGCAGCGTTCCATCCGGCGCCGGTTCATCCCAGTCAAGTGTGTACACACGCGCATTGACCAGGACCAGGTCAGCCCCGGCGGATTCGTCTTCTGCCTGTTCCGTACAAGCGCCAAGCGCGGCGAGCAAAACGAAGATTATCGGCATCGTGTGTAACTTCATTGTCCAGTCCCGTGTATTTCCCCTGCCGCGACGTTACTCCAGCAGGCGCCGAAAATCGACAAGCTGTCGCAACGCCATTTGACTATTGACAATTGACCGACCACAACCGATGGTCGTCTGCCTCACAGGATAAGGGTGCACCATGCATAAAAGACCAATAATTGCGCTGCTGCGCTCATTGATTGTCCTGCTGCTGCCTGCAATGCCGGCGCTGGCGGCATTCGATGCCGATCTTGTTACTGGTCTGTCCGCACGATCGATCGGGCCTGCGGCCGTCGGCGGCCGCATCGCGGCGATCGATGCCGTTGCCACAGATCCCAATCGCATCGTCATCGGGGCCGCGACCGGCGGCGTCTGGATCTCGGATAACGGCGGCCTGACCTGGGAACCTGTGTTCGATGACCAGGCGGTAGCATCCATTGGCGCCATCGCAATCAACCAGTCGAATCCCGACATCGTCTGGGTCGGCACCGGCGAAAGTAACGTCAGGAATTCGACTTCGATAGGCGGCGGTGTATTCAAGTCCATCGATGGCGGAAAGACGTGGACACTCTCCGGGCTCGCGGCCAGCGAACGCATCGATCGCATAACCCTGCACCCTGACAATCCAGACGTTGCCTACGTTGCGGCGATGGGAACGCTGTGGGGCCCCAACGAGGAACGTGGCATTTACAAGACCACCGACGGGGGTCAATCCTGGCAGCGGATTTTGTACGTTGACGAGAACACCGGCGCCACCGATATCAAAATGGACCCGTCGAATCCGGACAAACTGTACGCGGGCATGTGGCAATTCCGCCGTTGGCCATACCAGTTCAAGTCGGGCGGCCCGGGTTCCGGGCTGCATATCTCGTATGACGGCGGTCAGACCTGGAAGCAGAAAACCGAGGAGGATGGACTGCCCGAGGGCGAGCTCGGGCGCATGGTCTTTGCTGTCTCGCCAGCCGCGCCGAAACGGGTATACGCACTGGTCGAGGCGGAAAAAAGCGCCCTGCTCCGCTCCGACGACGGCGGGGAACACTGGAGCAAGGTCAACGAGGAATACAATGTCACCGACCGGCCGTTCTACTACTCGGAACTCAGCGCAGACCCCGCCAATGCCGATCGGGTTTACAACATCGCGAGCCGGCTGCGCGAGTCCATCGATGGTGGCAGAACTTTTTCTTACAATGAGTCGATTGATTGTTGCGCACCCGGCAACACCGTCCACATCGACAACCATGCATTCTGGATCAACCCGGGCGATTCGCGCCACATGATCATCGGCAACGATGGCGGCCTTGCGATCACTCGCGATCAGGGCGACACCTGGCGTTTCGTGCGCAATTTACCGTTGGCCCAGTTCTATCACATCGCCGTCGACAATGACCTGCCCTACAACGTGTACGGCGGGCTGCAGGACAACGGGTCCTGGCGCGGCCCTTCGGCCATCTGGGAGAACGCCGACATACGCAACCTGCACTGGCAGGAAGTCAGCTTTGGCGACGGCTTCGACACCCGGCCCGACCCGGAAAACTCACGGCGTGGCTACTCGATGTCACAGGGAGGCTTCCTGTTGCGTTGGAACCTCGACACCGGCGAGCAGAGATTTATCCGGCCTGATCCGCCGGCTGCCGAGATCGAATTGCGCTTCAATTGGAACGCGGGCATCGCACAGGATCCATTCGACGCGGCGACCATCTATTACGGCAGCCAGTTCCTGCACAAGTCCACGGATCGCGGCAACACCTGGTCTGTCATCAGCGACGACCTGACCTCGAACGACCCGGAATTGCAGAAATTCAAGGAAAGCGGCGGCGTCACTTACGACGTTACCGCGGCTGAGAACTACACAACGATCGTCGCAATAGCGCCGAGCAAACTCGAACGTGGTCTGATCTGGGTCGGCAGCGACGACGGTCGAATCCATGTCACCCGTGACGGCGGTGAAACCTGGTCGCGAATCGACCAGCGCGCGCGCGGCGTGCCGGATGGATCCTGGGTACCGATGATCGCTCCGTCGCCGCACGACCCGGGCACCGCATTGGTCGTATTCGACGACCACCGACGCTCCAATATGAACACCTATGTGTACCGGGTCGAAAACTACGGGCAACGCTTCACCGCGCTGCAAACCGACGAGTTGTCGGGATACGCGCTATCGATCCTGCAGGACCCGGTCAACCCGGCGCTCATTTTTGTCGGCACGGAATTCGGCCTGTTCATTTCCACTGACGCCGGCTACTCGTGGAGCAGGTTCACGGCGGGCCTGCCGACAGTCTCGGTCATGGATATGGCGATCCAGGAGCGCGAAACCGACCTGGTGCTGGGGACACACGGCCGCGCTATCTATGTTATCGACGATTACAGTGCGCTGCGCGGACTGAGCGAACGTGACTTCGATACGCGACTGAAACTTCTGTCTGCCAGCAATGGACAGCATTATGACGCGAACCACACGCCGTCAACACGCTTCACCGGGTCGGGCGATTTTCGCGGAGAGAATCAACCCTACGGCATCCTGTTGACATTCATGACAAACGGTAACGATCTGCTACATCCGGATGAGGACCAGGAGCGCGAGCGCAAGATTCAAAACAGACGAAACGCGGCTGACGACGACGATGACAGCGCCGATGAGCGCAAGGTCACGGTGAAAATCACTGGTGCCAATGGCGAATTGCTGCGTACGTTCAAGGTACCGGCGCAGCAGGGCATCAACCGCGTGGTATGGGGACTGGAGCGGGACGGTGTGCGCGACATGCCGGCGACCGAAGAAGCGGACGACGAAGACGGCCTGCCGGCCGGGCCCGAGGTACCGCCGGGCCGGTACCGCATAACTTTGTCGCTGGACGGAGCGGACGACAGCATCACGGAGGTCACCGCCGACGTGACCACGCTCATCGATCCGCGCACAGAGTATTCGCAGGCGGAGATCCAGCAGAACTACCGGGCGATGCTCGAAATCATGTCGCTGCAGGATAGTGCAGTGACCGCGGTGGAGCGCATCGTGGCCGCCCGCGATGACGTCGTAACGATCAAGGCACTGATCGGCAAACGCGACGATGCAAAAGACAATCAAACGCTGGTCGACCTGACCGACCGCGCCGGCGAAATTTCCGACGCACTCGACGAACTGGAGAAGGTTTTCAGGACACCTCCCGAGACGAAGGGCGTCACTTATCGTGCGGACAAGATCATTAACCGCATCCAACTGGCCGAATTTTATGTCAACTTGACCTATGCAGCGCCGGGCAGCACGGCAGACTCCTACTTCGAGATTGCACGTGCAGCGCTGGATGAAGGCACCGCGGCAGTGAATGAGTTCCTCGCCGGCGAGTTGGCGAGTTTTCGCGGAACCGTAAATGCGGCCGGGATCGGCCTGCTCAGCAACACCGAGCCGATAATGTAAGAGCCTGCATCGCCAGCAGTGCTGGCTCCTACAGGCCCGTGCGGATAAACCGGTGCAGGAGCGGCGCCTGCGCCGCGATTCGCTGCCAATAGCTCCATTCCACGACAGCGGACGGGCCTCAAATACCGATAGGTGTTTCTCGCAATGGTGCTATTCGTGCAACGCGCTAGACTTTTGTCAGGCCACACAGAACCGGACACTTGCGATGATGAAAATTGACGAAATCATGACCACGGATCTGATTACGATCCCGCCCAGCGAGAACCTCGAAACCGCCCGTAGCCTGATGCACGACAACCAGATCCATCACCTGCCGGTCGTTGAAGGCGACGCAAAACTGGTCGGGCTGCTTACGCTGACCAATGTCCTGGCAGCGACCGATTCGATATTGCGGGACGAGAGCAATCGCATGCGGGCGAAAGATATTGAGGTCAGAGATATCATGGTACGCGACCTGGCAACCGTGGACGAACGTGCGAGCCTGCGCCAGGCGGCACTATTTCTCGAAAAGCACAAGATCGGCTGCCTGCCGGTGGTGACAGACAAGAGGCTACGCGGCATCGTCACTGACACGGATTTTGTCGCCGTAGCGATCAACCTGCTGGAGCAAATGGAGTACGAGGAATCGGAAGCTTTCTGAGTGCGGGCCGGGGGATCAGCTTGTTTCTATCGTTATTGCGTCAACACCGCCTGTGCCACCATGGTTTCCGTCACCAGGAGAAACGGCGGTTCCCGCCCCTGACCTTCGCCCATTTCGCGAGCATTGCCGGCACTAAGCAGCGTCATTTTTGCTGCTATTCCTTTTCGTTGTCCGGGCCCCGCTTGTATAGTATCAATATTGGAATTGCTTGCGGGCGGCGCTGTCCGAGGTAATTCGATGAGTCGCCTCTACTGACAATCACCTCCCCGGGGTAAACCATATGAGCATCGCAAGACGTGACTTTCTGAAGACAGTCGGCGGGGCGTCACTGGCCGGCAGCTTGTTGGGTGCCGGAAGCAGTAGCCTGTCTTTGGCGGACGACTCGTCGGACGCGCTATTCGGTTTCGCCGAAGACCGTGTGCCAATGAATGCTGCAAACCTGTGTCCAATGCCGAGCGCGGTAACAAAAGCTGTTCAACATTACGGTGCCGAACTCGATCGCGACCTCAGTCACCCGAACCGGCAGCGTATCGAGGCACTCAAGGAAGATGCGCGCGAACGCATTGCGACACTGCTTGGCGTAACTGCGGATGAGCTTGCCATCACTCGCAACACTTCCGAGGCCAACAACACGATCGTTCAAGGTTTCCCGCTGCACGAACGCGATGAGGTGCTGCTGTGGGATCAGAATCATCCGTCGAACAGTATCGCCTGGGAAGTTGCCGCTGCTCGCAGCGGTGGCAGCGTGCGGCGAATGTCGGTGTCCGTCAACGCCAACTCTGTCGATGAGGTCGTGAGTTCGTTTGTCGACGCCATCAGCCCGAAGACCCGTGTCGTCGCCTTTACTCACATTTCAAATATCACCGGATTCAGATTGCCGGCGCAGGAAATCTGCAGCGCGGTCAAGCAGAAAGGCGATATCTATGTTCATATCGATGGCGCCCAGACCTGGGGCATTGCTGATGTCAATCTTGCGGAATTTGGCTGCGATTCATTCAGTGGCAGTTCGCACAAGTGGTTCATGGGACCACGTGAGACCGGTTTGCTGTATGTCAGTGAAGGCAACATCGAACGTCTCTGGCCCAACGTTGTCAGCGTCCCCTGGGGCAATGAGTTGCAGACATCCCTGGTCGGCGCGAGAAAATTCGAGGCCATGGGTCAGCGCGATGATGCGGCACTGGCCGCACTCGGCGAAGCCGCGGCTCTACACGAGTCCATCACACCCGCCGGGATCGAGCGGCAGGCCAACAGGATTGCCGGCCACTTGCGCGCAGGTCTTGCCGATCTCGGGGTGCCCTTTGTTTCACCGCGAAATCCGCAGTTCGCCAGCAATGTCATCATCCTGTCGGCGACCCGCGAGAATGCACGTCTTATGGTTTCCCGGGTGTTTGAGGATTCAGGCGTAATCACAGCGCCGGTTAACGGTTTTCGCATGTCGCCGCACATATACAACACCGATGAGCATGTAGATCGGGTACTGGCTTCCGTGGCCAAGTCGCGCCAACTGCTGAGCTAGGAGTCTCTGCGGTAGAAAATATTCCTACTGCGAAAGCGCCACATGCAAACTTCTGCGCTGCGCAACAGGAATTTTCTTACCTATCTGATCGGTAACACGATCTCTCTGCACGGCCTGTGGGTGTACCGTGTCGCACTGGGCTGGTCTGCCTGGCAGCTGACTGAATCGGAATTCTGGGTCGGCTTCATCGCATTCACGCAGTTTTTTCCGGTCCTGTTGTTCGGACCGTTTTTTGGCGTGCTTGCGGATCGTTTCAACCGCCGCCTGGCGTCAGTGCTGATCAATTTCCTGAGCGCCGGAAATATGCTGTTCCTCGTGCTGCTTGCCGCGGATGACGGGTTCGATATAACCATACTCGCCCTGCCGGCCTTCATTCAGGGTGTGCTCGATAGCGCGCACATGCCCGTGCGCATGTCGCTGGTAGCCAACCTGGTACCGAAAATTCAGTTGCAAAGCGCTATTGCCAGCGCATCCATCGCATTCAACCTGTCGCGGTTTTCCGGCCCGGCCATTGCCGGAATCATCATAACGGTATCGGGGGTCGCCACGGCATTTGCCATCAATGCCGTTTCCTACCTGGCGATTCTCACCGCGTTACTGCTGGTGCGACAGATTCAGGAAGATCGCCCCGAACCGCGAGATAGCAATATCGGCAAAGAACTCCGCGAGGGATTTCTTTACGTCATTCACCACAAATCCATTCGGCTACTGCTCATCGTCATAGCAATTGCATCGGTATTCGGCAGGGGCTCCCTGGAAATGTTGCCGCCGTTCGCAGATGCGGTGTTTCATCGTGGCAGTGGCGCTCTGGCCATGTTCACATCCGCGATTGGCGCCGGCGCCATCGCTGGAGGTGTCATGCTGTCACGCGGCACTGCGTGGCTGAACAGCAGCGTCGTGATCGGTGGGACCATCATAGGCGGCATCCTGATCTCGGTCTTTGCGCTGGTCGGAAACTTCTGGCTGGCGCTCTTCATCACAGCACTATTGGGACTGGTGCTGTCGCTATGCGGCGTCGGTTCACAGATTCTGCTGCAATCGCTGGTCGATGACGAGATTCGCGGCCGGGTCAGCGGCCTGTGGGGCATGGTGGCATTCGGCGGCACCGCGTTCGGCGGCCTGCTGATCGGAACGATTGCCAACCTGTACGGCCTGACCAACACCATACTGCTGGCCGGCCTGAGTTGCGCGGCGCTGGCCGGCATTGTTGCCTGGCGCAGGCGCTACTGATGATGCCAGTTGTCCGCGTCCGCGGAATCGCCAGGTGACAGACCGACGATATCCCCCTCTGTTTCGATGCCCAGACCAAGCACCGTGCGATTGGCGTACGCGAAGTACGCGGCGACCTGGTTGATCTCGAGTATTTGCCCGTCGTCGAAGCCCGCCTTGCGTAACGCATCGATATCGTCAACCGACAAAGACGCCGCGTCGGTTGTCAGTTTCGCCGCATACCGCAGTCCGGCCAGTTCGCGGCCGTCGAATGCCGCTGCCGGATCACCGTCCTGCAACGACTTGCGTATCTGACTGGCTCGCTGGTCGTCGCCAAGCAGTCGCCTGAGCCCCGTGTAATGGTGCTCGATGCAATAAGTACAGTTATTCAGCAGACTCACGAAAACGCCGACGGTCTCGAGGTAGGACTTATCGAGACTGTTACGCGAATGGTGCAGCACATGCTTGTACAGGGCCATGTGCCCCTCCATAGTATGCGGTCTCAGGCTGTGCGCCAGCATGATGTTATCGACGTTGTCGTCCGGCCCCTTGATGCGATCGTAGAGTTTTTTGAGCGTGCCCGTGGCTTGCTCATAGGCTATGGTTGTAATCCAGGTCATGGTGCAGTCTGCGTGGGCGCAGTTTTCTCCGGTTCGGGTAACACGAAAGTCAGGAAAGAATAACAACAAATGCTGGATTCAGTTCGCTTTCAGCGCGTCTACGGCCTGGCGCTGCCGATAATTGGCGGGATGGTGTCGCAGAATCTGTTGAACATCGTCGACACCGCAATGGTCGGTTTTCTCGGAGACCCCGCACTCGCGGCGGTTGGACTCGGCGGCTTCGTCGCATTCATGTGCCAGGCGCTGATTCTTGGCATATCGACCGGCGTGCAGACCGTGGCAGCACGTAAGAAAGGCGAAGGCCGCAGCGATCGCGCCGCCAGTATCCTCAATTCGTCATTGTTGCTGGTACTACTGATTGCCCCGGTCTTTTCACTGGTGCTGATCCAGTTTGTCGGTCCGCTTTATCCTTATCTCAATAGTGACGCAGCGGTTATCGAACAAGGCGTGCCCTACCTCGAGATACGGCTGGCGGTGATTGTCTTTGTCGGCATGAATTTCGCGTTTCGCGGCTACTGGAACGCACTCGACCTGTCGCGCCTGTACATGATCACGCTGATCATCATGCACGCCTGTAACATCGTGCTGAACTATGTGCTGATTTTCGGCAAGTTCGGTGCACCGGCACTGGGTGTGACCGGCGCCGGACTCGCCAGCGCTATTTCCATGGCGGTCGGCACTGCAACCTACTTTTATCTCGGCTACAAGCATGCCCGCAAGGACGGTTTCATGCGCGGCCTGGCCACCCGCCAGGAAACCGGCTCCCTCATCCGAATTTCGCTTCCATCCGGCGTACAGCAACTGTTTTTCTCCGGCGGTTTCGTGGCGCTGTTCTGGATCATCGGCAAGATCGGCACGCCCGAGCTGGCAGCCGCCAATGTACTGATCACCGTAACCCTGTTTGCCATTCTGCCGGGGCTCGCCCTGGGCATCGCGTGCACCACGCTGGTCAGCCAGGCATTGGGGCGCAAAGACCCGGATGATGCTTATTGCTGGGCTTTCGATGTTGCCAAGGTCACCGCAATCCTGCTGACCGCGCTCGGGTTGCCGCTATGGCTGGTCCCCGACCTCGTGTCGGCGATTTTTATTCACGAACCGGCGACACGGGAACTGGCGCGCTGGCCGATGCGCCTGGTCGGTCTGACCATGCCGATCGAGGCACTCGGATTTACGTTCATGCATGCCTTGCTGGGCGCCGGCGATGCCCGGAGCGTCATGTTTGTCAGCGTCGGCATTCAATGGCTATTATTGTTGCCGGTCGCCTACCTGCTCGGACCGCTGTTCGGACTCGGACTGCTTAGTATCTGGTTGCTGCAGGGCGGCACCAGGGCGCTGCAGTCCGCACTGTTCTTCACCCTGTGGCGCAGACGTCGCTGGCAGCATATTGTAGTCTGACGATCATCAAACGGTTTTGTTGGGAGAAGGAAAATAGCCGCTGTTGAATCGAAAATGTTACCGCTCGGTACCGAGGCGCCGGCGTTCTCGCTGCCCGACCCCGACGGCCAACTGCATTCACTGGGCGACGCCGTTGACAAAGCAGCTCTGCTGGTAATGTTCATCTGCAATCATTGCCCGTTCGTCAAACACGTGCGCGAAGAACTGGCGCAACTCGGCCGGGACTTTGCGGCCAGGGATGTTGCGGTATTCGCCATCAACAGCAACGATGTCGGCACCCATCCAGGCGACAGCCCCGACAGGATGCGTGAAGAAGCCAGGACCTGGGGCTACCCGTTTCCGTACCTGGTCGATGAAGATCAGAGTGTGGCGATTGCCTACCAGGCCGCTTGTACACCAGACTTCTTCCTGTTCGATGAACATCGTCGGCTGATTTACCGGGGTCAGCTGGACGGCAGCCGGCCATCCAACGCGATTCCCGTCGATGGTCGGGACCTGCGCGCAGCACTGGACGCGTACCTTGCCGGGCAGCCAGTACCAGCCGGGCAAACGCCAAGCATCGGCTGCAATATCAAGTGGAAGCCGGGCAACGAACCCGCTTAAGCCACGTTATCCTCATTTCTCGTCGCGGGGCCCGGCTGCAGCCAGTGCATAACCGGCATCACGTTCCGAGCCGATCAGGATCGCGATCCAGCGGCTTCGTTCATCGCTTTCCAGCGCAAGTTTCAGTGTCATGGTCAGCGGCACAGACAGCAGCATGCCGACCGGTCCGAATACCCAGCCCCAGAAAACCAGGCCTATGAACACCACCAACGGAGAGAGGCCGACGCCGTAACCCATCAGTCGCGGTTCAATCATATTACCGAATACGGTGTTGACGGCAAGAAAACCGATCGCCGTGGTGACGGCGCCGCCATAACCGAGTTGCACCAGCGCCATCAATACGGCCGGAACTGCGGCGATGATCGATCCGATCGTGGGCACGTAATTCAGCAGGAATGCCAACATCGCCCACAGCAACGGAAAGTCCAGTCCGATGGCCCAGGTCATGATGCCGACGACCAGCCCCGTTACTATGCTGACCAGGGTCTTGATGCCGAGATAGCGGCCAAGGTTGACGAGGAAGATTCGCGGGCGCTGGAAGGATTCTCCGCCACGGCCGAACGCCGCGCGTACCTTGATTTCGACACTCGACGCTTCGAGCAGCATGAACACCATGGTAAACAGGATCAGGAAAGTGTTGGTCAGGACATCGCGCAGCCCGTTCAGGATAGTTGCGGCCAGACCCATCGCCCAGCCGGGATCGATCAGGTCGCCAAGGCTGGCGATCGACTTGTCGTCATCAACGAAGCGCCCTATGAAAGTCAGCGCGCGCTGCACGATGGTGTCCAAACCCGCCTGGTAAGTTGGCAGTGCCGCAGTAAATTCCGCGATGGATGAACCGACAATGATGCCAACGACGGCCAGGATAAACATCATCGCGGATACGATCAGCAGGGCTGCCAGCACTGACGGGACTCTTTGTTTCTGCAGCCACAGCATCGGCCGCACCGTGATCAGCGCAAAAAAGGCGGCCAGCAGGAACGGCACCAGCAGAACCTTGGCCGCTTGCATGCCGTAGATGATAACGATGACCGCCGCGATGCTGATCACCACGCCGGCACTCTTTGCCGATGCTTCAGTCATGAGCGTGCCGCGCATCATCGCACATCATGGTGCCTGCACCTTCAACACCGGCACCGTCAGTCGCCCATCAGAGTCATCAAAGCGACGACTGTAGACTCCACCCCTGCACGAACCGAGGGCTCCGGGGATATCTTGAACAACGGCGAATGGTGGCTCGGCACAGGGGGTCCGCCCGCTGCAGCTTGCTCGAAGTCTTCGTTCGGCGTACCACCGATCGCCCAGTAGACACTTGGAATATAAGGATCGACTGCCAGGAAAGGAAAGTCTTCCGCACCCATGCCCCTGGTCGGTTGGTCAATGACGGCTCCCTCGCCCATGTTGTCGATCCAGGCGACCTTGAGTCTCCGAGTCAGTGCGGCATCGTTGATGGTGGGCGGCACGCTCTCCTCCGAAACGATCACTTCCGGCAGCCTGTCTTCCGGCAGGCCTGCCACACGCCCCATATTTTCCGCAATGCGCTTGATTCCGTCCAATAATATTTTGCGAGTCTCTTCATTGGTGTTTCGAACTGTCAGTTGTAAATGCGCGCGGTCCGAGATGATGTTGTGTTTGGTGCCCGCATGAAATGAACCCACGGTAACAACACCCGGTTCGCGAGGCGACAATTCGCGTGCCACGAGTGTCTGCAAGGCCATTACGATCTGGCTGCCAAGCACAATAGGGTCTTTACCCGTATGCGGACTGGCGCCGTGTGCGCCCACACCGTGGATGATAATGTCCACTGTGTCTGCGCCTGCATAAGGGCTGCCTTCCGACACATTGATTTTTCCGGCTTCGTTCTCTGAAGCGACGTGAAAGGCCAGGGCATAATCCGGTTGCCCGAATCGCGCCCAGACGTCGTCGTCCTTCATTGCTCTCGCGCCCAGTACCCGCTCCTCAGCCGGCTGCACGAGCAACAGCAAAGTTCCGTTCCACTCGTCCCTGCGAGCAGACATCTGCCGTGCCGTGCCCACCAAGCTGGTTATGTGCACGTCATGGCCACAGGCGTGCATTACCGGCACTGCGTTCCCGGTAATCGGGTCATTTTGCGTGGCGACAGAAGCGTTCGGGAGACCCGATTTTTCCTCAACAGGCAGACCATCCATATCGGCGCGCATCATAACCATGGGTCCGTCGCCATTTGTTAAGGTGGCGATGACGCCGGTTCCGCCCACGCCCTCCGTTACCTCAAATCCCGCTTCGCGCAACTCCTTTGCCATCCGTGCAGCCGTATTGTGTTCGACCAGCGACAGCTCGGGATTGCGATGGAAATGATCGAAGAGATCCGCAAGATACAACTGATAGTCTTCCGCGACAGCGTCATGCAGGTCATCGGCAAACGCCCCGGGCAATGCGACCAGCGCGGCGATGAGTGTTAGTGCAATTACTTTTTTCATAGTCTCGTTACATCTCGGCAATCACGCGGCCAAAGTCATCGACCTTGTCCCAATCCGTAAAATCGATCACTGCCTGAGGATCCGTCGGCCCTTTGGTCATCCACATGATAAACCTGATGGCCTGACGGTCCCAGTACGCGTACATCGGATAGTTAATTTTTCCCGCAAAAACAGCCAGTTTCCGGGGTTGCCAGGATACTTGTTTTAGAAATTTTTGCAGGTATGGATTGCTCTCCGGCCGATTCTTCTGCGGTTTGCGGGCAACGATATTGACCGAGAAAAAGGCATTTGGCCCGCTGTCGAGTTTCTGTTGGTTTTTCCTGATGAACTCGTAAACCTGCGGGCGATGCTTGCCATAGCGGATACTCGCCCCAATCACGATCTTGTCGAAGTGCTCGAGGTCGATATCCGGATCGTCGTTGATAAACTTCAACTCGACCTTGTGATCCTGCTCTTCGACTAACTTCCCTATTCGCTCACAGATCTTTCGTGTATGACCGTCCGTAGTGGAATAAACGATAAGTATATTTGCCATGCCCGGGTACAGGTTTTCTCTGCTTTGCCATTATCGGCTCAGATTATTGTACCGATATCCGGACAAAGCGACGACTAACTGTACAGGTTTTTCCAGTTGTCGCGGCCGCGCTGGCCGGCAATCAGCGACGCTCGGCGACAACTCTCTGGAACAGGCCGCCGAAGTAGGTTTCCTTACGCCAGTTGTACTTGTCAGCGTTACTCGCGAACTCGGATATCTCATGGCGCCAGAGACTTTTTGCAAAGGGCTCCAGAGTGTCGAAGACCAGACTCGTGATGCCCTTCAGCGGGTGCGCCCAGTGCGGCTTGTGATAGTCGACGAAAATCAATTTGCCGCCAGGAGCGATGCTGTCGAGCAGCACATCGGTGACGCCACGCTGATAATCATCCGGCATTTCGTGCATCAGAAAATAGCAGCAAACCCTGTCGTACAGGCGTCCGGTGGGATACAACGCATTCGCATGGCGGACCGTCGCCTGAGGCAAAGCCTGCAGTTTCCGGCGACAGCGAGAAACCTGTATGGGGGCGACATCCGTAACCTCCAGGCTCCCGCCGGGTCCGACATGCCGGGCAAGGTTGGCTGAGAAGTCACCATATACCGAGGCCGGCTGCAGCACACTCTGACCCACTTCGATCTCCTCGAACGCCGCCTGCTGGAGGCGCCTGTGCTGCTGCCAGAGAATGGTCCTGACGACAATATCCCGGTCGAGGAGAGGAACATTACGCGGACTGATGTAGGCCCAGTAGTAGGTATCGCGGAGGTAATCGGGAATCTCCGGGATCGTCTGTGCGCTTTCGGCCCACGGGCCGGGCCTGCTGCGAAGTGCAGACATCGCAGTTGATGTCCCTGTCAGCTCGTTCGGTGTTGCGACAACATTCACGTCAATCATTCTCCCTTTGAAAGGCGCCCCGGAATTTCGGCGTAAGTACTGATTTCACTGAATATACGCGAGGTTTGCCGGTGTGAAACTCAGTGATAGTCGCATGATTATTGCGGAACATTCTTACGGCGGTGGCCGCCAATTCAGGTTAAAGTAGGCAGCGTAGGCGAATACCCGTAGCCGGGCGGCGCGACAGTCGGATTTTCAGCCGCTGCGCCGCAGCAGCCCAAGGGTCACAGTGAATCCCAGTATCGCCACCACCAGTGCCATGAACAGGCTGTTCCGCGGCAGATAGGAGGATCGGTAGAACGCGTCACTGGTGCCTGGAACGCTCCACAGATCGCCACCGCCGCGGCCGACGACAAGCTGACCCCGCATGCCTTTCTCCATGTGCTGCGCCATATCGCAATGGATCAGGTAATTGCGCGGATCGCCGGGGACGATGAAGGTACCGCGGATGCTTTGACCAGCCATCGCTTCTATGTGAAACATGCCGGCCGGGTACAGATACTTCGGCAAACCGTGCACCATCCATTGATGGCGGATATCGTCTTCGTTAACCAGCGTAATGTGCACGCGACTACAGGGTTCGACCCTGACTTCGTGCTGACTCATGCCGAATATCATGCCGGGGATATCCCTGGCATAGTGGCGGCCCACGCGAATCGTGAACTCATGTTCGGTACTGACTTCACTGCAGCCACGCGGCAGGATGTCATGATTGGCATTCATGACCACGCCGCGCTCGTCCAGTTGCATGCCACGGTGTTCGCGATGTGTCGCATGATCGCCCGTCGCCTGGGCCTGCACGAGGACTGGCAGGCCCGCTAACAGGAACAGTGCAAGTCGCATAAGCTCAGTTCCCGCGTCGCGGAAAAAGGCGTCGTACCATCACGCCGGCCAGCACGCCGATGGACAGGGCCAGCAGCAGCATTCGCAACAGCAGGCCGAGATCCAGACCGGCTTCTGAAAACAGCCCTGGAGCATAAGTTGCCCAGATCGGGACTTCCTTGCGGTAATACTCCGCCGTGAAATATTGATCCCAGGCCACGCCACGC
>Ga0255058_10000452_pt1 | contig 24112 bp, 31 predicted proteins | sample Cases_109_9_MG_FD_188637 | JGI IMG/M metagenome (GOLD analysis project Ga0255058, IMG submission 188637) | Seawater microbial communities from Amundsen Gulf, Northwest Territories, Canada - Cases_109_9 | ecosystem: Environmental > Aquatic > Marine > Gulf | place: Canada: Northwest Territories... | reverse complement strand
CTCGCCGTCAGGCTGAGCTTGTGGCGCCGGCGTTCCTGATGCGGAAGAAGAGGTACATCGCCACCGTCGCCCCGAAGCAGATCCCCATGAGCAGAAGCGCGATCGCCGGCGTCGTCTCGCTCAGCGCGTCGTAAGACTGGCGCTCCGCGTTCAGAAGAATGTGCCAGAAGAAGAACGCCGTAACGGCCGTGACGCCGACCCAGACAAGCTTGCTCCAGGCCCAGAGGCGATGACCGTCCATAAACTTGATCGGCACCATCTGGAAGAACATCCCTTCAAGTCCTCCGACGAAGATGCCCACGGCAACACCCTCCGGAATGGATGCCCATAGCGAGTCGTTGTCCGTCGCCAGGTCGCGGGCCGGACTGAGGAGCAGGAAAGCTGTCGCGCAGATGGTGAGCAAAACGATCGCCGGGAAGAGTATCTGGCGCCCTTCTTGGTCGCGCGTGATCGCCGAACCCGCCACTAACGTGTGCGCGGCGATGAAACCGAAGATGATCCCCGGCTGGAAGCCGAGGAAGCGCGTCAAGGCGATGCAGAAGAGGGCGACGAAGATGCCGATCGGGAAGAGCCGGATCGAACCCGGAATGCCGAAGCCGTTCGTCATCAGCAACTGGCCGCCGTCATAGACGTAAGTTAGGACTGCGAAGGCCGCCAGGAAGCTGATGAAGATAACAGCGCTCTGCTCGTTGATGCCGTAACCTGGCTCCTCCAACCCGTAGAGGAGCGCGGCCAGCGCCAGCAACACAATTGGCGCCAGTATCCCCGCCACGCCACGCCCGTCCGTAATCAGCCGTCCGATGTCGCCGACTACACCAAGGAGCCCCTTCAGCGGGCCTGAAATGCGGCCGAACCAGCTCTTGATATCGTCCTCGTTCTCTTCGACCGTCTGGTTGAAGATCTCGGCCGAAAGCAGCATGAGGACGAGCGTGAAGCCGCCGAACAGAAGGTTCGTGAGGATGACGCCGAGGTCGCTCGACAGGTCACCCGCCCTGGGGACCGAGCGCACGATGTCGGGGCGCGAATCGTTGGCGCCTCCCGGCTCCGAGGTTCCCGGCGGCGTGTCGTCATCCTCATCCGGCTCGTCCTCCCCCGCGGGCGTCGCCGTCCGCGACGCCCGCGGGGGAGAATCGTCAGTCGTGGTCGGTGTCACCGTGGTTGTGACAGAAGCGGTCGATGTCGCCGTCGGCGTCTCGGAAGCGCTCGTGGATGCCGGGGGCGTCGTTGGAGGTGCTGAGGTAATCGACGGCGTGACCGTTGGTTCCGGAGCCAACGTTGGAGTCGGCGTCGGCGTGGGATCCAGGGTCGGTGTCGGCGTCTGCGTAGGTTGCGCTGTCGGCGTCGCGCCAGTGATCTTGACGGCGATGGAACATGTCTCCGACTCACCAACGCTCGGCGACGACCAGTTAATGTCGATGAGCGTCTCATCGTTCCCGCCGAATCCGAAGCCGTGCGCCGTAATGCTGAAAGTGCCGTCCGTCCCGAAGCTTGTCTGAGGCGTGATACTCGCTACGGCCGGATCTGAATTCGCGATGACGTTGTAGTCAGTGGCAATGCCAAATGCCTGGATCGTATAGATCAGGGTCTGCGGGACCTGCGATGAATCGACCGTCAACTCCGCAGGACCGCAGTTGTGCGCGTGGACCGTGGAAGGCCGCAGCGGGCCTGAGTTAGTGAGAACTCCCACGAAAGCAATGACTACAATCACCGCCGCCAGAAGCGGCAACCGATTCAATGGGGCCCCCTTCTTCCAAAGCAAGATCTTGACGATGGCCGGCCACTGGCCTTGTCGGTGCACGATAGATTGCCCGCAATCGGCTGTCAACCACTTCGAAGCTTGAGGCAGACGCCGTGCCACCGTGTCCAGAGGCGACGTTGAGCCGTCCAACGATGTCGAAAGTCAGACCGCGCTGACCGCGACAGCTGGCACTTACGCGTCGGGCGCTGCCATGGGCTTGTCAGGAGTAACGAGGAACGGAGGTCGTGGCTGAGGAGTGGCACCTGGCGCGCCCCTCGACGCCCCCAAGGAGCGGTGGTGGAATGACAACAGGGAGCCGGATCATGCAACCGGCTCCCTGGTCAGCGGTGGGAGGATCTCCGCACCACTTCACTCACCTCCTGATGTTACCTGCGATCACGGATTCCGCCGTGTAAGCACGGTTACGCTGGGCGGAAGTGCATCTATGCGTGGCAGGTGCAGGTGCGCCCACTTAGAGCATTCGCAACACGGTGTAGGCCTCCTTGTACGAGCCGGGCGGGCATGCAGGTGACCACCATCCTGGAATGTCGTTCTTGCTCCAGTTCATGCAGCTTCATCGCAGCATAGAAGTTCATCGCGTCCTCCCTAATCTGAACCTACTTGGAATGCTAACTGCGGTAGAGAGCCGATCTGTGTAAGCCCGGATACGCTTCCCTTCACAACCCGGCAAGGAAGGATGGTGCCCCATGCAGGACTCGAACCTGCGACACACGGTTCAGGAAACCGACCCATGGCGTTCGCTGCCGCCCCTGACCGTCCGCTCTAGATACGAAAGCGCCGCCGAGAGCCCGCAAAAGTCCGGCGGCATTCGGCGGCGTTCGCCCGCATTGTTGTCAAGAGTGTTGTGAGAATTGCGGCCCGTCCCTCGGCCCCTCATCGGTTATTCGACGACGCCTACTTCGACGCCAATCGGCGTGCAGCTGGCTTCCTGCGAAACGTTTAGCCCCGCGTCGGAACGCAAGAGCTTGAGCGAATCGACCGGCGTGACGTCACCGCTGCAGTCCACGTCTCCCCACGTGTGCGGGGAGCCGCTCGCCACATCGACGACTTGGCCGAGGTCAGGGCAATCGCCCGTGTTGGCGCTCAGGCCAGCGTCGTACCGAAGCGTCAGCATCGAGTCAATAGGGTTGGCGGAGCCCGAGCAGTTGTGGTCGCCCCAGATCGCGCTCCCGCCTGCTGGCGTCTGGCCGGCGGGCGTGGCCGTCGGATCGGGCGTGGGCGCGGGGGAAGGAGTCGCGCCTGGCGCGTTGGTCGGCGCGGGTGGAGGCGACGACTCGGCCTGGTGCCCGCCGAAGACGTTCGTCCAGTAGTGGCCGTACGAGCTGCCCGGCGTGTAGACGTGCGCGATCCCCATCACGAGGTAGTTTTCACTCAGCATGTTCGGGACATGACCCGACGAGCTCTTCCAGTAGTCGAAGACGGTCTGCGCCGACGCCAGGCCGGCGCCGAGGTTTTCGCCCTGCCAGGTGTCGTAGCAGTAACCGAAGTCGCACATCCGGTCCCACGGCTGCCGTCCCATCAAGTCGGTGTGGCTGAAGTAATTGCTCTCGCCCATGTCGGTGCTCATCCACTCCGCGGCGGCCTGGATGCTGGAGTCGATGCTGAGCGCGTCCAGCCCGTTCTGCGCCCGGTAGTCGTTGAGCAGGACCATGAACGCCTGCTCTTCGGGGTCGAGCTGAACGCTGGCCGTCGCCGTGCCACTCGAAACTGTGATCAGCACCATAACGGCGATCACCGCTGCTGCCGTTCCGAGGATCGCCTTCTTCATCGCATTACTCCTGTTGGTGGCTGGCTGGTCGCTGTTTCGCTTGGTCATCGGTCTTTTCCTTCTTGAATGGTTGATCTGAAGTGAGGGTAGGTGCCCGGGGAGCCGCCTTCCGTTAAGTACTTCACGTAGCGCCGCCGTAGTCGCACAATGACATCGGGAGCTTGTTCAGATGGACAAACAGACGAAGCTGATCCGCGGATTACCGCTGATGGCTCGTCTCGTTGAAGAGGACCTGCAGGCTCTTGCATCCACTGGCACGCGGCGCCGCTTCAGAGCCAACGAATTCCTGTTCAGGCAAGGTGACGAGGGCGACTCGATTTACGTAGTGGTAACTGGGCGACTGCGGGTCTCGTACGCGTCTCCGAATGGTGACGAATCCACGCTCGCGATGATGGGTCCCGGTGAGGCCTGCGGTGACCTCTCCCTTCTCGACGGGCGCCCGCGGTCAGCTGCCGCGCTCGCAACGGAAGATACAGAGACGCTGGTGATATCTCGCCAGGCCTTCCTCAGCTGGATAGCTACGAGACCAAAGGCGGCATTGGCCCTGCTGGAGACGTTGAGCCTCCTCGTGCGCCGAAAGGACGTAGCGCTCGCAGAGCTTGCGTTCGTCGATTTGTCACACCGGCTGGCCAAATGCTTGGTCAATCTGTTGGATGACGCCAAGTTGACTGCGAGCGGCGTGCCGAAACTCAAGGTCACCCAGAGCGAGCTCGCTGCGATGCTGGGAGTGACACGCGAGAGCGTAAACAAGGAGCTAAACGCGTTCGTTGCCAGGGGATGGGTCGCGCTCAGCAGGGGATCGGTTACAGTGCAGGACGCGACGGCGCTTGAGGCTCACTCAGCCGGCGAAGAAGGATAGCTTCCTGGCGAATCAAATTCGCGCCTGAGCGATGAGCGAGGATCGCTGCCCTCGATGGCTTACCAGGTGGCCTCCATTTGCCTGGGCAACGCTCAGAAGCTGCGACAGCTCGCGGCAAACCCGCATCGCCGGCCGATTCTAGATACGAAATGAATGGTGCCCCCGGCAGGACTCGAACCTGCGACACACGGTTTAGGAAACCGACTCATGGCGTTCGCTGCCGTCCTTGACCGTCTATCAACTCGCTTTGGTGATCGAGGTAGTACTGGAATTCGTCGGCTAGAGGGCTGTCTGGCATCAGTTCCTTGGGTTCTCTCTTGTTGAGTGCCTGTGGGATTTGGAATTATATCACTGCTCGTCCATTGTACCTCGGAGCCGCACCAGACGCCCTGAGACGCCCCAGAACAGGCGTTCGGCTCCGTGGCTAGGGGTCAGAGAGACCTGTGTGGGGCATTCCACGACTGACAACTCCTCCGCGCTGGCGCACTATGATGAGCACCTCTCCGCAGGAGGGTGATTGTGAGGGAGTTCTGGCATGCCACATCGCGGATTCAATCCACCTACTCCAAAGCCGTACACCCAACCTCGTTCCAGGCCATTCCCAAGTGCCGACTCCGCCGAGAGAGGGTCAATCATGCAGAACCGAGTGCTGCCATTCTTTGGGTTCCTGATCTTCTGGGTTTTCACCTTCGTCGTCGGCGGAACCACCCTCTACTTCGGTTACGAACTCAGCGACGTGCTGTACGACGCGGACCTCTGGCCCATCGGAGCATTGATGCGAATCGGCCTGCTCTTTGAGCTGCTGGGATGGGGGGTCGCCCTCTTGGTCATTCCATTCATGGCGGTCTCGGCGCTCATCGTTGGTGCGGACCAGTGATCAATAGAGCGTTATGGCGCTTGGCCTAGCGACTGTCATGCCGGTCGCGCCGCGTGCCACAGTCTCGGCCGGAAACGAGGCACTGCCATACGTTCTTCGGCTGATCTTTGCCTCCGTCACCGGCCTGGCTGTTCTCCTTGTGGCCTGCGGAGGTAGTGATGCCGGAGAAGGCAGCCAGACACCTAGTCCGTCCAGCCCCGAATCCGCGACGCCCTTGCCTGACGACGATTCGGCGCCGCCTCTGCTCGATGACATCCGAAGTGGCGGGTCTTCCTCAGACGAGGAATTGCTCTTTTCACTCGCACTGACCGAAGAAGACCTGCCGGAGGGGTTCACCCTGGACTACCAGGAGACGACCGATCTCGGAGACGAAAGTCTGTACGTAGGGCGCACAGGTATGTACATAGGACACTTCGTCAACGATCAGGCGTCTCAGGACGAGTTGTTCTCCGGTGATGAACCCATTACGTCCGACGTTGCCGTATGGCTCTTACGGTCCACCGGCGTGGCAATCGACTTCTTTAGAGAGTTCCAGTCAGCTACGGCGGCGGATCTTGTCGAATCGACAGAAAAGGGGGCGCATATTCCTGGCGGTCCTGAATTCGAACGATTTGATGTGGTTGAGGTTGAGGCACGAAAGTTGCCGTCCCCACTCGGGAGTGACAGCATCGGGCTAGAATTCTCAGAGCACACTATAGACGCTGTCACCGGCGAGGAGTTCGTTGACTTCAACGTCTCAATCGTATTCCGGGTTGATCGTGCAGTCGCATCAGTCAATTTCGGCACGTTCGGACGTTCGGCGAGCATCGATTCCCTCACGCCGTTAGCCGAGAGGCTACAGGAGCGCCTGCACGCGGGCCTCCAGGGTTCAGAATCCGCCGGTGAGGGATTGGAAGGCTACGTGGTTGAGGTGGAGTCTGTTCTGTCGCGGTTGATCCACGAGACAGAGAGGTGCAGCACAGACCGGAGTCAGCCCTGCCTCACGGCGGCGTTCGAGGTCGCATATGAAGATCTTGGACGCTTGAACCCGCCTGACGGATCTGGTCTGCAGGCCGTACACGATGAACTCCACAGGTCAACGGGCGACTTCAGGGACGTGCATAGACGATCAGAAGTGGAGCCACCGACTGAGGATCTTTTAACCGATTCGCTGGCAGCCACGGAAAGGTTCAGCGCCGCTGTCGAAGGATGGACAGAGCAGGCCGAGAACGTCGAGTAACTAAGGCATCAAACGAGGAGGGCGTGATCATGATGCGGAAGAGAATCCTCGCCGAAGCTCCGCTATTGGTGGCCGCCTATGAGTAGGTCACGCCTGAGGCCAGCGCTCCACACTGGCTGGAAGTTCCTCATGTGGTTCGGCGTCTTGACCGCCATCTTCGTCGTCGGCTCATGGGTGGGGGCCTCGGTCTTCCTCCCCGTGGCGGTCGTCTGGTATGGTGCCATGATCCTCGTGGGCCTCGCATCTCTGTTAGCTCTCCTCGTTGCGGTTGGAGCCCTGGTCTTTGGGATCGACGACGATGTCGCCGGCGCCGCGTACACGTACGACAGGTGGAGGCGATGACCCGCTGGGAGTGGCCGCTCGCCTTCACTAAAGGGGATGGTGGGATGTACCGAGTTATTGCTCGTAGATGCGGGACGCTGCTGTTCGTCCCCTTACTGTTGGTTGCTGTCGCCCTCGTGTCCGGCTGCGCATCGAACGGGGCGGAGTCGCCCTCTGCGACCACTGCGCCCCCAATGACCAGCGCGCCGACTCCAACTGTCAGCTACTCGGATGACGAAGTGGAAATCGTGTGTGGGGAACAAATGGTCACTACATCTTTCCTCGACTTTGAGAAGAATGCCATTCTGGATCTCCACAACTTCCTCGCCGGTCACAACGAAGCGATGCTCAAGTCAAGTGTCGTGTACCATCGCGTGACTGATCCCGTTCAGACTTACGACGAGGCGGCTGGCGCGCCAAATTTCATTGCCTCCTCAGAGGCACATCTCACCGTACTCGATGAGCATCTGCTGGCTATTGAAGGGGAGGACGTTTCAAGTCCACGCTTTTTCAGCCAACGAGGCCTGGCAAGTTCATACAAAGGCGCCATCTACAACTACTGGGACTTCGAACGACGCTTGGCATCCGACTTTAGGGACGGTGCCAAATTTCGCAACGTCGGGACGTGGAACGAGGGCGTGACGCTGTCAATGTCAGGCGAAGTCGATCTTGTAGATCAGGCATTCGATGACGCCGCGGCTGAGGCCTGTGCGTATCTGACCTCAGACTGATCGAGAGCCACAGCCTTAGCAAGATTCCTTAGAAGCCCCTGCCAGCATCGCTACGACCGTATGACTACAGACCAAAAGAGGAGGGTGCCCATGACCTTCAAGCAAGGACTCATTCTCGGAGTAGTATTTCTCGTGATCGCACTCGCAGGTTCCGGCGGAATTGCCTACGGCGTCGTCGAGCTTTCGGGTGCCGAGGGTCCACGGGGTGAGCAGGGTGCGCAGGGGCCGAAAGGCGCAACAGGTGCACGGGGCGCCGCAGGTACTAGCGGTAGTTCGAGCAGCATCGGAACAGAGTCGGCTCTCACGCGGCTGGCCATAATGTGGTCTCTGAATACGGTAATAGAGCAGTTCAACAAGACCGGGTTTACTTCAGGGTCAGACCCGCAGGTGATAGCCTGCTTTGAATACATCATGAGCGGTGAGGGAAGCTTCGTGGAGTGCGGCTTCGAGCGCTGATGGTGCAATGCCCCACTGGCGGCTAACCAGATGGCTTCTGTTCTACCTGGCGATGCTGCTGGCGGACGCGGCTGTCATCGTGGCCGTCGTCGCAACCGCCTAGGGTAAGCAGCCCTTGTTCAGCAGCTGGATGAACGGCACGACGTCGAAGGTGTTGATGTCCCCGCTCATGTCCAAGTCGAGCCGCGCCGTGTAGGGTGGGCCGGGCGCAGATGAGTTGAGAGCGGCAATGTACGGCACCACGTCGAAGACGTTAATGAATTGGTTGTCGTTCGTGTCCGCCGGCCACCTGTCGTCGGCCTCGTCGTTCGCGGCCGCTGTGCTCGCGCAGGAAGCATCGGGATCAGTCCCGACGAAAGTTTCGATCGTGGCGGTGAATGCATCGCAGTCGTCGTCCTCGACGGGAACAGTCCAGGGAGGCAGGCTTTGGCCCGGATTCGGCCACGACGGACAGTTGTCACTTTCGCCGCAGATACCGTCGCCGTCAACATCGTTCGTAGCGTCGTTCGGGCAGCTGTCGCCCGAATCGCATACCGTGTCGATGTCAGCGTCAGAGCAGGCGAAACTTGCGGAGAACTCCGAAGTGTTGCCGCTGCCGTCCGTCACGGTGGCGGTGACGTTGGGGCCGGTGACGGCGCCGGTGAAGCTCCAGGCACAGGGGCAGGTTCCGGCGGCGGTCGTGGCGGTGCCGTGGAAGGTCTTACCCTCATCGTCGTCGTCCGAGAAGACTTCGATGGTGCAAGAGGCGCAGTCGCTGCTGCCGGAGGCCGAGCCGGCGGCGGTGACGGTGGGCGGCGTCAGCTCCGTATTGCCGCCAAGCAAGTTGTTGATCCCCAATCCGGCGTTGTCGTGGATCGAGTTCCCGGTGACCGTGTTCAGAATGGCCGCGCCTTCGATTCTCACGCCGTCGTCTGTGTTGAAGGCGACGACATTGCCCGGGCCGATCGTGTTGGAGGGCGCGGAGTTGAGGAGGCCGACGCCAACGCCGTTGGCTAGGGCCACCGTGCTGGCGGCGTCGGTGCCAATGTGGTTGAAGGCGACGGTGTTGAACGTCGAGTCAACGCCGTTGATCTGGACGCCGCGGAAATCGTTGCCGGAGATGACGTTGCCCTCACCGCCGGCAGCACCGATCACGTTCGAGTCAGCCCCTCCGACAATTGAAACGCCCGTGACGTTTCCCTTGTCCACAGTGGCTGTGATGTCGAGCCCGATGATGTTGGACTTGACGACATTGGAGTCTGCGTTCTCGTTGTCGATAAGTATTCCGGAGCTGTCGTTACCCGAGATCAGATTACCGAGGCCCGGGCCACCGATGATGTTGTTAGGAGAAGAAGCGATCCAGATCCCGAGGGCGTTCCCTCTGACCGTCGTCCCGTCGGGATCCATGCCAAAGTAACTGAGAAAGACCGAATTAGAGCCTCCAGGAAAATTCAGCTTTATCCCGCTATGGAAACTGACGATCGCCAGCGCGCGCACGGTGCTGCCGACGGTTGTGATCTCCAGACCGTTTTTCGCCGATAGGCCCGTGCCGTCGAGGACGATCACCGGGGCCGCGCCCACGTAGCTTACGGCAGTGGTGCCGTCGATGTGCACCGGATCCGTGATCTCCGGTAGCTTAGTAGAGAACGTGAATGTTTGGGTGCCTGCGCCGAGACCGCTGAAGTCGATCGTGTCAAAGGTGGCCAGGGCGGCGTTGGAGGCGACGATCGCCTCACGCAAGGAACAATCGGAGTCACACACGCCATCGGCGGTGTCGGCGGTCTTCGTGACAGTGAGCGTCGCCCCGTGCGCAAGTTGTGCCGGGCCGACAAAGAGCGCCAGGCCAAATACAATGGCGGTGACCAGAAGCCGTGAGAATCGCACGGCACCCCCTTACCGCTGAGGGCGGCAGATTTGCGGGGCGACCCTCAGGCTGGGCCAGTATATCGCAGAAGCCAACCGCGCCCCTTTTTCTCCACACCGCCGTGTGCGTAAGCCCCATAAGGGGGGAGGCGAGGGGGCCATCATTGATTCCCGTTTCTGCGCCCTTTTAGTTCGGCGGTTGCAACTGGACACATTATGGTCCAGCTGATATAAAGGCGAGCATCCGTGACTGCGGCGATGCGGCTGCCGCCGTCTCGGCTCACACGTCTCGCGACCGACGAGGATGATGGCTCTTCCAGAGACCAACCTCAGCCCGGTCGACAATAGAAAGAGGGGAACGCCCATGCTCCAACGACTAGTAGGTATCTTCGCGGGGAGTCTTCTTCTCGTGGCAGTCGCCGCGCCCGGCCTGAGCGGCGGCAGCGCTCTGGCATTCAGCAACGGTAGCGGCAACTCGAGTAGCGCACCTGGCCAGGCCAACGCCATTCAGAACTGCATCGACAGCATCGCGAACCAGAACGGCAATGGTCAGACGGGGTCGGAAACCGGTAACGACGACCACGACGGCAAGACCCTTGGCACCGCAGTCACGAACTGCGACCATTTCTGGACGCCCTAGACGGGTTAAACCAGGCTTGAAGGGGGGCGCGAGCCGCAAACGCGCCTCCCTTCTCTTTGCGCCTCGGTGGGGGGTCTGCTCCTCGCACGGCCTGTCTGACCGTAGGGTGTAGCAGCGTCGCTCAGCACCCCCTTTTTGTCACCGCCGCCAGGCGCGTAAGCTCCGTAACGGTGCCGAATGAGTGAGGTGGCATCGGTGATCTGGAGGAGATAGACTTCACCAAGCTCTTAGGCCTAGTCAGATTCAGGAGGTTGACCCATGGCACGTGTTGTCTTTTTCCGGTTCAAGGCCCAGTCGGGGAAGCGGCAAGCAGTAATTGACCAATTCGCCAAGTGGGAGCGAGAGCAGAAGTCCAAGGCGACGGGCTTCGAGCGGTCGATCCTTGCCTCGAGCAACGACGACCCCGATGAGTTCATGGCAGGAGTGCGATTCGATACGGAAGCCAATTACACGGCTAACTCAGACCGCCAAGAGCAGGGAGAGTGGTTCGGCGAGCTTCGGGCCAACCTCATGGCCGACCCAGAGTGGTTCAATGGCACGCTTGAGCGCGAGGCTCAGGGCTGACCTTAGTCCACACCCCTTTTTTCCCCTGCCGCCAGGAGAGTAAACCCCAGAACGGGGGAGACGAGGGGGCCATCATTGATTCCCGTTTCTGCGCCCTTTTGGTGCGGTGGTCGCGGAGAGGCAACTACCACCCCAGGGGGAGGAGGCGCGAAAACGGTTTCCGTTCTGACAGCAGTTTTGACAGCAACGCCGACGAATGACAGCAACCGGAGACGAATTAGGACGGACTGAGACTGCCCCGACCCAACACGAAGCGGACACTCAGGAACGTCTGCGAACCCTTCACAACGAATCTGGGAAATCACTGGGTACGCCGCCCAGTTGTTGTCAAAATCGTTGTCAATGGCGGCCCCAGCAAAGCGCTGGCCTGCGGCGAGAGCCGATTTTAGATACGAATGAGTGGTGCCCCCGGCAGGACTCGAACCTGCGACACACGGTTTAGGAAACCGATGCTCTTTCCACTGAGCTACGGGGGCTCCTAAGCCATTCTAGATACGAAGCCGTTCCTCGTCGAGCGCCCACCGCTTGCCACTTCGCCGCCGAAAACTACCATTTCACCGTGCTGACGGGGAAAGTGGGTGTCACTCTGCGGTCCGGGCGGTCAGGTTTGGATTGTCGTGCGGCGCGCCAAATCGGGCTAGAGCTCGAACTCCCCCTCGACGATGCGCCTCAGGAATTCACCCACGGGGGCGCCCACTGTGCCTTCGTAATCGGGATTCTGCGTTATCCACTCGCGCCAGTGCTCTTCAGAACTGAAGAGGTTGTTGACACCTCACCCACCGCCGTAGAACGAGTAGATCGACTCCGGCTCAGTACGGGTTAGCTTTGCGTTTTCTATCGTCAGCGTCAGGCGATCGAGGCAGTGTGGACAGGAGTCCTCGATGTCGAGCCTGTCGTTCAAATAGACGCTGCTGACCAGCAGCATAAAGTCCACTGCTCACGGAACGTTGAACACCTCACCGCCCGTCCGGACCGTATGGAAAAGCAATCCAACTCCGTCCAGCAGCCGTTCGTGTCCTGCCGCCGGTTGCCAGGCGTCTGGGGCCAGCAGGCCGACGCGGATCAGCATCCGCTTGACCGCCTCCCACTCTTCGGGCCTGATCTCGGCGTGGTCACGTGCTTCGTCTTCGCCCCTGCCGAGGAGCAACGCCCGTCCGGCCAGCTTTTCCCGGTTCGTCAGCGTCACTGTAGTGGCCGAAACGCCGAACCGAACGTTCTCCGCGAGCCGGCCAGGGTTCGACTCCAGGTGTTCGTAGAGCCGTCGGCGGACGTCATCGTCAGGAGGCAGGCCCAGCGTCGCCTGCGCTTGACCGATCGTGGTGACGTCGAGCGGCTTCTTCCAGCGCTCGTCCAGAAAAGCTAGGACGTCATCAAGCATGAGTCTCTCGCGTTATCGGTTGCCACATCAGTCTAGCGTAACTATACGGCAAAGCGTATACTGACTGTCAAGATGACAACGCAAGCGGCTCCCTTGCGCCCCTCGACGTCTGCCGCCGGGGTTACCGCAAAGTTCTTCCGCGGGCTCGGCGATCCAACGAGAGTCCGCGTGCTGCAGCTTCTGTCTGACGGTGAGCGTACCGTTGGCGAGCTGGTTGAGCTGACCGGTACGCTCCAGGGTCGCCTCTCCAGCCACTTGGCATGCCTGCGCTGGTGTGGGTTCGTCGCCACGCGCCGCGAGGGTCGCCTGGTGTACTACAGAATCGCCGACGATCGCGTCCTCGGCCTTCTCGCCGTGGCTGATGAGTTCATAGCCGAGCACGGGGAGTCAGTAGACATGTGTCGCGTGATCGATGGTGGGGACTAGGTCATGCCAACGAACATCACTAGAGACGAGCTGCAAGAGCTGATTTGTGGCGGGGCGCAGCTCGTCGACGTTCTGCCTCCCGCTGAGTTCGCCGAGTTTCATCTTCCCGGAGCGATGAGCATCCCGCTGAAGGACCTCGATGCCACGACGACGGCCGGGCTGTCCAGGGACAAACCTGTCGCTGTCTACTGAATGGACGGGCTTTGAGACATGAGCCCACGGGCCGCGTGGCGGCTCGAAAGCCTCGGTTTCACGGAGGTATACGACTACGTTGGGGGCAAGGCCGACTGGATCGCCGGAGGGCTTCCGGTCGAGGGCGAGCTGGCGAACGTTCCGCGCGCCATCGACGTCGTCAAGCAGGACGTCCCGACCTGCGGGCCGTTCGACCGGATCGCCGACATCAGCGACCAGGTCGAAGCGGCGCGTGAGGATGTCTGCATCGTCACCAACGATGAGGGGATCGTCCTTGGGAGGTTGCGCCGCCGGGCGCTGACCAGCGATGGCGGAAAGGACGTTCACGAAGTTATGGAGCCGGGCCCCACGACGACGCGCGCCGACGCCGAGCTGGAGGGCCTGGTCGAACGCCTCGATAGCGCTGGTGTGCGGAGCATGCTCATCACCACGCCGGAGGGAAGACTGCTGGGTGTCGTATACAGAGAGGACGCGGAGCGATACTTGGCCGAGAGACGGTAATAATGTTGTTGGGGAGAACGCTGAATGACGAATCTACTTGAATTCGAGCGAGTGCTGCGGCCGCTGAGCGGCTTCCTACCGTTGCCGTGGTGCTGAGTCGTACCCGGCTTGCTCGGCCTCCTCGGTAGTTCGGGGGTCGGGTTGGCCGCGGTCCCTGCGTTGCAGGTGGCGACGATTCCCATCGCTGCGGTTGGTGGCGCATTCCTTGCGAGAGCCTGGTGGCTCCAGATTCGTCACGGATCGAGGTCAGAGTGGCGACGCCGATCGCTCCTGGTACTCGTCATCTCGACGGCAACGGTCATCGCACTCTGGACCTTCCGCTTCACGGGAGTGATCGGATAGAGCGGCTGGCATGACGGCGCAGGGCTTCTAGTCCGCTACCGCCTGGGCAAGCGGGTGCTCATCGCATGACACTCGTTGCCCCAGGCTAGCCCTGCCATGTCGCATAGGAAGGGAACTTTTGCGCAGTTCCATCCGTCACCACTTTGACAGCAAGCCCGAGAATCTCATGCGAGGAGAAGTTTCAGATGAAGAAATGGATTGTACCCCTGGGGTCTTTATCAGCTGTAGCCGGGGTGGTCGCGCTGGCGCTGTTCCTGGCCGGTGCGTTTGACGGGGGCCAGGCATCGGGTAATCGCGGCGATGGGGCCGAGGTGGCGGGGGTCTGCGTCGAAGGTAATCCCGACTGCGGAGACACTGGTTTCGTCGACGACGACGACGGTGGGGATACCGTGGCACCTGGATGCGAGGTCGGACACGTCGGTGTCTGCGATGACACCCCGATTGCGGATGACGAAGCCGGCGAACCCTTCGATGGCGACGGCCCCGCTCTTCAACCAGCCTGCGCTCCGGGGTTCCCGGACTGCGCCGACACCATCGTGGTTCCAGCTGACGGCGAGGAAGTCGATGGCCTCGAGGTGCCGGTCGGCAGGTTCGATGGCGACCAACAGTCGGGAAGTCAAGGATCTGACAACGACATCGCCGATGGCGTCGCCGTGGACGCCGATGCCTCTACGACTACAGGTGGCGCCACTATTCCAGCCGAGTAGCGAGCGCTGCGATGAAGAGAGGGTGCCAGCTACTGGCACCCTCTCTCGTGTGGTGGCGCTCGTCAGGCAATGAAAATGGTGGAGATAGCGGGACTCGAACCCGCAACCTCCGCATTGCGAACGCGGCGCTCTCCCAATTGAGCTATATCCCCACCTGTCAGCCGCTTGTACGGCTACCATCAATTATAACGCAAGGCGCGCTTACGGCAGCAGGCCGGGTACGACCTCAATCGTGACAACGCCGCCCTCGACGTCGACCTCGCGCACGATCTGGTCGACCGCTGGGATCAGCGCCTCGCCCTTTGGCCCGCGCACGACGAACACGTCGTTCGCCGGCCGCTCCAGCACCTCGGCGATCTCGCCCAGCTCCTCGCCCTCCGTACTGACGACGCGCAGGCCGATAAGCTCGTAGCGGTAGTACTCACCCTCGCCGAGCGCCGCCAGGTCAGCTTTCGCGACCTGCAGGTACTCGCCGCGATGGCCGGCGACGTCCTCGGGCGTGTCGATGCCGGTCAGTTTGAGGAGGACGGCGCCCTTGTGCCGGCGGCTGCTCTTGATCTCGTGGAGGCTCGCGCGCAGGGTGACGCTGCGTCCGGGAGCGAACGTCTGCGGTGGCGCCAGCGGTTCGACCTTGATCTCGCCGTGTACGCCAAACGGGGCGAGGACGCGCCCGACGGCCACGTAGCCGTCCGGGATCTCGCCGCTTGGCCTAGCCGATTTCGAGGACGACCCTTTCGTCACGCCTGATCGCCGCCACCTTCAGCAGGGAGCGCATCGCGTTGGCGATTCTCCCCTGCTTGCCGATCACCCGCCCCATGTCCTCCTCCGCCACCGTCAGCCGGTAGATGATGTGATCTTCGCCTTCTTCTTCAGTCACTTCCACGTCGTCCGGGTTGTCCACGATGGCGCGGGCCATGTACTCGATGAGCTCTTTCATTTGCGGGATCTCCGTGGGGTGTTAGCTGGCTTCCTCGGTCTTCTCCGCTGGCTTGTCTTCCTCCGCGGCTGGTTCTTCCGCTGCGGGCTCCGCGGCTGGTTCCTCCGCCGGGGCTTCCTCGGTTAGCGTTTCCGCTGCGGGCTGTTCCGCCGTGGTGTCGTCGGCTGGCTTCTCCTCTGCTTTCGCCTTCGGCTTCTCCGCCTTGGCCTTGGCCTTCGGCTTCTCCGCCTTGGCCTTCGGCTTCTCCGCCGGAGCTTCGGTCTTCGCCTCGGCTGCCGGTGCTTCCGCCGCTGCTTCGGTCTTGGCTTCGGCCTTCGGCTTCTCCTCCGGAGCTTCGGTCTTGGCCTCGGCCGTCGACGCCTCTGCCGGAGCTTCGGTCTTGGCCTCGGCCTTCGGCGCCTCTGCCGGAGCTTCGGTCTTGGCCTCGGCCTTCGGCTTCTCCTCCGGAGCTTCGGTCTTGGCCTCGGCCGTCGACGCCTCTGCCGGAGCTTCGGTCTTGGCCTCGGCCTTCGACTTTTCCGCTGGAGGTTCGGTCTTCGCCTCGGCTGCCGGTGCTTCCGCCGCTGCTTCGGTCTTGGCCTCGGCCTTCGGTGCTTCTGCGGTGGCCGCGGCTGCTGCTGGCGCGGCTGCTGCTGCGCCCTCTTCGCCGTCTTTGCGGCCCTTCTTCGGGTTCTTCTGGCCCTTCGGCACCTGCTTGCCGACGTAGACGAACGGCTCGCGCCCCGCCTGCTCCATGATTCCGGCCTTGGTCAGGAGCCTGGCCGCCGTGTCCGAAGGCATCGCTCCGTTCTTGAGCCAGTAGATGGCGCGCTCTTCCTTGATGACTACCGTCGCCGGTTCGCTCAACGGGTTGAAGTGGCCGATCACCTCAACGTTGGCGCCGTCACGAGGCTTGCGGCGGTCGGTCACCACGATGCGGTAGGCAGGCTGTTTCTTCTTGCCTACCCGGGACAGTCGAATGCGAAGCAAATGGCACCTCCGAGATTGTGTAAGGGGATCATGGGGCTACCGGAGGAACGGCGAAATCTTGGAGCCGTGGCCGGCCGCAATCTGTTGCATTATCTTCTTGGCTTCTTTGAACTGCTTGAGCACCTGGTTGACGTCCTGAGGCTTCGTGCCGCTACCGGCGGCGATGCGTCGGCGCCGGCTGCCGTCTATGATGGCCGGGTCCTTGCGCTCGGACTTGGTCATTGAGCGGATGATCGCCTCCACCCGGGCGAAGTAGCTCTCGTCCATCTCGTCTGTGTTGAGACGGTTCTTGATCTGCGAGAGACCTGGCACGAGGCTCAGCAGGTTGGAGAGCGGACCCATCTTCTTGATCCGCTGGTACTGCTCCAGGAAGTCGTCCAGCGTCAGCTCACCCTTCTTGATCCGCTCACCCAGCGACTCCGCCTCTTCGTCGCTGATCTGCTCCTTCGCCTTGTCGATTAGCGTCAGCACGTCGCCCATGCCCAGTATGCGTGAGGCGAAGCGGTCCGGGTAGAAGGGCTCCAGCGCGTCCGCTTTTTCGCCCATCCCGAAGAACTTGATCGGGATGCCAGTTACCGCGCGGATGGAGAGCGCCGCACCGCCGCGCGCGTCGCCGTCAACCTTCGTGAGGATCAGGCCTGTGAGCGGGATCGTCTCGTTGAACTGCTCGGCGGCGTTGACGGCTTCCTGGCCCGTCATCGCGTCGGCAACAAGGATTACTTCCGTCGGTTCCAGCAGCTTGTGTATCTTGCGCAGGCCGCTGCGGTCATCGTCGTCCATCTCGAGTTGGCCAACGGTGTCGACGATAAGGTGGGAGGCGCTGGTCTTTTTCGCGTCTTTGAGCGCCTGCTTGCAGACGTCCGCCGGGTTGGAGTTGGCCTCTCCGGTGATGACTGGCATGCTCAGCTGCTTGCCCAGCGCCTGCAACTGCTCGCCGGCGGCGACGCGTTCGGAGTCGGCGCCCACGAGTAAGGGTCGCTCGCCTGCGTGTCGCAGGTGCAGCCCCAGCTTGGCGGCTGTAGTCGTCTTGCCGGCGCCCTTGAGCCCTACGAGCATGATCACGGTCGGCGGGTTCTTCCCGCGTTCCAGCTTGGCGTGGCCACCTCCCAGCAGTTCAACGAGCTGCTGGCTGACAACGTCGATGATCTGCTGCATCGGCGTCAGGCTCTTCAGCACCTCGGCGCCAAGCGCCTTCTCGCGCACGGAGGCTACGAAGTCCTTGACGACCTTGTAGTTGACGTCCGCCTCTAGCAGCGCCAGGCGTACCTCGCGGAGTGCCTCGTCGAGGTCTTTCTCCGTGACTGTGCCGTGGCTGCCTAGCTTGCGGAAGACGCCTTGCAGCTTATCGGAAAGTGATTCGAACATATCTACAGGAGACGATTTTACGGTAACGTGCGTGTGTGAACAAGAAAACCCTTGGATTGCGGAGGATCGCCAACCTTTGCCGCTCTAGGCGATCAGCTCTTCGAGTGCGTCCGCCATCTCTTCGAACGTGACCAGCCCATCGAACTTGGTAGCGATGTTCCCGTCCGCGTCGACGATGAACACCCATGGCTCGCTCTGCAAGCGCCACTCGTCGATGATCCCGGTGCGGCAGTCAAACAGAGTTGCGCACTCGCCATCGCGCACGGCTTGAACCTGGAACGGTTCCACGTGCACGAAGTTGGCCACGTCCTTGAATTCGCTGTGGAGGTCGTCAAAGAAAGCCTTCGTCGGTCCGCAGATCTGGCTCTCGCAGAACGCCGGCGTTGCGATCGCGATCACGGTCGGCAGGCCGGACGTCACGGCGTCGGCGACGGTCATGTCGTGCTGCTCCCGGATCGGGTTCTCAGACGAATCGATCTCGCGAATATCGTCGACGTCAGAGACGAGCACTTGCTCCGTGCGCGGCGCCGGGTCGCCGACTGCAAGGCCAAACGGCTGCTCCAATACATTGAACGTCGGGCGCAGCGGCTCCAGAGCTGCACCGTCAGCGGTCGTGCCCGTAACCTCGACGCCCCAGAGGCCCGGCACGTCGAAGTCCACGGTTGTGCGGTAAGCGCCGACTTCGCCGGCCTCGTGCGTTTCCGACAGGCCGTCTTCATGCGTGTGCGTATACGAACGCGTGATCACAAGCGGCTCTGCGTCGCGCTCGAACTTGAGCGTGCCCTCGTCGCTGTCGAGCAGGAAGAACTTGAACGCGAGGTCCGCGTTCAGCTCCAGCTCGCCCGTCTCCTGGACTTGCAAACCGACGAGGAAGCGGTTCTCGCCGACGGCGAGATCGTTGGAGATTACGATCGGCAGCAGCACGCCGTCTGGAAGTGGCGTTAGGACGACCCGGTCCGTCTCTGTGGGTCCGTCGCCGCCGTCGCCGCTGCCGCCGCACGCGGCTATTCCGATGACGAGCGCGCCGAGGATCGGAAGGATGAGGCTACGTGTGGTGAAGCGCATGTGGCGATTGTGTCTCCTTCGTATCAATGCCGCAACAGGCTTCCAGTTCTTCGTGCAGGGCGCGGGTCTCTAGCTGCAGCGTCGCGTGCTCTATTGTAAATGTACGGGCGAGCATAGTGCGAAGGTTCACAAGCACTTCGTGTGCGTCGCCGTCGCCACTCGTTTCAACGTGCGCGCTCAATGAGACAAAGCCGGATGTCACCGTCCAGACGTGGAGATCGTGCACGTTGCGCACGCGCGGCACCTTCAGCATCTCTTCCTGCACATCCTGCACGCGGATGTCCGGGGGCGTCGCCTCCAGCAGCACCTGCGTCGACTCCCACGTGATGCGGAACGAGCTGGCTAGGATCAGCACGCCGATGCCGACGCTGATCAAGGGGTCGAACAAATACTCTCCCGTTATCGCCATGGCGACGCCGGCGACGATCACTCCGATGGAGGCCACCGTGTCGCCCATCACGTGCAGAAAGGCCGAGCGCATGTTCAGGCTGTGGCGGCGTCGGTCGAAGAGCAGCGCCACCGCGACAATGTTGCCGGCGAGACCGGCGGCGGCGATCCCCAGCATCGGCCCTGTGTCGACCTCGGGTGGGTTGCCTAAGCGGCTGCCCGCCTCCCAGAAAACATAACCGGCGATGAGCACCAGTCCGATGCTGTTCACGAACGCCGCCAGTATCTCCGCCCGGTGGAAGCCGAACGTGCGGCGCGTGGTGGCCGGCCGTGACGCCAGCCAGATCGCAACCAGGCTCAGGCTGAGCGCACCGACGTCCGAGGCCATGTGTCCGCCGTCAGCCGCCAGCGCCAGGCTGCCGGTCAGGATACCGCCGACGACCTCCGCCACGAGAAGCGCGAGTGTGATGACGAGGGCGATCGCCAGGCGCCGCCTGTCCTCGCTCCGTCCGTGCCTGTGGCTCACGTCCGGTGCTCCGGATGGTAGCGGCTGCAGACGTATACTCTGTGCTGGCTTGTCGGCAGGCGTCGATAGGAGTCGATGTCGTATCTAAGTTTACCGGAAACAATCGCCCTGAATCGCTCGCCGTCGATGGTAGTCGATTGGCGTGGCTGTCTCGGTGGCTGTCTCAGGTCAGGTGAAGCGACCCCGCGGTGGGCGAAGGAGCACTGCCCGGACCTGGACATGAGCGACAAGCGGCAGTCGAAGGCAGCCTACGCGCGCTTCGACCGGGCTGCCGTGCATCGCCGGCGCCAAGCCTGACCCCTTCGAAGCGGCTGGCATCGAGTCAGAAGTCGTGGAAAGATGAGCTACTGGACTGAGGCTGAGGAAATAGCGGAGCGAGCCTGGGGGGACATCATGCCTGAGACTGACATTGAGCCTGCTGCAACTCCTGACCTCGAAGGGCTATCCGTAGGTGAAGCTTACTTGCGCGGCAAAGAAGCCGGGTTACAGCAGACGATAGAAATATTGACCAAGATGGTGCAGAATCAGATATTTCATTCCTCAACGGCGAGACTTACGGGCGGCATAGGTCCAGGATCCGCCGTCTATTACGGCGTTGACCCCGAGGTTCTAGGGTGGGGGGCCGGTGTGACTGGGGTAGTGTTCGGCCTCCTCGCCTTCTTCATTGTGAAGGATGATACCGCCGGCGCAATAAGCGTGGCGGCGGGCTCGGGCGGCTTTGCGCTTGCCATAGTGTCCTTGTGGAGACGCAAGGACCAGACCCGAGACTAAGACACTCCCCAACCAATAGCCTGTTGCGAAACTATTTATCGTCGGATTCTGAGGGTAGGCCAGACCAACTGAGGGAGTGCGTGCGCAAGGTTGCCTGATGGCGCGCCTGCTATACTCTCGCCAATATGAGCGAGAGTCCCGACCCTTCCGAGTCGCTACAGGCGCATATTGATTGGTGGGTGGAGGCCGGATGGGACGTCGTTTCGCAGGCCCCCGGCCAAGCCACGCTCAGGAAACGCCATCGAGCGCCTCTGACGCGGATGTTGCGCTTCTTCATCGGGGAGGACACGGGATACAGCAACCTGCGCGTGGAGGACGGCCTTGTGAGAACCACGATTTACTAAAGGGGACACTGACCCACGACCCGAGTTTCGCAACAGGCTACCAATCCCGATAAGCGAATTGAGGCCCGATTATGGGCCTCTTCGTGTACCTGCGCCTGCCACCACTCGATCATGTCTCTATACCTCCTCAACCACCACGGCCACGACCACCGCCGCGTCCGCCAGCAGCATCGCCAGGTAGAACAGGAGCCAGCGCGTCAGGCGGAAGCGGGTCATCGTAGCGCGAACAGTAGCGCGGGCGACATTCACGTCGTGCTGTGCTCCCCGGATGGCTGGGACGCGGCAGCCGCCGGCCACCTTCCTGATCGCTCAGGAAGTCCCGCTTCGCGTTGTGATGGAGATCCTGGGGCACAGTACCATCGTCACGACAGCCGACATCTACGGCCACGTCATGCCTGAGCTCCAGCGGGACGCCACGGACCGGACGGCTGCAGTGCTGTTCGGAAGCTAAAGCAATCCGCGTGGCTGTCTCGGTGGCTGTCTAGAGGCCCTCAGCTAAACGCCGAGGGCCTTAACAGTTTCGGCCTCTGCCGCCGAAACTAGATATAAAAACTGGCGCCACAGGCCGGATTCAAAACGTCTCCGGATGGTAGCGGCTGCAGACGTATACTCTGTCTCCGACTTCGACGAGCAAGTCGTCAGCGGCGGCGAGGAGCACGCGGACGCGCGGCTCTGGTACGGAGTAGTAGGTGCGCCGGCCGCGCTGCTCGCGCTCGACGAGCCCGCAGTCCCAGAGGCATGCCAGGTGGCCGGATACGTTTGGCTGAGACAGACCGGTTACCTGCGTGATCTCCGAAACGCACCGGGGTTCGTTCAGGCAGGCGCGCAGAACGCTCAGGCGGGAGAGATCGGCCAGCCCCTTGAATAGCGCCGTGATCACGGAGTCACGGGTCTCACCCTGGTGTCGCGTTGAGGTCAACATATCACCACTCAGTTATATGTTGGACGGGGCAGCTAGTCAACCCTGCGGCTAGAGGCCGCGGTCGGCTATCAGCGCGGAGAGATCGGCCACGCGGCAGGCGTAGCCCCACTCGTTGTCGTACCAGGACACAGTCTTCACGAGGTTGCCGTCAAGCACCAGCGTGCTCAGCGAGTCGAAGATTGAGCTACGAGGGTCGCCCTTGAAATCAGTCGAGACCAGCGGCTCGTCACAGTAGCCAAGGATGCCGCGCAGAGACTCGGTGGCGGCGTCCTGGAAGGCGTCGTTCACTTCGTCCTTCGTCGTCGGCTTCTCCAGCGTCGCCACGAAGTCGACGACCGAAACCGTCGGCGTCGGCACCCGGAACGCCATGCCGTCCAGCCTTCCGGCCAGCTCCGGCATGACGAGCGTCACCGCCCTGGCGGCGCCGGTCGTCGTTGGAATGATGTTCTGGCCGGCTGAGCGGGCGCGGCGCAGGTCTTTGTGCACGGTGTCCTGGATCACCTGGTCGTTGGTGTAAGCGTGGATCGTCGTCATAAACCCCTTCTCCAGGCCGAACGAGTCGTGCAGCACCTTGACTACGGGGGCGATGCAGTTCGTCGTGCATGAGGCGTTGGAGAGGACGCTGTGCTTGGCCGGGTCGTAGAGGTGATCGTTCACGCCGAGGACGATGGTCAGGTCCTCGTTCTTCGCCGGTGCGCTGATGATCACCTTCTTGGCCCCGCCACCGTCGATGTGCGCGCGCGCCGCGTTGGCGTCCGTGAAGAATCCGGTGGACTCGATAACGACTTCGATGCCTTCGCCGGCCCATGGAATGGCGCTCGGGTCGCGCTCCGTGAAGACCTTGATCGTCTTGCCGTCGACCGTGATCGAGTCATCCGTCGCGGAAATGTCACCGGCGAACGGGCCGTAGGTGCTGTCGTATTTGAGGAGGTGGGCGTTGGTGTGTGGGCTCGTCAGGTCGTTGACAGCTACGATCTCCAGCTTCTCCGGGTGCAGGTCGTGCATCGCCTTGTAAACCTGGCGGCCGATGCGCCCGAAGCCGTTGATGCCGATGCGCAGGGTCATGGGACTCCCTCTCAGTCGATCGGGGCGTGAATCGGCTCCAGTATAGCGGCCCGGATCGTGAGCCGCGAACCCTGCTAGCTGGCGCGCGCTTCGACGTACGTCATCGTCAGATCCTCCCGCTGAACCATGCGGCGGAGGCTGGCGAGCGCCCGGAACTGAATGACGCGCACGGCGCCGACACTCTTGCCGAGCACGTGCGCGACTTCCTGGTAGGGCAGGTCGTCGATGAACCGCATCACCACCACCTGGCGCTGCTCGTGCGGGAGCTGGCTGACGAGGCGCCAGACGCGCTCGCCGTTGCTCTTTGACTCGCAAGCCCATTCCGGCGAAACGAAGCGGTCTTCGTCCTCAAGTGTCTCCGGCAGTTGCGCGTGATGGCCGTTCTTCTGCGCCTTCTTGTAGTTGATCGTCAGGTTGCCAGCGATCCGCAGCAGCCAGGCGATGAACGGCACTCCGCGTTGCTCGTAACGCGGGATGGCCTCGAGCGCCTTCAGGAACGTCTGCGCGGTCAGGTCCTCCGCGAGGACTGGATCCCCCGTGAGGAAATAAGCGTGCCGGAAGACACGCAAGGCGTGCTTCTCATAGATCTCCCCGAACGCTTCCCGGTCGCCCCGGGCCGCTCGTTCTATGAGCGCGTTGAAGTCGGTCTCGACAGAGGTCGACCGTTGCATGTACCCCTCCCCTTGGGCTCTAGCACGACGGCTTTCCCTCTGAAACCCAGTCCGCGGGTCCTTCTGGTTTGAGAGACTTGCGGGCCTATGTGCGGGGTTTCAGGTTAAGGACGAGTTTAGGCTGAAGTCTGAATAAAGTCAAGCCATTCTACAACGACTAATGAGGAATTAGCGTTCTATTATTGCTGCGTTGACTTATCAACACTCATTATCCTAATAATGTGCTGCCTGCACGATGGACGCAGGTGCCAATCATGCGCCCAGCACCCAACACGGAGGCCCCATGGAATTCAAGGAAGTTATCGGCCGGCGACGCTCCATTCGTTTCTTCGATCCCAAACGGCCCGTCGAACGGGAAAAGATCCAGACCATACTGGAGACGGCGCGACTTGCGTCCTGCGCCGTCAATGCCCACTGGCTGCGTGCCGTCGTTGTAGAGCGTGACAAGATGCCGCCGGAGAAACTCAATCAGCTAAAGACCCCCGTAGCCGCGTTGACCCTTGACCTG
>Ga0255058_10000451_pt1 | contig 24158 bp, 19 predicted proteins | sample Cases_109_9_MG_FD_188637 | JGI IMG/M metagenome (GOLD analysis project Ga0255058, IMG submission 188637) | Seawater microbial communities from Amundsen Gulf, Northwest Territories, Canada - Cases_109_9 | ecosystem: Environmental > Aquatic > Marine > Gulf | place: Canada: Northwest Territories... | reverse complement strand
CACGCGCGGCTACGGCGGCCAGTACATATTCTGTGTCCCCGACCGACAACTGGTGGTCGCATTTACCGGCCACAATTACGGCGAACCCGAGTCGGGCCAGGTATTCGATCTGATGCGCGACTACATTCTTCCGTCCGCCAGATAGCCCTCCGCCAAAGGCGGGTCTGGCACAGCCCTAACTCTTTGATTTTCGGGTATCTGAGGATGCCTGAAGGCTTCCCTCAGGTCTCCGTCAGCGCACCATCAGCAATCATCCTCAAAAACTTACCTTTTAATCAGTAACTTACAAGCGCCGATTCTTACATTGACTCCACGGTAACGGCACAGCCGGAACCGCCATGAATTTAACCGGAGTCAGATCATGAATGCTTCAATCGGTGCCAAAAGCAACCCTTTCCGCCTGACGACAGTCCGGCACTGCCTGCCCTCGGTCGTTCTGATCGCTTGCTTAAGCGGCTGCGCAAGTCATTCCGGCATCCCGATGCCGGAGGCCGTCAAGGGCGAAATCGTCGCCGCAGGCACCGCAGAATCCGCACCGGTTGAAATCAGCAACGATGCCAGGCATCACAAAACTCTGCGACGCGCAGCCGGCATCGTCCAGGCAGGCGTACTCTACACCCGCTCGGTCCATATCGACCCGCTCAACCGTCCGCTATCAAACCTTTTGTCACTGTCTTCCTTCGTACTGAAATCCACTACGGGGATTCTGCGGCGGACGGCCATTGGTGTTGTGCAGTTTCCGTCACTGGAAAATCAGCCAATACCGCCGGTCGCCTACCGCGAGGGCATGGATCTCGGGCAGTGGGAAAAAGACCTCGACCGCATTTCCGGTCAAAAACCCTCGCAAGGGACGATCGACTTCCTGGTCGGCGGCGAAGAGTATTTCACGCGCTTGCTGGAATCCTTCGAACAGGCCGAGGAATCGATCGACATACGCACCTACATTTTCGATAACGATGACTACGCCGTTTTTGTCGCCGACACCCTGAAAGATCGATCGAAGGACGTGCGCGTGCGGGTTATGTTCGACGCCATGGGCAACCTGCTGGCCACCCAGGCCGACTCGGATTCAGTCCCGCAAGACCACAAAGCACCGTTGTCGATTTCCAGGTACCTCGAGGACGAGTCAAATGTCGAGGTCCGTTCCAGAGCCAATCCCTGGCTCACAGGCGATCACACCAAGACCACGATCATCGACAAGAAAATCGCCTTCGTTGGCGGCATGAACATCGGACGCGAATACCGCTACGACTGGCACGACCTGATGATGGAGGTCCGCGGACCGATCGTCGACGATCTGCAGTTCGAATCGGACAAAGCCTGGGCGCGTGCCGGAATCCTGGGCGACCTCGGTAATTTCTTTCGCTTTCTTGCCGGCCGGAAGCAGCATGCCGAAGACCTCGGTTATCCGATTCGGCCACTGTATACCAGGAACTTCGACTCACAGATCTATCGGGTGCAGCTCGAGGCAATCCGGCGTTCGCAGAGCTACATCATCATCGAGAATGCCTATTTTTCCGATGACGCGATCATGTATGAGCTGGCCCGGGCACGGCGTCGCGGCGTTGATGTTCGCATCATCCTGCCAACGGCCGGTAATCATGGAGCCTTGAACGCCAGCAACCAGGTTGCCATCAACAAAATGCTGGACAACGGCATCCGGGTCTATTTGTTTCCGGGTATGAACCACATCAAAGCGGCGATCTTTGATGGCTGGGCCTGTGTCGGTTCGGCCAATTTCGACAAACTGAGCCTGGAGGTGAATAAGGAGCTGAATCTCAGCACCTCGCATCCGCAAGCGGTCGAAGAATTGCTTGACCGGGTCTTCATCCCTGATCTGGCCCTCTCCGAGGAAGTTACTGAAAACGTCGAAGTTACCTTGCAGGCACGGCTGATGGAGGTGGCGGTCGATGAGCTGTTGTAGTGACTGACCGCAATATGTACGACCATATTCAGAATTGGGCGTGCGAATTTGCCCGGTCCGGGCTACAGTAGCCACATACAAAAAGTGGCGGAGGAACAGAATGGACGTGGCAATCAGCATTATCGCCATACTCGTCCTGCTCGCGCTTCTGGTGATTGTGCGTCGCAGTCATTCAGCACCCAACCAACGACCACCGTATCGCCCGCGGACGCAGAAGACGAACTCAGCCCAGTTTCACGCCGTCTCGCTCAAGTTCACCAACAACGCTTGCGACGCGGCCAGGAGCATGGAGGGCAAGCGTTTTATTTCCGGCGCAGCGCCACATATTCCGCTGCCGGATTGCGACGCGCTCAAATGCCACTGCCGATTCGTGCATCACAAGGACCGCCGCAGCGGCAATGAACGGAGAAATACCTGGGGAACAAACATTTCAGGGGACACCGGCCGACACCCGGGGGAGAAACGGCATCGGCCCGACCGACGTTTGGACGATTCGCCGGATGATTATTTCAAGTAGGAGTTAGAAAAAAACACCGAAGGGGACAGTCCCCTTTCGGGGACTGTCCTTAGCTAGCTAGTAGCCAGAGTCGGCAAGAATTTGCTGGTATGCAGCCAACTCCCGCTCGTGGATCGCACGGTCAGCTATCAGCGCATCGATTTCGGCTTCCAGTTCCCCGCTGCGTTCCGAATGGTCCTTCAGATCCGACAGCAGTAAAACACGATCTTCAATCGACGTTTCCCTGCTGATCAGGGCCACCTCCATCTGCTTGATTTCCTCCTCGATACCATCGAGTTCGCGCTTCTTGGAGTTGATCCTGCTGGTCGCGGAATTCACGTTCGAGCGCAGGTTGTGCAGTTGATAGCCGGAATTGTACGCGTCCAGAAAACGTGTTTCCGTGCTCGCCGGGCAGACCCCGTTGTACCTGCCGCCGGCGGCACCGAGATTGAAGCCGCGTGTCGGCTGGCAGAATTCGTGCAGCCCTTCCGCACGCCCCGCCCGATAGGCGTCGAAGTCCGGCGCTACGCCGTGCTTGGCACATGCTTTGCGGTGATTGCCGAGGCGGTCCGACGTATAGCCGCGCGAACCATCTTCAAAACCGATGGCATGCCAGTCGCTCATCATGCATTCATCGCCGCTCATGGATGCGCATCCGCTGAGCGATAGCAGCGCGGCAATTGCCACGATTCCTGACCACTTGGTATTCATGATTCACTCCGTAGGTGGCTGATCTGAATGTGAAAAATATCTCGCATTTACCGTAACAGCCTGCTCCCGGCGGCGGCTGTGACGGTAATCACAAATAACCCGGGCCGGCTGAATATTGGCTGAATTTCCACCCGCATCGAGCACCTGAATGCCCACCAATGTGATCTGCGTCACGGTTACCTGCTCTTGCGCCCCGCTACTCTCAATGGCCCGACCCAGCTTTTCAGGACCGCTCGCATGGATTCGCTGGCACTGAGTGACGCCGCCATTATCGCCCTGACCGGCACCGTCGCGTTCGCGCTGATTGCCCGCTCATGGCAATGGTTGGCACAGTCGCTCGGCAATACTTCCAGCTTTCCGAACAGCGTCCTCCACGAAGCCGCACAGCAGATTCGTGACCAACTGGATCGCGTGGGCCGGGCGCAGGCACTGTACCTGTGTTCGATGCTGGTTTTCGCGCTCCTGTTCATCGCTGCTTACCTGTTGGGACCACAGCAGATTCTTGGCCAGGCGCCGGTGTGGCTGGCAGACGCTTTGCTCGGCGTGGTGACGACGATCGCGCTGTTCGGCATTTACAAGATCACCGCTGGCATCGTGGCGCAAAAGCGCTTACGTTTTCAGCGTGACGCCAACATCGCGGTCGGCCATGGTCTGCAACAACTGAGCGCCAATCAGAACCGCATCTTTCACGATGTCTCGTGCGCGGCCGGCGCCATAGACCATGTCATCGTGGGTCTGCACGGCGTATACGCGGTATTTGTAGTGGCGCGGAAACCGCGCAAGGATCGGCGTGTCCGCCTGAATGGTGATCGGCTTTCCTTCGCGCCGGGAAATGTCGTCATTTCGCTCGCGGATTGCGGTAAAAAATCAGATCGCCTCGGCCGTGAATGCAGCAAACAAGCCAGCCACGAGATTCGGGTGCGCCCTGTGATCGCCGTACCGGGGTGGGAGGTCGATTCTCAATCCAGCTCGGCATACCTGGTGGTCAACGAAAGCAATCTGTCGATGATGCGCGGCTGGAAAGACTCCTCCGACTACCTGCTCAACGAAGACGTCGATGTCATCCAGACTTTACTAACGCAGCGCTGCACACGCTTTGCGAGCCATGAGTCCCGCCGCTGATAATCATGATCGCAAGAATTACGCTCGCGCCGCGCCGTTGCCGTCGCTTCGCTTGCGTGCTGCGGTGGCTACCGCGCGCTTTGCGGACCGCTTCTTCTTTCCGCTCTTTGGCGGGCGATCGATCGTCGCCGCTTTGAGTTCGTCGAACGAAGACTGCAGACAGTCACAGTAAAAAGCGGGATCCGGCATCATGTCGCGATCGGCAATCGCGCTGATGGTAATTGTATTGTTATAGCTGATCACCGGCTGAAACAAGCCGATGCCATGCGTGACCGGTCCGAGTCCGTAGCTGGCGACCATCCTGGAACCCATTGAATAAAGCGGCATATTGACGCCCGGCACATTGGTAATCACCGTGTTGACCAGCGGCGGCACACGATCGGCCAGCCCAGCACTGGCGTAAGCGCGCGCCAGCAATCCGGATACCGTCGACGGCAAGAATTCGGCTGCATCGGCAGCGAGGTTCGGGCCCATCGTGTAGGCAAGTTTCTTCGCCTGGTTACTCTCACGGTTGACTGCGTTCAGTCTCTCGAGTGGATCATCGATATCGCTGCGCACCGGCAGACTCATCGCGGTCACCAGGTTGCCGGCCGTACCGCGATGCTCGTCCGCGCGGATCGACATGGGCGCCATGGCGACCAGGGTATCGTCCGGCAGTTCGTGCTTGGCTGCGAGATACTTGCGCAAGGCACCACCACAAACGGACACGATGACATCATTCACTGTCGTACCCGGCTGCGAGTTCTTGATGGCCTTGAACTCGTTCAGATCGAAGGCTCGACCGTCGAACACACGGTGCGCTGAGACCGTACCGTTGAAACGGGTACGCGGTACCCGCAGCGGAAATTTCAACTGCTGGCTGGCGATTCCAGCAACGACCTTGGCCAGCGCCGGCGACGATCGCAGGATCAGCTTGCCGAATTTCAGCGGTGCCGCCGTGCTGCGAACCAGGCTTTTGCCAAGCAGCTCAATGCCAGTCGGAAAACGCTCTGGCTCCCATGGCTTTTCGGGTTCCTCGACTTTCGCGTCAGGGCTCAGATCATGAATCGCAGCCGACATCTCAGCGCCGGATACGCCGTCGATCGCAGCGTGATGAATCTTGGTAACCAGCGCAAAACTGCCTTTGGGAACACCATCGACGTTGTCGAGTCCTTCGATGACTGTGGCTTCCCAGAGTGGCTTGCGCAGATCAAGCGGACGTGCATGCAGGCGCGCAGCCTGGATGCACAACTGTCGCCAGTCACCCGGTTTCGGCAAAGCGATGTGCCGTACGTGAAACTCGAGATCGAAGTCCGGATCCTCGATCCAATACGGATGATCGAGACTCAACGGCACGCGAACGAATCGCTGCCGAAACGCGCGCGCCTTGTGCAGACGCTGCTCAAAAAAACTCAAGATTTCCTTGAAAGTGACGTGGCCGCCGGGCGCAGTACTCTGATCGTAAATTGACAGACTGCCAATGTGCATGGGCGTGGTACCTGTTTCCAGGTACAAAAAGGACGAATCAAGACCGGAAAGCTGCTGCATGGCTGGACTAGTGATAGAAAAGCTTGCGGATACCGTCAATCGTAAACGGCGCCCACTCGCCTTCTGTCTGGCGCAGGCGATCCGCGATAACGAACAGCACGGCCGGATTGAATCCCATGCCGAGGTGGCTTGTTTTAACGCCGATATTTTCAACAAGATCGCCTGGCGGAAGTTTGGCGATCCGCCATGAAACGATGGCGTCGCTCTTGCTGTAAATTGCGCTGACCGGAACTTCGGGTACAGGGTTACGCAAGCCACGCACACGCGATCTGACCCGCGCATCGTCGATCGCCGTACCCGACATGAGCTCGTACAGTCGCCAGACATTCGTCGCCCGCGGATCGCCGGTTGGACTCCCCAACGTGATGACACAGCGCACGAACTGCGGATTGCGGCGCGCCATTGCGCAGGCAAGCAGGCCACCGAGACTCCAGCCAACCAGGCTGACTTTGCCACCGGAGGTCCTGTACAGGGACTCCAGGCGCTCATCCAGCAAGCCTTCAAGATCGTGCCTCTCCGACAGACCCAGGTTTCTGCCCTGCTCCCAGCGAAATGCGTCATAGCCCCACTGACGCATGTAACGCCGCAATACCCGGGTGGAGCGATCCGAGGCAAGGAATCCGGGCAGTGTCATGACCGCATGCGCATCGCCGGGCGCCAGATTCTTCAGCAGGCCACGCGCCGGCAGCAGGGCTGAGGCTTCCGTCAGCGCCCGCGGCGCCTCGAGGAGAGCCAGTAACAGCGACGGCGCTGCAGCTTCAGGCTCCTGCAGGTCACCACGTCCGGATTGCGGGCGAAATTCGGGCACTTGCTGACTATACACGAAACCGGCGTTCTGCATTCCTCGATGCAAAATACATATTATATTTAATTACAATGGCTTACCGATACTACTTAACATATTTTCTAACTTGATTCTGCGGTCTCGAGCTGCCGCAGTGCATCGCTGAACTGCACCAGTGCCTTCTCCACGTAACTTGCCGCCTCGCCGCCGTAACCGTCTGCCGATGCGGACCACACCCGGTTCACGTAGCGTTCGCCGGCCGCAAACTCGCTCATGATATTGGCATAGGTTTGCAGTCCGAACAGATGCACCAGGCTTTCCCGCGCATCTGCAAATCTGCGCAGATCATCGCGCAGCGTGGCGTCAATTTCGTCGCGCAAAGCGCCCGTGTCAATTTGCGTTCGGCGTTCGTTCAGCGATTGCAGTTCACGGACGATATTGCCGAGTGATTCCTTCAACTCGGCGCGATTGGCCGTCAGCACACTTTCCGAGCGCGCCTCGCCGCTCGCCCGGCGCTTGATGATGATGACACCAAGCGCCGCCGCCAGGGCGGCCGGCACAAACAGTTCCCAGCTGGTCGCCTGGGTATCCAGTGCCGTGGAATACGCAGCGGTCAGGAAGCCGGCAATCAGCAGCAGGTAACCAATACTCTTCATTGCTTTCTCCTCAGACTGCGACTAGGAAGCCGACACCACGTATTTGATCGCGTAGCCAACACCTATCAGCGCTTCTCCTACGATGAGTCCCGCCGCGATGGGAATGCCGACGCTCTCGCTCCAGGACTTGCCCTTGTAGCGATCCGCCAACTCCCGCGACAGGGTGCCGAGCGAGTACGTCAGGACGATGTTGAACGGCAGGTAGAAACCGAGTCCAACCGTAATTCCGAGGCCGCCGATCACCGCCGAAAGGACACCGCCCAGGACCGCACCTGCGGCATATTTTTCCACCGGTACGTCACCGCCCAGGATGCCCTCGACCATGCTGGCCAAAGCCTGACCTTGCGGCGCTGGCAGGCGCTCACTGCCGAGCGTAAACGCTTCATGCAGAACGAAGATGAGGCCGATGACGACGATCGGTCCCAGCCAGGCACCGATGAACTGTCCCAACTGCTGCATGCGAGGCGTCGCACCGACCAGGTAACCCGTTTTCAGATCGAGCATCAGGTCGGTTGCCTGCGACATCGCGACGCTGGTCGCTGCACCGACCATGATCGCGGCGACGATCGAGTCGCCCCGCTCCATGCCATGCGTCAGGATTATTAGCAAGGTAATGCCGATCAGCGTCATGCCGGACAGCGGCGACCAGTTGGTGCGACCAATCGCCTCCGACAGAATGATGCCCGACATCCAGATCCATAACGTGCCCAGAATTGCCATGCCGATACCGCGCAACACGCCGACGGACTCAACGGACGTCACGGCAATGACACCCAGAACGATTGCGGCACCAAAAATCGCGAAGTACAGCAGCTTGATCGGCATCTCGTCAGCCGAGGCGCCGGTCTTGACCTGCGACGCCTGCTGCATGGACCGCACGGCGCTGATGATCAGCGGTAGTGCGAGCGCCACGCCCATGATCGCGCCGCCGATCAGCATGCCGATGCCGAGCGGCCGGTACAGCAACAAGCGCAGCTGCCCGGGATCGCTGATGACTGCACCCACCGCATCCAGTGGAAAACCGCCGGTCAGTGACAGCATCGGCGACAGGAACCAGTACGCAACGAAGCCGCCGATGATAAAGGCCACGCCGCCGCGACCCGCGATAAACCCGGTGCCAACCGTCAGCAGCGACAAATACCAGATGCCGTTCATGTAATCCGGCAGTCCGATCAGCACGCCGAGATTCCAGTTTGAAACCTCGGTCTGCTGCGACACGATATGCACGGCAGCACTGATCGCCGCTGCTGCCAGCAGAATAATGGCTTTGCGCACGCCGGCACCCGGCGACTTGAGGATCGTCGCTACAGCAACGCCTCCCGGATAGGTCAAGCGCTCGAAGTCGATCATGTGCTTGCGCAGCGGAATGATGAACGCAATCCCGAGGAACGCGCCGGCAATGCAGCCGAACGTCATTATGACCGGATCGAACTGATCGCCGTATCCCAGGATAAAAATCGCCGGTACTGAAAACATCATGCCCGACGACGCGCCATTCACACCACTCGCGATGGTCTGCACGATATTGTTTTCGATGATGCTCTTGCGCCGCAAGACGCCGCGCAGGATACCGAAACCGAGAATGGCAGCGAGTTCCGATCCTTCGATCGAGAAACCCAGGATGAGGGCCGCATAACCGATCGAGATGGCGATGATGATGCCGAGAAACCAGCCGACAATGACGGCCGTCCACGTCAGTTCCGGATAGGGGCGGGCGTGCGGCGGCGACGCCTGCACTGCTTCACTCATTGACAACCCCCGTATGACCGCTTTGGCACGCAGACTTTGTTGTTCTTCACATTGGTCTCATCGATTCGCCGCACAGCCTATCACAACGGTTCAAGACGCGCCGCGAGCTGACCGTGCTCCAGCACATCGTTCAATTCATCTGCCAGTCTCCGGCACTCAGCAACAACACCGCGCCAGATCCTGATTCTCTGCTCCGCTGTCAGTTTCACAAAGTCGGTCCGATCGGGCACCTTGTTATTCGGCAGTGCAGCTACGAATTCCGGTGAGGGGCATACCAGGACGGTGCGATCGGTGTTGCGTGGATCGACCTTGCGCCAGGCAAGTTGCCGGTCAAACCATCCTGGTTTCAGCCAGTCAAAAAAGTGCGGGAAAAAAGTGATGCGATCAGGATCGCTGAGTGGCAGATCCAGGTGATAATCGATCACGCCGCCGTCGCGGTAAATCCCCGGCGGCGCGCCGGCAATATTGCGCACACCAGTCAACACCATCGGTATCGAACCCGACGCGATCACGGCGTCCTCAAGATTGCTGGCGGTCAGCCTGATCCGGTCGATGGGAAAACCGTTGGCGTTATAGATCGGTGGCAGATCACGCGGATCATAGAACAATCCACGCGAGAAAAAAGCGCCCAGCGTGCGCCGGCTTACCGCGTTCGCTGTCATGGCTGCAAGCAATCCGGCCGCAAGCAGCGGCCGACTATCGCTGGCAGTCAGAAAGCGGCTGCGTACGGTCATGATATGCGTACGGAATGTCGGATGAATAACAATCTGACTGGCACCCGCCTCGCCAATCAGTTGCCGCAGAATGGCACGACTTTTGGCGGTGATTTCTGCTGCATCCGGTTTTTCGCTATAGGTCTGTTCGACGTATGCCTCTTCGAAGCGTTCTATTGCCGCGATCGGCTCTGCCTGTGCGTAACAAGCAAAGCGCCAGGCGCCGATGGATGAGCCGATCAGGTGTACCGGGCCGGACAACTTCGGCACGAGCCGCTCTAGGATGAGCTTGTCGAGTTGGCTCAGCACCAGCCACTTGGCGCCGCCGGACGCGCCGGCAATGGTGCCGATGCGTTCTTCCGAGAACCCCCTGTTCTTGATGTCCACATACGCGCCCGGACCCGCTTTGAACTGCAATGCTCGATTTTTCTTCAAATTCGTTCCCTTACCTGTATCGAGCGCCGATCATACGCACAAGCGGCGGCACTGAGAACAGCATAGGGAACTCCGCATTGCCGGCGTGATCTCATTCACTGTGTACGATCCCACTGACGTGCTAAGGTTTTATTATGGGCACAAAAACCAACCATATGACGCGAATACCTGGCTGCATGCTGGCCGCCGCGCTGCTGATACCATGCGACCTGACATTGGCACACAGCGGAGATGACGGGCTGTTGTTCGTCGCATCCGAGGGCGCCGATAAGGGTGGCTGCGACGAGCGGGTCCAGCCCTGCCGATCGCTGCACTACGCGATGCAAATGGCCGGCAAAGGCGCTGAGATCCGGGTCGCAGCCGGGACCTATCCTCTCGATAGTGCAGACGATCTGTTTCACATCGTCAGTGGTGTAATCGATGTGCAGGGCGGTTACAGCCGTGCCGATGAATTCCACTCAATGGACGAAGACGCCAGCATTCTGAGCGGTGTGCCGCACGAATATCGCGAGCTGCTCAGCGAGCGTGGTTTTCAGATCATTCCCGATCACAAGGGTCTGAACGCGGCAACATTCCAGGCAACAAGTAAGATGATGCAGTTGCAGGAACAACTGAAATCGAGTTTGCCGGCGAGCCCATGTGTTGGCGGGGTCGCGAGCGGACTGCCGTGCAACGCTGTAGATCTGTTGTCGCATCTGGCACTCGGCGACATCAGCGCAAAACCGGGCGCCGCCAATGACGTCTGGGGATTTGTGGACCTGAATACCGACAGGGAGTATGCGCTGATTGGATTCAACCTTGGCATAGCGGCGATCGACATCACTGACCCGGAGTCCCCCAGGGAAGTCGGCTTCATCCGAGGCCAGGATGCATCCTGGCGCGACATCAAGGTGTACCAGCTTTTCGACGACGGCGAAAAACGTTGGCACGCGTATGCATACGTGACGACAGACGGTTCTACCGACGGAATCTTTGTGATCGACCTGACCGGACTGCCACATTCCATCCGCCGGGAAAGTTACGCTTCCGACATCCAGCGCGCACACAACGTCTACATCACAAACACGGATTTTGCGACCGGCATTGCACAAACCGACCGTGCGCCGGTGCTGATCGTTGGCGGCTCGGAACTCGGCACCGGCAGATTCCGGGCGTACTCACTGGCGGACCCGGCCGCACCTGGTTTTATCGGCGATGCGCCGACACCGGATTACATGCATGACGCAGCATCCATCATAATTTCGGATGCGCGCAAAGACACACAGTGCCAGGTTAGCGGCTCGTATTGTGACGTCGTGCTCGATTTCAACGAAACCACGTTCGAAATCTGGAACATTACTGATCCTGCAAACATCACGCGCCTGAGCAGCAACAGCTACAATTTACCAGGCTATGTGCATTCCGGCTGGTGGACCGAGGACAAGCAGTTCGTTTTCGTTCAGGACGAGTTGGACGAGAGCCAGCGATCACTGCCGACAACATTGCGCATATTCTCGATCGCCGATTTGCGAAATCCTGTTCACGTCGGTACCTGGAGCGGACCGACCGGCGCCATCGACCACAATGGCTTCGTCCGGGGCAATCGTTATTACATGTCCAATTACACGCGCGGGCTGACCGTGCTCGATATTACGACACCGGCGACACCTGTCCAGCTCGGTTTTCTCGATACATCGCCGTCGCCGGAACAAGCGGTCATTGCCGGCGCCTGGGGCGCCTACCCGTTTTTTCACAGCGGCAGCATTGCCATCAGCGACATGCAAAGCGGCTTGTATCTGGTCAGCGACCGGACCCGAGCGGTCGCACAAGGTTCGCTACAATTTTCAAGCCGCTCGGCAGCTACAGCGGAAGGACAACAGGCACAGTTACGGGTACAAAGAAACGATGGATCAGCGGGCGCGATCAGCGTCGACTACCAGGTCCTGTCCGCATCGGCCGATGCCGGCGACTACCAGGCATTAACGGGAGTTTTGAGCTGGGCGGACGGTGATGTCGCCGACAAAATCCTCAGCTTCGCGACCGTCAATGACGGCATCGCTGAAGACCTTGAGCAATTCCTGGTAAGGCTCATCAATCCGACCGGCGGCGCAACCCTTGGTAACGACCATACTGCGAGCATATACATCGGGGACCCGGGCGCTCTGGCCGGCGTCAGTTGGGCAAGCGATAGCATCGGGATCGCCGAGCGCGGCTTCGCCACCGCAGTTGTCATACTGCACAGACAAGGCAGTGCAACCGGCGCCGCCAGCATTGATTTTGCAATATCGGGCGGTGACGCGACAGCAGAGACAGATTTCATCGGCGCAAATAGTGGCACTGTCAGCTGGGCTGCCGGTGACGGTAGCCCGAAGACAATTGAGTACGCGATCGTTGATGACAGCTTGAACGAATCCACGGAATTCTTTGAATTAGCGCTCAGCAATGCCGTCGGAGTAACCGTCAATGGCGCCGCCACGCTGCGCATCAATATCGAAGATTCCGGCAATCAGACCCCGCCACCGGTTGTGCCACCACGGGCCGCCCCCACTGGTGGCGGCAGCCTCGGCCTCCTGACGCTGCTATGGCTCGGGTTGTTACGTGCTCGGTTGGGGACAGTCCCCTGGGCTAATCGAACGGATGACGCTTGATAATCGTCTGCTCCCTGTCAGGGCCGGTTGAAATGATGTCGATCGGTACGTCAGCCAGGTCGGCGATGCGCGCGAGGTAATTTTGTGCGTTGACTGGCAGATCACCGTAACTGGTGGCACCGACCGTGGATTCCGACCATCCGGGCATATCTTCATAAACCGGCTGACAGTCGGCGAAGCGATTCACGATTACCGGCACGCCTGCTATTGGTTTCCCGTCGATCTCATAACCCACACAAATTTTGATCGTCTCGAGGCCGTCAAGAACATCCAGTTTGGTGATGCAAAGACCGGATACGCTGCTGTTGACGATCGATCGGCGCAATGCAACTGAATCAAACCAGCCGCATCGCCGCGGCCTGCCGGTAGTTGCACCAAATTCGGCGCCAACTGTCGCCAGATGTTCACCCAAATTGTCGAACAGCTCGGTCGGGAACGGTCCGGCGCCGACACGCGTGGTGTAGGCTTTGACGATGCCGAGAACATAATCGAGGTTGCGGGGACCGATCCCGGTACCGGTACTGGCGGCCGCTGCAACCGTATTCGAAGAAGTTACGTAAGGATAGGTACCATGATCGATATCCAGGAACGTGCCTTGCGCACCCTCGAACAGGATGCTCTTACCCGCGTCGGCAAGGTCCTGCAAGACCTGGGTGACGTCAACGGTAATCGGGGCAATAGTTTCGGCCGCAGCTAACGCATCGTCGAGTGTCCTGGAGAAATCGACCGTGTCTGTGCGGAAATAGTCGCGTAACAGAAAATTGTGATAGTCGAGCACTTCCCTCAGTTTTGCGGCAAATTGTTCACGCAGGAAAAGATCCGAAACTTTCAAGGCACGACGTGACACTTTGTCTTCATAAGCAGGACCTATGCCGCGCCCTGTCGTGCCGATCGCGGCGGCACCGCGTACTTTTTCCCGTGCTATGTCGAGCGCCACATGTGATGGCAGTACCAACGGGCAACCGGGACTGACCCGCAGTCGCTCATAGACCGGCACGCCGTTGCTGATCAGTTCATCGGCTTCCTCGAGCAGCGCCTCAAGCGACAGTACGACGCCGTTGCCTATCAGGCAGTGCACATCGCCACGCAGGATACCGGACGGTATCAGGTGCAGTACCGTCTTTTTACCACTGATGACCAGTGTATGTCCGGCGTTGTGACCACCCTGGAACCTGGCAACGGCTGCAGCACGGTCGGTCAGAAGATCGACGACTTTGCCTTTTCCCTCGTCACCCCACTGGGTGCCGATGACGACTACGTTTTTTCCCATTGGTGATTCTTTCCCGAAACCTCAGCGCACGATAAACAGCAGCAAAACCCCCGCCGCCATGACCGATAATCCCGTCGCCCGTAAGTGGTTGTCATTCATCCCGGCTATCCTAGATACGGTTTGCCGAAAAAAGTCGGGACCTATAAACGGGATCATGCCTTCGATAATCAGGTACAGAGAGATTGCAGTGAGTATGTCCTGCCGCATAATGTTTACCCACGCATATGCACGCCGCCAGTTGTCCCGGCGGTGCGCTGCTCATCGTTCAAAGTTGTTCCGGCGCGGACTACCGTCCGCCACCTGATTGATTCAGATAGCGGAAAAACTCGTTGTCGGGACCCAGCACGAGGATATCGCCTTCCTTGCCCATGGATTTCCGGTATGCATCGATACTGCGATAGAAAGCATAGAATTCCGGATCCTTTTTATAGGCGCTGGCGTATATCTCCGCCGCCTCGGCATCGCCCTCACCGCGCATTATCTGACCGTCCCGGTAGGCGTCCGCGAGAATGATAGTTCGCTCCTTGTCCGCCGTCGAACGCATCTCTTCCGCTCTCTCACGGCCCTGGGAACGCCTCTCTTCCGCCACCCTCCCACGTTCCTCGCGCATCTGCAGATAGACCGAGGTGCGCACGTCATCTGGGAATTCGACCTGTTTCACGCGTACGTCGATCAGCTCGACGCCCAGCCCTTCCGCTGCATTCTTCGCGGTCGCCAGCATGTCGCGCATCAACTCCGCACGTTCGACCGATATGGCTTCCTGCACAGTTCGTTTGCCGAATTCCGTGACGATCGAATTCTTTATGATCTCGGAGAGGCGATCATTTGCGACCTGCAGGTTAGCGCCGGTCGAGGTGTAGAACTGCACCGAGTCCACGATGCGCCACTTGACAAAGAAATCGACCTGCAACGCAAGTCTCTCTGCCGTGAAAATTCGCTCCGGGCGGTCACTGATGGTCAGTATCCGCTTCGGAAACCTGTGCACATTCTGGAATACCGGGATTTTCCAGTGCAAGCCCGGTTCGTAGTGCGCCTGGACAACCCTACCAACCTGCAACTTTATTGCGAGTTCACGCTGGTTCACCGTAAATGCCGAGAGTCCGATGCCGACCAGGGCCAAACCGAGCAGCACTACCGCTGCAAATCTGCCGTTACTCATTGGCGGGTCCTCCGGTCACGTGCACTCTCTAAAGTCGTGGATGACGCCGAGGGGGGTAACTGCGAATCCGCGGCACGATTTGATTCTGTGCCGCTACTGCCCCTGTCGCCAGTGCCGATGAGCTTGTCGATTGGCAGGTACAGCAGATTACCGCTGCCCTCGGCATCCAGCAGAACCTTGCTCGAATTGCTGTAGACCTCCTCGATCGCTTCCAGGTAGAGCCGGTCGCGGGTCACGCGCGGCGCTTTCTGGTATTCAGTCAACAATGCCTCGAATCGCGCCGCCTCACCTTGCGCGTCGGCAGTCACCCGGTTCCGGTAACCTTCCGCATCCTGCAGCACCCTGGCTGCCGAACCTCTTGCCCGCGGAATGATGCCTTTGGCGTAGCGGTCAGCCTCCAGTATGAAACGATCGCTGTCATTACGCGCTTTCTGTGTATCGTCGACGGCTTCCTGAACAGACTGCGGGTAGTCCAGTTTTTCCAGGCTGATCGAGGTCACCGTAATGCCTGAGTTGTAGCTGTCGAGAGTCACCTGCAATACATTCTGAGTACGGGGCGCAATCTGGTCGCGCTGGTCGGTCACCAGCCGTTCCAGCGTATTGGTACCGACCACTTCACGCAGCGCGCTCTCGGTCACGTCCTGCAGCGTCTGCTCCGGGTCGAGCACCTCGAAACTGAATTTCACCGGATCGGTACGACGGTATTGCACGACCATCTGGATGAATACGTACTGCTCATCCGCCGTCAGCATCTCGGTACGATACGGATAATTGTTGACCTCAACGATATTCACGACATCCACAGCCTCGATCGGGTACGGAAAATGCCAGTGCAGGCCAGGCATCGTGGTTACCGTGTAGGCGCCGAAACGCTGCACGACGCCGCGTTGCGCCTCGTCAACCCGGTACAGCCCGGTGAGCGCCCATGCCACCAGCAACAGGAATGCAAGCACGAAGCCACCGGCCGAACCACCTGCGGCGGTGCGTACTCCGCCGCCAAGGATGCTGTTCAACTTGCGTTGCCAGTTCTGCACAATCTTGTCCAGGTCGTTCGGCTGGTCGCCCTCCTTCTGCCAGGGGTTCTTGCCGTTTCCAGAATCATTCCAGGCCATAATCGTCTTTTCTATCTCTGTGTTATTGCGTCGGACGGCAGTGGGGCCGCCTGCTCAAGAATTTCCGCGGGTAAATCTGCTCGCTTGATAAATCGACAATAATCCCGCTCATTCATTTCCAGCTCCAGTATCCAGCCACCATCATCGGCAGGATTCTCCTGCAGTACCGCACCCATTTTAAAGAGTAACGCACGTTGACGGCCCTGGCTGGGCTGAAGGCGAATAATACCGTGGACCTTTTTTTTGCGCAGACGATCCGCAATTGTTTGCAACAGCAGCGGAATTCCTTCGCCGGTCACGGCTGACAACCAAACTGCCCTGCCCTCGCCACGACGATTATTCGTCAGACGCGGGGCCCGATCCAGCTTGTCGATTTTATTGTACACCCTAAGCTGCGGTACGCGGTCGGCATCGAGTTCTTTCAGTACCGCATTAACCTGGCGCACCCGCTGCCAGCGGTTGGCATCGCTGGCGTCGATCATATGCAGAATGAGGTCTGCCTCCCGTGCCTCCTGCAAGGTCGACCGAAATGCTGCGATCAACTCGTGCGGCAGATCGCGCACGAAGCCGACCGTATCGGCAATGACCGCGGGACTGCCGTCCGGCAGCGCCAGTCGGCGCATCGTCGGGTCGAGCGTTGCAAACAGTTTGTCCTCGACATAGACGCCGGCTTCGGTGAGCGCATTGAATAGCGTTGACTTGCCGGCATTCGTGTAGCCGACCAGGGCAACCGTAGGAATTTCGGCGCGCACCCGGTTGCGCCGGTTCATGGTGCGGCGACTGTCCACCCGTTCCAGACGATACTTCAATTGGCGGATGCGTTTGCCGATCAGTCTGCGATCGGTCTCCAGCTGCGTTTCGCCAGGTCCGCGCAAGCCGATACCACCTTTTTGCCGCTCGAGGTGAGTCCAGCCCCGGACCAGTCGGGTCGACAGGTGGCGCAGCTGCGCCAGCTCTACCTGCAGCTTGCCCTCGAAGCTGCGGGCGCGCTGCGCGAAGATGTCCAGAATCAGCCCGCTGCGATCCACTACTCTGCACTTCAGGCTGCGTTCGAGGTTGCGTTCCTGGCTCGGGCTTAGCGCAGCGCTGAAAATGATCAGCTCCGCCGAGTTTGCCGTGACACTTTGGCGCAAATCCTCAAGCTTGCCTTTGCCAATGAAGAAGCGGGAATCGGGGGATCGGCGGGCACTCGTCAATTGATCCACAACGAGGGCGCCTGCCGAAATCGCGAGTTCAGCAAATTCTTCACGTTCGCTGGGGTCCGGCACTTTGCCGGGGGCCGCATGAATCAGTATCGCGCGTTCGCCGCTCTGCGGTCTTTCAAACAAAAACAGACTCCAAACCGGACAGCGCGCTCACAGGCTGGCTAGCAAACTGCTAGTCCTCAGCTTCTGCCGCCTCGCTATCAGGCAATGGAAGGCGCACATTTCGTGCCGGAACAATGGTCGAGATTGCATGTTTATAAACCATCTGGTTGACGCTGTTCTTCAGCAGCACCACAAACTGATCAAATGAATCCACCTGTCCCTGCAGCTTGATGCCGTTGACAAGGTAGATGGATACAGGAACCTTTTCCTTGCGCAAAATGTTAAGGAACGGATCCTGCAATGATTGCCCTTTAGCCATATCGGGTCTCCTTATTCTTTTTGGCGCTTGCCATCAGCAAGCGTTTTGTGGGCCACGACATTCCGCTGGCGACGGATGCCCGTAAGTCACGCCCTGCCCAGAGCGAACAAAAATTCTAACACAGGAAATTATCGCCATTCCCTCATTATTCAACTATCCGGGCTCATCCGGACAATTTCCAACAATTTTCAATATGGCGTCAAATACGCCGGCTTCAAGCGGGTCGACCGAAATAAGCTCATTTTCGCTGCGCAGCCAGGTCAATTGCCTCTTGGCCAGCTGGCGGGTCGCATACAGCGCTCGTCTGCCCGCCTCGCCAAGGTCGTAATCGCCGTCCAGATGCGACCAGACCTGCCGGTAACCGACCGCGCGCATGGCGGGACTCTGGCTGGTCAGCCCGGGCAGCGCCCGCAGCATCCGTACTTCCTCCACAAAACCGTTGGCAAACATCGACTTGAGCCGCTGCGCGATGCGCTCGTGCAAGGCTTTTCGGGACTCCGCAATCAAGGCGATTTTGAGAAAATGGTAGCGGTCGTCGGTCACCGGCGCAGCCGACAGCCAATGCGACAAAGTGCGGCCACTGGAGCGATAAACCTCCAGCGCCCGCTGAATCCGCTGGCTATCGTTTCGATTGATACGACTTGCCGCAGCCGGGTCCACCTGTGCAAGCTTGGCATGCAGTGCAGGCCACCCGGAGCGTAACGCCTCATCATCCAGCGCCGCCCGGATCGCGTTATCCGCTCCCGGCAGCTCGGCAATGCCCTGAGTCAGGGCCCGAAAGTACATCATGGTACCGCCGACCAGTAGCGGTAGCCGGCCCGCGCTCAGGATCTGCTCAATGGCGGCGGTCGCGTCGCGTACGAAATCGCCCGCGGAATAGCTGTCCTGCGGCTCCCGGATATCGATCAGACGATGTGGCACCCGCTCGAGCACCTGCCGGTCGGGCTTGGCGGTGCCGATATCCATGCCGCGGTATACCAGCGCCGAGTCGACGCTGATGACCTCCACGGGCAAGCGCCTGGCGAGGCGCGTGGCAATTTCGGTCTTGCCAGACGCGGTCGGCCCCATCAGGCAGATAATGTTTCGCCCGGACACGGGATTACTGTCCGCGCAAGAACAGGCGGTCCAGATCAGCCAGACTCATGGTCATCCAGGTGGGACGACCGTGGTTGCATTGATCCGCGCGTTCGGTGCCTTCCATTTCCCGCAACAATGCATTCATTTCCGCTATCGTCAGCGTGCGATTGGCGCGCACAGAATGGTGGCACGCCATCGTCGCCAGCATTTCGTGACAGCGATCTTCGATCCGGTTGCTCATGCCGGAGTCCTGCAAATCGGACAGCACATCCCGCAACATCGATTCTGCATCGGCCTGTTTCAGCAGAGCCGGCACTTCGCGGATCACGAGGCTGGTCGGACCCGCGCGATCGACGACCAGGCCCAGGCTCGAGAAAACAGCGCTGGCCTCCTCGGCCAGGTCGGCTTCACTGGCCGACACGGCGATCGATTCAGGCACCAGCAGCGGCTGCCTGACCACTGCGCGGGAGTCAAAAGCCGACTTGAGTTTTTCATAGACGATGCGTTCATGGGCTGCGTGCATGTCCACGACGACCAGGCCGTTGACGTTTTCCGCGAGGACGTATATTCCCCGCAGCTGAGCGATGGCGTAGCCAAGCGGCGGGATGTCGGCCTGGTCCTCTGCAATGTCCTGTGCCGCCGCGTGACCGGCCAGTGCACCGTACGCCTGCAGGGTCTCCGCAACCCTGCCGGGTGCGCCACCACCGTTGGCGGCCAGCGACATGCTCGACTGCTGAAATACCGCGCCGCGCGAAATAGTCGCGGGCGGCGGCTTTACCTCGTGGCCGCCGGGCCGTGTGTCTTTCAGGGCGAACTCTACCGACTGCGACACCACGCCGTGCACCCGCCGGCCGTCACGAAATCGCACTTCATGTTTGGCGGGATGCGCATTCGCGTCAACGCCGGCCGGATCCATACTCAGATGCAGCGCATAAGCGGGGAATCGACCGTGAAACAACACGTCCCTGTAGGCGTGACGTACCGCATGGGTCAGCGTTCTGTCCGTAATGCTGCGGCCATTGACACACCAGAACTGCAGATCGGCCTGGCTGCGGTTGTAAGTCGGCAATCCCAGCCAGCCGGACAAAGCGAGGTCGTCAGACTCGCGATTCACATAGATCGCCTGCTCGGCAAATGCTTCCCCGCAGATCTTGCTGATGCGCAGCAAGCGCTCCTCGTTACTGGCCGCAGCAGAGAGTTTCAGGGTGGTGCGGCGATTGTGGGTGAGCGTGAACGCGACATCCGGCCTTGCCAGCGCCAGTCGGCGCAGCCACTTGTCGATGTGACCGAACTCCGTGCGCTCCGTGCGCAGGAATTTGCGCCGCGCTGGCGTGTTGTAAAACAGATCATGCACTTCGACGGTCGTGCCTGCAGGATGCGCTACCGGCGAGGGTTCGCTGATCGCACCGTTATTCGCCTCCACCGCCCAGGCCGTCTCACCGCAGCGAGACTGCATTACCAGGCGCGCAACGGAAGCAATGCTCGGCAAGGCCTCACCGCGAAAACCGAGCGAAACAACCGCTTGGAGGTCATCCAGGCTGCTGATTTTGCTGGTCGCATGCCGTGACAAAGCCAGGGTGAGTTCGTCTCTGGGAATGCCACTGCCGTTGTCACGAACGCGTATCAGTTTTTGACCGCCCGCCTGAATATCGACGGTGATGTCCGTGGCTCCGGCGTCGAGACTGTTTTCAAGCAACTCCTTGACCACGGACGCCGGCCGCTCGACGACTTCGCCTGCGGCGATTTGATTGACGAGGTGGGCCGGAAGCTGGCGGATTGGCATGACGACGGATCGAGACAGCGAATCCGTCATTCTTTCAAAACGGCAACGGAAAGTGTAGTAGGAGCGAGCACCGCTCGCGATACGAAGCTGATATCCGTGCCGATGCAGGCCCTCTGTCGCCTGCGATGCAGGCCCTCTGTCGCCTGCGATACAGGCTCCTGCATTGGCTCTTGCGGCGGGCTCTGTTGCTTAGGTGCCGGCGTAAACAGGAATTCTCAGTGTCTGACCGACACGCACTTTGTCGCTCGACAACCTGTTGGCAGATCTGATCGCGGATATGCTGACGTTATAGCGTTCCGCGATTTCGCTCAGCGTGTCGCCGCGGGAAATGACGTGTTGCACCTGCTCCGTCGGGCCGCGCCTGAGATTCAGTGCAAGCTGCGTGTCCGGTGGCGGATTCTCATAAAAATAATCGCGGATACCCGCCAGGATCGCGCGGGCGATTTTGTCCTGGTGAGCATTATTTTTCAGCCTTTTTTCTTCTGCCGGATTGGAAATATACGCAGTCTCCACCAGGATCGACGGGACATCCGGCGATTTCAAAACCAGGAATCCGGCCTGTTGCACCCTGCGCCGATGAACCGGGCCAAGTCCGGCAAGTTCATCAATGACCTCGTCGCCGACATCAAGGCTCGCGCTCAACGCAGCATTTTGTGACAAATCGAGCAATACCGACGCGAGCACCACATCCTTGTCCGCAAGCGACACGCCGCCGACCCGGTTCGATGCGTTTTCACGCTGGGCGAGCCTCTTGGCGGCTTCGTCACTGGCACCTTTCAGTGACAGCACGTACACCGACGACCCCCTTGCCCGACGATCGTCTACGGCATCCGCATGAATCGACACAAACAGGTCTGCCTTGTTGCGACGTGCGATCTCCATCCGCTCCCGGTGATCCACGTAATAGTCGCCCTTGCGTACCAGCACCGCTGACATGCCCGGCTCGGCATCGATCCGCCTGGCCAGCCGCCGGGAGATCGCCAGCGCTACGTCCTTCTCGCGAGTACGCGCCCGACCGACAGCGCCTGGATCGTGTCCACCGTGGCCCGGATCGACCGCGATGACGACGTCGCGACCGGCAACATACGCTTCCGAGGCACGCTTAACCGTTCTCAGGCCACCCTCGCGCTGCAGATCGATGACCAGCCGGTCACCGTACTGATTGTTGGGCCCGGCCGTAAAGCTCCGCGAGCGCACCGCCACATTAAGATCCAGCACCACCCGCAACTGCCCGTTGGCGCGCACACCGGTACGGATGGAGGAAATCGAACCGCTGCCCCGCGGCAGGCTTTTCAGCGACCCGGACAAGCGGCTGTCTTTCAAATCCACCACCAGCCGGTCAGGCCCACGGAGCGTAAAAATGTTGTGGCTGGAAGGTTTGCTGAGGTCGAGCACCACCCGGGTTCGGCCATTCTCGGACCAGATTCGAATGTTTTCGACCGTTGTCGCGGCATGCGACAACGCTGCCACCAGCAGCAGCAATCCAGAGACAATGAGGCGCGCCCGAAGCTTCATGCAGTTTGGATTCCGATCCAGGGGGATTATGTCGGGTCAGTATACGAATCTGGCTGGAAAAGCCAATATTTTTGTGAAAAATTATGGAGATAGACCGGTTACTTAAGACAAAGCCTAGACTTGGTCCGCAGTTATGGCGCTGGCCAGTTCCACGCCGCGTGGCGACAGTCCGGTGATCGCTGCAATGCGGCCGTCGCCGTCAATGTCAAGCCGGATGCAGATATCGGCCTGTTCGGCCAGGCCCTTGACACGCTCCGGCCACTCGACCAGCAGAAGACCCTCCCGCAACTCGGGCCAACCCAGGAACTCGAGTTCCTCCGTATCCACAATTCTATATAAATCAACATGATAAACAACGAATCCGGCAAACTGGTAGGGCTCTACAAGCGTATAGGTCGGGCTTGGAACCGGCCCTGCGTGGCCGAATTCCCGCAACATGGCGCGCGCCAGGGTCGACTTGCCGGCACCCAGATCACCCTCCAGCAGGATCGTCCACCCGGCCGGATCTGCAGGCAGCAGTCTCGCCAGCTGTTTGCCCAGGGCCTCCGTCGCACCGGCGTCGGCAAGCTCGAGCGCCTGCGCTAAGGATTCACGCAAGCCCGCAGCTCCTGCATGAGATCCCCTGCCAGTAAGCCGCGCTCTCCGCCCGCTGCCGCCGTGTCGCCGGCGCGGGCATGTACCTCAACGCCGGCAACCGCCGCCAGTTCGGATGGCACGCCCTGGGCAATGAACGCGGCGATGATGCCGGTAAGAACGTCTCCCATGCCCGGCGCCGCCATGCCGGGATTGCCAGCCGAGCACAACCAGGCGGGGCCGGCAATAGACGAGATCAGCGACCCGGAGCCCTTGAGGACCGCGATACCCCCATATTTTTCCTGGATTCTGTTGACGGCCAGGCGGCGGTCTCGCTGCACTTCGGCTGTGCTGCATTCCAGCAAGCGCGCCGCCTCACCGGGATGCGGCGTGAGCGTCCAGTGATCGTCGTGCCGTGCCGATTCCGCCAGGAGATTCAGGGCGTCCGCATCGAGCACCATCGGCAGTTTGCTGTTCAGTGCGCTATCGAACAGTTTGCGCGACCAGTCGCTGGTACCAAGACCCGGACCGATTGCGATCGTGTTGACGCTGTCCAGCAACGGGCCGATATCCGCAAGGCTTTCAACCGCATGGCACATGAGTTCCGGTCTGCCTGCAGCAATTTGCGCGTGATGGCTGGGATGGGTCGCAATGCTGACCCGACCGGCGCCACTGCGCAGCGCCGCCTCGCCACAGAGCCGGACAGCGCCGGGCATGCCAGGCCCCCCACCAATTACAAGCAAATGGCCGAAATCGCCTTTGTGCGCGCTGCGATTACGCCTTGGTAGCGCAGCGGCGACAAGCTTGTGATCGATACGCCGCATGTCCGTCGGAATCTTTTCCCGGCATTCCGGCGGGATATCCAGATCTGCAAACTTCAGCTCACCTGTGTATTCCGCCGCCGCACCCAGAAACAGCCCGCCTTTAAGGCCGACAAACGTTACCGTGAGGTCGGCTTCGACGGCGCAGCCGAGCACCGCACCGCTGTCGCCGTTGAGTCCGGTCGGTATATCGACGGCAACGACCGGTGCCGGGTGTGCATTGACCGCGCGTACGACCTCCGCGAAGCTGCCCTCGACATCGCGCTGCAGGCCGCTCCCGAGCATGGCATCGACCAGCAAATCCGCCTCGGCATCCAGGGCGCCCTCCCACATCGCCAGTCCGCCGCCTTCGGCCCCGAAGTCCATGCAGGCCGCCGCAGCGTCGCCGGAGAGCGACTCCGGATCCACCAGGCTAATGACGGAGACGGCAATTCCCTGCTGGCCCGCCAGTCGCGCCAGTACATAGCCGTCACCGCCG
>Ga0255058_10000448_pt1 | contig 24231 bp, 26 predicted proteins | sample Cases_109_9_MG_FD_188637 | JGI IMG/M metagenome (GOLD analysis project Ga0255058, IMG submission 188637) | Seawater microbial communities from Amundsen Gulf, Northwest Territories, Canada - Cases_109_9 | ecosystem: Environmental > Aquatic > Marine > Gulf | place: Canada: Northwest Territories... | reverse complement strand
CGTAAGGCTAGCGTGCGCGATGCAGGTCTCAGGGCAGGAATCACCAGATCGTGGCGGCCAAACCGAGCCACATGGGTAGCTGCGACCAAAGGCGCCAGTGGTGCATCCGGACAAGAGAGTAGAAACTACCGGCCGTTAATACGGTCATACCAACGAAGATGAACATGCTTATGAGCAAAGGCCGGAATTCATGTTGAAGACGCGGGTATTCGTCACCGAGCACCAGGAAAACGACGACGACCATGGCCAGGGAAATCGCGATCGATGCGCAGGATCCCAACAGGATGCCGGTGATCACGGTCAGTGGTCGCATTCGAAAATTTCCAGATTGGTCTAAGATTGACCGCAAGTAACGGGATTTTATGCCAAATACGCCCTTGATCGGAGCGCGTTTGACAACTAGCCTAGCCCACTGCGTTGGGAAAAACAGTATCGAACGTAATTGGAGAGACTCTTGATAAGAATTGATATCCGTCGTAACCGCTGGCTGGCAGCATTGCTGCTCGGTGCATTCGCACTGTCCAACACTGCAATCGGCCAGGGTGTGACGTCCGATGAGCCCCTGAGTCCAGAGGCTCGCCACGAGGACATTGCGGCACTCGTTGCGCAGTTCATCCAGAAATCCCATTACAAGCAAATTGCTGTCGACGATGATTTGTCATCGCAGGTTATGGACCGTTATATCGACTCACTCGATGGCAACAAGATGTACCTGCTTGCGCAGGACGTCGAATTCTTCGAGCAATACCGCGCCCAACTCGACGATATCGTCAGAAGCAAGCCGCTCGACCCAGTCTACGAAATGTTCCAGATCTACCGGACGCGCGTCCGCGAACGCCTGGATTTCGCACTGACCGTGCTAGAGACCGAGCCCGATTTTTCAATTGATGAAGAATTTCAGTTCGACCGTTCCGACGCGCCATGGGCCGAAACATCGGCCGAACTCGACGAAATATGGCGTCGCCGCGTCAAGAACGATGCACTGCGCCATGTCCTGAACGACAAGACCTGGGACGAAGCAAAGGAACTGCTTGCCAAGCGCTACGCGCGACTCGCCCGGCGCATGGACCAGATCAACACCGATGACGTTTTTGAAGGCTTCATGAACGCATTCGCGCACACGCTTGACCCCCACTCCAGCTACCTCTCACCGCGTAATTCCGAGGAGTACCGGATTCAGATGAGCCTGTCCTATTTCGGCATCGGCGCGTCGCTACAGCCGGACGATGACTACGTCAAAGTTATCGGCATCATTCCGGGCGGCCCGGCAGCCATCGACGGCAAGCTCAAGGCCAATGATCTGATTACCGGTGTTGCCGAGGGCGAAGACGGTGAAATGGTGGACGTTGTCGGCTGGCGTCTCGACGACGTCGTGGACCTGATCCGCGGACCGGGCGATACCGTCGTCCGCCTGCAAATCATCCAGAGCGATTCAATTCCGGGCAGCGGCGAGAAAATTATCGCGTTGACGCGTGGCCAGGTGAAACTTGAGGAACAGGCCGCCAAGAGCGACATTATCTCGATTCCGAGAGACGGACGTGAGTGGCGCATTGGCATCATCGAAGTACCGTCCTTTTATCGTGACTATCGCGCCCTGTCGAACGGCGACAAGGACTACACGAGTACGACCAAGGACGTGAAACGCCTCATTAGCGAACTTGAAGAACAGGGCATCGATGGCCTGATCATGGACCTGCGCAGCAATGGCGGCGGGCACCTGACGGAAGCAACGGCCTTGTCCGGTTTGTTTATCGACAATGGGCCCGTCGTGCAGCTACGGAATTCCAGCGGCCGTGTGAGCCGTCTGGACGATCCTGATCCGGTGCCCCGGGTTGCCTATGACGGCCCGCTTGCCGTCCTCGTTGATCGATTCAGCGCGTCTGCATCCGAGATTTTCGCGGCTGCCATTCAGGACTATGCGCGCGGTGTCATTATCGGCCAGCAGACCTTTGGCAAGGGCACCGTGCAGAACCTGTATTCGCTCGATCAATTCATGCAGCCTGAGGGTGATACCGGCTTCGGTCAGCTAACCCTGACGATCGGCAAGTACTACCGAGTGACCGGCGAAAGTACCCAGCACCGCGGCGTGATGCCCGACATTCCGTTGCCCTCGGCGATCGATGCAGAGCTGGTCGGCGAAAGCGTCCGTGACAGCGCCTTGCCCTGGGATACCGTGACAACCACGCGTTTCTCCAGGGGTGCACCGCTCGATACGACGATTCAATCGCTGACGGCCAGCCACGACGAACGCTCCAGCCAGGATCCGAATTTCCTATGGCTCAAGGAAGGTATCCGCGAGGTCGAAGAGGCCCGGGCCCGGGATGCAGTCTCCCTGAACGTGGACATACGGCGTGCGGAACGCGAGGACGAACTCGCCGGCCGCCTCAAACGTGAGAATGGGCGCCGCCAGGCTCTTCATCTTGAACCGATTGAAAGCCTCGAAGATATGGACGATGAGGACGTCCCTGATGTGCTCCTGGACCAGGCTGCGGGCATCGTTACCGACCTCGCAGAGCTTCGCGAAGTGAATATGGCTCCGGCCCAGACAGCCCAGATCAGGCCCTGATGGGCCCAGATCAGGCCCTGCATGGCCTGACTTGCCCGTGATCGGCCAGGTGTTATACTCGGGTAGAACACTTGGCTGACTCTCCACAGGAGATGCCGTGCGTGTAAGGCCAGTACTATCCCGGCGAGCCGCCCTGGGCGGCAAAAGCGCAACAGCGTTGCTGCTGGCCATGTGCTGCGCCCCTGCCCTGGCCTCCTCCGGCATAGAAGAAAAGGAATCCGCCGTAATGGCCCCGCAGGTCGAAACCATCCTGCGTGAGATTTTTGACGAAGCCGTTCCTGAAGAGCAGGAAGCTGAGGCAGCGCCGCTGGCAGTGTTGGCCGCCCCGGACTTGCGCGAAATAAGTCGCGATATCGACGCGGCCGAGGTCGACGGAACCGATCCCGATGAACCCGAGGTTCGCAAATCGGAAAGTGACCTGACCCGGGTCAAGACCAGCGTATCCGGTATATCGGAAGACGAACTATCCCGTTTTCGTCAGCAGATGTTCCGCACGGACATCTAACAGTCCTCAGGTATCTGCTCAGCGACTGAGCACGTTCGCAATATTCCAGTAGTTTTCGCCGATCAGGTTGGCGTCTTTCGCGTTGATCTCAGCTTTCTCATCAAACGAAAAAACGGTCGAGACGGTACCTGCTACCGGTACCGCGTCCTCGTCGAGCTTGAATAAGGCTTTCTCTGCAATCAACTTCGCACGTCGCTGCAGGACATCTGCGAAATCAGACCCCTTGTCCATTGAGTCAACACGCTTCTGCGCGACTTCCAGAATCGAGTCGCAATCGGCTTTGGTACCGTAGTTAATCGCACCCACGCTCTTATCGCCGGACTCCTTCAACATGCCAGCAAGACCGTCAGCCGAGAAATGCAGATACATGTGCTGCGCGAACGAGAGGATCATGAAATTAATACTGCGCTTGCTCGCAACGTCGAGACCATCTATATCCGGCGCATCGCGAGACTCTAATTCGTCAAGTGATGCCATTAGCTCTGACTCGCGCTGCTGCGACTCCGCGATTCGTTCAGCAATGCCGTCCAGAGTCTTCGTAATCGAGTGCCTGCGAAGAAACCGTGCGAAGCCGCCCATCATCGTGAGGCGGTGGCGCTCGGCCTGCAGCTGATCCTCCAGCAACTGCATCTGGATCCGATGTTCGCCGAGTTGAGCCTGGTAGTCCTGCACCTCTTCGTCACGCTGGTCATTCCATACATGGACCACGTTGCAGTGTTGCCGCTGCTCGCGTTGCTGCTTCAATTCCTCTGCGAAACGCGTTAGTTTGTTTTTGCATTGCTGATTGAAGGCACGCAACTGATAGTAGACGATGACGTTGTAAACCCAGTCCGGGTCCAGCAGCAGGTTTTCAAGATGCTCCAGCTGCTGCTGCAGGCGAGCCGCGGAGCTTTCCTTCGCAGCGACCTGCTCTTTTAGCCGAAAAGTCTCATCACGCAGGCTCGCGAACTCCTTCTTGAGTTCGGCACGGTTCCAGTACAACTCGAGCAGCTTTTCGCTGTCGCCCGAATCTTCCTGTGTATTTCCGAAAATGGCTGTCAGGCTCGTCAAATCAGACCCTCTTTACATAATCCCGATCCAGTCAGGCGCGGGATTCTGTCGTAACTGGTCGCATGATGACAATTGAGCGGGTGGGAAGCTCAGACTGAGTCGACATTTTCAGGAATTCGTCGGACGGCGGGATTTGGCCGTTTTTTGATCAGGCCTGTTGTTCGAGAATCAGGTGTCCCTGGTCCATTAAATACTCAAGCCATTTGTTGAGTACGACGTTGCGTGTCCAGCGCTCACCTAGTTCCTCCCTGTAAGCGCGGTACAGGCGCCGGAACTGGACATGCCGATAGTCCTTGCCAAGACTCATTGCTTCGGCAAGCTGGCCATCGAGGTAAACGCGCACCAGCATGTCCGGATCCGCGACGGGCCCGGATTCGTTTGCGAAGTAATAGGTCATCGACATTGTTACCGTGTAGCGTTCGCGCTCCAGAATATCCAGGTGCAGGTCGCAATCACCGGCGACTCGCGATCGAAAACAACCGTCGAGGCGTTCGAGTTCCGGAACCAGATTCAACAATCGGAGATAGTTGCTTTCATAGACAGACATCAAACCAGCGAAGCTTCGCGGCTTGATAATTGTCTCCGGCACCAGTCTTGAGTCGAGCAACATGGCTCGAATATAGCACAGCAAATGCGTTGCAAAAGTAGTGCAATTCTCGTTCCAGAATGAATATTTTTATCAAAAAAATCAGGGTCGCACTCTGCGCTCTACACCGGTACTATCAAGAATTCGGCTCGCGATTTCCTCGATCGAGAATTCCGTCGTATCGACGTTCGGAATTCCATAGCGCCGAAACAACTTCTCGGTTTCCCTGAGCTCAAATCGTATCTGCTGCGCTGATGAGTAGCGGCCAAGTGGACGACGTTCCTTGCGAATCTGACGCAGGCGCTCCGGTGCGATCGAAAGTCCGTAGAGTTTTTCCTTTTGCCTGACAAGAACCTCCGGCAACTTACCGCTCTCAAATTCCTCGTCCGTGAGCGGATAGTTGGCCGCATAAACACCGTATTGCAATGCCAGGTAGAGGCAGGTCGGCGTCTTGCCGGAACGTGACACACCCACAAGGATGACATCGGCCTTGTCGTAATTTCGACTGACACCGCCATCGTCATTCGCCAACGCGAAATTGGTGGCCTCGATGCGTTTCATGTACGCATCGATATCGCTCATGCCGTGCGCCCGACCCGGTTCGTGGGTCGGCTCCTCCTGAAACTCCTCGGCCAGTGGTTCCAGAAAAACGTCGAAGATATCCAGATGCAGGCCGGTGGCCTCGCGCACGATCGCACGAAAATCGTCCTGCACCAGCGTCGAGAAAATAATGGGCCGTAAGGAGCCGGAACTGCTGGAGTCGTTGATTCGGGCAACCGCTTCCTTTGCCTTGTCTCGCGTATCTATAAATGGCAAAGTCACTTGTCGAAAATTCTGCTTATTAAACTGTGTGAGAAGGCTGTGGCCCAGCGTTTCCGCCGTCACACCTGTCTGGTCAGATAAGAAGTAAACAATGCGTTCGTCCATCAGGCCGATTGTCCATGTACGGTCGGGGAACCACAAGGGAGCAAACATTGGAACAATACGTCATCAAGCTCGATGAGCTTGGCATGAATGACGTCGAAATTGTTGGTGGCAAGAACGCCTCGCTCGGCGAAATGATCAGTAATCTAGGCGGTCTGGGAGTCACGGTTCCCGGCGGTTTTGCGACCACTGCCGCAGCCTACCGCGATTTCCTCAGCGTTGATGGTCTCGACAAACGCATTAACGACACCCTTGCAAAACTGGATGTCGATGATATCGATGCCCTGACGTCGACAGGCAAGTCGATACGCGAGTGGACCCTGGGCGCAGCTCTCCCTGATCGCCTCATGGACGATATCCGTGCGGCGTGGGATGAGATGTCTGACGGTCACGACATAGCCGTCGCGGTCCGCTCATCGGCCACGGCCGAAGATTTGCCGGATGCGTCGTTCGCGGGGCAACAGGAAACATTCCTCAATGTTCGCGGACTCGACGAGGTCATTGCAGCGCTGCACCAGGTGTACGCATCGCTTTTTACGGACCGCGCAATCGCCTATCGCGTCCACCAGGGCTTCGACCACAGCCTCGTTGCACTGTCGGTTGGCGTGCAGATGATGGTGCGCAGCGATATCGGCTCCTCCGGCGTCGTGTTTACTCTGGATACCGAGTCCGGGTTTCGGAACGCCGTTTTCATCACGTCTTCCTGGGGCCTTGGAGAGACTGTGGTACAGGGCGCGGTTAACCCGGATGAGTTCTACGTCTACAAGCCCGCACTCGATTCAGGCAAGTTTCCTATCCTTCGCAAGAACCTCGGTGGCAAAGCCATCAAGATGGTGTACAGCGACGATCCGGGCACCGGCAACAGCGTGGCAACGGTCGACGTAGATGAAGCAGACAGCATGCGTTTCTCCCTGTCGGATGACGACATCATCGAACTGGCGCGGATGGCCGTAACGATCGAAAAGCACTACGAGCGGCCGATGGATATCGAATGGGGGCTGGACGGCAACGACGGCAAGCTTTACATACTGCAGGCGCGCCCTGAGACAGTTCAAAGCAGAAGTGGAAAAATCATTCAACGCTTCAAGCTGAAGGGCCACTCGACGATTATCACTACGGGTCGCAGCATCGGCCAGAAAATTGGTGTCGGCACTGCGAAAGTCGTCAGCAGTGTTGCGGAAATGAACCGCGTGCAAACGGGCGATGTACTCGTGTCGGACATGACCGATCCCGACTGGGAGCCGGTCATGAAGCGCGCAGCTGCGATCGTCACCAATCGCGGCGGGCGCACCTGTCACGCGGCGATCATTGCGCGGGAATTGGGAATCCCGGCAGTCGTCGGCTGCGGTGATGCAACTGAGACCATCAAGGACGGCACAGTCGTAACCGTCAGCTGCGCCGAAGGTGACGAAGGCCATGTATACGACGGTGAACTGGAGTACGAAAAAACCCGGATCGAACTGGACTCACTGCCGGACATCCCGGTCAAAATCATGCTCAATGTAGGCAACCCCGACCGCGCTTTCGATTTTGCAAGCATCCCGAATCACGGTGTTGGTCTCGCAAGGCTCGAATTCATTATCAATCGGATGATCGGCGTGCATCCGAAAGCATTGCTCGAGTACGAGCAACTCGACGCAGACACCAAAACCGCGGTCGACGAGCAAATGGCCGGCTATTTGGACCCGGTTCAGTTTTTCGTGGACAAGCTTGCTGAGGGCATAAGCACAATCGCGGCGGCGTTCGCGCCGGAACCCGTTATCGTGAGAATGTCCGACTTCAAATCGAACGAATACGCCAACCTTATCGGCGGCAGTCGCTATGAGCCGGACGAAGAAAATCCCATGCTCGGATTCCGTGGCGCCGCACGCTATGTCTCGGACAGTTTTCGCCCGTGCTTCGAACTAGAATGCGCGGCTCTGCGAAAAGTCAGAAACGCGATGGGGTTGCGGAACGTCCAGGTAATGATCCCGTTCGTACGTACGGTCGCTCAGGCGAAACAGGTCATAGACCTGATGGTCGAGAACGGCCTCGAACGCGGCAAAGATGATCTCAAGGTCATCATGATGTCGGAATTGCCGACGAATGCCCTGCTCGCCGATCAGTACCTCGAGCATTTCGACGGCATGTCGATCGGCTCGAATGACATGACACAGTTGACGCTCGGGCTTGATCGGGACTCGGCCTTAATCGCGGACTTGTTCGATGAGCGTGATGACGCGGTCAAGGCAATGCTGCAAATGACGATCGCGGCTTGCAAGAAGCACGGCAAGTACGTGGGAATCTGCGGTCAGGGCCCCTCAGATCACCCGGATCTCGCGTTTTGGCTCGTCGAGCAGGGTATCGAGAGTATGTCCCTCAACCCGGACAGCGTCATTGAGACCTGGCTGTTTCTCGCGGGCGAGTCCGTGTAATCAGAACCGATCGTACCCGGAACGCCGTTGCCAGCGGATGCGTGGCAGCCACAGGCCAAGAATGATACCGACAACCAGCACCAGGCCACCCGTCATGAACCAGTAGCGCATCGTCTGGCTCGATAGTTCGCGATTTGCCTGCTCCAGCGTATCCACGCGGATGTCCGTGTCCATCAATTGGGTGCGCAGCTCGTTGTTCTCGTCGTTGATCGACAGGACATTCGACGCCGTCCGCTTGATATCGGCAAGCTCCTTCTCCAGCTGGCTCTTCTCCCGCTCCAGCGTATCGTTGCGCCTTTGAGCGGTACCGTATTCGCCCCGGATCGCGGACAGCTGCGTCGTCAGGGAAGAGCCCTTCGTGTTCGCGCTGCTGAGCTGGCCGCTCAGTGTCTGCAATTGCTCGCGCGCGCTCGGCTCGGTCATGAGGTAGCGCGACAGCACCCATCCCTCGGTGCCGCCGCCCGTGCGCACACGCGTGTATCCGGCATCCGCATCACGCTCCAGAATTTCCAGCTCGATGCCGCTACCAATCATCAGCTGAATCGCGTTGCTGGTGCTCGGACCGGAACGCAATGTGATCTCGAACTCGTCACTGACCCATGCTGATTCGGACCAGGCTTGTTGCGACGTGCACAGGCCAAAAAGGCAAGTTGCAGTCGCGCAGAGAATGAATTTCATGGCGTGCGATACTCGCTTGGGAATTGCCGCAACTATAAGGCAAGTTATTGATGCGTGCCAGCTAAACTACTTCAAAATCAGTCGCTTAATCGCGACAGGCTGCCCGACCCTTCGCGGCGGACTGAATTTGCCAGATAACGAGCAAATTGTTCGCGGGCATTGCGTAAACTCGTTGCCGTCCCATTCCGACGTCTCCTGCCAGGCGATCCAGGTCTTCCAGGTCACGAATGCCCGATTCGGGATCTCGTTGCCGCAGCCACCGGTCGAAATTCGCGTTGCTTTCCGTGCTGAATTTTCCGTCCTGTCGAAACGGACCGTAACAAAAAAATCTGCCGCCGCTACACAGGGCTGTTGCAACGAGCAGCAGCATTTTCTTAACGGCCGCAAAACTCATTATGTGCGCGGTGTTGCAGGTAAAGACCGCATCGTATTCCACAGCTTGTAACTGCGCCGACCTAACATCCAGTGAAATCGGCGCGATGACGTTGGCAATGCCGGCGTTCGCGATATGAGCAAGAATTCCATCATGCGACTCATCGAGGTCGCTCGTCTGCCACGTTAGTTCCGGCATTTGTGCCGCAAATTCTACAGCGTGTTGACCCGTACCTGATCCTATCTCGAGCAAAGACGCGCACGTGGCAAGTTCGTGACGCAGCACTCCAAGAATGGGTTCGCTGTTGCGCAGGCTGGCGGGAGCGATGGGCGCTGCAGTCACTGCTCGTCCACAAGCACGGACGAGTCCAGCAATCGCTCGCGATACCAAAGTAATTCAGCGATCGAATCGCGAATATCAGCCAGCGCTCGATGCGTTGATTCCTTGCCGAATCCGGCCGCAACCTTCGGCGCCCAGAGCTGGGCCAGAATTTTCAGCGTACTCACATCCAGATTGCGGTAATGGAAAAAACGTTCCAATGCAGGCATTTGCCGCGCCATGAAGCGCCGGTCCTGGCAAATACTGTTGCCACACATCGGCGAGACCTCTGCGTCGACCCACTCGGACAAAAACGCAATCGTCCGCTGCTCCGCGTCCTGCAAACTGATCTCGCTTGCGATAACCCGCGTCGTCAGTCCCGACTCACCATGCTGACGCGTGTTCCACTCGTCCATTGCATTCATTGTTGCCTCGGGCTGACCGATCGCCAGCACCGGCCCTTCAGCGAGCTCGTTCAGATGCTTGTCGGTAACTATGGTTGCGATCTCGATGATCGTGTCGCTGGTCGTATCAAGACCCGTCATTTCCAGATCTATCCAGATCAGGTTGCTGCTCTTATCCATGCCGCCAGTATACGACGACGACGGGTGCAAGGCTTCCGGCATCGCGGCATAATGATCCGTCCTTTTTTTTTGGCTACCCATGAATGCCCTCCAAAGATGCAACAGTAATCGCAACCTTCAGCCGCCGCATGCGACTGCGGTTCGCCGCTGGCGAGGAGAAAAACGCCCGGATCAAGGGTAAGAAACTGCGGCCCGTTTGCGGCGACAATGTCAGCGCAGAAGCTATTCCAGGCGAGGCAGACTGGCTGATCACATCAATCCACGACCGCAACAATGAATTGACCCGGCCCAATCTGCGCGGCAAAACAGAAACGCTCGCTGCAAACCTGGACCTCGTCGTTGTCGTCGCGGCCGCATCACCGAAACCGGACTGGTTCATCGTCGATCGCTATCTTTGTGCGGCCGAAAACATGCATGCGAAAGCGGCCGTCGTGTACAACAAGACGGACCTTGATACGGAGTTTGAGCCGAACGACGTACTCAATACCTACCGGCAACTCGGCTACCCAGCCATCGCGTGCAGCGCGAAAACGGATGGCAGTCTTGACCCTCTGGCGAAACTACTGGAAAAACAGACAGCGATCATCGTCGGGCAGTCTGGCGTCGGCAAGTCCACACTGATCAATCTCCTTGCGGAGGATTCCGATCAAAAGACAGCAACGCTGTCCACGAAAACAGGCGAGGGTCGGCACACAACCGTTAACTCTGTGATGATTTTTTTGCCGAATGGCGGCGCTGTAATCGACTCACCGGGCGTCCGCGACTATGCGCCGGCACTGCAGACCCCGGATCAGGCGATCTCAGGTTACCGCGAAGTGCGTGAATTCGGCGAGAACTGCCGCTTTGCGAATTGTCGACATCTTCGCGAACCGGACTGTGCTGTCAAGCAGGCAGTTGAGAACGGTGAGATCGATAGCCGTCGATACGAAAGTTATCGACGTACACTCGCGCTGACTGAACACATCAATCGCGATCGTTATTAGTGGGTCTCTTGCTGTTCAGCTACTTGCCACGGACCACGCCGAACGCTGACAACATCCATTCCCCAATGCCGGAACGCAGCGCCGGTACAATATATCGGTAGAGCCTGCCGGACGAATATTCGGACTTGCCCTGCTCCAGAGCTCGCAAGCCCTCGCGCACCACGACATTGGCGTCATACCAGAGGAAATCTGACGTTTTCTCTTTCATTTCCGTCAATCTTTGAGATGCGTGAAATTCCGTATGGGTAAAACCCGGGCACAATGCGAGAACATTAACGTCTTCATCGCGAAAGGTTTTCGACAATGATTTCGACAATGAGATGAGGTACGCCTTGGTCGGCCCGTAGCTGTAGTCGCCCGCCGCCGAAATCTGGCCGGCGACGGACGCGACATTCAGTACGCGGCCGAATCCCCGGCTGCGCATTGGCGGAATAAAATAATGGCAGAGGCCGGCAACGGACGTCATCATGAGATCGACGTAGGCCTGGTACGCGGCCCAATCCTGAACCTCAAGCAAGTCGGGTCCAACCGAGCCCGCATTGTTGATCAGGTAGTCGACCTCGATATCCTGATCCTGAACGTAGATGTAAATGTCCGAGGGTGTTGACGAACGAGAGAGATCCGCTGCGAGAATTCGTATGTCGATACCGTTCGCATCTTGCAGTTCACTCGCCAGCGCTTCCATTGGCTCCGTTCGCCTGGCCACCAAAATCAGGTTCATGCCTGTTGCGGCCAGCTGCCGCGCGAACTCCTGTCCCAGCCCGGCTGATGCGCCGGTAATCAGTGCCCATCGTTTTTTCATTGTTTGCCCTATCCCGGCGGCCAACTGAAAAGGCGGCCACCCAGTAAATGCAGGTGAAGATGGAATACCGTCTGCCCCGCTGCTTCGTTGCAATTGATAACGACCCGATAGCCATCGTCCGCCAGCCCCTCAGCCGTAGCGATTGCTCTTGCAGCGCTGAACAATCCTCCAACGAGTGCCTGATGTTCGTCGTCGATCTCATTGATACACGAGACGTGTTGTCGCGGAATAATCAGTACGTGTGTCGGCGCTTGCGGATTGTTGTCACGAAACGCAATCGTGGTGTCCGATTCGTAAACGATATCTGCTGGAACCTTGCCAGCGAGGATTTTGCAAAACAAACAGTCTGGATCCGTCATACACCTCTCCTATTCAATCAAGCGCCTGCCGTAGAAGGCATGCGAAAGCGTGCCGCTGTCGACATACTCGAGCTCGCCGCCTAGCGGAACGCCATGAGCGATGCGGCTGGCCTGCACCTTGTTCCGAGCTGCCAGCTCAGCCAGGAAATGCGCTGTCGCGTCGCCCTCGACGGTCGGGTTCGTCGCAATAATCATTTCCTTGATGCCGTCCTTGCCGAGCCGCTCCTCGAGGCCCGACAGCCCAAGCTCCTCTGGCCCGATGCCATCTAGCGGCGAGAGATGCCCCATCAGGACAAAATAGAGGCCGCGAAAACTTGTTGCATCTTCAACCGCCATGACGTCGGCAGGCGACTCGACGACACACAGCTGCGACCCGTCACGGCCATTGGCCGAACAAATAGAACAAACCTCGTGCTCCGTTAGCATGCGGCAGCGGCTGCAATGGCCCATCCCTTCCACGGCATCCGCCAATGCGGCGGACAGCATGGAGGCACCGTCACGGTCACGCTCCAGCAGGTAAAAGGCGATTCGCTGCGCCGACTTGCGGCCAACGCCGGGCATGCACCGAAGTGAGTCGATCAGGCGAACGAGTAATGGTGAATAAGACACTTTGCTCTCAGAATGGCAGCTTCATTCCTGGCGGCAGGCTCATACCCGACGCCATCCCCGAAAACTTCTCCTCCACCGTCGATTCAACCTTGCGGTGCGCGTCATTCAACGCTGCCACGACCAGATCTTCGAGCATCTCCTTGTCGTCGCCGATCAGCGTGTCATCGATTTCGAGTTTTTGTACCTGATGCTTGCAGCTCATGGTGACGCGAACCATGCCGCCACCGGACTCGCCTGTCACGAGCAACGAGCCCATCTCTTCCTGTGCCTTCTTCATATCGGCCTGCATCTTCTGGGCCTGTTGCATCAACTGGCCTATGCCACCTTTCATGTATCGCTCCTCGTCAGTCTGACTGAGACGGGGTAATGGGTTCGATTGAGTCGGTTTTCAATTCGGCGCCGAACATCGTCTGCAACGTTTGTATGTTCGGATCCGATTCGAGCGAGGCTTTCGCCGCTTCGTAACGTTCGCCCACCATGCGTGACTCTTCCTGCACGGGCGTTTCGGCCGCGGCCTCGCCGATTTCAATGTTGACGCGCAGCGTTTCGCCGAACGCTGCTGACAAGGCGCCAGCAAGCGCCTCCTGGCGTGGTCGCGTTAACATGGACTCGGACTTGCGATCGAGGCTGAAATACACCGTGTCACCGTCACGCCGCAACAGCGCGCAGTTGATCGCGAGCAGTCGCGTCGCGCCCTTGAGATCCAGCTGCGAAATCAACTGGCTCCAGTCCAGGTCGTCCTGCCAGCCTGCGCCGGCTGTCGTCGCAGCCCGTGCTGCCGAGGATTTTGGCGCGGCTGCGACCTTTGGTGCCTGCACCTTCGCGCTCCGCTTTGATTCTCCTCCACCGGCGGCTGCGCTCTGCGAGCTCGCAGCGGGCCTGAATGCCAGCATTCTAAGCAGCGTCATCTCAGCGCCGCTGCGCGGGTCCGGCGCAAGATCCAGGTCGCGTCGCCCGACCAGCGCCGTTTGATAGAACAACTGCAGATCGGCCGGCGAAATCTCAGCAGCGATCTGTTGCAGCTCTTCTACATCGAATTCGTCGTCGTGATCGGAGCTGCCAAGAACCTGGTAGATCGTCGCACGCTGTAGCAATCGTGCCAGGTCCTCCAGGAGTCGCCCGTAGTTCGGAAACTGTTTGTCGATTTCCGCGACCAATTTCATTAGCCCCAGTCCGTCATTTGCGGCCAGCAGCCCCAGTAATTTCATGACGTGGTCACGATCAATGGTCCCGAGCATCGTGGCGACCGGCTGCTCCTCAAGCTTGCCGCCGCAGTAGGCGATTGCCTGGTCCAGCAGGCTTAGCCCGTCACGCACGCTGCCATCGGCCGCACGCGCCAGCATATTCAGGGCGCCTGCTTCGGCGTCGATGCCCTCTTCCTTACAGATATAGGTCAAACGATCCGCGATCAGGCGTGGCGTCAGGCGGCTCAGGTTGAATTGCAGGCAACGGGACAGGACTGTCGCCGGAAGCTTTTGCGGGTCCGTCGTCGCAAGCAGGAATTTAACGTGCGGCGGCGGCTCTTCAAGCGTCTTCAGAAGTGCATTGAACGAATGCTTCGATAGCATGTGCACTTCGTCAATGAGATATACCTTGAAGCGGCCCCTGGCCGGCGAATACTGGACATTGTCGAGCAGTTCGCGCGTGTCATCGACCTTGGTTCTTGAGGCGGCGTCGACTTCGATCAGGTCGATGAAGCGGCCCTCGTCAATTTCTACGCAGGCGCTGCATTTTCCGCAAGGTTCCGCGCTGATGCCTTCCTCGCAGTTCAGCGCCTTGGCGAGGATGCGTGCGATCGTTGTCTTGCCAACACCACGTGTGCCGGCGAACAGGTACGCATGGTGCAGGCGCCCCGACTCTAGGGCGTTCATCAGCGCCTGCAGAACATGCTCCTGACCGATCGTATCGGCGAATGTCTTGGGCCGCCATTTGCGGGCCAGAACGAGGTAACTCATAGTGTGTGGGACTGGTGGCGTCTGCAAACTGAGTCAGTCAGTGTAACCCACAGGCCTGCCGGGGCAAGCCCGAAAACCAGGCAGATGAAAGTGGCCCGCGCCAGCTGTTCCCCGGCACCCGGAATCACCGCTACCGTTGCTCCCTTCCGGGCCTGGCGGAGTTCACGATTAACCGTCGCGGGGAAGCCGACGCGAGCCGGTCGCGATTATCCCCAGAGATGCCGGTCTTTTTCAATCACCAATGAAGAACTTCCGACAATCAATGGGTCCGGACCGCGAACGACGCTCCTGTCCTTGTCGGGGTATTCGAGGCTCGCGAGGAAATGCTGCATGCAATTCAGGCGGGCGCGTTTCTTGTCATCCGATTTGACGATTGCCCATGGCGCATCGGCCGTATCCGTATAGAAAAACATCGCTTCCTTGGCTTCGGTGTACTCGGCCCATTTGTCGCGCGATTTCTCGTCGATAGGGCTCAGTTTCCACTGCTTAAGCGGGTCACCAACCCGGGCGGTGAATCGCCGTACCTGTTCTTCCTGCGTGACCGAAAACCAGTATTTGAACAGGCGAATGCCGGACCGCACCAGCATGCGCTCGAGATCCGGCACTTGCCGCATGAATTCGAGGTATTCGAGCGAGTCGCAAAATCCCAGAACGCGCTCCACACCGGCGCGGTTGTACCAGGAGCGGTCAAAAAACACCATTTCACCTGCGGTCGGCAAATGTTTGATGTAGCGCTGGAAATACCACTGCCCGCGCTCGTGTTCGGTTGGCTTTTCGAGCGCAACCGTGCGTGCCGCACGCGGATTCAGATGCTCCATGAAGCGCTTGATCGTGCCACCCTTGCCGGCGGCATCGCGGCCCTCACAGATGACGACGATGCGCTGACCCGTCATCTTGACCCAGTTCTGGACCTTGAGAAGCTCTACCTGCAACTCTTCTTTGTGATGATCGTAGGCTTTGCCGCGTATCTTGGTCCGGTACGGATACTTACCCTCGCGAAACAAATCCCTAATCTGCTCCGGGCTATGCCGCATTTCGCCGAACGTGTGAGCCGTCAATACTGGTTTGGGCTTCTCTTCACTCATGGAATCCTCTGCTGTTACCGCGCGTCTTTCAGTTTTCCTGATCGTGGCGTACCGTGAAATACGCACAAGTGCTTATGCTACCCGAGCGGCTGCTTTAGAATGACAGGCGTCATGACACGCCGCAAGCCAACAAATCGCCGCACCATAGCTATAGCGGGACTCGGAGTGGCAGCAATCCTGTTGCTGGCCGTCATAGGCCGATTGGTCTCGCTGCAAGAGCCCGTGAGTGACGCAGAGGCTGCAGCGCTGGTCGAGCAGGCGGAAGGCATCACACAGCTCATGCAGGACCAGCTGGCAGAACAGCTCGTGGGGCAGCCACTCAATGAAGAGCAAGCGCGCCTCGATTCGCCGATGGGACAGGCGTTGACTCGAAAATGCCTGGAGTGGACGGAATTTCACGAGAACCACCCCAGCGAGACGACGCTGTCGAGCAGGGAAAATGCCTGTAACGAGTACCGCGACTACATAGCCACGGGTGCCGAGCCCAAATAAAGGTACCGGATTTATTTCTATAAAGGTGCCGGATTTATTTCTTAGGTCGCCCTCGCCCGCGAGTCTTGATCCGCAATCCTGTTCGGCGCTCAACTTCGTCAACAAAGCGATGATCACCAGTCAGTTGATTGCGCCTGACGGCATCGCGGAGGAATTTGTGCTCTGGCGTGGAGACACCTTCTCGTACGAACTTGGCGTATGCACGACGTCTCGCCGCAACCGTTGCGCCCAGGGTCGCCGTGACCGGATCGGAGTCCAGCCAGTTATCATTGCTTAGCCCAAGTCGCTGTGCATAGCTGCTCCAGCGATAGTCTTCAGGTTGGCTCGCCAATCCAGCCCGAAGCGGGTTTAGCTCGACATAGCGCAGGCAGGCCATTAGATAATTGTCGGTATCAACTACGCTGCTCTTGAATCGACCCGACCACAAAGTCCCGATGCGCCGTTCCAGTCGGTTGGCGCGGCGCCCTTGCCGCGCCGAGAGCCGGCGCATCAGCCTGGATATAGCGTCACCCTTAGCGAACGGCACCAAGACCAGGTGCACATGATTCGTCATCAGGCAATAGGCATAGACGCCCACGTTGTAATGGGACTTCCACTCGATCAGATTAGCCAGGTAGAACTCGTAATCAGATACGTCAACGAAGACCGCATTTTGGTCGTGCCCCCGCTGCACGACATGATGGGGAAAACCTGGAACGAGGACTCGTGGCTGCCGACCCATAGAATGCTCCTGCTCACGCGCCTGCCTCGGCACGTACGCAGTTTGAGTCGTGGTGTGGCGTTTTTCGAACCCCCAATCTCTTCGAATCACTCGAAAAGGACCCGACGCCCAGTCAAAATAAATCCGGTACCTTTATCGGCGCCCTCGAAAAGGACCCGGCGCCCAGTCAAAATAAATCCGGTACCTTTATGAATAGCGCCTAGTGCAGAAAGACGTCTTCAAGCACGTCGTGGATCACCTGGGTCGCGATCTCGACCAGCAACACCTTTCCCGATACATAAACGCGCTCGTAGCCTTTGGGAACCGCGGGCAACATCCTGACAAGATCAACCGGCAATACCTGCTTCGCAATTCCAGGCGGCAGCGCCTTGCCACGCGCCAGGTTCTTGGCGATGCCTGGCGGCAGTGACTTTTGTCCCTTGCCTTTGTTCCGTGACTGCGAATGACCGTCCTCGTAGTAGGCGCGAATCGTAGCGGCCTCGCCAACCGAGAATGTCACTTCAACGCCGAGCGCAGCACTTGCATAAGCTGTTGGCGCCAGGAGAAAAGCTAGAAAAAACACCACTCTGGCCAAATGTGACATTGCACTACTCCGCAGTTCGCAGAGCCTAAAAATACCCAATTTCAGTACCACTGAGTGTGAGCCACCTCACATCACCGGGATAATGGGCCGCAAAATGCATACGTGCTTTCCATAACTGCGAAGGGCGCAGAAATGCTCTACAAGTGATACGGATAGGAGCATTCGTGGCCAAGCCTGACAAAATCGTCCTGATAGACGCCCAACTGCGGGAAATCACTGAACGATGCCGGGAATTCGAAGCAATATACGCTGCGGACCTACTGGCCGTACATCCGGAGTACCGCGATAGCGCCCGCAACCTGGTGCATTACCTGGCACTGCGGGAATACGACATACAGGAACTCCAGGAGAATCTGGCCATGCTGGGGCTATCGTCACTGGACCGGTCCGAACGCAATGTCATGGCATCGGTACATGTGGTGCAGACCGCATTACAGGCGATGGCAGGTGGAACAGTCGCAACTGGCGGCACCGAGCCCGGAGCGCTCGTGCTGAGAAACCCCGGGGCCGGTTCCCACAAGAAGGCGATTCTTGGTGACGCACCGGACGATCGCGATGTGAGCATCATGGTCACATTACCGCGTGAAGCTGGCAGCAATATCTCGCTTGTTACAGAAATGCTCACAGCCGGAATGAGCGTCGCAAGAATCAACTGCGCACACGATGACGAAGACGTGTGGGCGAATATGATCCGCAATGTTCGAACAGCCAGCGACGACACAGGCAAGAGCTGCAGAATCGTCATGGATCTCGAAGGTCCAAAGATTCGCACCGGCGATCTCCGGGCAGGACCCAAAGTCTTTCACATCCGTCCACGGCGCGACCCGATGGGACGCACGATTGCGTCTCGCCGAGTACGTTTCATTCCGGACGACACCGTCTGGCGCGGAACAAAGACGGCAGTGATACCCGTTCCGCGCGACTGCATAGAATATGCACACGAAGGCGATGAAATTCGCTTCAAGGACACGCGCGGCAAAAAAAGAATGTTCAAAGTCGTCAGCAAGGACGAAAAAGGCCTCGTCCTCGAGATCTACAAGGGCGCATACCTCGCCACCGGACTGAAACTGCGTCTGGTTCGCAAGGATGAAGGCGAAAAACTGACTTACTATGTAGGTGAATTACCGGCAGTCACACAGCCCATCCTGATTCGGCCTGATGACACGCTGTTTCTCGACCGGGACGCCATTCCGGGCGCGGGGGCTGTCGAAGATGCCGAGGGCAACGTCATCGAGCCGGCCCATATCTCCTGCAGACAGCCTGAAGTGTTCGAATTTGTCTCGGCAGGAAACCGAATTTCATTGAATGACGGCAAGATCGCGGGCACCGTCGAATCGATCAGTGATGCGCGTCTCGAGATGACGGTGACCAAAGCCAAGCCGACGGGTAGCCGCTTGCGCGGCGATCGTGGCATCAACTTCCCTGACAGCGACATACGTTTGCCGGGATTAACTGCGTCGGATAAGGACAACCTCAGATTTATTATCGAGCATGCCGATGCCGTGAGCCAGTCCTTCGTCAAATGCCCCGCGGACATCATTTCGCTCCAGGATGAACTGCTGGCATCGGGCAAAAAAGCTCCTGGCCTGATCATCAAGATTGAAACCAGGAAAGGCTTCCGGAACCTGCCACGATTGCTGCTGACCGCGATGCGTGGCTATCCAGTCGCGGTTATGATCGCCCGGGGAGATTTGGCAGTAGAGGCGGGTTGGGAGCGTCTTGCCGAGCTTCAGGAAGAGATACTCTGGCTGTGCGAAGCCGCCCAGATTCCGGCCATTTGGGCAACCCAGGTGCTGGAGCGCACCGCCAAAAAGGGCCAGCCCTCACGCGCGGAAATTTCCGATGCGGCACTGTCACAGCGCGCCGATTGCGTCATGCTCAACAAGGGCCCGCATATAGTCCTGGCGATCAGGATGCTCGACAACATCCTCCGCCGCATGCAGGGACACCAGTACAAAAAGACACCGCGAATGCGGAAACTCCGGTTTTCCGGCGATTAAAACCTTGCGATCCGCATTTTACGCCCTGCTACTGATTATCTGATCAACGCGATACGGGGCGCTGCACCACTGCCTGAGTCGAGCAGGCTTGTCAGGGCAATACAGCCTCAAAGGCGTCCGCAATCAGGCTATAGCCGGCGGTCCTGGCGTGTATATCAGGTCCTACCGGCGCCGGATCACACATGTATGTGAACTCGCAGATGTTCGCCACGCTAAGCGGTAGGACATCATTTGGTGGCGGCTGCGACGATGGCACCATGGTAAAGAAGTCGCCCGAATCGAACGCATCGGCCACATCAGCGAAAAGCATTCCTTCATCGGTGTAAGTCGTGCCCAGAATGTCCATCGCAACAGCAACGGCCAAAGCCGACTCCATGGCAAGCGTCTGGCCGGCGATATCTTCCAGCCAGGCCGCCAGGTAGGGATTGTAGTAATTCATGCCAACAATAGTTGTGTTGGGACCTGCGGCATTGCGCAAGGCCGTCAGGACAACAGTTAGATCAGTAGAGATCTGCTCGGACACGGCATCAATACAGACCTGGTCCACGGCGGTGACAATGCATCCTGCGTTCCGAAAATCATTGCCGCCCATATCAATCGTGACCAGGTGGACCTTGCCCGGATTGTCAGTTAGAAAGTCGACCGCCGCATCGAGCTGAGACCCTGCAATATACGGACAGCTTCCGCCGTTCGTCATATCGCCCAGAGTTTCTCCCGGGCACCCGAGTTTGATGAGCCGCAATTCGCGAGGCTGCGCAACTGCGGTGTCGAATGCTGGCCTGATGCGGTCGAAAAGCTGGTCCGCATAACCATTGTTACTCAGAAGCAGTGTACCGCCGCTGGTGGGCTGCACACCGACCGACAACGATGTGCCGAGCGAGACGTAATAGTGGACGTCCGCGTCGTTGCCTATGTCATCGACGGCATCGACTACCTCATTGACCGCGTCACAGGCACCCATTGTCAATGTGGCAGCGATCAACGCAAACCGCCACGCGCTGCAAGGTGTATTCCTCTTTGCTCTCATGTCACGTCCTCTTGCCAGGCTGTCATTATTCGTCATTGGCAATCGGCGAAACTGCGACCGGGATCACATTTGGCTATAAAACCTGCTTCACATTCTGACTACGGCGTCGCGTGCTCACGCGGCTGCGCCGCTGCCGGGGGGATGGACGCTTCGCGTCCTCGCACGCGGCTGCGCCGCTGAGCGAGTCGAACAGGGTTCGATATCCCAGCCCCTCTCGGCAAAAAAACGAAAGGCCCCACAAAGGGGCCTTTCGTTTTTTGGCGGAGAGGGGGGGATTCGAACCCCCGGTACGCTATAAACGTACACTCGCTTTCCAAGCGAGCGCCTTAAGCCACTCAGCCACCTCTCCGAATTTTCTTACTCCTGGCCCGCCAGTACACTCGGTGGCAAGTCGAGGCACGGGGAGCCTTCCGGCCGCTCTGGCCTCGGGCTGGCCTTGGGCAACGGCATTTCGCGCAACTGCTCGAGGTCATCGAGATCGTCGGGTGTCTCAATGCGTTTGCCCGCTTCGGCCAATTGGTAGCGGCGCACCTCGTCACAACTCTTGAGCTCGCTGCCACCACAGGCTGATACAGCCCATAGCAAAACCAGCAGCATCAGTAAATTTGTCGTTTTCATTGTCATTTCGTTTGTTCGCGCTGCAAGCAGCGCTCCTACAATTTGTTCAATCGCGGTGCAAGCACCGCTCCTACACTTCGACTCCTGCGCCAGCCATGGCGGCCAGCATTTGCGCATGATACTGCCCGTCAAAGTCGGTCAGGGGCAAGCGCAGATACGCATCCATCAAGCCCATTTGCGACACCGCCCATTTCACCGGGATAGGATTCGACTCGACGAACAGAGCTTCGTTCAGCGGCTGCAGCGTTGCATCGAGAGCCTTCGCCTTGTCTGCCTCGCCAGCTGTCGCGAGACGACAAAGTTCCGCGACAGCCGCCGGTGCGACATTGCCGCTCACGGTCACAACACCGTGTCCGCCCTGCTCTATAAACGGCCGCAGCGTAAAATCGTCGCCGCTATATAACATGAAATCGTCGCCGACGAGCGCCTGAATCGCCGCCAGGCGATCCAGATCGCCTGTCGCTTCCTTGATGCCGAAGATATTGCCGTGTTTCGCTAGCCTGGCGACCGTTTCCGGCAACATGTCCGCGACCGTGCGACCGGGCACGTTATACATCATGACCGGCTGCTCGACGGCATCCGCGATCGCCGAAAAATGCCGATACATGCCCTCCTGCATGGGCTTGTTGTAGTAAGGCACAACCAGCAGGTAGGCATCGATACCCGTATCACCGACCTCGCGAGACAAATCAATGGTCTGCGAGGTTGAGTTGGAGCCCGTACCAGCAATAATCGGCAGCCGCCCCGCCGCCAGCTCGACCGCCATCGAGATCAGTTCGCAGTGCTCGGCCCTGGACAGCGTCGCGGCCTCGCCCGTCGTACCGGCAATGACGAGCCCGTTGCTGCCCTGGGCAACATGAAATTCGATCAGGCCCTTGAGAGACGCGTAATCGACCCGATTATCACTATCGAACGGCGTCACCAAAGCGACCAGGCTACCTTTGAACACGAAGACACCTCGCCTAAATCAAGGCGGCGATGTTACTGTTCGCTGTCGGCGCTGGCAAGGCGCATTGGCCCAACCCACAATCAGCTAATAGTATTTCTAGATAAATGTCACAACTTATTGTTTTATCAGCTATTGGCACCGATCGAACCGGTGTCGTCCAGGATATCAGCAAAGTCATACTTGGCTGCGGCGGCAACATCGAGGAAAGCCGCATGACGATGCTCGGCGCCGAGTTCGCCGTGCTGATGCTGGTCTCCGGAAATTGGCACACGCTAAACCGGCTCGAGCGCGGCCTTGAGAAGCTCACCGGGGATGACACGCTGACGTTCACCATACGCAAGACCGGCGAACGACCTGACAGCAACGATCGCATGCCCTACGTCGTCGACGTCGTAAGCCTGGATCAGCAGGGAATCGTTTTCGGCCTGGCAAATTTCTTTGCCTCACGTGATATCGAGATCGCCGATGTCGCGACGCGACGCTACTCGGCCGCGCATACGGGCGCAGCCATGTTTGCGGTACAGATGGCCGTCAACGTACCGTCATCAGTGCACATTGCGCAGTTGCGCGAGGAATTCATGGAAATGAGTGACCGTCTCAACCTGGATGCGATCCTCGAACCCGTGAAAAACTGATTCAGCCCCCTGGGAGACCACATTGAGCGGACCAACAATGAACCGGGTCGTTGCGGATTTTACCTGCGCGTCAACAGGCGACAAGCAAATACGTTTGAAAGACCTGCGGGGCCAATACGTTGTTTTGTATTTCTACCCCAAAGACAGCACCCCGGGCTGTACCACCGAAGGCCAGGATTTTCGGGATCTGCACAGCAAATTCAGGCGACAGAAAACCGTCATATTGGGTGTCTCAAGAGACAGCATCGCGTCGCATGACAAATTCAGGGCAAAGCAAAAGTTTCCATTCGACCTGCTATCGGACCCGGATGAGAAGGTGTGCCGGATGTTCGATGTAATTCGCGAAAAAACACTGTACGGGCGCAAATTCATGGGCGTTGAACGCAGTAGCTTTTTGATCGATGCGGACGGCAAACTCCGTCACGAGTGGCGCAAGCTCAAAGTGAAGGACCATGCCGCCGAGGTGCTCGAAACGGTCAGGGCGCTGCGCCGCAAGCAAGACAGCTAGCTGCATAATATCAATGGCTTATGGCCAAACTGGTACCTCTTGCAAGCGCGGAGCAGGTATTATTGACGGAACGCTTTCGAGCGCCCTCAGTCGGAAACTGCAAGGGCTTGGTAAAGACAAGGATTTGATGAACACATCGATTACCCATTTCGGTCTCATGTTCGTTTTGGCCTGCCTGGTCATCACGAGCGGTGCCGGTGCCGACGATATCCAGATACCCGACATGGGCAGCCCGGCCGACGCAGTATTATCCAAATCCGAAGAGGCCCGGTTCGGCCGCGCGATCATGGCCGATATACGGCGTCGTGGCGGCGTACTCGAAGATCCGCAGGTTAACGAGTATGTCAACGAGATTGGTCGCCGCATCTCAGCTCAATCCAATGATGGCAGCCACAGTTTTGAGTTCTTTGTTGTGGAAGACGAAAGAATCAACGCGTTCGCCATGCCCGGCGGATACATCGGCGTCCACTCAGGACTGATCGAAGCAACGCGCAGCGAAGATGAACTGGCCGGCGTACTCGCGCACGAAGTTGCGCACGTCACACAGCGACATATCGCGCGCGCTATGCATGCGAATCAGCGGCAAGGATTGCTAACGACAGCGATGATGCTTGGCGCGATTATTCTCGGTGCTGCCGGCGGGGCTGATGCGTTTCAGGCAGGTATGGCCGTTGCCCAGGGTACGGCGGCCCAGCAGCAGATCAATTTCACGCGCAGCAATGAGCACGAGGCGGACAGAATCGGCATTCGGGCACTCGCGGATGCTGGCTACGACCCCCATGGCATGGCGTCATTCTTCGAGGTGATGGCCCGCCAGCAGCCGGCCTCACCCCAAATGCGCGCGCCCGAGTTTCTGCGTACTCATCCGGTCACAACAGACCGCATCGCTGAAGCCCGTGTCCGCGCG
>Ga0255058_10000447_pt1 | contig 24279 bp, 17 predicted proteins | sample Cases_109_9_MG_FD_188637 | JGI IMG/M metagenome (GOLD analysis project Ga0255058, IMG submission 188637) | Seawater microbial communities from Amundsen Gulf, Northwest Territories, Canada - Cases_109_9 | ecosystem: Environmental > Aquatic > Marine > Gulf | place: Canada: Northwest Territories... | reverse complement strand
TTCAAGGCGCGCAATTTTGGCCGCTTCATCATCTAACGCAACGGGCAAAAGGTTGTCGGCCAATTCCACAATAGTGACCTTTTTACCCATATGCGCTAGGCCCTCGGCGCATTGAAGGCCTATTAGGCCGGCTCCAAGAAGGACAACGCTTTTTACCCCCTTTAAAGCCAATTTCATTTTATCCACATCTTTTTTCCTGGTGAAAGTGAAAACATTTTTAAATTTCTCCAATCCGCTGATACCTGGTGGAATAAAAGGAACACCACCAGAAGCTATGAGCAATTTATCAAAGCCGATTTTTTCTCTGCCCATATGGACCATTTTAAGTTTTGAATTAATTTTATTAACTTTCTTTCCAAGGTAAGGAATAACATTCATATTTTTGTAATAATTAAAATCTCTTAAATAAATGAGTTCTTCGCCAACCATATCAGCTAGATATTCGTGGAGCATAGCGCGGCTATAGGTATGCTCAGTTTCGTCGCTAATGATCGCAATAGTGTCCTCCGAACCAGCTTTTCTAATAGATTCCACAGCGAACAAAGCGGCATAAGAATTGCCTATAATTACATATTTATATTTATTAATATTTTTCATTATTATTTAAAGGTTAAGTTTATGTATTTGCCCTAACTAATTCATTTATCTATCTTCAAAAGCGAGAGCATTTGTTGGGCAAACCATAACACAGGCGGGCTCTTCTCTTTCGGGACAAAGGTCGCAGTGATGCTGAATACCATTATTTTCTAATGACGGAACGTTTTTCATATTTGCGTTTCTGCTAATAGCGCCGTATTCGCAAGCCATAAGGCACATCCAGCAACCGACGCATTTTTTTTCGTTCAATAGCACACGTCCCTCATGGTCATAGTAAAGTGACCCGTTTTTGCAAGCCAGAACACATGAGGCATTTTCGCAGTGCCGGCAATTTGTGGACAAACTGACGGAATTGCCAAATTCCACCAAACATCTGTTTAACGGCATAGGTCGCTTATCCGCCATAGCCTGGTTGGGTTCATGTGTATAGGACGAACGGATTGAATTAAACGAAAGTCCTTCCGAAAAATAGGCATCTACAGGATTTTTCGATTCAGAATGCTCAACAATACAGGCCACTTCGCATAAGTGGCAATCTATACACCTTTCTTCTACTGGATATACTATTTTCATGATTTTATAATCCTGCCTGGGCAATGCCTAAAGTTTTTAATTCAATTTCCGAGAGGCCAACACCGCGCAGCTTGAGACGGTTACCCCGTAAACTTTCAATGGAGTTCAATCCCATTAGCCCTAGCATTTCTTTTATCTCACGGGTCCATCCCATCAATAGGTTTGCGCAACGCTCTTCAGCAACATCAACGGGAAGCCTTTTTACAAGGTCTGCCCTGTTTGTGGTGATTCCCCAAGGACATTTCCCACGGTGGCACTGTTGACATAATGTGCAACCTACCGCAAGCATAGCAGATGTGCCAACATATACCGCGTCAGCTCCAAGGGCAATGGCCTTGACTATATCGGCGGAGCCTCGTATGCCTCCGGCCGCAATAATGGATGCCTGATTTCTGATGCCCTCTTTTCTAAGCCTTTCATCCACCTGCGCTAGGGCTGCTTCAATGGGGATGCCCACATGGTCTCTAATGACCCTAGGCGCCGCTCCCGTGCCTCCTCTAAATCCGTCCAGCACAATAATGTCCGCGCCGGCGCGCACAATCCCGCTTGCAATGGCCGACACATTATGGACCGCAGCAATTTTTACTGAAACCGGTTTTTTGTATTCAACCGCCTCTTTAATGGCGTAAATTAACAACCTTAGGTCTTCAATGGAATAAATATCGTGCTGCGGCGCGGGAGAAATAGCGTCGCTTCCTTCCGGAATCATTCGGGTCAGGGCAATGTCATACGTGACTTTTTCACCCGGCAGATGCCCGCCAATCCCGGGTTTTGCCCCCTGGCCAATTTTTATTTCGCAAGCGGCAGAATTTTTTAAGTAAGTTTGGTTCACCCCAAACCTTCCTGAAGCAACCTGCACAATGGCATGGTCTTTAAATTTCAACAGATCCGAATGAAGCCCGCCTTCCCCAGTATTAAAGTAGGTCCCCATTTTTTTTGCGGCCCGAGCCAGCCCTTTTTGAAAATTTAAGCTAATGGCTCCAAAGGACATGGGCGCGAAAATAATGGGAATTTCCGCGGTAATATTCGGATACAATTCCTTTATCTTATCCCCCTGAGCGATGTCTTCAGAAGTCAATAATTCAGGTTTTCTTCCGATAAAAGTCCGCAATTCCATGGGCTCTCTGAGGGGGTCAATGGATGGATTGGTTACCTGAGAGGCGTCCAGAACCATCCGGTCGAAATAACTTTTGTAATGTTCATCGTTTCCAAGTCCCGTTAAAACTATTCCGCCCGTGTCTGCCTGTTTGTATATTGCGCTCCAATGCTTGTAGTCCCAATGGGCATTATCTCTAAACTTATTGCCCCAGTCGCGTATTTCAATGCATTTTGTCGGACACATAACTTCACATCGTTTGCAGTTGACGCAGTTCGCATGGATATTGTATATTACATTTCTCCCTGAATCGAAATAGGTGCAATCATATGGGCACTGGCGAACACAGATAAGACATCGGATGCATTTATCATTTTCCCTCTCAACTTTATATTCTGAATAATTATGAAAAAAATCACCCTGCTTTGGTTTGTTAATATGAAGATTATTTCGCACGTTCGGTTCCAAATAAAACTTTTGAGTCATGACTAAAATTTCCTATATTCTCTATTTAAAAAAAAAGCTGATTCCCGGCTTTTATTGGGCAAAAGTTTAGCTCTGTTCGAAGCCAATTTAGACAGAAACTTAAGATACTTGTATTTACTTTCACAAAACTATAGCAAAGTTTATGCCAAACCAATAACCATTGATTATTATAAGTTTACCGTGGAGAATTAATATTTAATTACATAATATAGCTATAATTAGTTACAATTTGTAATATTTTTAGCTTATTTAAGGTTTTCCCCCAAAAAATTAATTTTCTTGGAGAAAAAGTCCTACTAAATCATATCATATTCCCTTAATTTATGGAAAAAATTTTATGACCAGGAAAATATTTTAAAAAATTATTTTAAAAATTTCATACTCAATGTTTTCCACGAAAGATGTGGACAACCTGTGGGAAAAGCTGTTAAAATAATCCTGAGACCTTTACCCCATGGGGTTATATACCATAATGCATAGTATTTAATCACAGTAGCAACATGCATAAATTCAATGAGATAGATTATATTTAACCATTTCAACAACTTTGGGGATTAGAGGAATGCCTACTAAAGGAGTTTTTCCACACCGCATTGCCGATGAGCCAATTAAATCAACAATTAATCCTGAATTTCCGTTTTGAGCCCTGTTATACGTTCAGTAATTTTGTAAGGACCCCCTCAACCCAGTTGGCTTATAATGCTGCCTTAAGTTTTGCCCAAAAAACTGATTTAAAATACAGCTCTTTATGTATATACGGTGGAAAAGGTGTAGGAAAAACACATCTTCTTAAAGCAATCGGAAATGAATCGAGTTTAAATTTTAAAGAAGCTGAGATAATTTATGTCGGCTCAAAAAACATACTGGCAGATCAGAGGCTTATAGAATCTGAATTCGATTTAGTTGGTCTCACGGAACGCTATTATAATGTTGATTTTTTGATAATGGACGATATTGATCTATTGCTGGAACAGCCAAATTTTGATGAAAAAGTTTTTCATTTATATAATCATCTGGCGCAAAGGGGAAAAAAGTGGGCTTTTACCTGTTCCACTCCACCCCATCAACTTGGTTTTTCTGATGAAAACTTAAAGTCTCGTCTGAAATCGAGTTTTTCTGTGAAAATTGAAAAAATGCAGGATAATGACAGGCGTGAAGTAATTAAAAAATTGTCAAAAGATTTTGAATTATTTATCCCGACGAAGGTAATTGATTATATTCTAAACTGCGCCCCCAGAGATTTTAAATCCCTTCATGAAATTGTAAGTCAACTCAATAAATTATCTTTTAGGACCAAGAAAAGGATAACCTTGCCTCTTGCAAAACAATCCCTAAAAAAATAGGCACAGTTATTTTAATATATTTTGTAATTACGCATTGTATTTCGGCCTTGTCCTCATAAATCCTTAAGTGAAAGTTTAAAAGGCGAATTTAATATCAAATTTACACCGAAAGGCATTATCATTCTCTACAAATCCTCGATTCGGGATAAAATATCCGCTTTTAAATCGAAGTTTTGTATTTTTAATTCCTTTGTAGCCAACAATTAGGTCAATCTCCTGGCCAAGGTTCCTATCTAATCCAGTGGGATTGGCCCTGATACCAAAATCTCGGATCATAATGGATGGTTTGTGCTGTAAATAATAATGATAGACTAGGTCAACGGAGGCCTTAATAAAGGGACGAACACCAAAGCCAGCTGTAATAATATGCAAATTACTCAATTCCGGATCAAGCGCAACCCCGTAATATTCAAAATTGCTGACTCCCCCAAATTTGCTTTTATTACTTTGCAGCCCTGTCTGTCGAAAATTATGGTCCACTCCATCCCCGGGATTGTTATCCCCGGAACCAAAGGCATATCCAAAAGTAAAACCAGGTTTTAATGGTTGCTTTCTAAAAATAAATGTTCCTCCCAGATCAATGGCGAAACCATTTATATCTTGCGCCCCCTTTTTTTGTAGTGTCTTCCCATCTACATAGGCGCCCTCAGCCCAATATTTAATATTTGTGTTCTTCTTTTTAACAGTTCCAATTGATCGAAAACCGACCCAGATCTGATCTTCATCTCCAAAAGGTTCCTGATTGCGGACAATAACATATCCGGAGATACTGGCCTTTTCAGCAATTTGATAGGATGCATAGGAAATGAAATCCCACTCTGTGGAAAGAGAAAAATCGAAGCTTATGGGGGAGAGGTCTATCAGAAACCGAATGGAATCTAATCTATCATCAAAGAGCCATCGGCGAGACTCAAAAAATTGCTGTCTACCAAGCCTTAAAATATTTTCGGGAAATAAGAATCTGGGGATTTGCGCAAATGCCTCTTCAAGTTGGGGTTGGTCCTCAAACTCGTTAACTGCTTTTTCCCCATTCTCCAAAGTGACTTCATCTTCAAGGCTAACTTCCGCAAAGAGAATAAACCCTTGTGGAAATGCCAAAAGGAAATCCAATTCAAACTCCGGCACAAGCTCAACTTTATCTCTGTTTTTAGTTGAATCCAAGTTGCGATTAATTTTTGAATCTGCTTCAAAACTTAATTCACCTGAAATGCTTAGCAAGGAATCCCCAATAGGTATCTGAAACTGTTCTTTGGGACGCAATCTTTCATCGTCTCCGCTCAAAGCGACAGATTTTTCCTCTTTCTCTTCATGAAGAGTTTGCACAAGTTCATGTACTACGAGGGGGGGAGCCACAGGTTCTTTTATCATTTGTTGAGCACCCTTATCCTTTTCCTCAGTAGTACTTTTATATATCTCCTCATTTTCAACGGTTAAATATTGAGGCTCCTTTTTAGGAGCCCTATCATGCTCCGCTCCCTCCAGCGCAACGTTATATGCGAAAAAACAGAAAACAAAGCTAACCCAAAATATTTTACTTTTAATCATTTTTCTTCTTCCAAGAAGCGATTATTGCCTCTTTCATAAACATGGTCATCATACCAGCCAGGCTCATGGAACACCATTAATTAATGGCTTGACCAAATGCCTCCACTTAGGCCAAAGAGAGTATAGACAAGCCAATCGGAGGAGGGAGGAGCTGGTGTACGCCTCGATCCTGGAAGAAAATTCCCGAGAGATTTTAGTATTATAGGAGGAGAGAAAGACCTCCTCCAGTAGTTGGACATTCCCAGGATTCTGTAAACCCGCCAATTTAATGTGGGCCAGAAAGTTTCCAACATCAATCGCAGGGTCGGAAAGGCAGAGAGTATCAAAATCGATAAGGATAGATTGAGGCCCATTTACCAGCACTTGTTTTTCATAATAATCCCGATGGACTAATTGGGGAACAAAGCTTCGGCACTTCTCTAAAGCATTCCGAACCTTACTTAGAGCGTTTTCAAGAGAAGCTTTCAACTCCGGATAAACCTGTGAGGTAATAATAATCCAATGATCTCTTAACAATTCCATTTCGTCATCTACAGTATGCCGTCCCGGGACCTTAAAGGAAGACCTGTGCAACTTGGCAAGGGTCTTTCCAGCAGCCCCAATTGAGGGCTCAATCCCCTGTAGATTCAGACTATCCCAATAGGAGCCAGGAACATCCTCCATCAGAAGCATTTGAATATCCGGCAAATATAACAGAGGTTTTGGAATCCGGATTCCATCCACACTCCTATCCGAAAAACCATTTTCCCAGAGTCCTCTCATTACTGAAAAGACTCTTTCCCCTCTGTCTCCTCTATTTGGATAAACCTTTCCTATAATGGAGTGACCGGTTTTCTTTCCTGTCACAGATTCTGAGGAATTAAAATGCACACGGAAAATGCATCGCTTTCCCAATCGATGGCTAAGTACTTTAACCTCACATCCACTTACCTTTTCACCATTGAGTGGTAAGCATCTCTCCAGAATTGGAATAAATGCAGAAGGTTTATAAATCATCCTCATGCCATTCAGCTTCTCATCTATTCCGGAAAATCGTATAATGAGCCCTAGTTCAGGAATGCAGCTGAGGACATCAGTCTGTTTCGTACGCGAGAATTGCTTTCTCCTCGTTTTCTTCAATTTTTCCTGGAGTTCTTCGTAGCGTTTCTCTGCCTCAGCCCCAACCAGCTCTCCGAAAAGATGCTCGACCCTTTCTCCTGCATCATCTAACAAGCGAATTTCATATACGAAAAGAAATTCCCTTCCCTTTCGGGGATAGATCCGGACAACCTTAAAATCCGTCAGGATAGACCCTGACCGTTTAAGATAAGGCCATTTGCCTCTCAGGATCTCTAACATTGCCACCGAGGACATAGCCGTTTTAAGGTTCCTTATCTGCAAAGGCTCATACTGCGGCAGGGTAAGATCATCGGATGGTATTTTTCTTTCTGTCATGTAATATCTTCCTTCAGAAAAACTTCTTCCTCTTGTGCCGGTCGATCCTGAGACCCGAAAGGCTGGTCTTTTCCCAGTGAAGTAAACTTTACATCATTTTCCTCATTCCGTACGATAATACGATTCTTATCCATGACCAGAACAAGATCTACTTTTGCTAACGCATTGAGGTCATGAGTTATGAAAAGGCATGTTTTCCCAGCAATGAGACGGTTCACGGCATCCCAAACCTTTGATTTGCTTTCATTGTCAAGACCTGTCATAGGCTCATCCAGGATCAAGATAGGCGCGTTTCGAATTATGGCTCTGGCTATAGCTATCCGTTGCCGTTGCCCTCCTGAGAGAGTGCAGCCTCGCTCGCCAATGACGGTATCATACTCGTTAGAAAGCCTGGTGATAAATTCATGGGCATTGGCAGCTTTTGCTGCGGCTACGATCTCCTCCATTGGCGCATCTATCTTCCCGTAGGCAATATTCTCCCTGATTGTCGTACCAAAGAGGACAGACTCCTGAAGCACTACGGAGATCTGGCTTCGCAATGAACTTAATGTGTAACGCCGGAGATCGGTCCCATCGATAAGAATACAACCATTCTGCGGATCGTAGAACCGGAGGAGAAGACTTGCAATCGTCGATTTTCCTATTCCGCTAGGCCCAACTAAAGCCCCAATTTGACCAGGCTTTAGTTTGAAGCTCACCTTATCCAGAACCGGCTCCTTAGGATTGTATGAAAATCCAACCTTATCAAAAACAATCTCTCCACGAAATGAGGGAGCCGCAACAGCGTTTAATGCATCCTTAATCTCTGGTTCCTTCTCGAGAATCGACATTATCCGTTCTCCGCAGACGGTAGCCTTAGCCATCCGACTGGTGAAACCGGACAGCTTTCGAACCGGTTTGTAAAGACCCCTCAAGTAGGCCATGAATACAAGTAGATCACCCGGAGTTAGGACTCCGAGCAATACTTTTTTTACCCCAAACCAAAGGACAGCACATATCCCTGCCGCTATGAGGATCTCAACGTAACGGTTAAGGTTTGCCTCCATTCGTGTTGACTTCAGACCGGCCTTCAAACTTGATTTATCTTTACAGGAAAATCGATCGCTTTCATAGCTTTCCCGGGCAAAACCCTGAACCACTTCAATGGCAGAGAGAGTTTCGCTGAGAATGCTTGTAATCTGGCTTTCTTTTCGTCTCTGTTTTTTTGTTGCTTTCTTAATCTCCACTGAGAAGTGCAGGGCGACAAAAACTAGAAAGGGGAGGATGCCGAGAGCTATGAGACTAAGTTGCCAATCCATCCAAACCATGACGGCCATCATTCCCGAGAGGATGAGAAGATTTTCGCTTACAAAGAGGACAGATACAACCATAAGCTCCCGGAGCAGCCTGATGTCTCCTGTCAATCTTGCCACAAGGTCCCCAGAATGGTTTGCATTATGAAAAGACTGAGAAAGGGATTGGATATGATTATAAAGCTGCCGCCTAACTGCAGCAACAACCTTCTGCCCAACGCTTGCAGTAAGATATTTTTGACCATACCTGAAAAGGCCTGCCAGGACAGCAATGAACAAAATGGAAAGAGCGCTGACTGCGAGAAGGATCTCTCTGTTCCTACCCAACAAGGGGAGGTTTTTCAAGAAACCAAACTCGGCTTGCGGATTGAGGATCACATCAAAAATCAGTTTAATCGGCCAAGGACGAAGCAATTCCATCCCTGCAACTCCAATCAGACATATCCCCGCTAAAAAGAGGCTCCACCAATAGGGACGCAGGTGGCTCCCAAAATGCTTGAAAACACGACGAATCAATTTAGGATGGATCTTTCGTATGTTCTGATTTACTTTCAAAGAGATCTTCATTTCTTCTTCCTAAATAGATTAACAAGATCCACTACGCTACGGGCATTCTGTTCCCAAGTATGGTGTTCGGCTTCTTGCGACGCTGCTCTGCCCATAGCCTTCCGTAGGTCCACGTCTGATCGTAATTGTTCGATCTTTTCGACAAGATCCTCAGAGTCTCCTGGTCGCACAAGAAGCCCCGTGACTTTGTCTTGTATTGCCTCCTGAATAGAGCCGATTCGGCTTGCAACCACAGGTTTTCCTGCAGCCATGTATTCAAAGAGTTTGAGTGGGGAAAAATAAAATTTATCTAAGGAGGGGTAAGGCGCAACCGTAATATCCATTTTTTGAATCAAGCTAGGAAGTTTATCGTAGGCTACCCAACCTGTAATGGTAACCTTTTCTCCTATATGTGCGTCTCGAACGTAATCTTCAATCCAACTTCTTTGGGGACCATCTCCAACGATGAGAAGGTGATAAGCTGGACAACGCTTAATAAGCAACTGAAAAGCCTTCAAGAGAATGTCAGTGCCATGCCAAACCTTTAAGCTCCCAACGAAACCAAGGGTAAACTTACCATTCACTTGCTGATGGCGCGCTGGCTGAACGACAGGCTGAAAGCGTTTGATGTCCACACCATTCTGGATGACTAATGTCCGCTTCTGGGAAGCTCCTTTCGAGATGGCATAGGCCTTTACCTGTTTTGAAACAGCCAGTATTGCATTCGCTCCACAGAAAATCTTTGCCTCAATGGCTTCCGCTTCTGAGCCCAGAACCAACGTCCGGTACTTCCTTTGCTCCTCTATGAGAGGAGCGTTTACCTCAACAAAAAACGGGATAGCAAGTCTCTTCGCTGCTTTAATCCCAGCAGTGCTCCAAAGGGAGTACCGCTCGTAAATAAGTTCAAAGGCTTCCTGTGAGTGGAAGGTCATCACGCGTTTTGCTATGGCATCACTTAGACGGCACGATCGCTGTTCCGAGGCAAGCCTCTTTTCATAGGCGTTCTTGAAGAGATGATTATCTTGCAAAGGAACTGTCTCATCCATAACCTCTACGATCTTAGCCTCTAAGGGGCAGGTAAAAGTCCCACGCTTAGCTGTAAAAATCGTAATCTGATGACCTAAAAGGTGTAAAGCGCTGACGAGCTCCCGGATGTGTATAGAGGCGCCCTTTTTCCCAAAAACTGGGATTCCGTTATCGTTTATGATGTATGCTATTTTCATTTTTTGATATTATGACAGTCAATATTTTCCAAATTCGTTATTGATTGAGTAATTATATTATGAAGAACACGAACGTTTTCTTCGATGTTGAAAACTTTTTCAGCCCTCAAACGCCCTTCCCGTTGCAAGTTTTCTTGTAACTCAGGCTTTATTAGAACTTCCTCGATACTATTGGCAAGTTGTAAGGCATTTTTGGGAGGCACAAGAATTCCGGTTTTCTTGTTTTCAATAATTTCTGGAATCCCCGTGGTTGTGGTTGAAATCACAGGAACACCCAGCGCCATTGATTCTAAAAGAACCGTTGGGAGACCATCGCGGTTCCCATCATCCCCAACAATACAGGGTAAAACAAAAATTGCTGACTTTTGAATCATCCGGATCACTTCCTTTTGAGTTTGAGCTCCAGTAAACTTCACCTTATTTTCTAGGGAATTTTTCTTTACCAGATTTTCTAAGGCTGTCCTCTCCTCTCCTTCTCCAATGATCATGCAATGAAAGGGCATTCCTTTTTCATTGAGGATATTGCAAGCATCAATTAGGTATTCAAATCCTTTTTTTTGAACTAATCGACCCACGCTTACAATAAGATTCGAATCTTTCTTAGTATGAGAAGGCTTGAACTGGTTCAGATCAATGCCATTGTATAGCCGGATAATTCTTCCTAATTTGCCTTCCGTTTTTAGACACTCCTCAAGATAAATTTTATTAAAATTACTCACCGTTATGACAAATTTTGCCTGTGCCATTTTCTCAGCTAATGCTTTTCTATCAACACTTTCATGGTAAATATCCTTAGCATGGGCTGTAAAACTATAGGGGATATTGGTGAGCTTGCTGACAAATGAGGCTGCTGTAGTTGCCCACGTGGCAAAATGGGCATGAATCAGGTCGATCCCGAGACTTTGAATAAGTGGGGCTATCATAGCCGACTCAATTAATGTGAGATAATCAATTTTGGACATGCCCCCGCGGATATTTTTTCGAGCCATCTCTCGGGGAATGTCAGAAAGGTTCCTAAGGTATTTTACCAACCAGGATTCGCGAGAAATGGACTTAACCGGAGGAACATAATAGATTGGAACTTTTAAAGACTTTGTTTTTTCATGCACCACCAACTCATTTGGGTCCCCTTGGGCAACGATAGTGACATTAACCCCTAATCGTCGAAGTTCCTGCATTTCATTCACAATAAAAGTTTCCGACAAGCGAGGATATCGCTTAAGAAAATAACAGACTTTAAAAGGTGAATTATTTTTAGAGTTGTTGCTCATGTTTTGATGCTCTTTTCAGAGTGGCTACAAATTGTTCCTTTTGTGCGGGTTTAGAAATATAATCAAAGGCCCGGCTAAATACATTCGATCGTTGTATTCATTTCCTTCAAAGCTGTCATAATAATAACGGGGAGCCAATGAAAGTTTTTAGTTATTTGCGGAGGTAATTCCATATTTGAGAAATAGGACATTTGCTGGTTTTTCGGAAAATTTTTTCTAGTCCTAATGCTTTTTTCACACTGAATACAAATTGATCCCTTTCTAATGGTTTGGCAAGATAATCAAAGGCCCCGGCTTTTAAACATTCGCTCTTTGTGTCCATATCATTCATGGCTGTCATAACAATAACAGGGAGACCAGGAAATTTTTTAGTTATTTGAGGAAGTAATTCCATGCCTGAAAGATAGGGCATGCGGAGATCTAGAACAACGACCGCAACCTCATGGTTCTCAAGAAAAGACAAAACTTCCCGGCTATCCTCTATGGTATGAACTTTCTTGATCCCGGCGACTCGTAAAACAACGCTACTGCTTAACAAGAGCTGTTTCTCATCGTCAACCAGAAGTACGGGAAGAGAAAATTTACTTCTTTCATTCATTGACCTAATCCTTGAAATATATCGTCATTGCTCGCTAAATGGAAAATAATTAGGGTTTTAACACCGCCCAAGTAGGAAATGGGCTCCAAAATTAATCCTTTAATTCTACTGTTCCATGACAACATTTTTTAGCTTATGTGTAACTTTATTAATCCGCTGAGAGCCATCTGAAATTCCATTTAAAAGTTTGGGCATAGTTCCGCGCATTTCGGAAAAAGGGAGCCCTCCCAAAGAGAACTCTCCATGCTTCCTGTAATATTCTAAAAGAATCGGGACAGCATCTTTCCAGGCATCCTCAATCAAGGGAGCGTTAAACATAATGATGCTATTAGGATTGTTAATTTCGTGGCCGAAATCCAAAATCATACTGTCTTTCAATGGATCCACAATTTCCTTTAGATCACCCTTATCTGCATCAACAGAATCGACGTTATTTAACAAATTTGATACATGCCTGGATATATTGGGAAGCGCCCTGAGATGGAGGTCAAAGGATGGTTTTGCGTAGCCGTTAATGGAGTTCAGTTCATGCAAAACGGTCTGGATCAAATTTTGGGTGGTAAGCAAATCCGGATGAATGGTTTTGATGAAACCCAATTGCGCAAGCCGATCGGCTCGCATCCATTGCTCCCTTACCGGTCTAAAGCGGGGAACCACAATGGCCCGTTTGTTTAAAGAAAGAATTTCGCAGATGGTATTATAACCACCCATCGAAACGATGAGATCAGACGCATCCATGTAACTTATAAGGTCGCTTGTGAATTCACATATCTGAGCATGGGGATACCTTGCTGCGTTCTTATAAAGCTCTTTCTTCTGGTAATCTGGCATCTCCGGACCGCAAACAATAAGGCTTTTCGTATTATGTCCAATCGGCATCCTTTCAAGACCTTTGATATAAGTATCGAGAAGAGTATATCCATCTTCGCCTCCTCCTGCTGTCACCAAAATCAACTTTTCTTTGCCTATTTTAAGTTCTTTTTTAGTGGTGGCAGGGCTTTTTGATCCCACCTCTTTTTTAATATAACCACAGAATCGAACCTTCTCCGAGGCTGAAGCCGGGAAACAATATTCTTTTCGAGAATCAAATATTTTATCTTCTCCCACAATTAAAAGGAGATCGTAATAGGACTGAATAGCCTTGTAATACCCCTGTTCTTTCCAGATTTTTTTGGTTTGTTCCTGGCTGTCCAAAATATCGCGGAGAAGAAGAACTAGTTTCGTGTTAGGGCAATGCGTTTTTATGTACGCAACCGTTGCCGCTAATTCTTTTTTTACTCCATAGGGTTTTTTGTCGATAAGGAGGAGGTCGGGTTTGAAATTTTTTGCTGTATTAAGAATTAAATCCGATCTAAGCTTCACCGTTTCATTAATCCTTGTATTAAGATATTTTACGGAATAGCTATCGCGATCCGTTCGGCTAAGACAGGGGAGCTTTACATAGTCGAAACGTAGCGGGATTCTAAAACAATGAATCATGGGGGATCCTGTAATAAAAAGAATTGAAAGGTCTGGAATGGAATCGATGAGTTGTTTGCAAATGGAAAGCATTCTCCGTACGTTTCCAAGTCCAAAGGTGTCATGTGAGTAAACCATAAGCTTCTTCATTATTATCTCCTATAAACTAAATTTGTGTTTAACTTCTTGCCTGCATTATGTTTCTATTACACTATTGGCGCCAAAAGATAACTGTGAGAATTAGCGCTGAATAATTAAAGACTTAAGGGATAGCATCTCATTTAAAAAGGAGAAAGGGGTCCGACATTTTTTTGGCTCCTCAAGCTCAGAATTTATAGATCCTTTAATATCAATACCTTAGGTTCTATAAAAATGTCGCAGGAGAATAAAATGTCGCATTCTTTGGGGATGAAAAATTATGAAGGGTTTTCTTCTCTGGAGAGTCGTTTATTCAAAGTCTTTCGTTGGATACCCAGAAGATCAGCGGCAATTCCCTGATTTCCATTAGAGCGTATCAATGCCTCGGATATTAAATACCTTTCAGCCTCTTTTAGCGTCGGAAAACGATCAGGAATAGAAAGTGGTTTGCTTTCCTCAACGGTTGACGACAAAACATTGTTTTGAGAAAATTCTTTTTCCTTCCCTAAAGCCTGCCTAAAGCTCTCCATGGATAATATTCCCGATTTGTGACGGGCAACGGCATCAAGAATCATGGCTTGCAATTCACGAATATTTCCCGGGAAATGATAGGTTGAAAGCAGTGTAAGGAGCTCTGGAGGGTAAGCAGGAACTTTTTTATTCATTTTAGTTGAAGCTTCCTTGAAATTATGGTCAAGGAGCAACGGGAGGTCCTCAATACGGTCTCGTAAAGGGGGGATGTGAATCTGATGCGCGCAAAGTCTATAAAAAAGATCCTTGCGAAATTTTCCTTCAACAATTAATTTTTGGAGGTCCTGGTTGGTAGCCGCAACTATGCGTGTATCGCTTTGTTTGGGAATGTCCGATCCGAGGGGGTAGTATAAATCCTCCTGTAACAAACGCAACAGTTTGATTTGAGACAATGCATTGAGATCGCCAATCTCATCAAGAAAAAGCGTTCCTCTCGCAGCTTTAATAATAAGGCCTTCCCTCGCTTCTATTGCTCCCGTATAGGCGCCCTTCTTGTGTCCAAAAAGGGTGTCTGAAAACATGTTGTCATCTAATCCTGCAACGTTGACGGCAATAAATTCTCCAGTTATCCCACTTAATTCATGAATGGAACGCGCAATTAGCTCTTTTCCGACGCCTGTTTCTCCCGAAATCAAGGCAGGCTCCACGGACCTTTCAATGGCTTCCACATATTGAAAAATGGCTCGCATTTTTTTACTTTTTGTAATAATGGGTCTGAAGACTTCTTCATGCTCAAGTTGATCCGATAAAAGGCGCTTTCTCAAGGCGGAAACTTCATGGTGCAAACCCTTTATTTCAAGGGCTCTTTTTATACTGGCAACAAAACGGCTCTTCTCGACAGGTTTAACCAAATAATCGAAGGCCCCATTTTGCATACACTCCACCGCTAAATTCAGCTCATTCATGGCTGTCATAACAATAATAGGAAGATCAGGGAACTCTTCTTTGATCAGCTGGAGTAATTCGACCCCCGATAAGTGAGGCATACGTAAATCCAACACAATCACAGCCACTTCCTGGCTTTCCAGGAAAGGCAAAACTTGACGACTATCATCAATTGTCAGAACATGCTTAATTCTAGCAGCATTGAGGATAACTTTAGAACTGATCAAGATTTGCTGCTCATCATCAACTAAAAGTATGGGCAGGGCGCTCGCCTTTGGGTCATTCATATCCAAGTTCCTTTAGAAAGGTTTAACAAATAATGGAGACTCTCCTCTGAAAGCAAAGAGGAGCCTTATCGATTAATAGATGCAGAGGGGATTCAAAAACTTATATGATTTCCATAAAATCTTTTATCCAGATGGTCAATTTCAATTGGCCTTTTGATTTAATGTTGCAAAAAAAACCGGTTTAAACCGCTGATGCTGGCTTATGCTACTGCGGGAAGTTTTATGGACACCAACGTCCCTTTATTAACTTCAGATTGAAAATCCAGGGCGCCTTTATGTTCTTTGATAATGGAATAAGAAATAAAAAGACCAAGGCCTGTTCCGCCAGTATTCTGTTTGGTTGTATAAAATGGTTCCATAATCTTTTCTAAAACTTCTCTGGCCATCCCATGTCCTTCGTCCCGGATTTTTACAACCACAGAACCTGTTTCCTTATCTCTCATCGAAGAAAGCCAAACTCCTCGTTTTTTATCGGGGAGGGCTTGCAGCGAATTGATGATAAGATTTACAATGACCTGTTCCAATTGCTGAGCGCTCCCTTTTACCATCGGCAAAGGATCTTCGCAATCAAGACGAAAATAGTCCGTGGAATCCTTGATTTGATTATCCAGTAGAGCGGCGGCTGACCTGATAACCTTATTAATGTTGACATCAGTGTGAAGTCCCGATTTGTCTTTTTTTGAAAAATCTCTAAGATTATCAACAATATTTTTAATACGCTGAGAGCCCTCTAATATGCCAGTGATAAGTTTAGGAAAAACTTCCTGCAATTCAGTAAATGGAAGCCCCGCAAGAGAAAACTCCCCATTCTCCCTACGATACTCCTTCAGAATGGGAAAGGCATCTCTCCATACCTCAGCAATCACGGGGGCATTGAACATTACAAAATTATTTGGATTGTTAATTTCATGGGCAACGCCTGAGACCATCGTGCCCAGAGAGGCCATTTTGTCCGTCTGGATTAATCGGGCCTGCATAAGTTTGGCCTCTTCTTCTCTTCGGAGTTCCTCGGTGATATTCTGAAAAGTGCAGTATGAAACCTGGCTTTGCTGAAGCAGGATCAATTTTCCGCGGACATTGACAATAATTTCAGTCCCGTCTTTTCTAATATGAGTTTGTTGTCCTAATGAAAAGCCTTTCTCATAATCAATATTTGATAAAGTCCTTTTGAATAATTCTTGATTTTCACGATCCACAAAGGAGGACAGGCCTGTTCCAATAAGTTCCTGCCTGGCAAACCCGTAAAGATGGACCGCGGCCGGATTGGCATCGAGGATCTCATTGCTTCCCGATTTGAAGATCATAATCGCCTCCTCATTTTGCTCAAAGATCTGCCGAAACCGTTCCTCGCTTTCCAGCAAAGCTTCCTCGGCCTTTTTATGCTGGGTAATATCTTCCCCGACTGATAAAAAGTGAGTGGTGACGCCGTCAGGATTTTTAATAGGCGATATGGCCAGAGACTCCCAATAGGTTTTTCCATTTTTTTTCTTGTTCTGAATTTCTCCCCGCCATTCGACTCCGGAGAGGATCGTATCCCACATTTCTTTATATATTTTGGGTGGCGTCATACTATATTTTAAAATACGGGTATTTTGACCAACAGCTTCCTCAAGGGCATAACCTGTGGTTTTGCAGAATTTTGGATTAGCATACTCGATTTTTCCTTTGGTGTCAGTGATCAACACCAGGCTGGGACTTTGCTCAACAGCAGTATAAAGTTTTCTCAGTTGCTCCTCTGTTTGCTTTAACTCGGTAATATCCTTGGCTATCCCAACAATTCCTTCTATCTTTCCTGTTTTATCCCTCATTGCCGAGCCAGAAAATAGCATGGGAATCGATTTTCCATTTTTGGATTTATAAGTTAATTCATAATTGACTATAGAGTCTTCTTCTAAAGGTTCCTGGACATTAATCTTCATAAAAACTTTGTCATTCATTATCGTTTGCATGGGTTTGCCGATAATTTCCTTTTTTTCATACCCTAATAAATTCAGTAATGCCCTATTAGCGGTCTTTATTTTCCCTACGAGGTCAAACACAATCAGGGTATCCACCATGCTCTCCACAATATTGTTTGTGTAATCTTTCATTGTAATTAGGGCTTCTCGGGAGTTTTGCAAATCTCCAGACATCTTATTAAAAGAATGGGCCAATTCTCCTATCTCATTTTTACTCTTGACTTCAATCCTTTGGGTGAGGTCCCCCTTTGCTGTTTTCTTAAGGGAATTCACAACATCCAAAATCGGTTTAATCACCCGTTTTTTTGAAAAATGGCTTATCCCAAAGGCAAAAAGAATTATGCCAACAAGGGCAATAAGAAAAATCTTTTCTATAAAAAATCTGCTTTGTTCTATAACATTTTCTGAGCCCAATAATCCTATTCCGCCAAAAACAGAACCATTTTCCCTTAATAAAGGAAAAAGAACCGTGTGATAAACTACATCATCCACTATAAGGCTATCCTGAGTGGTCATGATCTTAGATAGCAAAAATTGAAGATAAATCTGAATATCAAGGACAGGAACACTGGGCAAAGTATAAATTAGGGCTTTTTCTCGATGAAACAGGGCGGTCTCCAAGCCGGTTTTCTCCTTGAGTTCCGATAAAAATCCGCCGCCAATATAGATTGTCTCATGAAGAATTCCAATAAGGTATTTATAAAATGGCTCAACGATAGGAGCATATGCATCAACTCTAACCCCTCCATACTTACCAATACTAAAAATTAACAGAGCTGGCTCATTTTCTTCCTTTTTCGCTTCAATGCTGTCCAATAATTTTATATTTAATTTTTTCACCGTATGAAATTTATCGGTAGTAGTTAATCTATGACCATAGGGATCATAAATAGCGGCTGTTTCTACATGGGCCGCAACTTTCAAATGTTTAATTAATCTGGGAAGACTGTCCGCCGCTTCCTCACCGGCCTCAATTAACTCTGCCACAAAATCCGCATGAGCCTGTTTAATAATATTAATCTTAAACCGATTGAGCAAATTGCTTACATCCGCTTCCGCGACTTTCGCCATCTTTTCTACGTTGTTTATCAATTCCTTGTGCAAATTGCCTATAAGGTGTGTTGAAAAGATAACGAGAATAATGACCGCCGGTAGAATAGAGCCCAATAAAAGGTAAAATAAGTTTTCTACCCTCAAACTTTTTCTCGGATTCAATGTCAGCATTTTATATTATTACTCTATAAAACTTGTTTTCTGGACAAGTTTTATCTTTTGTTCTTCAGGGCGGAAGCCCTATTTGATTTCGCCCATCCTTGGGCTCAACCCTTCGGGCGGCCTTCCTTCGGAATCCGTCCAATTCGGCTTTCTCTGCCGAATTGTGGTTGCGGCGTCTCGCCGCTTTATGTTATCCCTTAAACCTTGTTTCAGAGTTTTTAACGGTTACAAAGTATAGAAGATGCCCCAATGTCAGGAAAAAAATTTCAGAGGGGAATTATAGCCTTGTTCCGATGTACCATTCCGGTTTGCGTCACAGCAACCCCCGTCCATACGAAATCATGGCTATTTTGTAATCGCCTAATAGTTATTATTATAATACCAAAGGCCCGCAAAAAAAAATTATATAGCTACAAAGCTTTATGCCCGTTGCCAAATTGCTTTAGAATTTTTATACCCTGGGTTTGCTTCTCGTTACAGATTTGTAATCTTTATTGTATTGCACAATGAGGATTTGCAATCCCCCCCCTCTTTTCTCTTATGGATTACAAATCTGTAACGAGAAGAATTTCATTAAATGCACAACCTATTTATTTAGGTCGTCTTAAAAAATGGAACTAAGGTGAAGATTTTGTCCTTAAGAAAAATTTAATGATAGCGCATAACTAAAGGACCATAATCAAAAATGTAATAGCAATGAGTATATCCTTGATTTATATAGGTCCTTTAGTTATATTAGAGTCATCTCTGCACAGCAAATCTATAAAATTGTGTTTTTTCAGCAAAATTTTTGTTGGGCAACGGGCGGAAGCCCATTTGGTTGTGGCCTGGCAACTCTGCTGGCCTTCTTATTCTTTTTTAAAATGTCAGACCAGGATTAAAAAAATGAACACAGAAAATGGGGACAACCCAAACCGAAAGGGCAAACGCGTTGACCATCATTATTTCATTAGATTTAGGGAAACTCATCCAGGCTCTTCGGATTCATGGGATATGTCCACGGTACGAAATATCAGTAAAACAGGGGTTTTATTTAATGCTTCCCGATCACATAATGCGGGTTCCATTCTGGAGCTAAAGTTAAGAGATCCTTTGTTAAACGAAGAAAGCTCTCTCCAGATCAAGGTTCTTCGCTGTAAGCCCATGGGAATGAAAAACGTCTATGAAATAGCCGCAACAATTGTTGGGATCGACGAAAAAACAAGGGAAGCCTTTGAAAAAACCATAGACCTCTTTATTAAACAGGAAGAAGAAAAAAAAGGTTAGTCAGGACTTGTTCTCCCCTGCGACTTTATGTCCCAAATCTTGATGAGATAACCAAGACTACATGGACTAAATGGAAAATTGTATTGGGTCCTCAAATGTTGCGCTCAACCCTGGCTGGATATTAAAATGATTCTGAGGGCAAAAAATAGGGGGTTAATAAATCTATAAAATCTCAGGATACCTAACAAAACATTTATTTCAGGCAACCAAATTTTTTATTCAAATCAAACGAATTAGGTTTGCGTTTCTACCATGCTCGCTGCCGCTTCGCCATACATTCGGAATTCTTGGACCTCCCATTCGTCGGTAGCTGGAGCATTGGCTAACAACCTCCAATATTGAAAAGCGCCAAAGGTTGTCGGCAGGATAAAACCTTGAAAAAAACTTGCGCTACAAGGGCCCCTGGGGTTATCTTCTGTGTTCAGAGTTAAGGTGACATCCGCGCCAATATTCCCAACCCCAAAGTTTATATCATTTGAGCCTTGAAATCTGGCGCTGGCAATCGCGTTTTCCCCTCCATCCTCCGGCCCTGCATATTCCAAAAACGATATTTTTACTTGCGCTGGGGGGGGACCAGGGGGTGTGGCGCCTATGTCATACCCGATATAAGCCACACCAACAATGGCTGGCCCTGAGTTATTAGATCTGTATCCATGGCTATCATCACAATCATTGTCAAAGGCTTCATCCTCATCATCACCGCCTGGTTCACTTAGACCTTGACCTGGATCATTGGATAAATTTTGAAGAGGATCGGTGGATCTGCTGTAATTTATCTCCCGGTTAACACCGGCAGTCGTTGTGCCTGTAGATCTAAAAGAAAGATTAAGCAGGTTGCCATAGGTCATGTTAGTAAGGACAAATTGGTCGCCATTAGCCAAAGTCAATGTGGTATTTGGAATAGTTGTGATATCTACACCCGCATTGGCTTGTTGCAACACATATCTCCTACCTGCTTCCGCCAGATAGTATGCCTTCATGGATTCATTAGCGCCAAATTGATTGAAGGATGTTGTGGTATTCAAGGAAATAACCGCGGCTCCCACTCCCGCCACAATGACCATTCCGAAGATCAAAGCCACGAGGATTGCTCCCCTCTGATCGGACAATAAGTATTTTTTACCGTGGGAATTAAAAATCGAAGTTAGAAGATATAAATGTTTTTTCATTTCAATCTCCTCCCTATTATTTCTAATAGCTGAGTCTCAATAGCTCCGGCCCAATTAAGGAATATCATATCCTCACGAGGCAAAAAGCAACCTAAAAGCATTATGCCATAAAGCGACGAAACACCGCAACCAAAAGGAGCTACCCCTCCGGTGAACTAACAAAAAACTTGCAAAAAAAACAAATTTTTACAGTGTAATAGTATAAAGCAAAAAAATTCAAAGGAGATAAAAGAACCCACTGTCGGAGTAAACCCGTTAGAGATAGGAACGACCCAAGATAGTTTTAAAAGTACGTACATTATTTCACCAATCGTTTCCATAATCTCTAACGCGGTAATTGCCTGTGGTATTTTATTAACCAAAGGCACAGGCCTTTGCGCGCCAAAGAGAGATCTGAGTTAAGGATCTTGTTATTGAATTTGATGGGTATTTATTCCTTTATAAATTTCTAGGAGCCACACGGACGGAAAATGAAGATGTTATCCCTTCTGCTCCGTCCAAAACCAATGCAACTTCAATAATCCTGGAGTCGGCTTGCCAACTATTGAAAGAAGCGCCATTGTAGGTCGCGTAATAATTCAAATCAAAGTTGTTGACATCATCGGTCAGAATGAAAGTTCCAGCGCCGCTTTGAAGCTCAAGATTAGATCCATTCAGAGAAATTGTATAATTTACCGGGCCAGAACTGTGCTCTGAAAGAAATGTTATTGAGGTATCTGAGGAACCGGCAATAGAGCTTGCTCTAGCATTAACTAATTCTTTTAATATCCTGAGCATTGCCACCTGGCCTTTTTGTAGGGTATCCCTGGTTTCCTTTGCAAAAATAAAACTTTTGGCCACTTCCGCCAGCCCAAACCCGGCAATAGCTGTTAACATCCCGGTCAATACAAGGACGGCAATGATTTCAATGAGAGTAAAACCTTTAATGTTTTTTCTCAATCTCATAATTCCAGCAACAAAAACAGAGTCAAGGAGGGCATATAACACTACCCGTAAAAAGGGAGGTAAATTTTTGTCCCGTGGGATCTGATATCATCACCTTCAACATCTCGCAAGGATCAGTTGCGCCAGGTATTTCATCTGTTTCACTGCCTCCTCCATCAAATTCGATGAATTTGTTTTCAAGTAAAATGTATTGTCCATAATCATTATCACATGAGCTGCCATTACAATCAGTGGCATCAGAATTGGTCCTAACATTACCGTATAGGGTCAAAATATCACCGCCATTCTCATAATCGCTGATTATATTTTCCATTATTTGATTTAAAGTCAGGCCGGCATTCAACCACCCCAGGGGCTCGCTGCTCTTTATCATGGACGTATTGACATAGGCAATCAGCATCGAGCCGGCTATGGCCGCAATTATAATTGTCAGGATAACCTCAATAAGGGTAAAACCCTTTTGTTTTTTTATCATTCCTAAATTTTTCACGGGATAAATCCCGTTTCCGATGTTATGGTAATCGTCACCACGCTGCTACCATCGCTAAGAGTTATAGCAGACGAAGCTCCCGGAATTCCCCAATTACTGCTAAAGGTTACAGGATTAACCGTTGGCGCAATGGCAATTCCTGATAAAGTGACGGTATTGCCACTTTCGCCGGGGAGAATGCCCGATGGAACTCCGCTTTGTTGGAGCGTATATGAGTTTCCCGCAAAATTTATTTCCCAGCTCTCATCCAAATTCATCGACCGGGACTGAGCATAGCGAAGGTGCCCTTTCAATACTTCCGCTGCCGCTATCAGGTCTGTGCTAGCCCCAGTGCGCCGGCTTACAATTACTACCGCGATAAAAGATATAAGGGTGAGAATGGTAATGACTTCGATCAAAGTAAATCCCTGCTCTTTTCCAGCCGGGCTTTGTCTGTTTACGCAAAGATAAATCTCCATTTTTATTTCCCCAAAAATGATATATGCTGAAAGACTCCCAACGCGGCATATAATGTTTTTTTATTGTATAAATTTTATCATATATTTGCGGTTTTTTTTATTGTTTCTCTTTTGGAGTAATTTTATTTTTCGGAGTAAAATGCCTCCGGCATTCTATGCAAAGGCACAAGCCTTTGCGCTCCGAAATTAAGATTTTATATCTTAACGTTCCTGAATGTATCTTTATAAAAAGAATTTTAGTAATGTACTTTCTAAAAACTTTGTGACTGTTCAGCATATCTATGAACAAACGAGACTAAAGTCTCGCGCCAGGTAGCGCTAAGCTTTAGCTTCGTATATAACGGCGCGCCAAGCAAAATACGCTGAATAGTTACAAAACTTTTTTCTAAATAGAATATTTAACCGCAAAATCTTTAAAGGATTATGATAAACAAAAATAACTCTTTTGAATTGAATAACCCCTTCCATTTTTCCTATGGCAAAGGATACCTTTTTGCCATCATTTCCATTTTTGTTTTTCTTTTAACCATTTACAGCAACAGTTTTGATTGTGGCTGGCATTTTGATGATTTCCCAAGAATAGTAAACAACCGAAATGTTCACCTTAAAACGCTGAACTGGAAAGATATAAAAAAAACCTTTTATAGGGCAACAATTGAAAAACAAAAATTTTATCGTCCTATTGCAGGTCTTAGTCTTGGTTTAAATTATTATTTTGGTGGGATAGATGTTTTTGGATATCATCTGGTCAATTTTATTATCCATTTATTAGCCTCCATATGTTTATTCCTTTTTATTCACGATACCTTAAAACTCCCTTTACTCAAAGGGCGATATGAAAAATTTTCGTGCCCCCTGGCCCTCCTTGCAACCTTATTCTGGGCCACTAACCCTGTTCAAGAAACATCGGTCACTTATATCGTCCAAAGAATGACAAGTATGGCCGGGATGTTTTCCATTATGGCTATGTTCTTCTATCTCAAAGGGAGAACTTCTCAGAACTGGCGGCAAAGCATTAGTTTTTTCGTCCTTTTCGCCTTTTCTGCCATCTTTGCCTTTGGCTCAAAGCAAAACTCAGCAATGCTGCCGGTGAGTATCTTTTTCTATGATCTTTTTCTTTTACAGGGGTTCACAAATAAAAATATAAGAAAGAGCATAAGAATAATAATTATTCCTTTGCTGCTACTATCAATTTTAGTGGCTAAATATATGGATATCTCCTCCCTTTTTGCCGAATATGCAGCCAGACCTTATACAATGCCAGAGAGGTTGTTGACAGAATCAAGGGTTATAATTTATTATATCGGTCTTCTTCTCCATCCCGCTCCAACCCGTCTCACCCTTCTTCATGATATCCAAATATCTCGAGGCCTGTTTGACCCCTGGACCACAATGGCGGCCATTGTTGCTATTATTTTGATAATAGTCTTTGCGTTTATTTTCTCCCGCAAAAGACCGTTTATCTCCTTTTGCAT
>Ga0255058_10000445_pt1 | contig 24400 bp, 20 predicted proteins | sample Cases_109_9_MG_FD_188637 | JGI IMG/M metagenome (GOLD analysis project Ga0255058, IMG submission 188637) | Seawater microbial communities from Amundsen Gulf, Northwest Territories, Canada - Cases_109_9 | ecosystem: Environmental > Aquatic > Marine > Gulf | place: Canada: Northwest Territories... | reverse complement strand
GATAATTTTAGTAAAAAAAACTACACCGTTAGAAATTGAATGTATCGTTCGGGGGTATCTCGCGGGTTCGGGATGGAAGGAATATAAAGAAAATGGAACCATATGTGGAGTTTCTCTTCCGGCCGGTTTAACAGAATCTTCCAAACTTCCTGATCCTATTTTCACCCCTTCAACAAAAGCAACCTCAGGACATGATATTAACATAACCATTTCAGAAGCAGAAAAGCTAATAGGGAAAAAAATAACAGAACACTTGATAGAGAAATCCCTTGATCTCTATAAAAAAGCATATGAAAAAGCTTACAAAACAGGAATTATAATAGCTGACACAAAATTTGAGTTTGGGATTTTAAATGATGAGCTTGTTCTCATCGATGAAATTTTTACCCCTGATTCATCTAGATTCTGGCCTTTGGATGATTATAAAGAAGGACGCTCACAAAAAAGCTATGACAAGCAGTACATAAGAGACTATCTTGAAAAATTGGATTGGAACAAAAATCCGCCTGCGCCACAATTGCCTGAGGAGATCGTTTTTAACACAAGAGCAAAATATCTGGATGCTTTTCGCTTAATAACCGGCAAAGGTCCCATCTTGGAATGACAAAGCAATCTTTTGCAGATTTATACTATTACTCTGTAAAAACTTGTTTTTTGAACAAGTTTTTCTTTCGTTCTCCAGGGCGTAAGGCCTATTTGGTTGTGGCCCCTTGGCCGCTTTATGCTTAATACTATTTTATTATTCATTATTTCCTTATTTTTTTACTCTTTTTAGCTGGCAAAGTTTTTCTTAGCATGGTTTGCCAGGAAACATTATGATTGAATTTAAAGGAAAAGATATTCTCAGCGCCAAACAATTCAGTAAAGAAGAGCTGGAATATATCTTTAAAGTGGCCGCAAAAATGGAGCCCATCGCGAGGGGTGAGGAAAATTCTGATTTGCTACAAAACAAATACCTGGCCACTCTCTTTTTTGAAGCAAGCACAAGAACGCGGTTGAGCTTTGAAATCGCCATGCTTCGCCTGGGCGGTAAAGTAATAAATTCAACTGGCATCACCTTCTCGTCCCTTATCAAAGGAGAAACACTCCACGATACCGCAAGGGTAGTGTCAAATTTTGTTGATGTAATCGCAATAAGACATCCCGAAATAGGCTCAGCGGAGCAGGCAGCTCACGCTTCAGATAAACCCGTTATAAATGCAGGCGATGGTCCCGGCCAGCACCCTACCCAGGCGCTTCTGGATTTATACACCATCAAAAAAGAAAAAAAGAGGATTGATAAACTCACTGTTGCTATGGTTGGGGACTTAAAATATGGGAGAACCATTCATTCTCTGGCTTATTTGCTGGCGCATTATGACGTAACCATCTATTTTGTTTCCCCCGGTATTTTAAAAATGCCTAATAGCGAAACAACTTATCTCAAAGAAAAAGGCATTAACTTTAAAGAAACAGATGACCTGGGATCGGTAATATCCGAACTGGATGTCCTATATGATACGAGGATTCAACAGGAGCGATTTGCTGACCCAACTGAATTTGAGCGGGTCAAAAATTGTTATGTAATTAATAAAAAACTTTTGGAAAAAGCCAAAAAGGACATTACTATTATGCATCCTCTTCCAAGGCTAGAGGAAATTTCTACTGAAGTGGATGCCCTTCCTAACGCGGCTTATTTCCGACAAACATTTTATGGCGTCCCCATTAGAATGGCCATCCTTGCTCTTGTGCTGGGACAGGACAATTAACCCCATAAAGCGACCAAGGGAACGCAACCAAAAGGGCTACAGCCCGGAGCGTTAACAAAATCTTCCTAAAAAAATAAGATTTTATAGTGTAATAGTATAAAAAAGAAATCTATTTGGGTTTAATGTCACCGCCGCACCCCCCCTGAAAAAAATATGAAATTAACCTTGAGCCATTAATTAAATGATCAAACTTATTAATTTAATATCCTATATCAACTCGTTGCTAAGGGTTGAAGATTTTAAGGACCATAGCCCTAATGGCCTTCAGGTTGAAGGGACCTCATACATAAAAAAAATTGTGACGGGAGTCAGCGCCTCCATGGAGCTTTTTAACTGCGCTGTGAAAGAAAAAGCCGACCTAATATTGGTCCATCACGGCATGTTCTGGGATTCCGACTCACCCATTGTGCAAGGAAGCGCCAAAGAAAGATTATCATTATTAATAAAAAACAATATTTCGCTTGCGGGATATCATTTGCCATTAGATGCTCATCCGAAATATGGAAATAACGCCCAGTTAATTAAAAAATTAAGCCTAATAGACCGTGAGCCTTTTGGATTATATGAGGGTAAAAGCATTGGCTTTGTCGGCTATACAAGAAGAAAAGAAGATATTAATGCTTTTTTAAATAAAATAAAAAAAAATATTGGCCCCGATGCCTTAACATTAAAATTTGGGGAAAAATTAATTAAAAAAGTAGCCCTATGCAGCGGTGGCGCCCCTGATCTTGTTAAGGAGGCAATAAAAATAAAAGCGGATGTTTTTCTTACCGGCGAGGCTACAGAATGGGTCTATCACCTATGTAAAGAAGAAAAAATTCATTATATTGCCGCTGGGCATCATGCAACAGAAAAATTTGGGATACAATCCCTTGGCGATCATATACAAAAAAAATTTAGAGTCCCAGTCGAGTTTATTGACTTGCCAAATCCCATAAAATAAAAATTGGAACTTTCGAAGGCAAGTTGCGATTAGCTCCAATCGGCTTTATTTAAAGCTCGTTTAAAAGATACAAGGCGGCCAGGAGGCCGCAACCAAAGGGAGCTACCGCTCCAGTGAGCTGACAGAAAAAACTTGCTCAAAAAACAAGTTTTTACAGAGTAATTAGGATAAGATATTCCAAAAACTAACCAACAATATTGTAGCCTCTTTCGCGGAATTCTACCCCTAACTCATCTTTAGCAATTCGTTTACATTCGAGAATATCAACCTGATTTCCCATATCCACAGCAGTAGCTACCACCAAAGGTATATATTTTTTGGATTCTTTTATGAAACTTTTAACTTCATCAAATGTGCTGTTTTCAAAACTGGGTTGGCAAATTTTGCTATAATTCTTATTACTTTCCGCATTAAGGCTTACAGAAATTGTGTCTATTAAGCCGGAGAGTTCTGGTAAAATATTTCGCTTATAAATTAAATTTCCATGCCCATTAGTATTCAGCCTGATTTTACCATTATGGGCTTTGATTTTCTTTGAGAGTTCCACTATTACTGGCAGGCGAAGAGTCGGCTCTCCATAACCACAAAACACAACTTCGTCGTAATTGGATGGATCTCCAATTTCCTTCCATAACTCATCTAAATCGGGTTCATGGTCAAGCTTTAAGTTATGACCCTGAACAAAAGGGTCTGTTTCTTTTTCACAAAAAATACAATTATTTGTGCATCTGTTTGTGATATTTAAATATAAGGAATTTCTAATTTTATATGCTACTTGGGGCTTATTCCCAAAACTTCCGACGCCGAAAAGGCGAGAAATATTTCTTGAAAGGTTTCTCTCAATATCATCCATAGAAAGACCTTTCAGTTCAGCTATTTTTTGGGCGATATATCGGAGAAAAGCTGGCTCGTTTCGCTTTCCTCGTTTTTGTTGTGGGGCAAGAAAAGGAGAATCCGTTTCTATTAATAACCTATCGGCGGGAACTCTTTTGACAATATCCCGCAAATTTTTCGCCTTTGGATAAGTGACATTTCCTGAAAATGAGATATAAAAGCCCAAACTTAGACACTCCTCAGCCAGTTTGATACTTCCGGAAAAACAATGCATAATCCCCCCAACCTTCCTGGCAGCCTCAACTTTAAGAATGCGCAATACCTGTTCTTCAGCATCGCGACAATGCACAATAAGGGGTTTGTTATGTTTGATAGCTATTTGAATTTGGGTTTTAAATCCTTCTACTTGGATATCCCGTGGACTATAATCTCTAAAAAAATCAAGGCCTGTCTCCCCAAGGGCAATTACTTTTCTATTTTGTAGGAGTCTTTCTAATTCAGAATAAATAACATTGTTGGCGCCTTCAATATCATGAGGATGAATTCCAGCTGTGGCAAAGATAAAGTCATGGTTTTGAGCTAATTCTAAGGCTTTTTTGCTGTCATTAAGATTGATGCCTACATTAATGGCCAACCCAACTCCATTATTAATAAATCGGTTTATTACTTCATCCCGATCTTCATCAAAATGAGGCATCCCCAGATGGATATGAGAATCAATTAACAAAATCTATCTCCAAAATAAAGAATTACTTGATGGATAAAAACAATTTTTAATGCCTAAAATAATGATAATTGCCTTCCAAGCCTTTTATTAACCAGAGATTTTGAGGAGTGTTTGAAATTATTTTTAAGAATTGTTCAACATGGTAATAATAAAACGATAGCATACTCTCTTTTTCCAAGCAATTGATTGAATAAATCATAAAGCGGCCAAGGGGCCGCAACCAAATAGGGCTACCGCTCCGGTAAGCTAACAGAAAAACCTTGCTGAAAAAACAAGTTTTTACATAGTAATAGCATATATCCTTTCATCCCATCCTTAAGAGGTCAATAATTTCTGGGCCTCCAAAAATATAATATATAGAAAACCGCAGCATAACTAACAAATCTTATACAATTAATCTAAAATCTTTTGAGATTTCTGCTATATTTTCCTTTAAAAATAACCTTTTGAATATTATACTTAAGCTGCTAATATTAATTTTATATTAAAAGGAGAGCAAAAATGAGCGATTGTGGAAGTTGCAGCCCTGGAGGGGCGGGGCCTTTTGCGGAAGGAAAAGAGCTGGTTGAGTTTGTTTATAATGCTCACGGGGGAGAAGTGAGAAATCAGCCAATTCCTAATGGAGGATTGAAAACCAAATGCCGCGGGTGTGGAGGCGAATTTGTTTTAACAACCTTTGTCGGAAAATGTCCTCATTGTTCCGGTGTGCATGCCGTTTCTCCCCCTCGTTGCGAGAATGAGACAAACATTCAATTTGCCGGAAAAGATTATCAACTCCCAAATGAATAGGCTTTGTCATCGCAGTATTAGGAATAACAATAGACGAGCGGCTCCATAAAAAAATTTGCTATAAATTATTTTGGTGGATTGGGATATCTTGCGCCCAGTCCATTTTTTTTGCTTTATCAAAAGTTCAACTACCCAGACACAAAATAATAATTTGGAATCTTTTAACCATTTGCCTTTGCCGTTCCAACCCCTGTCAGTTGATAAAAGGAGTTAAGTGAAATTTAAGAATTTACAAGAATCTGGAATTTTCGATTTGCTTTCTAAATTCGGAAAGGAAATTTTTCAACCTCCTGGAATTATTGAGTGGAGCGCAAGAGCTAAAAAAGAGGCTGAAATAAATGCCACGCTCGGTGTGGCCACAGGAAAACCTTCTGAATATCTGGACTCAAGCTCTGAACAAATTTCTATATTTCATCTTTCAGCCATAAAAAATCAATTTAATAATTTCACACCGGACCAGATTTTCCCCTATGCGCCCGTGGTTGGCGTTCCTTCACTTCGGGACAATTGGAAGAAATGGATATGTTACAAATTAAGAAAACATAATACTCCAATAGAGCCCATCATTACCAGACCATTAATTACCCCGGGCATTACTATGGGAGTTTACGTTATATGTAAATTATTCCTTACCCCCGGGGAAAAGGCGGTAATCCCAAATAAGCGCTGGGGGAACTATGATGCCATCATCAAGAGAAATATAGGAGCCGGCATAAAATCATTCCCTTTGTTTCTAAAAAACCGTTTTAATTATGAAGGCATGAAGAGGACTATTATTGAAGTCGCGAAAAACCAGAATAAAGTCTTTCTCCTCTTAAATTTCCCAAACAACCCAACAGGCTATTCACCTAATCTGGCTATTACAAAAAAAATATGCGTCGCCCTGAAAGAAGCTTCCGAAGAATCGGGGAAACCCCTGATTGTCGTTACCGATGACGCATATGAAGGGTTTGTATATGATGATTCTATCCACTATTCTATTTTCTCTCATCTTGCTGAAATAAATAAAAATATTTTTGTGGTTAAAATAGACGGCATCACAAAAGAGTTGTTGTTCTGGGGTGGCCGATTGGGGATGATTACCTTTTCAATCCCTCCTTATTTTGGAAATAAGGAAAAGATTGAAGCAGAGTTAGAAAACAAGGTTGTGGGCCTTGTTCGATCGACCATATCAAATTCCACAAAAGTCGTTCAAGAAGGAGTAGCGGCAATATTATCAAAGCCGGATAAATTTCTTAAAGAGCAGATTGGAGCGATATCTTCAATAGGCAAACGGGCGTTAGCCTTAAAAAAGGAGATAGAGGAAAACTTATGCCCTGAGGTTATTGCTGATCCATTTAACAGCGGTTTTTTTGCATTTTTAAATATTAATAATATTTCGGCGGAGAAATTTGCTGATCTCTTATTAAATAAATATAAAATTGGAGTCATCCCTATTGAAAATACAAAAGAGAATATTAACGGAATACGCGTGACATTTAGTTCCCTGACATTAGAAGAAATCCCTAAATTGGTTGCAGGAATTAATAAAACAGCAGATGAATTAAAATAGCAAGGAAGAAACATCCTTTTAATAAGTATAAAACCTTTAGAAGATTTATAATTATAAGCTGATTTAGCAATTACCCAATAAGTTGAGGCAACACACCCCCCTAAATCCCCTTTTTAGAGGGGACTGAGTGGGAGATTATTTACTTAAAGTTTATTCCGATTATTCCCCTCTAAAAAGAGGCGTGGCTCCGAAGGAGACGGGTTGTGTTTTTCTTTACCACAACTTATTAGGTAATTGCCTGGTTTACGCTCATTTTGGCTTCAAGGTGTTAACAATGATCATCCGATGTTTTTATAAAGTTATCTCATGTTAGCTATAAAAAGCACAAATTATTAATAAGTTAGAACCTTTTGGAGTAAATTACCATGTCACATTTGGTTATTATTGGCGCGCAATGGGGAGATGAGGGAAAGGGCAAAATCATTGACCATCTTGCAAAAGATTTTGATGTCATAGCAAGATATCAAGGAGGACATAATGCCGGACATACGGTAAAAATTGGCAATAAAACACATTTCCTTCATTTCATTCCTTCAGGAATTTTAAGACCTGACAAAATCTGTATTATCGGCAACGGTATGGTTATAGATCCTGGGGAACTGCTTAATGAAATTGAGGCTATTAAAGCTCAAGGAATAGAGGTTGATGGAAGGCTGCTCATTAGCTTAAATGCGCATATTATTATGCCTTATCATTATCTGCTGGATTCCTCGAGAGAAGAGACATTGGGGGAAAATAATATTGGCACTACTAAACGGGGGATCGGGCCAGCATATTCAGATAAAATGAGACGAATCGGAATCCGCGTTTGCGATCTTTATGATAAAGAAAGATTTAAAAAACTTATAGAAGAAAATCTGAAAGAAAAGAAGTTAATTTTAAAGGAGCTTTATGGCCTAGATTGCCCTGAAGCCCATAAAATTGAAAAAGATTATCTGGAATATGGTGAAAGATTGAAATCTTTTGTGACCGATGGCACATTGGCCATCAAAAAATATTTTAAAGAAGGAAAAAAATTCTTGATTGAGGGAGCGCAGGGGGCATTGCTGGATATTGATCATGGAACTTATCCATTCGTAACTTCATCTTCCCCCTGCATAGGCGGAGTCGGCACAGGCCTCGGAATTTCTCCCAGGAAAATTGGTGAAATTGTAGGAATTGCCAAAGCATACTGCACAAGAGTTGGATCCGGCCCATTCCCTACAGAACTTACTGATAAATTAGGCGATCAAATTCGTGAAAATGGGCGGGAGTTTGGAACCACTACAGGCCGGCCCCGCCGCTGTGGCTGGATTGATATTGTAGCCCTCAAACATGCCATTTGGATTAATGGATTTACTTCTTTAGCTATAACAAAATTAGACGTTCTTGATAAATTCGACTCATTAAATATCTGCGTAAAATATAAAAATGAGGGTAAACAGCTGGATGATTTTCCTTCTGATCCATCTATTTTGAATAATTGCCGGCCCGTTTATGAAACATTTCCAGGCTGGAAAATCAGCCTTTCAAATATAAAAGATTATTCTCAATTGCCAGAAAATACCAAAAAATTTTTAGACAGAATTGAAACCCTGACCGGCATCCCAATCTTTCTTGTATCTGTAGGAGCGGAGAGAGGAGAAACATTAAGAAAATGAATTTTTAGACTCCTCTTATCTTTTTATCCTTCCCGATAAATTCCTCCAGAAAATCAAAACTAATTGCAACAGCCAACGCTAAATCATAAAGCGGCTAAGGGCCGCAACCAAATAGGGCTGCCGCCCTGGAGAACAAACAAAAAACTTTATCAAAAAAAAAGGTTTTACAATGTAATAGTCTAATATTATAATTTTTGATTAGCTATTTTTATAAACAAAAGAAAAAAACTTGGCCGGTTTTTACTTATTATGGTCTATCCGCTTTACAAAGAATAAAATTTTCAACCGCTCTTGCATATGTAATGGCAGAGACCCTCCTGCCATCGTGGGAAAATCCTAATAATCTCAATTTATAATCGATATCAATGAAGACGGTTGGCTAATACCTGAATCTTGCGCGCAAAAGTTTGCCGGAGCTGCAAAGCATCAAGCGCCCGACGTAGTACTTTACTTCAAGCGCTTGATAACACAGCAGATTTGGTGAATTTTCGCCTTTGGGTGATGGATTTTAAAAATCAAATAAAATTAGGGTTAACCAATTGGATTAGGTTCATTTTCTGTTAATTTTTTCGGAAGTATTGATAATATCTCAACAAATCTGAATTAATTCCTTTTTTAAAAATCCATCGTACAGATTCAGGTAATAATTATTATGGAAAATATAATAGAATTTAGGGACGTTTGGTTTGCTTACCAAAAAAATGAAACAATATATGAGTCTCCCCTTTTAGAATCAATTAACTTATCAATTGAAAAACATTCTCTAGTTTTCCTGGTTGGGGAGTCAGGGGTAGGGAAATCGTCATTGTTGAGGTTAATCAACGGGCTTCATTACCCCACATCTGGAGAAATATATTTCCATAAAAAGAATATAACTAAATTTGATCCTTGCTGCCTACGCCAAAAAATTAGTTTAATTCAACAGGTTCCGGTGATGTTTCCCATGTCAGTAGAAGAAAACTTAAACCTTTCACCCGGCTCAAGCAAAATATCTTTAGAAGAAAAAAGAGAAATTTTAGTTTCTTTGGGTCTGGATAAAAATAGCATGGATAGAATGGCAACAAAACTTTCGTTGGGACAGGCCCAAAGAGTCGCTTTTGCCCGGTGTTTAATGAATCGGCCTGAAGTCATGTTGCTGGATGAGCCAACCGCATCTTTGGATGAGAAAAATAAAATGAAATTCTTTGAAACTATAATGAAATATACTAGAGAAAATAAAATGACAGCGCTATGGGTTACGCATGACACAACTTTAATTGAAAAATACCCCTTTAAAAAATTTAGATTAAAAGAAAAAAGAATATTTGAGTTATAAATTTCAAAAATTTCCAATGAGAAATTAGGGGCATCTTTTTCACTATAATGAAAAATAATTCTATAGAAGGCTTAATTAACCCCAGCCTATTTGACATGTCACTGGTGGGAATTTTACTTTTCCTGATATTGGTTTTATCTATAAGGGAAAGGATACATATAGAAAAACAACTAATGATCGCCAGTTTTAGGGCTATTATTCAATTAATAATGATAGGATATATCATTGAATATATTTTCCATCTAAACCGCTGGTATATTATTTTACTGACGCTATTGCTTATGGTTGTGGTGGCAACTCAAACTGCGGCGTCGCGACAAAAAAAAATTAAGGGATTATATTGCTTAATGGGAATTTCCATTTTTGCTGGAACATTCTTTACCACCTTCATTGTAACCTTTGTAGTTTTGGAAATTGATCCATGGTACAATCCTTTATATTTATTGCCACTGGCTGGAATGATATTAGGAAATAGCATGAACGGCGGCGCTTTGGCTGGAGAGAGGTTTTTTTCCGAGTTGCATTCCAGTCTGGATCAAATAGAAACACTGTTAATTCTTGGCCATGATTTTAAATATGCCTGTGGAAAAGCTAAACGCGAAGCGATAAAAGCGGCAATGATACCGATCCTGAATACTATGATGACAGTGGGGTTAGTGGCCTTGCCGGGAATGATGACCGGTCAAATTTTAGCTGGAGCAAATCCTGTGGTAGCCACAAAATACCAAATTATAGTTGTGCTGATGGTCGCATCCACGGTAATTATCACAGCTGTATTATTTGTCAATTTATCCATGCGTCGTTATTTTTCAAAAGGGAATCAAATTAAGAAATATTTATTTAGGTAAAGCAGAGCTTTAGATACAAATATTTTTGTATAAGAAAAAATTATGGAAATTACTAAAATAGGCAGATACGAAATAATTGAAGAGCTTGGGCAAGGAGCAATGGGGATCGTTTACAAAGGTCGAGATACGGCCATTAATAGAATTGTTGCGATAAAAACCGCTAAATTCTCAAGAGATGTAACAGAAACTGAGAAAAAAAATTTAATCCAGCGCTCTTACCAGGAAGCCCGAATAGCCGGGCAACTTTCCCACCCCAATATCACCACCATATATGATGTGGGAGAACATGAAGAAATGCAATACACTGTTATGGAATATGTGGATGGGAAAGAATTGCCAAAAATTATGTTAGAAAAGAAAGCCCCCTCCCTTAAGCAAAAAATAAACATTCTAATCTTAATTGGAAGGGCTCTCCACTATGCTCATCAAAAGGGAATTATTCACAGGGATATCAAGCCTGCAAATATTATGGTCGTCGATGATCTGCAGATAAAAATAATGGACTTTGGCATCGCAAAATTAGCGGCTTCAAAAGAGTCTCTTTTTAAAACCCAACCAGGGCTAATTCTCGGGACGCCTGCTTATATGTCCCCTGAACAACTCTCCGGAGAGGATTTGAACAGACAAACGGATATATTTTCGCTTGGCGTTCTCTCCTACGAACTCCTCACAGACAAAAAACCTTTCCAAGCTGAAAACCTTACTACATTGATAAAAAATATTGCCTTTGAAAACCCGAAACCCGCAAGCCAATTCAATTCTCAAATACCCAAAGAAATAGATAAAATACTTTTAAAATCTCTTGAAAAAAAAAGGGAACACCGATATCAGACCTCAAGCGAATTTGCGGATGACCTGGAACTTTTTCTGAACAAGGAAGAAATTGTAAAAACCCAAACCGCTCCTGGCTCAGAAGGCTATAACAAAAAGAATTTAATCCAATCCCTTAAAAACAATTATACCTTTTTCTCAGACTTCACTGATTCAGAACTCCATGATATATTCAAAATCAGCAGCAAAAAGATATATCGGAAAGGCAGTGTTGTTTTCAAGGAGAATACCATTGGAAATCAAATGTTCATAATCATATCTGGAGAGATTCTGATAACAAAGCATTTTAGAAAAGGTGAAGAAACCATCTTGAATACACTAAAAGTTGGCGACAGTTTCGGGGAAATGTCTATAATGGATTGTTCTCCCAGGTATGCTTCAGCCATTGCAAAATCAGATAGTCTCCTCATTGCAATAAGCGAAGTGATTCTGCGCAATTCCGAGCCCAAGCTCTGCATTAAGCTTTACAAAAACCTATCATCAATTCTTTCCGAAAAATTAAAGAAAAGTGATGCGACAACCAATGAGCTTAGGACAATAATTAAAAATACAAGTTAGCCTTTGTGCTCAAGCTCCCATTTCAAGTTTTTCGTCGCCCCTCTAAAAAATTATTCCCAAATAGAGGGGGACCTCATTTATTTGAATTCTATGCTAATTGTTCTCAATTACCTCGAAAATTCTATGAAGACCAGAAATCCCTTTTAGTTCAAACAAACCTAGCAATTTTGCATCAAGTCCATCAGTGTTTTTCACTTCATCAACGACATTTTCTGTTATCAGGATACGGTTGACGCCTGGCATTTCATCCTTTTTAATACCCCCTTCTACCTCAATAAGACCTTCTTTATTAACACCTTCCACTCTAAAAGTCATATTGGTGGCAACGCCGAGCCTATCTTTTTTTGCGTCAACCCTTGTTTCTCCACAATTAATGGCAAATCGAAGCTCAATGAGCCTCGATTTGTCCGCTTTTTTATTGTATTCAGCTATTTCTTTCCTCAAATCCAGCCCAAATCGAATAGCATTAATTATTTTTGCAAAGGTTAGTAAAAAACCATCTCCAGTGCTTTTCATAAACTGGGCCTTTTCTCTAGTATAAATTATTTTTGCGGTTTCGGACAATATTTTGGTCAGTTCAAGGGCAAACTGATCCCCATATTTGTTTGCAATAGCTGTTGAATTACAAAGATCAACGACCACAATTGCCTCGGACATGAGGCTTCCTTCTACGTCTTTTGCGCCCAATCCTTTTGTTTTGGATGGTTGCTCATCCGATTTTCCCTTCCTTCCAGTGAATACCTTTCCCGTGATTTTCTTCAGAGCCTGTCTGGCTTCTGATTTCACATCCTCTTCAGGATCATCCAGAACTCGTTTTAGCTCTGAAACCACCTCCGGAACTTTTAAACTAACTAATGCTTTTATGGCTTCGATCCGAACTTGTTTCTGATCATCCTCCAAAAATTCTGTAATGTGCTTGACAACATCGGTCCCTCCAATTTTTGCGAGCGCGTTTGGTATGACATGTTTAATTTCCTCATCGTCAGACAATGCAGTCAAATGTTGGATGGCGCTCGGATCCTTTAATCTTCCAAGCGCAGTAACGGCTTTTTCTCTGACCCACCAATCTTTATCTTTCAGAAGCCCAATAAGAGGCTCAACAGCCGAGGGATCGGATACTTTGTTAAAAAATTCCACAGCGCTCCTTCTAATGTTCTCATCCGAATCATTTAACATCGCAATTAATATCTTGATAGTGTTTTCCCCCTTGATTCCAGCCAGAGCGTCTATTGCAATATTTCTAACCCACCAGTCTGAATCCTTCATTGCTTTTACCAACGCTTCGCCTGTTTTTGGATCTTTCATTGAATTTAATATTTCAGTAGCGCAGCGCTTTGTATTGATATTCGAATCACCCATTAAGGCCAAAACTTCTTTAATTATGCTCGTATCTGCTAATTGTTGAATAGCATCCATTGCTTTCTGACGGATCAGAAAATCTTGGTCCTTTAATAGTTCAAGAATTGGGACAGCCGCCCTTTTATCTCCAATTTCTACAAGGGCATCCAAGGCGCTCTTTATCATTTGGGGATCTTTCTCCGATAATATTTCTATCAAAGGATCCACGCTTTTTGGTTTTTTTAATTTTCCCAAACCGCGCACCGCGCGGGCCCTTAATCTCCATTCTTTGCTTTTTAATGTTTTTATCAAATGCTTAAAAGCAATGTCCCCTCCCGTTTCAGTCAAAATGTTGATAATATTCAGTTTCAACTCTGTATTTACTTTATTGTAAAGGGAAGTGAGGTCTGCCGTAGCGGACTCACTTTTTACCTCGCAAAGCAACTCTGTTGAGCTTGTTCTGAGATAGGTGTTTGGATCCTCCAGGTTGTCTATTATTTTTTTTATCACACTTTGATTTAACTTTTTTCGAACCAAATTTTTTGTAATGTCTCTGACTACCTCACGGGAGTTTCCTGTTAGAGCAAGAAGATTATCGATTAATGAATCGTCATAAAGCTCTTCAAGGAGAATTTTTGCTTTCATTGGATCAAGCTTATTATTTTGAAATGCCATCGCAACGCCTGGAAAAGCGTCTTTTCCATATTTAGCAATCTGGGCAATTAATTCGGAAGACAACTCCCCTTCTTCCGCACAAATTTGTGCGACCAGTTTTTTGATTTTGAAGCGATTAAACATATAGTTCTGAGCCCTTTAATTTTCACAATTCAAGCACAACAGTTCTTAAAAGTCAATTTGTTATTTTTGGCGAGAAATAACCATTAACAATAAAAAAATTTTGAATTGGAAAATGAGGTATGGAAACACTTAAGGAGTCAATTTAATAGAAAATAAATGGATTTTAAAAATTCCATAAAGCGACCAGGGGGCCGATACCAAAAGAAAATGCCGCTCCGGTGAGCTAACAGAAAAAACTTGCTCAAAAAACAAGTTTTTACATAGTAATAGCATAAAGCATATCAAGTCTCCCCCATAGAAATTCAAATTATAATTAAGCTAAAACATGATTAAAGAATAGCCATCCTTTGGCTTAAGAATCGAAAAAGGGAAGAAAAATGCGAAGATATTAGCGCCACAAAGAAACCCACCAGGAGCTTATAACATATTATTTCTTTATCATTATCGCCAGATCCCTTTAGAACTGTAACTTAAAAAGGGTTTATTAGAATAGCCTAAATCTTCCGAGAAAATCTAATCTATCGCTTTGGGTATTTCTCAAGTCGAAATGGAAAGCAGGGTAGAAAATTTCAAAAAAAAAGATAAAATACATTTCCGTTATTAGCAAAAAAAAGCGCCTAACCTTCCTGTTTTTAAGTGGCCTAAGTTGTCTTTCTTGGTTCCTGATTACTATTAATGATAAAAAAATTTAAATTTTTATTGTATTTTGATTTTGATTCCTGAATTATAACACTTACAAACAAATGAAATTACATGTAGATAATCTCAGGAGAAAAATAAATGAATCTTTATGGTTGGATTGTCGTTTTTCATGTGGCGTCGGCTTCAGCTTTTGTTATGACCATGATTATTATGCAACTAGTTGTGGCTAATGTTATGAAAAGAATACCGGATTGTCCTGGGAAAAAAGATGGAATTTATTTTATCCAACATCGATGGCATCCCATTGTAGACACCATCATTGTTGTAGTGGGCATCACCGGCCTGGGACTAACCATATTAAATTTTCAAATAATTGTTGGGCTCCCCCTTCTAATGTTGAAAATTACTATAGGAGTGATTGCTTTAACTTCCGCATATTGCAATCACTTTTATTTCAGGCGCAAGAAAAGAAAGTTAATTATATCCGGGGAGCATCCTGAAAAGCTTAAAAAAATAAAAAAGATTATGTCTGTATTAGATAAAGTTGCCCTTATAGGAGGAGCGCTGGCAGTGTTTATGGGATGGCACATAAATCATGTATAAATCTTTTTGACTCTTTTAATTTATTAATTTAGAAAAAAAATGTCTATAATTCCCCAACTCAGCAAAACAATCCATATTAAGGTATAAAACCATTGCTTTTTTAACAGGGCCTTTAAATCTTGCGTCAATGCCCAATTTATAATATTTTCAATATGTCTCGCCATCCCAACAACTATTAATAATGTAATAAATAAAGTTATAGCGAGAATATGCGTAATTGTTATTCCTGACCTGACAAGAAAGTACAAAACCGTTGCCGCCAATATCAAGGCTACCGCAGATGTTATCCTGGGCTTAATATAAATATTTTTAGCAAAATTAAGCCATCTCTCCGGGGAAATTGAAATAACAACCAGTTTTATAACGGAAAAGAATATAAGAATAGTGGCTAAAATTTCTAATGTTTCAAATTTCATCCCCTAACACTCCATATCATCAATCTTTGAACATTAAATATCAAGCAACCGGGTTATATCAAGCAAGTCTACTTTTGCGAAAAGTGGTTTCAATAATAAAAGAAATTTAGATTTTTTTCAAATTATCATTAAATTTAGACTTGGGCGTCTAGCCCTGATAAATGGGGGCGGGGATTCCTTTATAAACAAAAAAATCTCACTGGGGGTTTTTGTTTTTTCAATATTGCTTTCTATAGCAATAGAAATTTATTTTTCTACTATTAATAATAAAAAAACAACGAAAGTTGTAGTTTATCCTGAAAACTATAATTTGGCGCAAAAATCCAAGAACTCAATATCCGTTTTGCGGTCAGCTATAAGAAATTACTATCGAGGAGCACAGCTTCATTATTCCGAATTGCGACTTTTTTCAAAAAAAAAGAGCTTGCTCCAATAATTATTGATGCAAGCTCTTTAAGATAAATCGAATGAATTATATCGCCTTTACGTTAGAAGCCTGAAGCCCTTTAGGTCCGTCGGTTACTTCAAATTCCACTGCTTGTCCTTCCTCGAGAGATTTATACCCATCTGACTCAATGGACGAAAAGTGCACGAATACATCCTCTCCCTCCTCTGGGGAAATAAAACCATATCCCTTGTTGGAGTTGAACCACTTTACTGTTCCTTTCATCTACTACTCACCACCTTACATAAGACCAATTTTGAAGCTGAAACTGTTTGCGACAATCAACGCAAAAAACCGCATTGGAAATTGTCTTTTTCCGAAGCAACCAATGTAAAAATATTGATACCGCCCAAAAAAAAGATGACCAACTTCACTCTTACGAGCGAATGGTATCAATTAACGATATTTATTACAACCTTTTTTTGAAAATTTCTTAATATAAAACTATATCAATTTTAAAGGGTGGGTCCAAATAAACTGAAAAGGTATTAAATATAAACCAATATTCTTGAATCAATAGGTTTCTTGAGGTAGATATTAAAGATGATTTTATTTCACAAAATATGATAATATGCGATTTTAAAATATCCCCCGTTCTAAGGTTGAAAGTGGCAGCGTTATTTTATCTTTATAACAATCGTAAAGTAATTTCATAATCACCCCTTTTGTTACTCAATTTTCTCATATGTTTGGGTTTTGCTCCCCACTATTTATTTACAATGAACTATTTGTAAGAAAAAAACAACTGCGACTATAACAAATTAGGAGCTAACTCAATCGTTGGCATTAGCAGTGTTGTTATTAAGTCCATCCTTCAAATAAAATATGGGATAGTAATTCGAAAAATTTATTAGGAAAGCGCCTTAATATAAAATAGAATCACTTAATCATGCTGAAATCAACTTGATTTATTATTTTTAAAAAGGAGAGAATTTATTAATGAAACTTGTTGGAAAATCTTGGCTTGTGCCTGGTGTGGCAGGTTTTATTGGTTCACATCTTGTGGATGTTCTTTTAAAAAGAGGCAGCAAAGTACGCGTATTGGATAATCTCATCAACGGGGGAAAAGAAACCATTTTATATCACTTGGACAATAAGAATTTTGAATTTGTGAAGGGGTCTATTACTGACATGTGCTAATAGTTCTTCGGAAAAAGCTCCGGACTCTTTTAGCTTCTGATAGCTTTGTAAAACTATCTCTCCCTCCAGATCTCGTAGACGAGGATGATCAACATTTAGCTTCTGATCTCCAATATAAACTGACCCCTTCTGGCTTGCCCATTTCTGAATATCTGGTGAAATTGGACTGTAGTCGGGGCCGGCGATCTCTTCACGATCTATGTAAATTATGGTCTCTGCCATCGTCCTGCCTAAATCCAATAAAAAAGCGTCTAAAGCTAATTTGTCTTTAGAGAAAATTTGGTACATTTAATTCAACAACACATCTTTCCCATAAATATTTTTAAAATCTTCTTTAGATTTTTTTCGCTGCTTCGTGTTTAATTTCATTGGTGGCTTCTTTCTTTTTATCGTTAATAATGGTTACTGTGGATTATTCCACAGGGGAGCCACTTTTTCAATTTTCAACTAAAAATAGTATATCCTCTAAATATTTTCTATTCACTTGAAATGCCCCTTTCTTGGGTTATTGGATTTTTACTAAAACCTATTTTATCCAATAAAATCAGGCATTTCTTGTGTTTTCTGCTTTATGAGCTAAAAAATCACGCTTGTATAGGGTCTAATTCAAAACTCTGCCATTCAATTTGTATGAAACCATATGTCAATGCTTTGTTTTTAAGGGGTGTTACCTGTAATTTGTATTGCTTTTGAATTGGATTTTATTCCAAAGCAAACTTCTCCCTCTCCCTTTTATACAGTATTTTAAAAGGGTAAAAAGTATATATTAATTCCCAGAGTGGAATGTTCAGCTTATACAAAAGAAAAGTTTTGCATGGGTAGTCTCCGTAAAAGAGCTAACAATTTGTTGTGCCTAAAAGCTGAACAGTCATTTTATTGACGAGCTCAAGGCGTCATTTTTGAAGCAACCTTATACTCCAGGGATAAAACAAGTTCTCCGATGCTTAGAATTTAGTTTGCTATGCTTTGCTTGTAAATACCAAAGTCAACTTTGGTTTCATCCTTTGTTGTGACCGAAGGTCATGGATGTTATTGTCAGTTAACTGCTTCAAAAATAAGCATAGCAAAAAAGGTTTTTCATTCAGTGCTGTTTCTATCTTGTTGACTATGTTGCGCTTACATATTATTATGTTTGTATTACAACTTAATGAATCACTGATGGGTTTTGTTTTTCTCGTCGCAAATAGTTGTTGGAATTATCTATCTCACTTTAGCTGATCAAGTAGTTACAGGTTTTTAATTTAAAAACAGATAAGTAATGTGGAAAAACAAAAAAATTTCTGTTATTTTCCCCACTTTTAATGAAAAGCATTCCATAAAAGCCGTCATAGAAGATTTTCAAAATTCGGATTATATCGATGAAATTATAATAGTAAACAATAATGCTTCTTTAGGCACTAAGGAAGAAGTTGAAAAGACAAGCGCAAAGCAGGTTTTTGAAAGTAAACAGGGGTATGGATATGCCCTCAGGCGTGGAATGGATGTGGCAACTGGAGATCTTATAATTTTGTCAGAGCCGGATGGTACTTTTATTGGAAGTGATATAATTAAACTGCTCGTTTTTTCCGATGAGTATGATGCTGTCTGGGGATGCCGAACAGATGTTAGGCTGATTGGTGCAGGAGCCAACATGGCAATGCATATGCGATTGGGAAATTATTTTGTTGCAAAGCTTTTACAACTTTTATTTAATACCACAAGACTATCAGACGTAGGTTGTACTTTTAAGCTTTTTAATAGAGAAGTGATTGAAAAAATAAAACCAGATTTTGCTATAGGGGGGTCTCATTTTGGTCCTGAATTAATGACTTTGACAGCCATACATGGATTTGAGGTTATTGAAATTCCAGTAAACTACCTGAAACGGGTTGGAATATCTTCCGTTACCGGTAGCCTTAAGAAAACATTCGTTTTGGCTATTGTTATGGTCTTATTGATTTTAAAGCAGTTCATTAAATATAAGATATTAAAATGGCCGACAAAACAATCTTATTAATATATCCCAAGTCAGGTAAATACGATGTTTTTATTAAAGACCTGCCTTTAAGTTTGCTTTATGCAGCCAGAATTTGCCATTCAAAAGGTTTCAATGTAAAAATTATTGATCAAAGAGTGGATATTGACTGGAAAGATAAAATCCTCAAAGAACTTAGTGAAGAACCTCTTTTAGCCGGTATTTCAGTTATGACTGGTAAACCAATTCACTATGCCATTAAGCTTTCAAAGTTTATCAAGGCCAACTCTCCTGTTCCAATTGTTTGGGGGGGGATTCATCCTACAATATTGCCAGATTCAACATTGAAAAACCCTAATATCGATTTTCTTATTCGCGGATATGGAGAATTACCTCTTTTTGATCTTGCTACTATTCTTGAGTCCGGAAAAAAAGAATTTCAGAAAGTTAATTCCCTAAGTTATAAAAATAATGGACAGATTATTCATAATGAAAGAAATTTACATATAGATATGCATAGCTTTCCAGATGTTTCTTACGATCTTGTTGATGTTAGCAAATATATTCGTTTTGATGGAGGAAAAAAGGTTTTTTCCGTTATAACCAGTTTTGGGTGTCCTCATTTGTGCAAATTTTGTTATTACCCTTCCTACAATAAACCTGTGTGGTGGCCCCAACCTGTAGAAATGATTATAGATAAATGGGAAAAAATTATAAAGGATTATAAACCAACTTACCTTTCAGTCATCGACAATGATTTTTTTGTTGATTTAAAAAGAGCTAATGAACTTTTTGAAGCTTTGGTGACAAAGAAATGGAATATAAGATTGGGCTTTCGGGGAGTTAGAGTGGACGAACTCGATCGGATGTCGAAAGATACGTTTGCTTTAATGGAAAAATGTAATGTGGAGCATTTGCATATTGGAGCAGAATCAGGTTCTCAACGTATACTTGATTTAATGGGGAAAAAAATAACTATAGAACAAATTATACGAGTAAACAGAAAAATGAAAAAATTTCCGAAAATCATTCCAAGATATAATTTTTTTTCAGGGATTCCTACAGAAGAAGATATTGATATTAAAAAGACAACCGACCTTATTTTAAAACTCTTAGATGAAAATCCATATTCACAGATAACAGCATATAATCAATTTACTCCCTATCCGGGAACTGAACTTTATAATTTTGCGATTCAACATGGGTTTACTCCACCAGATTCTCTTGAAGGCTGGGTAAATTTTGACGAAGAGGATTGTGCTAAGAATGCTCCCTGGGTAAATAGAAAAAGACAGCTATTACTTGATACTCTATATTTAAGCGGACTTTTTATTGATTTTAAAATGAATGAACTTTTTGCATCCAATCGTCTAAAGTATCGTATTTTTCGTTTTTTGGTTGATTGCTATAGACCATTAGCGCGCTATAGATTTAAAAACCACTTTACTGCATTTCCTCTTGAATGTTCTATGAAAAAAGCTCTAAATGTTTTTCTCCAACCAAAATAGATATTCCAAAATCAAAGTCGCCTATTTTACAAATATCAGGAATGAATTATCAATCAAAGGATAATATGGTGGATCAATATTTTATTTCTTATTTTAATTATGATCCTGATAGAGAAATAGTATGGAAAGAAATTGCAAAATACTTACAAAAGTTTATTCCCCTGCAATCTAAATTGCTTGAACTGGGGGCAGGCTATTGCCAATTTATCAATAATGTTGGAGCTGAAGAAAAACATGCTTTAGACATTTTTGAACAAATAGATAAATATGCACGGCCGGAAGTGGTGGTTCATAAAGAATCTTCCACTAATTTAAAATGTTTTGGATCTGAATATTTTGATACTGTTTTTGCCAGTAATTTTCTGGAGCATCTTGATGTGGAGGAATGCGAAAAAACAGTCGATGAGATTGTCAGAGTTTTAAAGAAAGATGGAAAGTTTATATTAATCCAACCGAACTTTAAATATTGTTATAGTAATTATTTTGATGATTATACACATAAAAGAGTTTTTTCTCATGTAAGTCTTCCGGAATATCTTAAATCGAAGGGGTTTAAAATTGAACTCTTAAAACCTAAATTTCTTCCATTTAGCATGAAATCCAGGCTTCCCAAAACCAGAATGTTAGTCCGGTTATATCTAAATCTTCCAATAAAACCATTTGGAAAGCAGATGCTTGTTATTGCTAAAAAAAAATGAGGGCGAACTAAGTACATAAAAAAATCGCTCGTTCTTGCAAAATTTGTTTCATACAAGATTTTGATTTATTATATATTTTTAGAAAAATCCTTAATTTAACCTGTTTTAGAAATTTCGAGTCTCTCTTTTGACGTACCGTCTATGTTTTTCAGAACCCTTAAAAATTCATTTTAAAAGATACCTTATGTAGAATAGGCTTACTTTAGTTACTTGAGATATAAGAATAGAATTGACTTTGATTCGGAACCGGAAAAATCCAGAGCAGCAATGCTGGAATTAACAAATTCATGCAACCTTGACTGTATAATGTGTGGAAACCGTAAAACAGTTCGTTGGAGAGGTTTTATGCCAATTGAAATTGCTATACGGGTATTTAATGAATTGCTGGAAAATAGGATTAAAAATGTGGCGCTTCATTCAACAGGGGAAATACTTTTGCATCCCAAGTTGATTGATATTGTCAAAGAAGAGACTTTATTATAAATGCCCTGTTGAAAATTTTTAAAAAAAATAATACCTCCTACAACCAGAGTTCCGAAAATGTAGTTTCCATAGTGCATCAGGTTCCTGCTGCGCTATTTGGAGCTATAATTTACACCTTTTTCCGGGGGATCGTATCCCCAATCGTAAATGAATATCACATATTTCCCCGTATTTTAAAGGTTGATAATCCTGACCTCTATGCCAACGATTTAGTCTTTGGAACGCCGGAACCATTATATACTTACCTTATATATTACTATCGGCTTTTGAATCACCTGATTCCTTTACCCTGGATCTCTATCATCAGCCAATTTTTGTCTTATTCCCTTCTATTTTTCGCCTTAATACGTCTTACCTCTACACTGAATGGTAAAAAAAATCCGGTTGTGGCTGCTGTTGCGATATTGCTGGTTGGCCCCACTCAAATCATAGGCGGTCATCACCTGACTTACATTACTTTCTATCCTCAATACGCCGCTTATGCTGCCACATTGCTTTCCTTTTCTTTTATAATTGAGCGCCGTCCAGTTGCAGCTGCCATCTGCGTAGCTTTTGCTCTCTTTTCTTACCCTCTTGTAGGCTTGCATGCCCTGATTCTTGTTTGCGGCTTGCTGATTGTCTTTCCTTCCACCAGAACGAAATTGCCTTCAACCATAATCATTTTAGTTCTCGCAGCAATAATCTCTTTGTTACCCAGCCTTTTAACATATTCTTCTCCGGATATTAGCAATATGATCACAGAGAAATATATTGGCTTAATCGTATATATCCGAGCCAAACATCATTTTTGTCTTTCCTGTATGCGAGACAAACCAGAACTTAAGTTGGCAATGGTTATTCTTTTCACAACAATATTTCACTTAAATTGGGGACGCCTTAATGAAACAAAATACAAAATCACATCTCTATTAATCATTTGTCTTTTTTTTGGCGCAATTGTATCTTATGTAAACAATGAAATATTCATGAACTTCCTACTTTTCCAGGTAAACCTCGCAAAAAGTTCCCCCATTATTCTTGGCCTTTTATTCTGTTATGCCCTAGTTTTTCTTAATGCGAGAACCCAAAAAGGACTTTTTATTTCTAGCGCGTTTATCCTCAGCGCCGGGCACCTTCTGGCGCTTTTAGTTATCTCATTGGGAGATCTTTTGTGGAGCCGAATCTCCCCCCACTTAGCGGCATCGCTCCAAAAACGGAATTATTTATCCAAAGCTGTAATAAAAAACATTTTATCAAACAGGGCTTATGATTTTATGATAACACTGGTTTCTATAATATCTGTTTCCATATATTTCCACCTCACAAATGACGAACGCTTTATGCAACAAATGCTTGTTTTTGGCCTAGCCATATCCATATTGTTTTTTATCAGCAGAATAAATTCTATTAAATTAATACATGTTGCCGCCATAGTGCTCACAATTCTTGCGGTTAAAGGCTTTGCTTTAGGATATTTGCCCGCTTCAGTAAAAATATTGCGCCCGCAACAAGAATGGGCAGATATGTGCTTTTTTATTTCAAAAAATATTTCTGAGGACGCTGTGGTGGTTATACCCCCTAATGATAAGCAGTTTCAATATCGCTCAAAGAGAGCCGCCTTTGTTGCTTTCTCCCATTTTAGCCGTATTCCAGAATATGGTTTAGAATGGATGGAGAGAATGAAGATGGTTAAAGCCCTGCCTAAAAACTGCTGCGAAAACACACTGAGGAGACCAATCCCAATTTCTTTTAACTCATACTATAATATGACTGAGCAAGATTTTATAACAATTCGGGGGAAGTATAATTCTGTAAAATACTGTATCGTCTCACGGAGGATTACTTTAAATTTTCCTTTAGTTTACGAAAACAGGAGATATCGGTTGTATGATATTGACTAAAATGTATAGTATTTTTCCTTTTGAATAGGTGGATATAAAGCTCCCCCTGTTTGGTTAGAAAAATATAATATTGCAAAGTTAATTTCGGCTAAAAATGAAAATTATCCAAAATATATTTGATATAAAAGGTTTAGGGTTATGATTAACGGAATAAGACCGTGGCTATTGCTTAATTATTGATCCTTCAACCTTTAATGGTTTTGCTCGGAGAGTAATACTTAAGAATATCAATTCTGCTTTTAGAAAATTTTATTTAAAGATGCGAAATTTTGATAGAAAGCTATTCAAAAAAAATGAAAAAAATCAGTTACTGAGACTAATAGGACTATCAATATTCATTTTTATTTTAACAAAGATTGATTTTCAAAAAATAAAAGATATCATTCCTTCCATTCGGTTGCCATTTCTATTGGCTGCCGTTATTTTTGCGTTATTTCCTGTTGCCATAAAAGCCTATCGTTGGCATATCTTATTAAAATCACAGCAGATCAATTATTCATTTAAAAATGCTTTTATAGCTTACCTGAGCAGTGTTTTCGCTGGAACAATCACCCCGGGCAAACTTGGAGAACTAATAAAAGTTTTTTATATAAGGAAAGCTGCTGACATTAGCTTTGGCAAGGCATTTTCGAGTGTAATAATTGACAGGATTTTGGATCTTTTTTTTCTTCTTTTGTTTTCTTTAATTGGAATTTTATATTTTTATACTT
>Ga0255058_10000444_pt1 | contig 24448 bp, 24 predicted proteins | sample Cases_109_9_MG_FD_188637 | JGI IMG/M metagenome (GOLD analysis project Ga0255058, IMG submission 188637) | Seawater microbial communities from Amundsen Gulf, Northwest Territories, Canada - Cases_109_9 | ecosystem: Environmental > Aquatic > Marine > Gulf | place: Canada: Northwest Territories... | reverse complement strand
TCACTCCGCGGGGAACCGCTCCAATCACCTGATCAACCCGCTCACCCCCCCTGAAAAACAGGAGGGTCGGGATGCTCCGAATGCCAAGGCGAGCCGCCGTCTGGGGGTTTTCATCAACATTCAGCTTCGCGATTGTCACTTTCCCGGCGTACTCCTGGGCCAGCTCTTCAAGAATGGGTGCAATCATGCGGCAGGGGGCACACCACTCCGCCCAAAAATCGACGATCGTGAGCCCCTGACCGTCAACTACCCTTTGCTTGAAATCTGCATCGGTTACCTGTACAACGTTCTCGGTCGCCATGTTTTCCCCCTGAATGAATTATCTTAATTTACGCATTTGTGATTGGAAGCCGATGATATCCCCGGGTTCCTTTCCTGTCAAGCCTCTGTAATCTTTCAACAAATTCTGAAGCACGTAACCGGTGGTACAATCGTTAGATGTATTTGAGCGAGACCCGAGCCAAATGAAAAGTCCGCGTCATACGCGCGTTCCCCGTTTCAGGGGAATTTATAGCATCTCACAGATCTGGACAATACGCGAAATACTGCTGTAAAATCTGGACCTGCGTGTGTACCATGCTACCGACGTCTCGGGAATTTTGAAAAGAACGGGTCGTGTTTCGATTTTTCGCCCCTGAGGTCGACTGGTGCGGATCAAGACTGCCCATAAGGTATTGATTGCCAGCGCCATCGCATTCTTTATCTTCTTCGGGATCTGGGAGTTAAAAAATTATGCCAAGACGGGGGAGATAGGAGCCCTCGGAATTGGCCTCCTCTCTGTGCTGGTCGCCGCCGGCTTTGTGATTTACTTCCGCTCGCTCGAATACAAAGACTTTTAACCTTGAGGGAGGTGACGCACGCCCGTGGGACGGTACCAGAAAGACAGGAAGACTGATTCGTGGGTGCGTGAGGCCGAAAGGAGGCTCGGCCATCGGTTCCGCAGACCCGATTTGCTGCGTGCTGCACTTACGCACCCCTCGGTGAGTACAGAGGGAAGGACCTTCGAACGTCTGGAGTTTTTGGGTGACGCGATCCTCACGTTTCTCCTTGGCCTGCACTTGTACCAGAGCCATCCCGATTTCGCTCCAGGCAGACTCACCCGGGTTCGCGCCAGTGTGGTGAATCGGACAACCTTGGCGCGCGCAGCAAGTCAACTAGGGCTACCCGCGCTGTTAAGGCTTGGTAAGGGGGAGGAGCCGGGGGGGCGCGAGCGAATTTCGGTGTGTGCCGCAGCTTTTGAAGCGGTTGTAGCCGCCCTCTATCTCGATCGAGGCCTCGCCACCGTTCGCACCTTCCTCAAACAGCATCTGCTTCCCCTGTGCATACCCAACGACACTCTTGATCCGAAATCTGAACTCCAAATGTACGTGCAGGCCGCTCTCAGAGTAGTCCCGCGGTACCGCTTGCATCGACACCGGGGCCCTCCGCATGCGCCCCGCTTCGAGGTCGAAGTAGAGGTAGGAGGACACAAACTGACGAAGGGTCAGGGGGGAAGTCGACGGGAGGCCGAGCGGTCGGCAGCGCGGGCCGCCCTGGCCGCCATACGGAGAGACCCCAACATTTTGGGTTCATCCTCGGAATGACCACATCATTTTGGGTAATTTTTCTTGACACCAGGAAAAACCTGTGGTAGGCTGCTCTCAATTCATAAAGACCATGAAGTCCATGGTCCAAACATTTGAGTCTAAAGCTTTTTATCCCATAGCTTTCGGACTTCGGGCGAGGGACGTAGAGGAGTTCCATGCAACTGAGCAATCTGACGGTCTTCGGATTTAAGTCCTTCATCGATCGGCTGACGATCGATTTTCAACCACGGATAACTGCCCTCGTCGGGCCCAACGGCTGTGGGAAGAGCAACATTGTCGACGCCATCCGCTGGGTATTGGGAGAACAGAGCCCAAAGGCCCTCCGGGGGGACCGCATGGAGGATCTGATTTTCGCCGGCAATACGCACCGGAAGGCGGTGGGTATGGCTGAAGTTTCCTTCACCCTGTCGGATATTAACGGCCAGCTGGCGGTCCCTTACAGTGAATTAACCGTCACCCGCCGTCTCTACCGATCTGGCGAAAGTGAATACCTCTTGAATCAAGTCCCCTGTCGCCTCAAAGACATCACCAGCCTCTTCCTCGATACCGGTCTCGGGCGGGAACCTTACGCCATTATAGAGCAGGGAGCCATCAGTTCCCTGTTGGCCTCAAAGCCGGCCGACCGTCGGGCCCTTCTCGAGGAGGCGGCAGGGGTCATGTCCTACAAGGTGAAGCGGAATACTGCCCTGAGCCGACTCGATGCGGCGGAACAAAACCTGCTGAGGGTCAGGGACGTCCTTCGGGAGGTCGAACGACAAATAAATTCGCTGCACCGCCAGGCGAAAAAGGCAGAGCGGCATCACCGCATGGTGCTTAGGCTCAAGGAGGTCCAGATCCTCCTCTTGCTCAAGGAAGATCGGCGCCTCGAAGAAGATCTCAACGCTGTCATTTATCAGGAAAAGCAGCTAGCCGAAGCCCAGGAGGTGTGTCAGCTCCGGGTCTCTACAGAGGAGACCTCCCAGGAGGCTGGCCGCCTCCGCGATCTGGACCTTGAGAAGCGGATCGCCGCCGGTCAGGAAGGACTTTACACCCTGCGAGGCCAACGGCAGCGTGAGGAGGCGGAAGTACGGTCCCGGGAGGAGCAACTCCACAACTTGAGGCAGCGGGGGGAAGATCGGCGGCAGGAGCTTGCAGCTCTTGCCGAGCGCCTCGAACGTCTGCTTCAGGATCTTAAGGCAGACGCAGAAACGCGGGACCTGACGGAGACGGAACTCGAGGCTGCTCTCCCAGAGACGCAGGGATTGACCGATGCCTTGTCCAGCGTGGAGGCAGAGGCTCTCCAGAATGAAGAGGCCTTGACAGGACGCAAGAAGGATATTCTCGCACTCACCGATCACCTGGTGAGCCAGCGAAACCATTTCGCTTCACTCACGGAACGGCACAGGCTCCTCTGCCAGGAGAGAGAGACTCTCGAGCGGCAGTTTGCCGCTTGTGGCGAAGAGGCAAACGCCGAAACAGTCCACGAACAAGAACTTACCGCCCACTTACAAGGAATCGAGCGCCAGATCGAGAACCTGATCAGCAAACGAGAATCCTCAGCCCAAGAACTCTCTAGCCTCCATGTCCAGCAAGAAGTGTTGAGCGGACGACGGGCGGCTTTCCGTGAAGAACTCAGTGGACTCGAGAGTCGCTTTCACTCTCTTGAGGAACTCGAGGCAAGCCTTGCAGGACTGAGCGAAGGACAGCAATTCCTCCTCAGAAGTAAAGCAGAGCAGGTAGCAGTCTGTCAGGTGATTGAAGGTCCTCTCTCCAAGTATATTCGAGTCGAAGCCGTCTGGGAGAAGGCTATAGAGGCCCTCTTGGGTGATCTCCAACAGGGGCTCCTCACCGCGACCGCCGCCGATGCCCTTTCCCTCCTCCGCTATCTAGAGGAAGAGGGGAATGGCTGGGCGACCCTGCTGCCCCGTCAGACGGAGTGGCTAACCGAAACTGAAGATGCATCTCGCCTTCAGGAAGCACTGGAGAAGGCGGTTACCTCTCTCGACGGCGAGGTGAGTCAACGAGTCGCCGGGCCCGCGCTCCAGCTCGTGGAGGCACCGGCAACTCTGCGACCCCTCCTCCAGGCTCTCCTGGGAGATGCCTTGATCGTGCAGGACCTTTCCACCGCTGTAACCCTCATCCGGAACCTTCCTCGGCCTGTCCGGGTGGCGACGACATCGGGTGTCGTGCTGAATTCGTGGGGTCCCATCCATGGTGGAAAAACTACCGCCGTAAGCCTCCTGAGCCGGAGAAGGGAGTTAGAAGAGCTTCCCACGGTGATTGCTCGGGTGACCGATCAACTTCATGCGGTGGAAGGCGAATGGGCGACTCTTCAAGAGGCACTTTCGCAATGCCGCCAGGTATTGAGTACACAAGAGCAAGCCCTCAAAGGTGCCGAAGAGGCCCGGCGCGACGTAGAACGATCTTTAGCCGAGGTCCGCACAGTTGTCTCCCGGCTCGGACGCCAGATGGAGTTATTAAATTCTGAGCGAGCGGAGATGGAACAGGAAATAAGCGACCTCGCCAGTACGGTCGAAGAGGTTCAAAAGGAACTGCAGGTGCTGGATCGGCAGGAGGAGACGTTCAAGACCGAATCGGCCGACCAAGACCAAGAGGTCAGCCTCCTTCGAGCAAGACAACAAGAGCTTCAGCGAGAAGCGGCAGAGGTCCGAGTCCGTTCGATCTCCCTTCAGGAACGGAGAGAAGCCCTAGCCCGCTCCATGGAGCGCCTCGAATCCGATCTGGCCAGAGAACGAAGGCGAGAGGCAGAAATTCGCCATGAGGAGGAAGACGGTCGGTCTCGCGAGGGACGACTCGCCGAAGAGATCGTCTCTCTCCAGCAGTCCCTGGGGGCCCTACAGCAGCAAGAGGTCAAAGAGGTTCAGGCGGTCCAAGTACTTCAGGATGAGCGGGATCGGCTCCGGCAGGATCTATGTGTCCACGAGGAGGCTTTGAAAAATGCCAGGCGTGATCTCACCCACCTGCAGCAGCAGCGAGCCTCGATCACCACGAAACAGGCGACCATAAACACAGAGCGTTCGCTCCTCCAGAAACGCTTACAGGAAGAAGTAAGAGAGGAGGCTGATCTTCAGAACCTCACTCACACAGAGGATCCATCGCAGGATCCGGAGTCGCTCGAGCAGGAAGGAGAAGAGCTCCGCCAGAAAATGGCTACCATGGGCCCGATCAACATGGCTGCGTTAGAGGAGTATGAGGCACTTTCCGAACGGTACCGTTTTCTGACAGATCAGGCGGAAGATCTCAGCGCATCTGTCACCTCGCTCAAGGCCACCATTGCTGAGGTTAATCAGACAATTAAGCAGCGCTTTGAGCAGACCCTGAACGCTATCAACGAACATCTCAACCGCTTCTGGCAGCGTCTCTTCGGCGGTGGCGAGGCAGAGCTTGTCCTCAGCCAGGGAGAGGAGACTGAGGAGCCGGGGGTGGAAATCCGAGTGCGGATCCCTGGAAAGCAAACTACCATCCTCTCACTCCTCTCCGGCGGTGAGAAGACCCTCGGTGCCATCTCCCTCCTCATGGCCCTGTGGGCCGTACGCCCCAGCCCCTTTGTCGTCCTGGATGAGGTGGATGCTGCTTTGGATGATCAGAACGTGGATCGCTTTGTATCCCTCCTTCTCGATCTCGCCTCTCTCTCCCAGTTCATCCTCATCACACACCACCCCCGGACCATCGAGGTGGCGGATCTGCTCTACGGGATCACCATGGAGGAGCCGGGGGTTTCGAAACTCATCTCGGTTCGGCTCGGGCCACATGCGGAGCAGAAAGTCAGCGCATCCACTTCCTAACCGCAGCCGAGCACTCAGATGATGGTAGAGCACACTCCCCTTTTCTCCCATCTCACCACAGGCCTCCGAAGGACCCGCGAAATCCTCTTCGACAGGATCGCACGGCTTCTTCAGCAGCCGCGTGTGGACCCGCAAGTGCTGGAGGAACTCGAGGAGATTCTGATCACAGCCGACCTGGGAATGTCCGCCACCCAGCAGCTCTTGAAAGCCGTTCCCTCCGGGATAACAGAGCCCACAGAGCTTCTTCACCTCCTTGAGCAGCAGGTGACGTCGATCCTCTCGGTTCCGCATGGGAATATCCCCGAAGGGCATCCCCATGTGGTTTTGGCTCTCGGGGTGAACGGGGTTGGCAAGACGACCACCATCGGCAAGCTTGCTTTTCGGGCAGTACGCCAGGGAAAGCGGGTCCTCCTGGCCGGCGCGGACACCTTTCGGGCGGGCGCCATCGAGCAGCTCCAGGTCTGGGGGAGGAGGGTTGGAGCCGATGTCATCACTCATCAGGCGGGCGGCGACGCGGCAGCCGTGGTTTTCGATGCGCTCCAGGCTGCCCAGGCGCGGGGGATGGATCTTCTGCTCATCGACACGGCGGGTCGCCTCCCCACCAAGAAAAACCTGATGGAGGAGCTCAAAAAGATCCGCAGGGTTATCGCCCAACATCTTCCCGGGGCCCCCCATGAGACCCTACTCATGTTGGATGCCACGACCGGCCTCAACGCGGCCGCCCAGGCAAGAGAGTTCCACCAAGCGATTGGGATTACCGGGCTCATCATCACCAAGCTGGACGGAACAGCTAAGGGAGGGGCGGTCGTCGGGATTGTATCCGAACTTCAGATTCCAGTAGCGTGCGTAGGACTAGGGGAAGGGATCGAGGACCTTGAACCCTTCTCTCCCTCGACGTTTGCCTCGGCGTTACTCAGCACAGGGGCCTGATTCGCCTCCCGCCTGTCCCGACGACCCTGATTGACCTTGACACCTTTGATTCCCGGTGGTAGCGTGAGCTGTAATCTCTTAAAAGCAGGGGCTTTGCGAGGACAAGGGTGTTTGCTGTGAATCAGACATACATGGAGCGGGCTCTCAGCCTGGCGGCCCAAGGGAGGGGACGAACGAGCCCGAACCCCATGGTTGGGGCGGTCCTAACCCGGCAGGGGGTGATCGTTGGCGAAGGCTATCACGCCTATGCCGGTGGCGATCATGCGGAGGTAGTGGCCCTGCAGGCAGCGGGAGGAGCCGCCCGGGAAGCGGTGTGCTACGTCACGCTGGAGCCGTGCGCCCATTACGGTAAGACCCCCCCCTGCGCGGAGGCCCTCGTTAAGGCAGAGGTCACCAGGGTAGTGGTGGCAACCTACGATCCGAACCCCCTCGTGGCAGGGGAAGGCGTGAGAAGGCTCCGGGATGCCGGGATATCCGTGGAGGTCGGTCTTCTTCAAGAGGAGGCGAGCCGGCTCAACGAGGCCTACTTTAAATACATTCGTAACAGGAAACCGTTCGTCCTCCTTAAGGCTGCCTTGAGCTTGGATGGTAAACTGGCCACCCGAACTGGAGACTCACAATGGATTACTGGCGAGGGAGCCCGCCGTCGGGTCCATGAAATGCGCAACGCGGTGGATGCCGTGGCCGTAGGCATCGGAACTGTCCTGAGGGACGACCCCATGCTCACCACCCGCTTGGAGGGGCAAGAGGGACGTGATCCCCTGCGGGTGGTCCTGGACAGCCGAGGGCGCCTGCCCCTCACCGCCCAGCTTTTGAGGAGTGGGTCTCATCCCCCCTTGGTCGCGGTTGGCCCCCGAGTCCCCGCGACTCGCCTCCGCCGACTGAAAGAGGCAGGAGCGGAGGTGACGGCACTACCCCACGGCGACGGGGGCCTTTCCCTCCGCGACCTGTTGGGCGAGTTGGGACGCCGAAAGATCACTTCGGTAATGATTGAGGGAGGCGGAAGACTCGCAACTTCTGCCCTCCAGGCGGGGATCGTAGACAAGCTGACCGTGATGCTGTCTCCCGTCCTGATTGGAGGGGAAAAAGCCCCCACCCTGCTGCAAGGAGACGGGATTGAGAAGCTTGTCGAGGCCCTCCACGTCACACAGCTCACAGTCGAACGACTGGGCCAAGATGTCGTGCTCGAGGGCTACCTGACGGAGCCAGTTGCCCCCTGGGTGATATAGGGAGATGTTTACCGGCATCGTAGAAGAGCAGGGAAGTGTCGTTGCCCTTACCCGGGGTGAAAGAGAAAGTGCCCGCCTCACGGTCCATGGCGGACCGTCGATTGCGGATCTCACGGTGGGACAGAGTATCGCCGTCAACGGCGTCTGCCTCACGGTCATCCTTCGTGAGGGGACGACTTTCACCACTGACCTTTCCCCCGAGACCCTCACACGGACCACCCTCGGCGGATTGAAACCCCAAGAGCGAGTCAATCTGGAGTTGCCGTTGAAGGCAGGAGATTTCCTGGGCGGGCATTTCGTCACCGGACATGTCGACGGTGTCGCACAAGTCATCCGATGCGAATCCCTGGGTGACTCTACACGGATGTGGATCGCCTTCCCCCCTTCCCTATCAGTGTACATCGCATCCAAAGGCTCGATCGCCCTTGATGGGGTGAGTCTGACGATTGTGGACGTTTCGCAGGAAAGCTTCTCCGTCTGCCTCATCCCCCATACGCTGGCCGTGACGACTCTTGGGGCGAAAGAGCCTGGGAGTCTTGCTAATGTGGAAGTCGATCTTTTGAGTCGCTACCTCGAACGCCTCCTTGCCGGGGAAAAAGTTCGCGACCGATCCCCCCTCAGACCAGAACTGCTCCTCGAGCAAGGTTTCTCCTAGACGCCGTGCACAGACCAACACCGGGAGGCACAGATGTCCTTTGACTCCATCGAAAACGCCGTCAAAGAGATTCGAGACGGAAAGATGATTATTGTCGTCGATGACGAGGACCGAGAAAACGAGGGCGATCTGACGATGGCCGCCGATCGGGTATCGCCTGAGTCCATTAACTTTATGGCCAAGGAGGGGCGCGGGCTCATCTGCGTTTCCCTCCCCATCCAGCGGCTCGATGAACTGCACATCCCTTTGATGGTTTCAGAAAATACCTCTCCCTACGAGACCGCCTTTTGTATTTCCGTGGAGGCTCGACGAGGCGTCACTACCGGGGTCTCGGTTCATGACCGCGCTACGACGATTCGAGCGCTGCTCGACCCCAACACGCGACCGGAGGACCTTGTGCGACCGGGCCATGTCTTTCCTCTCCGAGCAAAGGAGGGAGGCGTTCTCGCCCGGGCGGGCCAGACCGAAGCCGCCGTCGACCTGAGCCGACTCGCCGGTCTCTACCCCGCTGGAGTGATCTGCGAAATCATGAACGAAGACGGGAGTATGGCCCGAGTCCCCCAGCTCTTGGACTTTGCTGCCTCTCATGGCCTCCGAATCATCACCGTCAAGGATCTGATTACTTTCCGCATGCGGCGCGAGAAGCTGGTCCGGCGAGTAGCAGAGACCACCGTACCCACCCTCCACGGGACCTTCCAGGCCCTCCTCTACCAAAATCAGGTAGGGAACGACCAGCATTTGGCTCTTACCCTTGGAGATATCACCCCAGCGGATGAAGTGATGGTCCGGGTCCATTCCGAGTGTTTGACCGGTGATGTCTTTGGCTCTCTACGCTGCGATTGCGGGTTGCAGATGGATCGTGCCCTCGCACTGATTGCAGCGGAAGGCACGGGGGTGTTCCTCTATATGCGGCAGGAAGGAAGAGGCATCGGTCTCGCGGACAAGTTCCGCGCCTATGAACTGCAAGACCAAGGCTATGATACAGTGGAGGCCAACGAGAAGTTGGGGTTCAAGGCGGATCTCCGCGACTACGGGATCGGAGCGCAGGTCCTGGTCGATCTTGGGGTGAGCAAGATGCGCCTCCTCACGAACAATCCTCGAAAGATCGTGGGGCTTGAGGGGTACGGACTTCGTATCGTAGAGCGCGTGCCCCTAGAGGTCCACCCCATTCCGGAAAATCGCGGCTATCTGGCAACGAAACAGGAGAAACTCGGTCACCTACTGGACCGAATCCCGGAGGCGCACGGGTCAGGGAGATAGTATGGTGCGACATTTGGAAGGGCACCTGTCTGGCCAGGGGTTTTCTTTTGCCATCGTCCTCAGCAGATTCAACGAGTTCATCACGGCAAAACTCCTCGACGGGGCCGTCGACGGTCTCATCCGTCACGGGGTAGATCCAGACAAAATCGATGTAGTCAAAGTTCCGGGCACCTTTGAGATCCCGGTGACGGCACAGCGTCTGGCTTCGAGTCATCGATACGATGCTGTTATCTGCCTGGGAGCCGTCATCCGCGGAGCGACCCCTCACTTTGATTACGTCGCTGGCGAAGCCGCGAACGGGGTGGCCACGACAGCCCTGAAGACGGGTGTGCCGACAACCTTCGGCGTGATCACAGCCGACACCATCGAACAGGCGATCGAACGGGCCGGGACCAAAATGGGGAACAAGGGATTCGAGGCGGCTCTGGCCGCGATTGAGATGGCCCATCTGTTCGCTCAGCTCGACAAGGAACAGGAGGAGGATCCGGTCCGGTGGAGTGGATCAGATGGGTAAACGGCGACGGGCGCGAGAACGCGCCCTGAGCATTCTCTACCAGCTCGAGTTTCGTCCAGAGAAACACGAGGAGGTCCTAGACGTCTTTTGGGCGGACCACCGTGGCCCGCCGCTAGAGGTCGGGACCTATGCCAGGGAGCTGGTTGAGGGAACCCTCACGCATCGGGAAGAAATCGACACCTTAATCACCCAATACACGGAGCACTGGAACTTTTCGCGGATCGCGCTGGTCGAGCGCAACATCCTCCGGTTCGCAACCTATGAGTTCATCTTCCGCAAAGAGGTTCCCGAAAAGGTGATCCTCAACGAGGCCATCGAGATCGCAAAGCAGTATGGCAGCGAGGACTCCGGCCGGTTCGTAAACGGGATCTTGGATAAGATCCGTGCCATCACCCGGCCTCCTCTCTTAGAACCCGCCGAACGATAACCCCTCCATCCACCCATCCCCCGAAAAAATAGCCAGAGAACGAAAAACAGCTGTAATCACGGAAGGGGCACCGCCACGCGGCGGAAACCACCTAAGAGAAAGAGGCGGTACAATTGAGGGAGGGATCAATCAAGGACTGGAGAGGACAGACTATCCTCTCTCTTTGCCGTCGTAGCGGCGGAAGACCAGCGTGGCGTTCGTCCCCCCGAACCCGAAGGAGTTGTTTAGAGCAACCTGGATTATCAAATTCCGGGCTTTATTCGGAACATAGTCCAGGTCACAATCGGGATCGGGGTTTTCGTAGTTGATCGTCGGCGGCACAACCCCATGCTTTATGGACAAGATCGTGGCTGCCGCCTCAATCGCTCCGGCGGCCCCCAATGTATGACCAATCATTGACTTGATGGAACTCACGGGCACCCGATACGCATGATCACCAAAAACGCGCTTAATGGCCAAGGTCTCATTGGCGTCATTGTATGGGGTGGAAGTTCCATGAGCATTGATGTAGTCCACCTCCTCTGGACGGAGGCCACCATCTTTCAGCGCGTGCTGCATGGATTGCACTGCCCCTTCCCCTTCGGGGGCCGGAGCAGTAATGTGATATGCATCTCCACTCATCCCGTAACCGGTCACCTCGCCGTATATCGTCGCCCCGCGATCCAGGGCATGCTCTAAAGCCTCCAGGATCAGTACCGCCGCCCCTTCACCCATGACGAAACCGTCCCGCTCCTTATCAAAGGGGCGACTAGCCCGCTCTGGTTCATTATTTCTGGTGGAGAGGGCCTTGCAGGCGCTAAATCCGGCCACGCAGAGTGAGGCAATCACCGCCTCGCTCCCGCCCGCCAGCATGATGTCCGCCTCCCCTCGCTGAATGATGCGAAACGAATCCCCAATGGCGTGATTACCGGTGGCGCAGGCCGTGGACACACACGAGTTCGGACCCTTCGCACCCACCTGCATCGAGATGCGCCCCGAGGCCATGTTGGTAATGATACCGGGAATGAAGAAGGGACTTACCCGGCCCGGTCCCTTCTTCAAGAGGACCTCGTGCTGCTCGACCAGCAACGGGATTCCGCCCATGCCCGTCCCAACCAGGACCCCGACTCGATCGCGGTTCGTATCGGAAACTTTAAGGTGGGCATCCTCAACGGCGAGGTGGGCCGCTGCCAGCGCGTACTGGGCGAAGAGGTCCATTTTCCGGACTTCTTTCTTCTCGATCCACGAGAGGGGATCAAAATTCTTTACCTCAGCCGCAATCTGGCACTCGTGATCAGTCGGGTCGAAGCGAGTAATTCGCTTGGTTCCAGAGGTTCCGTTCAAAAGGCACGACCAAAAAGATTCGATCCCAATCCCAACGGGGGAGACAACCCCCAACCCTGTCACTACGACTCGCCGCATGGTATCTCCTGGACCACTCTGCTCCTTCAGGTCCGGTCTTTAATATACTGCACGGCATCCTTTACGTGCACGATCTTCTCCGCATCGTCATCCGGAATCTCAATTTCAAATGCCTCCTCAAGAACCATGATCAACTCCACGGTGTCCAAGGAGTCCGCCCCCAGATCTTCGATAAAGGAGGCATCGGGCTTGACCTCAGATTCCTCAACCCCAAGCTGTTCGATGATGATCTTTTTCACCTTCTCCGCGACATCCACCGTCCCGCTCACCTTCTCACCTCCAGCGAAATGACCACCCCCTGTTTGTCACATCCAAAGACCGCCGTTCAGATGGATAACCTGACCCGTAATGTAGGCTGCTCGATCCGAGGCAAGAAACGCCACGAGTTCTGCAACGTCTTCAGGCCTTCCGAATCTCCCGAGAGGAATTTGCGAGCGCATCTGCTCCTGAAGCTCAGGATCCAAGGCGTGTGTCATATCCGTTTCAATGAATCCAGGGGCCACGGCGTTCGCCGTAATGCCCCGCGAGGCCACCTCCCTGGCGGTGGCCTTGGTGAGACCGATAATCCCAGCCTTGGCAGCGACGTAGTTGGCCTGGCCGGGATTCCCCATGACTGCCACCACGGAGGTAAGATTGATAATCCGTCCACTTCGCTGTTTAATCATAGGTCGCAGGACAGCCCGGGTGCATTGGAATACCCCTTTCAGATTCACGCTCAGCACCGCATCCCACTCTTCATCTTTCATCCGGAGCAAGAGATTATCCCGGGTGATCCCGGCATTGTTCACCAGGATATCGACCTGCCCGAACCGCTCGACACACGCCCCTATCATCTGCTCGACCTCGGAGGCCCGCGTGACATCAGCCTGAACCGCCAAAGCTTGAGCTCCCAAAGACTCAAGCTCTGCTGCAACTTTCTCGAGTAGGACACGATCTCGCGCGCAGAGCGTGATCACCGCGCCCTCCCTGGCCAATACTGTAGCCACCGCTCGGCCGATTCCACGCGACCCTCCGGTGACAACAGCGACCTTTCCTTGCAGGGTCATGCCTTAGCCGTTGCGGCGAGGGTCTCCTCTAGACTCCTCCGGTCCTCGATGTAGTAGACTCGCACCATTTCATCGATCCGCTTGATCAGCCCCGAGAGGACCTTCCCTGGCCCGAGTTCGATGAAGGTCTCCACACCCTCCCGAGTCAGACGGCGGATGACTTCGACCCATCGGACGGGATGGTCGAGCTGTTCGATTAGGCTCTGGGTCACCTGCGCTGCGGTCCGCTTGGGTTCCGCGTCAAGGCCAGCAATGAATGGGATATTTGGAGCGCGGATGTCCAATCCGCCCAATACGGTCGAGAATTCCTTCGCGATGGACCGCATCAGGCTCGAGTGAAACGGGGCACTCACGGGTAGGAGAAAGACCCGCTTTGCTCCCCTGGCTCGGGCGGCCACGGACGTGCGGTTCACGGCGACAGCATGTCCCGCCACCACCGTCTGCGTCGGTGCATTCAAATTCGCCACCTCAACGACTTCGCCCCGGGCAGCGTCCCGACAGATCTCTTCCACCGTATCAGGACTGAGACCGATGATGGCAGCCATGGCACCGGCCCCGACGGCGACCGCCTCCTGCATCAGTTCTCCACGGCGCCGGACCGCCCGTAGCGCATCCGAATAGGCTAACGACCCCGCAGCGACGAGAGCCGTATACTCTCCCAGACTGTGCCCAGCCACAAAGTCTGGATCAATTCCCTGCTCACGAAGAACTGTCAAGACCATGGTGCTTACCGTTAGGACTGCTGGCTGTGTGTTGGCCGTTAGGTTGAGTTCCTCCTCGGCGCTCGTAAAGCAAAGACGCCCCAGATCGAGCCCAAGGACCTCACTCCCCGATTCCATGAGAGCGTGCGCCGCAGGAAAGTTCCGCGCCATGTCCCAGCCCATGCCTACGTACTGGGACCCCTGACCCGGAAAAACGAATGCGGTCTTACCTCCCATTACCCCTTGCGTGCAGTGTGCCTTGGGCTGCCCTTGTTCCCAAGTGGACCGAGAGGAACCTTCTACCAACGAACCGCCGCCGAGCCCCAGGTCAGCCCGCCACCAAATGCCACTACGATAATGAGGTCCCCTTCACGAACCTTTCCGGTGCGAACCGCCTCATCCAGAGCTAGAGGAACGGAGGCGGCCGAGGTATTCCCGAACCGAACAATGTTGGTAACTACCTTCTCCGGAGGAAGGGAGAGCCGATGGGCAAGCGCCTGAATGATTCGGCTGTTGGCCTGGTGGGGAACAAGCAGATCGACGTCCGAGATTTCCAGACGGTTGTGTTTTAAGGCCGCGATACAAGCGTCCTCCATGGCCCGGACGGCGATCCGAAACACCTCATTGCCGTTTGGCATTTTGATCGTGTTGAGACGTTGCTCGAGGACCTCGGGTGTCACGGGACACCGCGATCCGCCCCCCGGTGCCACCAGGAGATCCCACTGCGTTCCGTCCGAATACAAGTGTGTGGAGAGAACTCCCCCATCCCCCTTTTGGCCCTGGAGAACGACTGCCCCCGCTCCATCCCCAAACAGGACACAGGTGTTCCGGTCGCTCCAATCGGTGAGGGTGGAGAGAGTTTCGGAACCCACGAGGAGAATGGTTCGATACATCCCGGTTCGGATGAAGTTATCCGCGATGGCGAGACCATAGATGAACCCTGAACAGGCGGCCGAAATATCAAGGGCCGCCGCCCGCCGGGCATGTAATCGGTCCTGAAGGAGACACGCCGTGGCCGGGAACGGAAGGGCAGGAGTGATGGTGGCCACCACGATAAGGTCTAGATCAATCGGGTCGAGTGAGGCAGCCTCCAGGGCCTGAACTGCTGCCGTCTCCGCAAGGGTAGCCGTATCTTCACCTTGACTGCAGATCCGTCGTTCCGAGATTCCTGTTCGAGAAGTGACCCACTCATCACTGGTCTCGACCAGCCCTTGCAGGTCCGCGTTCCGCAAGATCCGCGGTGGTACCCCTGATCCCGTGCCGATAATTCGGCTCCGCTCCATGACCCCCCCTAGCTGTGGGCGACCCCTTCCCGAATGCTTTCGATCACCCGGTTTTTGACGCAGTCCGCCGCTACGCGAACCCCGTTCTTGATCGCCTTGGCCGTCGATCGCCCGTGGCCAATAACAACAACCCCGCTCACACCGAGGAGCGGTGCGCCGCCGTACTCCGTGTAATCGATGCGTCGGTGGAAACGCTCCAGCGATGACCGGAGGAGCAACAAACCCACCTTCCCGAACAGGCCGCGATTCAGCTGCTCCTTGAAGAGGGTGAGCATCATCTCAGCCGCACTCTCACCGATCTTCAGCGCAACATTTCCAGTAAAGCCATCACAAACTACCACATCGGCTTTTCCGTTGAAGACATCAACACCCTCGACGTTGCCAATGAAGTCTACTCCGGGCTCATCCTCCAACGAACGGAATGCCTCCCTGGTGAGCTCGTTCCCCTTCGTCTCTTCTTCTCCAATGCTGAGCAAGCCGACCCGCGGATCCGATTTTCCCAGGACCCTCCTTGCATAGACCGTGCCCATGATGGCAAATTGAACAAGGTGCCGAGGCTTACTGTCCACGTTTGCCCCCGCATCCACGAGAATGACGTATCCAGCGAGGGTGGGCAGTTGGGCAGCAATCGCAGGCCGTTCCACACCGGCCAGGGGCCCCAGAATGACCAAAGCGGTGGCCATGACCGCCCCGGTGTTTCCAGCGCTCACGATAGCCTCGGCTTCCCCCTCCTTGACGAGGTCAACCCCCACCCTGATTGACGAATCCTTCTTTTTCCGGAGTGCCACTGCAGGGGACTCACGCATCTCCACCACCTCAGGGGCGTGTCGGATGCGGATGTCCACCTTCCGGGTGTCAAGTCGGGAAAGCTCTCTGGTAATCTCATCCTCAACCCCGACGAGGATCACAGAAAGGTCTAGCTCTCGGGCAGCCGCAACTGCGCCCTTCACGGTGACGGCGACACCGCCATCTCCGCCCATGGCGTCCAGGGCAATAGTCACTCGCCCGCGGTGGGCTAGCCAAAAGGGTTTGATATCCATCCCGCCTCGCCGTCCCGGGCATTGACGGCTTCTTCCCTATGTCTCTTACTGCTTGACGACCTCACGGCCCCGGTAGGTGCCACAGCTCGGGCAGACCCGATGGGGGAGTTTCCTCTCTCGACACTGAGGGCACACCGTGAACGCGGGCACAGAAAGAGCATCATGCGCTCTGCGTTTCCTGGTTCGCGCGTTGGAATGGCGACGTTTGGGAAGCCCCACGATCCTCTCCTCTTGCCTGCTACAAGAGCGACTCCAACTCCCTCCAACGTGGATCAAGGCGGGCACTGGAACAAGGGCAGGCCCCCTCGTTCAGATTCTTCCCGCATTGGGGGCAGAGCCCCCGGCATCCTTCATGGCACAAGGGCTTTACCGGCAGGGCCAGGAGGACATTCTCCCGGACGAGTCCCGCGATATTAATCTGTGCCCCTTCGAGGAAGCTTACATCCAGTTCTTCAGGACCCAGTTCATGGTCCTCTTCAACACCGGCCCCGAGGGGGCCGCGATATCGAACCTCGAAACCCTCAGAAACCGGCAGGCTAAAGAGCTCGAAACACCGACTGCAATGGAGCTGGAGGTGCGACGAGACCTCCCCCCGCACGGAGACCCCGGTAGACGACCGACAGAAATGCAGCGTGGCCTCAACTGGCCCGAGTGGATGAACCCTTTCCCCAGAGGGATCAAGAAAATCCTCGGCCTCACGGAACTGAAGATCCAGGCCCTCTGACGGAATCTGGGTGATGTCAACGAACATCCAGTTTCACCCCACAAATGTGGCGAATTATACTGAGGGTACCTAGCGATGTCAAGGGAAAAACCTGAACAATCTCCAGATAAACCCGCGACATAACAGCGTTCTATGCGATGCACACGCTTCAGTGCTTGGCCACTCTGCCAGGAACGCAACCCTCACATCCCGAATCTCAAGATCTCAATCCCCGCGAAGAAGTAGGGAACCTCAAAGGTCACAGACTCTGGCGAATCAGACCCGTGGATCGCATTTCGTTCAATACCCGTGCCAAATTCCCGCCGAATGGTTCCGGGGGACGCCTGGGCCGGGTCTGTAGCCCCCATTATAGCACGCACGGTCGAGATCGCTTTTTTTCCCTGCAAGACCATGACCACCGAGGGCCCCGAGCTCATGAAGACAGTCAGGCTTTCAAAAAAGGGACGTTCACGGTGGACATGATAAAATTGCTCGGCCTCTCGTCTTTCCATGCGAACCATTTTCAGGCCACAGATCTGGAGCCCTGCCTCCTCGAAACGGCGGATGATTTCGCCGGTCTTCCCGCGGCCGACCGCATCCGGTTTTACAATCGCCAACGTCTGCTCCATGCCTCCCCCCCTTTCAGAACAAAGGCCACCTGGAACACAGGTGGCCTCGTCTCGGAGCGCCGTGATTTCAACGACACAGCTCCCTGGACCCCTTCTCCTGGCTATTTACCTTGGAGGCTTTTTTCCACCATCACCCCCATCTCAGCCGGGGACCGGCAGACACGGATTCCTGCAGCTTCCATAGCGTGGACCTTCTCCGTGGCCGTTCCCTTTCCTCCCGCGATAATGGCACCGGCATGTCCCATGCGGCGGCCCGGTGGGGCCGTCATCCCCGCCACATACCCGATGACTGTCCTATCGATGTGTGCCTTGACGAAGGTGGCGGCTTCCTCTTCAGCGGTCCCTCCGATCTCCCCTATGAGGAGAACGGCCTCCGTCTGGGGATCATCTCGAAAGAGATGGAGACAATCTACAAAGTTGGTCCCGATAATTGGATCGCCACCAACCCCCACACACGTGGATTGTCCGATCCCTCGCTGGGTCAACTGCCACACTGCCTCATAGGTGAGGGTTCCGCTTCGTGATATCACCCCGACTGGACCCGGCAAATGGATGTGACCAGGCATGATCCCCACCTTGGCCTTGCCTGGAGAGATCACTCCAGGGCAGTTGGGGCCAACCAGCCGAGTGGTCTTTCCCTGCAGATATCGCGAGACTTTCACCATGTCTAGGGCGGGAATGCCCTCGGTGATGCACACGATCACGGCGATGCCTGCATCAGCTGCCTCAAGAATAGCATCCGCGGCAAAGGCTGGGGGAACAAAGATCAAGGAGGTATTAGCACCGGTCTCCTGCACGCTTTGGATAACGGAATTAAAGACAGGGATTCCCTCGTGGATCACCCCTCCCTTGCCGGGGGTCACCCCCGCCACTACCTTCGTGCCATACTCGAGACACCCCCGGGCGTGGAAGCTTCCTTCTTTTCCCGTAATCCCTTGGACCACGAGCCGTGTATTGTTATCGACCAGTATGCTCATCGCTCTTGACCCGTTCAGGGTTCATGGTTCAGAGTTCATGAAAATTGTAGCGATTCCCCCATCACCGATGAACCCAACCCGGAACTCTTCACCCTAGACTCTGAACCCTGAACTATGAACGGTGAACCCCCTTGGCGGCTTCGACCGCCCGGGTTGCGGCATCGCCCATCGTGCTGGCGGTGAGGAAATTGAGTCCGGACTCATCAAGCATCTGCCTGCCCAACTCTACATTGGTCCCTTCCATCCTGATCACCACAGGGACCTTTACCTGGAGGGTCTTCACCGCCTGAATCAGTCCCTCTGCAAGGCGATCGCAACGAAGGATGCCTCCAAAGATATTGATCAGAACAGCCCGGATCCCCTTGTCTGCAAGGAGGATCCGAAAGGCATTTTCAATCTGCTCCGCGCTCGCCCCTCCTCCTACGTCGAGGAAATTTGCCGGCTCGCCTCCAGCGAGCTTGATGATGTCCATGGTGGCCATGGCGAGGCCAGCCCCGTTTACCATACACCCCACGTTACCATCTAACTTGATGTAACTGAGGCGAAAGCGCGATGCCTCGACCTCCAGTGGGGCCTCCTCGTGAAGATCTCGAAGCGCAACGATCTCCTGATGGCGGAAGAGGGCATTGTCATCAAAGGTAATCTTTGCGTCAAGCGCGAGGAGCCCTCCGCCCGTTTGCACCAGAGGATTAATTTCGGCCAATGAACAGTCCTTTTCTTGAAAGACACGATAGAGTTTTGAGAAGAGGTCTGCACCCTGGGCTGCTAATCCTCCGTCCAGCGCAAGTCCGTATGCGAGCTTTCTCCCGGCAAAGGCAGAGAATCCGACCGCGGGGTCGACGGCAACTTTCAAGATCTTTTCCGGGCTGCGGGCCGCCACTTCTTCAATTTCCATCCCTCCGGCCTCGCTGGCCATCACGACAGGCATGCTTGCCTTTCGATCCAGAACAATTCCAGCATAGAGTTCCCGGCGAATGTCAACTCCCTCTTCGATCAGCACCTGCCGGACAATCGTTCCTTCAGGTCCGGTCTGAGGAGTGACAAGCGGCTTCCCGAGTATTTCACTAGCAATCCGTTCCGCCTCCTCTGCTGATCGGGCCAACTTCACCCCGCCCCCTTTTCCTCGTCCCCCTGCATGGATTTGGGCCTTAACCACCACAGTCCCCCCAAGCCGCGAAGCCACCCTCTTGGCATCGGAGGCAGCGGTAACAACTTCTCCTTTGGGAACGGGGACGCCGTAAGCAGCGAGAATTTCTTTTGCCTGATACTCGTGAATCTTCATGTTCACCTCCCGGGTTCGACCGGAGCGGATGGACCCAGGGAATCTATTTTTTTCCTGCTACCTTCTTAATCAGCCACACGACCGGATCGTAGTAATCGTCTACCACCCGCTCTTTGAGGGGAATGATGGCATTGTCCGTAATGTGGATGTGTTCCGGACAGACCTCGGTGCAGCACTTCGTAATGTTGCAGTACCCGAGCCCGGCCTTGGTACGGAGAAGGTCGGTCCGCGAATGGATATCCTGGGGATGCATCTCGAGGGCTGCGATACGCACAAAGAACCGCGGGCCGGCAAATGCTCTCATCTTATCTGGGTGATCTCGGATGACATGACAGACGTTCTGGCAGAGAAAGCATTCGATGCACTTGTGGAACTCCTGTGCTCGGTCGATGTCCTCCTGCATCATTCGATAAGTGCCATCCGGCTCGGGCGGCCCCGGTTTGAAGGTCGGGATCTGCTTGGCCACCTCGTAATTGTACGACACATCGGTCACCAGATCTCTGACAAGGGGGAACGTCTTCATGGGGGTGACAGTGATGGGCTCGTCCGCCGAAAAAAGGCTCATCCGGGCCATACACATGAGCCGTGGCTTACCGTTGACCTCGGCACTGCAGGAGCCGCACTTGCCTGCCTTGCAGTTCCAACGGACGGCGAGATCGTTGGCCTGCGTGGCTTGAATTCGGTGGATGACGTCCAAGATCACCATTCCCTCCTCGACGGGGACACGGTACTCCTGCAAGCCTCCGCCGGTCTCGTCGCCTCGCCAGACGCGAAAGGTGAAGTCCGTCATCTACTTGTCTCCTTCGAACAGCTTTTTGAGGTCGTCAGGCATCTCCGGGAGTGGCTCTTGGGGAACGGTAATTTCTCCATTCACTTGTCGCACCACGACATTGGCTTTGCCGAAAGCCGGATCCGTCTTTGGATAATCCTCGCGGGTGTGGGCGCCGCGACTCTCCTTCCGCTCCAGTGCTGCTCGAGTCACTATTTCGGAGACCGTGAGCAACGAATGGAGATCAAGAGCCTGATGCCAGGCAGGGTTATACTCGCGGTTCCCACCGATCTTGATCCGACGGGTCCGTTCGCGCAGCACCCCGATTTCGTCCAGCGCTTTCTTCAGCTCACCCTCGGTCCGAATTATCCCGACCAGGCTCTGCATACACTCCTGGAGGTCTTGGTGAACCGTATAGGGATTCTCGGTCCCGCTCCGTTCGAAAGGTTCAAGACATTCCCGGGCCATCGCTTCGATCTGACCCACATCAATCGTGAGCGTTCCCTGAAAGTTTTTCGCATACTCAGCCGAGTACAAGCCCGCTCGACGCCCGAACACGACCAGATCGGAGAGCGAGTTGCCACCTAGACGGTTTGCCCCGTGCATACCCGCGGCTACTTCGCCCGCGGCAAAGAGCCCCGGAACAGTCGTTGCTGTCGTATCGGCATCTACTCGCACCCCGCCCATGACGTAGTGGCAGGTGGGACCGACCTCCATGGATTGTTTTGTGATGTCGACGTCGGCCAGTTCCTTGAACTGGTGGTACATGGAGGGAAGCCGTCGCTTGATATACTCGGGGTCGCGGCGGGTTGCGATATCAAGGAAGACGCCGCCGTGAGGACTTCCCCGCCCCGCCTTGACTTCCGCATTGATCGCCCGGGCCACCTCGTCACGTGGGAGCAGATCCGGCGTGCGTCGATTGTTCTTCTTGTCGGTATACCACCGGTCAGCTTCCGCCACCGTCTCGGCAGTCTCCGCGCGGAAAAAATCGGGGATATAGTTGAACATGAAACGCTGCCCCGACAAGTTCGTGAGCGTTCCGCCATCGCCCCGAACGCCTTCAGTAACCAAGATGCCGCGGACGCTTGGAGGCCAGACCATTCCTGTCGGGTGAAATTGAACGAACTCCATGTCCATCAGGTCCGCACCAGCCCAGCAGGAGAGGGAATGGCCGTCTCCGGTGTACTCCCAGGAGTTTGACGTGATCTTCCAGGCTTTGCCGATGCCACCGGTCGCGAGAACGATCGCCTTGGCTTTAAAGACAACAAAACGACCGCTGTCCCGCCAGTATCCGAAGGCTCCAGCGATCCGGTCTCCGTCCTTCAATAGGCGGAAGATGGTGCACTCCATGAAGACATCGATCCCTTTGTGGACCGCATGCTGCTGAAGGGTCCGGATCATCTCTAAGCCGGTGCGGTCGCCAACGTGCGCGAGGCGTGCGTAGCGGTGGCCCCCGAAGTCGCGCTGGAGGATTCGACCATCTTTCGTCCGATCAAAAAGCGCCCCCCACGCCTCCAACTCGAGTACGCGCGCCGGCGCTTCTTGCGCATGGAGCTGCGCCATGCGCCAATTGCAGAGCATCTTGCCTCCGCGCATGGTGTCGCGAAAGTGGACCTGCCAATTGTCCTCGGGGTAGATGTTACCCAGCGCCGCCGCAATGCCTCCTTCGGCCATCACCGTGTGGGCCTTTCCCAAGAGTGACTTGCAAATGAGGGCGGTCCGCACCCCCTGCGCCGAGGCCTCGATGGCGGCGCGGAGCCCTGCCCCCCCCGCGCCCACGACGATCATATCGTATTCGTGTGTTTCATACTTATCCAGCGCCATTAGAGTAACCTCACGTCTATGACGATACCCATAGACACAAGCCGGACATACAGGTCGGTGAGACCCACGCCGACAAGGCTAATCCAGGCAAGGAGTGCATGCCGCTCGTTCAGGGTGGTTACAAGAGTCCAGATCCGGTATCGGGAAGGAGCCTTGGAAAAGACGTCGAGCTGACCCCCGCAGAGGTGGCGGCACGAGTGGCACGAGAAGGTATAGAGCGAAAGAAGCACGACGTTGGCCCAGAGCACGAGCGTGCCTACGCCCACGCCAAACCCATCAGGAAAGCGATGAGCGTTAATCGCATCCCAAGCGAGGAAAAGGATGACGAGCACAGCGATATAGAAGGTGTAGCGGTGGATGTTCTGGAAGGTCAGGAAGCGCGTCTCTCCGTCGTAGCCCCTGCGTGCGTCGGGGACGGCGCAGGCTGGCGGCGCCCACCAGAACGAACGGTAGTAGGCCTTCCGATAGTAGTAGCATGTGAGGCGGAAGATGCCCGGGGCCCACAAAATCAGGAACGCGGGGGACCAGGTCCACCAGGGACCCACGAGCGGGAGGGTAATGTGCTCGCAATTGGCAGAAATGCATGGAGAATAGAAGGGCGACAGATAGGGGGCGGCGTAATAGTGGGCGTTCTGAAAGGCAGCCCAGGTGGTATAGACAATGAAGACTCCCAGCCCGAGCACTGTCAGCAAGGGCTGGATCCACCAGGTATCCTTTCGGAGCGCCATCGCCCCCGCCACCTGTCCTCGTTGATCCTTGAGTACCTTCCCGATCATGTGCTGTCCTCCAGGAGGCACCTCTAGGGTTTTAACTTCTCCACCAGTTTGCGGACTGCCCCAGCAGACTTGTCGAATGCGGCCTGCTCTCCCGGAGTGAACTTAACTTCGACCACCTGCTCGATCCTACCCCGGCCGAGCTTGACAGCGACACCCACAAAGAGTCTCTTCATATCGTACTCGCCGTTGAGATTAACGGCACACGGGAGGATCTTGTTCGCTCCCCAAAGGCCTTCTTTACGGAGGCATCGAGGACCCGCAACCTCGCCGGCCATTTAGCGAGGCCTATCCCATCCCCCCCGGATGAAGGGAATAAGAAGGGAATAATAGGTTGTCGAGGACGCGGAATTTCCTTTCGGTAAACTGGATTCGGTGGTCGATCTGGAGGGGTTCGTGCGATCCTTCGCGTCCCATCGCCTCCTCCCCTGCCTGTGTAAAACGTATGGGTAGAAACGCAGGCGACTCCTTCCAAATCGCCGACGTCGTTTGGCTATCCTTGCAGCATGCTTTCGGAACACATCTGTCGGTGTAAAGCTACCACGGAGGGTCGCGGCTGTCAAGGAAAAGACTGACATTCCGCGCCCTTACGAAGCTGGCGCAGATTTTGGCGATGAGCCGCAATACTCCTTGAGTGAGTCAATCTCCCGGGGCACGTACTCTCCTCCCCCGGCGCCGCTGCTCACCGCGAAAGCGGATGCGGATGGGGTTTCCTTCGAATCCGTATGTTGAACGAAGCTGATTCACCAGGTAGCGTTCATACGAGGTGGAAACCCCATCGGGATCGTTTACGAAAAGGACAAAGGTTGGTGGTTTGCGGCTGACATGCGTGGCGTAGCGGATCAAGATCTGTCGTCCTTTCGCCGACGGAGGCGGATATTTTTCCACCACATGGCGAATGAAGCGATTGAGCTCCCCCGACGGAATCCGGCGGTCCTGTTCTTTAATAACACGCTCGATCAAGGTGAAAATCTTGAAAATGCGTTGCCCGGTAAGAGCCGAAATGAAAAGGACCGGGGCATAGTCGACATGCCTCAGTTGCTCTCGAATACGCCGCAGGTGCTGATCCGCAGCCCGCGCCTCCTCTTCGAGAAGATCCCATTTGTTCGCGAGGAGGATAAGAGCACACCCCGCCTCGATGGCATAGCCGGCGATCCGGGCATCCTGCTGTACAACACCACTGGTCGCATCGAGAAGAATAAGCGCAACATCACAGCGCTCTACGCTTTTGATGGCTCGAAGGACACCGTAATACTCGAGAGGATATCCTTTTCGCCCCTTGGACCGGATCCCTGCGGTATCTATAAGAACATACTGACGTCCTTGGTAGGTAAAGGGCGTATCGATAGCATCGCGCGTGGTGCCGGGATCGGGGCTAACGATGACCCTGGATTCGCCCAGGATTCGATTCACCAAGGAGGACTTCCCGACGTTGGGCCGCCCCACGACAGCGATGGTCACAGCATCCGAGATTACTTTCGCTTCCTCGGACGGTGGCAAGAAACCCAGGAGGTGGTCAAGCAGATCCCCCACTCCCGTCCCATGCTCCGCTGAAACCGGCAGTACTTCAGAAAACCCGAGTCGGTAGAACTCAGCGACAAGGGAGGTTTTCATAGGTGGATCCACCTTGTTGG
>Ga0255058_10000443_pt1 | contig 24467 bp, 21 predicted proteins | sample Cases_109_9_MG_FD_188637 | JGI IMG/M metagenome (GOLD analysis project Ga0255058, IMG submission 188637) | Seawater microbial communities from Amundsen Gulf, Northwest Territories, Canada - Cases_109_9 | ecosystem: Environmental > Aquatic > Marine > Gulf | place: Canada: Northwest Territories... | reverse complement strand
CGCCGGTAGCGCCTCGATGAATTGCTGCAACTGATGCAGCTACCCGAAAATGTGCTGAATCGCTTCCCGCATGAGTTATCCGGCGGACAGCAACAACGTTCCGGACTGTGTCGGGCCATGATGCTGCGCCCGGATCTGCTGCTCCTCGACGAACCGTTTTCCGGGCTTGATACCCTGACTCGCAGAAGCATTCATGAGCAGTTTCTGCGCATGCAGTTGCTGGAACCGGTATCAACAGTACTCGTCACACACGACCCCCAGGAAGCCATCAATCTGGCGGACCTGATCGTGGTCATGAAAGATGGCCAGGTACTGCAGGCTGACGCTACCGATACGGTGATTACCCGACCCGCCAATGACTACGTCCGACACTTGTGTACAGGGCTGCAGGCGGCGAACCGATGCTGATGTGCCGCCTGCAATGCCTGATTCTGCTATGCCTGCCGCTTGCTGCGCACAGCAATCCGGTCGTTATCGGCGGCAAGAACTTCACCGAGAACTATATTCTGGCAGAAGCGAGCGCGCAGCTGTTGGAAGCCAACGGCTACGAAGTCGAGCGCCGCTTCGGCATGAACGGCACAAAGATCGCCTATGCGGCGGTGGAGAACGGCGCCATCGATTTCTACCCGGAATATACGGGCACGATCAGTGAAGTCATTCTAACCCGACCGGAGCTGGTCGAGTTGCCCGACATCCGGGAAGCGCTGGCCGATCGCGAACTGATTCTGCTACCCCCGCTCGGTTTTAATAACAGCTACGCCATCGCAGTGACATCGCAGTTTGGGGAAGAGCATGGACTGCGCCGGATTTCCGATCTTGCGGGGCGCAATTCATTGCGGTTCGGCCTGCCACATGAATTTCTGAACCGTGGGGACGGCTGGCCGGGATTGAAGCAGCACTACGGCTGACACAGACCCCGGGTGGCATCGAGCACAGCCTTGCGTACGAAGCGATCGCCAGCCACGATCTCGACGTGATCGCCGTTTATTCCACGGACGGAGAAATTCTGCGATCGGACCTGATGCTGCTGGAGGACGATCTCGGCTTTTTTCCGCAATACCGGGCTGCTTTCTTGAGTCGCGCGGACGTCCCGGCGGACATCGTGTCGATACTGGAGTCACTTAGCGGGCGTATCGATGACCAGCGCATGCAGCAATTGAATCTCGCCGCCCTTGATCCGGATATCAGCATCGCTGAAGTTGCTGCAAACTTCCTGATCGACGAAGGGCTTGTCGAAACCGCGCGCGCCGCTCCGTCCGTTGTGCCCCGACTGTGGCGGAATACACAGCGACACCTGAAGTTGACCACGATTGCGCTGCTGCTCGCGGTGATCGCCGGAGTCGGTATCGCGGCAGCCGTTCACTCGAATCGCGCGCTCGCGAATGGCTTTCTGTATTTTGCCGGTCTGTTACAGACAATACCGTCGATTGCGCTGCTGGCACTCCTGATCCCGTTTGTCGGCGTCGGCCAGAAACCGGCGATTATTGCATTGTTCCTGTATTCGCTGTTACCGATTGTACGCAGCACCATTACCGCCATGCTCGCCATACCGCCGGGTTACAGACAGGTTGCGGCAGCGCTGGGGATGAGCCGAGTGGAGGAGCTCAAGTACCTGTTGATGCCGCTGGCAATGCCGCATGTCATCGCCGGAATACGTACTGCGGCCGTCATCAGCATCGGCACCGCAACACTTGCAGCATTTATCGGCGCCGGCGGGCTCGGTGACCCGATAGTTACCGGCCTGGCACTGAATGACAGCTCATTGATTCTTCAGGGTGCTCTGCCGGCTGCAGGTCTGGCGATAATGACGGAACTCCTGTTCAGCGGAGTCGAGCGCTGGCTCGTGGTGCCACACATGCGCAGCAGTAACGCACCCGCATAGATCAGGTCTTTTCCGTCGCCTGCGCCGGTTCCAGCTGCAGAAGTAACTTATTCATGCGCCGCACGTAATCGGCTGGATTTGCGAGCTGTGCCCCCTCGGCCAGTAACGCATGATCGAGCACGATGTTGGACAGCTCGGCAAAGTGCTTGCCATCGGTTTCCGTCGACAGTCGCTTGACCAGCGGATGATCGATGTTAATTTCCAGTATCGGCTTTGACTCCGGCAACTGCTGGCCGCTGGCTTCCAGCATGCGCCGTAGCTGTGGTGCAAGATCCTGTTCATCGGTCACGACGCAAGCCGCCGACTCAACCAGCCTCTGGCTTACCTTTACCGACTCGACCCGGTCGCGCAGCGTTGTCCTGATTTTTTTCAGAAGCGGTTTGTACTCGTCGTTGATCGCCTGCTGCGTGATCTCTCCGTCGCCCTCGGGCAGTGACAGCTGTCCGCGCCCGACGTCCTGAAAGCTCTTGCCCTCGAACTCGGGAAGGTGATCTACCATCCACGGATCGATGCGATCTGACAACAGCAACACCTCGATGCCTTTTTCCTGTAGTTGCTCCAGGTGCGGACTGGAGATCGCGGCAGAAAAACTGTCGCCAAGAATATAGTAGATCCTGTCCTGATCTTGTGGTGCACGAGAAACATAGTCCATCAGCGACTGGTCCTGCTCCTCGGCACCGCTATGCGTCGTTGCAAAGCGCAGCAGTTTCGTCAGTTTGCCGGCATTTTGCGGATCTTCGACCAGGCCTTCTTTCATGACCTGACCGAACGCACGCCAGAATTTCTTGAAGTCTGCGGGTTCGTTTGCGGCCATTTTGCCAAGCATGTCAATGACGCGTCTGCAGAGTGCGTTGCGCATGGCATCAAGATTCGGATGCTGCTGCAGCTGCTCGCGCGAGATGTTCAGCGGCAAATCGGCAGAGTCAACCACGCCTTTGACGAAACGCAGGTAAAGCGGCAGAAACTGCTCCGCGTCGTCCATGATGAAAACACGCTGCACATAAAGTTTCAGCCCGCGCGGTGCTTCACGGTTCCACAGGTCGAAGGGCGGCGTCGATGGAATATACAGCAGGCTCGTGTACTCCCTTTTTCCTTCAACGCGATTGTGGCTCCAGACCGACGGATCCGTGAAATCATGCGACAGGTGTTTGTAAAACTCCTTGTATTCATCGTCGCTGATCTCCGAACGAGACCGTGTCCACAATGCAGTAGCGGCATTGACTGTGGTCGCTTCTTTCCCGGAGTCGTTGAGATCATCCAGCAATACCGGAAAACCGATATGATCCGAGTATTTGCGAATCAGGGTTTCCAGCCGCAAATGGTCGGAAAACTCCGATTCGGTCTTTTTCAATTGCAGGGTAACGCTGGTTCCACGCTCACTTCGTTCGATCTTTTCCAGGGTAAATTCACCCTGACCGGCAGATTCCCAGCGGATTGCGGCAGCGGCATCAAGGCCGGCGCGACGGGTCTCCACCACGACTTTGTCCGCTACGATAAATGCTGAATAAAAGCCGACACCAAACTGGCCGATCAGTTTCGCATCCTTGCGTTCATCGCCGGTCATCTGCTGCAGGAATTCGGCCGTACCGGACTTGGCAATGGTGCCCAGGTTTTCTATCAGATCGTCCCGCGACATGCCGATACCGTTGTCGGTCACTGAAATGGTGTTGGCAACCGCATCGTAGGCTATACGAATCGTAAGCTCCGGATCGTCCTTCAGTAGCTGCGGACTGGCGAGGGCCTCGAAGCGCAGCTTGTCCGCCGCATCGGAGGCATTCGAGATCAGCTCACGCAGAAAAATTTCCTTGTTGCTGTAGAGGGAGTGGATCATCAACTGCAGCAATTGCCGCACTTCGGTCTGGAACCCGAGTGTCTCTCGGGCAGCGTTGTCACTCACTGGTCAACTCCTGGATATGCTGGACTGGACCCGGACCTGCCGGCGTCAACGGCGCCACGCGCCGACTGACACGATAGTGTCAAAAACAGCTAAATCAAGGGGTAAATTGAACCAGGCGTTACGACTGGTGCTTCATTGCGGCTGTGCCGGCACCGGTTGTGGCCCGGTTGCCGATCGGTACAACATGCCAACGGTCACCAGGCAGACGACAGCAAGGGCCATCGGCGGACGGCTCAGCGCCAGCAAAACACCCAGACCCTGGAAAATGACCGAAGCAACCAGCAACAGTACAGTCTGCAGGAGCCGCCGTACTCGCTCCATGAGTAAGGCCACGGCGAAAACCGTGTCCTCGATGTCATCGAGATATTGCATCAGGCGCTCCATATGTACCTCATCTTAACAGCGATGTCTGATCCGGTCAGGCCGGAAAGGGTTACAGGGTGAGATCGGTGCTGCCTGGTCATTGTTTTGATGCCGGTCGTCGTCAGCGGGCTATCGACAGGAATCGGCCGGTTCGCTTTGTTTCCGCGGAGCCGGTTTCTGCTTCCTGCAGCGCACTGTGGTTCGACTGCTTGGCATGCGCAATGGCACGATGAAACAGTTCCCACCGTTGACGTGCTGATTCATTTTTCAGAGCACCAACCTGCGAATCAGTCTGTGAGTACTTATTAGTCATACTTCCATGTTCGTATTGCGGTTCCGTTAAAGCGAACTATAGTCAGCTATAATACCGACCACCGTGAGACAGATCACAGCTTGTTTATAAATCACAAAACCGACGCGACCAAATTGCAAAACAGAGAACCGGTTCGAACTTTTATCGGTGATTCTTACAGCGCGGCGAATCGTGCAGCATTATCTACTCTGCAACATAATCTGTGCCGCAAGTAATATTCGCAGACAAGCGCTGAACCGCAGCGTTCGATGCGTGTTACAAATGGGTGTCTCTTCGAGGGGGGTGGCTAGCTATCGGACCAGTTTCTCTTGACCTGTTCAGTCCAGTTGCGATATCCCTTCCAGGTATAGAGGCTTGGATCGACGCCGCTACGTCCCCCACGCGGCGCGGGCGCGCTAGATATCCACTTGCGATACTGCTGCCAGCCGTCTGCTTCGGGCGTGTCGTTCGTCGGGGCAGTCGCTTGCTCCGCCGTGACAACACCCTGCTGTTCACCATCGGCGTCGTGTTCAGCGCTGAAGTCGCCGGCCCAACTAATCCCTTTGCTATCCTGCATGTGATACTGCCCTGTCCATTCAATGCGTGAATCCTACGCCGGCAGAGGTCTTTCTGACAGGAACTAAGTCACAGAGTAAAAAGCGTATTTACATAATAATATCAGATGCTTAGATTACGTTTTTACTTAATAAAGGGAACCGGCAGGTGGCCTGCTGCAACCGGTTTAACAGAATTTCTGCCGCTCAGACGGTGACCCGGTAGCAGGGCGTATAGCTGTCGCGAGCAAGCTTCATGCGCCCGTCTGAAACGAACGCGGCGAGCATCTCATCCAACAGACTCATGATGCGCTTCGAACCCGCGATTTCGAACGGACCGTGGTTTTCAATATCGGTAATCGTGTCTTCGCGCACATTGCCGGATACGATGCCGGAAAAGGCCCGGCGCAGATTTGCGGCCAGCACGTGTACCGGGACTTGTTCGGTCAGATCCAGTTGCCGCATCGACTCATGACTGGCTTCGAACGGCTTCTGGAAATCGTGATCGATGTGCATTCGCCAGTTGAAGTAAAACGCGTCGCCGTTCTGCCTGCGATAGTCCTGCACGTTGTTCAGACCAGTCAGCATGTTTCGCGCAACCTGCTCCGGATCGTCAACAACGATGGCGTAGCGACGCTGTGCGCTTTCTCCGAGAGTTGCGCCGACAAACTCGTCGATCTGCCGAAAATAGCGCTCGCTGGACGGTGGCCCGGTCATGATCAGCGGCAGCGGCAAATCCTGGTTGTCCGGATGCAGCAGGACGCCAAGCAGGTACAGAATTTCTTCCGCGGTGCCGGCGCCACCCGGGAATACGACGATGCCGTGACCGACCCGTACGAACGCCTCGAGACGCTTTTCCATATCCGGCATTATGGCCAGCGAGTTGACGATCGGATTCGGTGACTCGGCGGCGATTATGCCGGGTTCCGTTATGCCGATATACCGCCCATTGCGAATACGTTGTTTCGCATGTCCGATGGTCGCACCCTTCATCGGACCCTTCATTGCCCCCGGACCGCAGCCGGTGCACACATCGAGGCCGCGCAAACCGAGCTCATATCCGACTTTCTTGGTGTAGTCATACTCGTCCCGGCCAATCGCGTGGCCGCCCCAGCAGACCACCAGGTTTGGCGTCGCCGGCAATCGAAAAAGCCGGGCATTTCTGACGATGTGAAAAACTGCGTTTGTAATGCTTTGTGATGACTCGAGATCGAATCTGCCGCTATCGCGTATTTCGTTCTTAATGAACACGACGTCGCGCAACACGGCGAACAGCAATTCACGGATGCCACGAATCATTACGCCATCGACAAATGCAGAGGCCGGCGCCCCCTTCAGCGACACCTTCAGACCTCGATCCTGCTGAATGAAGCCGATCTTGAAATCGCGGTGCTTTGCCAGCACTGCCCGCGCATCGTCGGTATTGCCACCAGAATTGAGCACTGCCAGGATGCAGCGTCGTAATAACCGGTAGAGCCCGCCTTCACCCTCGTTACGCAGCAGGTCGGCTTCGAACTGCGACAGGACCTCCAGGCTACCCTCTGGCCAGACCTCGACGTCGACGGTTTGCTCGCTCTCGCGCCTGATACTTATGCTGGTGACTGCTTGTCGCAAGAGCTGATGCCTCTGCACCAGAATCAGGGAATTATTTCGATTGGAACGACAGCAGGCGTCATAAGCCAGATATCGATCATGTCCGAATTCGATAACGCAATACACCCGTTGGTCCAGTCTTCTTTCGAGTAATACGCCGCTGAAAACGACGGCAGGTTCGGCTGGCCGTGGATCATTATCTGTCCACCCGGATCCCGGCCATTTTTTCGTGCCTCGCGACGGTCCAATGAATCTGGGTAAGATATGTGAATGGACAGGAAAAAATCGCTGTCCGGATTGCGCAAGTCGAGCAGATACGATCCTTCGGGAGTTTTCTGGTCACCTTCCCGTTCTTTATCACCGACCGGGGTGAGGCCAAGCGCGATGTCGAAGGAGCGAAATGTCTGACCATCCTTGATCAGGTGTAGCTTGCGTGCACCTTTCTCGACCAGCACCCTGTCGGCCAGTGGAAAATCCCCGGCAGTCGCCGCATTGAAGGTGGCGACCGGCGCCAGCGCAATGACGGCTAATATGAGGTAAGCGTTTTTCATCTGTGCTTTCATCCCTGCCAATGATTGTAATGACGGGAGGTCCCGAAGCAAACTAACAGATCTCGCTCGCTGACATTGTGCAGTAAATCACAGCTATGGCTGCAGCTATACATTGCGTCCCGCAATCCAGCCGATAGCAAAGCCGATTGCCCCGGCGACCGCGGTATATAAGGGCAGAAACCGGAACACTTCCCGCGGATACACCGACTCGCTATACATGCCATTCAGATCAACCGTATAACCGTAATGCAGGTACAAAGACAAGCCCAGCGCGGGAACTGCGAAGCCCAGCGTACCGAGGGGCCATTGCCACCCGGCGCCACGCCAGCTGCCACCACCACGGCGCAGCGTTATTACCGACAGCAGGATCACGGCCAGTATTGGTGCCATGTTTCGCAGGGCATAGGCATCGCTGCCCTCGACCCAGGCAACGTAGACCATTGCGCCTGCCGTTACGAACAACACCGGTAGCAACCTGACTAAAGTCAGCGCATTGAACGCCATTGTCATGACTGCCGGTTGGTCACCAGGACCGGAAAATCGATGCGCGTTCCAGGCTGTACATTATGCAGGTCCAGTTCCGGGTTGTACTGCCGGAACAGCCACACCGGCACCTTGTATTGCCGTAGCGACAGAATCCAGACTGATTCGCCGCGTCGGATAACATGCTCGGTCACGCCCGTAATGGTGTGATCGCGAAAAAAAACATCTTGCTGCTGCCGCTGGTAAGCCATGCGCAGGTTTTCGAAATTGGCGACCTCGACTTTGCCGAAATCCAGCTTGATGCGCCGGCCGACTACAAGCGGCGTGCGAAACGCGAGGCCGTTTATGTCCCGCAGGCGCTGTGTCTTGATGCCGAGCCAGTCCGCAAAATGCCCGAGCGTCTCCAGCGGCTGCACTTCGATGGTCTGGTCTTCCGCAACACTGTAGTCGCTTGGATCAGACAGCAACGATGCCTGAATCACCCCGAGAATCGTCGCTCCCAGGTCATCGGTCAAGGCACCCGCGCTGACAGTATCGGTAGCGGCGATTTCCGGCAAGGCGGAGGCCTGTGCAATAGCAGCAGGCGGCAGCGTAACCACCGGCGGCCCGATTGCCGAAGATGCGGCTTCCGGAGACGCAGCTTCAGGGAACGCAACTTCAGGGTACGCAGCTTCCGCGGACGCAGCTTCCGGGGACGCGACCGCGACGAGTACCGGCGCAGGTCCGGCGGCCGGAAGTCTCAATTGCCGGCCGGCCCTGATTCGATGCCTGCTGCCAAGGCCATTCAATGCCACCAGCGTACTCACGGTGGTTCTGTACTGGGTCGCAATTTCCGACAGTGTGTCGCCTCGCGCGATGGTGTGGAACATGTCCGGTAATTGCCTGGCGAAGCGCTGCTCCGGCGGCACCGCGGCAAACAATTCCGGCATCGGGCTGTTGAGCATGTTCGCCGGCAGCCTGATTTCGAAATCACGCGGCAGGTACTTGCTGCCCTGCCAGATAGTCGCCTGTAATGCCGGATTATGCCTGGCCAGTTGGCGTTCGCTGGTACCCAGGGCCGTGGCGACGGCATCCGCCGGCATGTAATCAGGTAAGCTGTAACGGGCATAATCGACCGGTTTGTACGGGACGATCCCCGGAAAGTATTGCTCCGGATTCTGGTCGATCTGCATCGCCGCCAGGAATGCGACATAGAAATTGCGTGAGGCGAAACCGAAAGTCCGGCTGCGATATTCTCGGAGTATTTCTGTGTAGGCGGTGTCGCCATACTTGCGCATGGCGCGCCGTACACCGGACAGGCCATGATTGTATGCAGTGATCGCCATCGGCCAGTTGCCGGCGATGGAATAATTGTACGCCAGCAACTTGGCGGCGGCTTCGGTTGCCGCGAACGGGTCGTTGCGTTCATCGAGCACATGGTCGACCTGCAGGTAGCGGCGGCCGGTACCGGGCGTAAACTGCCAGATACCGGACGCCCCAACATGGGACCGCGCACCGGGATCATAGGAAGACTCGACATGCGGCAGTGCCGCCAGCTCGCTCGGCACACCGCGTCGTGCGAACTCGGCGTGTACGTGCTGCCGCCAGAAACCGGCGCGTTTGAGACCTTCGCGGAAGCGATCTGACAGTCCTTGCTGGTAGCGAATCCGATTCACGGCAGCTCGCAGCGTGTCGTTACTGACATCCGACGGCCACAGTTGCAGAACTCGCTGCTCCTCCGCCGACAGATTACTGCGTTTGCCGCCGGCGAGGCGCCGCAAGATAACCTGGTATTGTTTGCGTCGGACCTGCACCTTGCGCTGTCGCTCGCGCCGGCTGGTGCTGGCCGGCATGGACACTTGACCGTAAATCACGCCGAGATAACGATTATCGTGCAGTACCCCCTGATCGCTCGTGTAGTCGCTGAATATCGACACCCAGAAATCGATATCCGCTTTCAGTTCCGCCGGTCGTGGAAACAACGCCTCCGAAGCCGGCAGGGTTGCCGCGCTGAGGGTCAGCAGAAAAAAGAGACAGATCGGACGAATCAGGCTTGTCATTTGCACAGAATATGGTTGCAATCTAGAAATCAGCGCTAAATACTTGAATAGTTCACAGAAAGTTAACCCCTTATAAGGTATTTTCCGGTCTGCTGAAAGCCGGCACCGATTGCCGCACCACTATATGATGAGCCCGGTCACAGGACAAACCGCCCCAGCCTTCCGCATCGCCGGAGGGTTGTTGCTGCTCGGCGCCAGCGTCCTGTTGGCAAATGAGCCTGCGACGGACCCGCAGCGCAAGGCTGACACAGAGCTTCAGGTTGTGACCAGTGAAATCGCGTCAGGTTCTGTTTCACGGCCTGATGTGGCAATTGCCCCGGCGCTGCCGGAAGTGCCGCTGGCTGAGGCGGTGTCCGGTGCCGCAGGCACGGCGCGATCGATATTTCTCCTCGGCAGCGAAATTCCACCGGTCAGCCATCAACGCCTGTCCTGGTCCGCGACAGAACTTTTCGCTGGAGTGCCGGTGTCAGCACCAGTATTGGTCGTGAACGGCAAATTTCCCGGTCCGACTTTATGTCTTACTGCCGCAGTCCATGGCGACGAGTTGAACGGCATCGAGGTTGTGCGTCGCGTTTTGCATAATCTGGACCCGGAAAAACTGTCGGGGGCCGTCATCGGCGTCCCCATAGTCAACCTGCAGGGGTTTCGCCGTGGCTCGCGCTACCTGCCGGACAGACGTGACCTCAATCGCTATTTTCCCGGCAACCCGAATGGCAGCGCAGCATCACGAATTGCACATTCGTTTTTCACCGAGATCGTTGCTCACTGCAATGCGCTGATAGATCTGCACACAGGCTCATTTGAAAGGGCCAACCTGCCACAACTGAGAGCCGATCTGCGCGACCCGGAAATCGTTACCCTGACCCAGGGTTTCGGCGCCACCGTCATCCTGCACAGCGATCCTGCCAAAGGTACCTTGCGCCACGCGGCCACGCTGGCCGGGATTCCCGCAGTAACGCTGGAAGCCGGCGGCCCATCGGAACTCGAACTGAAAGAAGTCAAACACAGTGTCAAAGGCATCGAAACTCTGCTGCACACGCTCGGCATGGTGAAGAAAATACGCCTCTGGGGAGAAGCGGAGCCGGTCTACTACCGTTCAACCTGGGTGCGTGCGAACCGCGGCGGTATCCTGCTGGCCGACGTCAGCCTCGGCAGTACGGTTCGCGAAGGCGACCTGCTCGGCACCATCACCGACCCGATGAATAACGCCAGCAGCAAACTCTATTCACCACATGCGGGCCGTATCATCGGTATGGCCCGCAACCAGGTTGTCATGCCGGGCTTTGCGGCATTCCATATCGGCATTCAGACAACCGAGGATACGGCGACCGATGCCGTGGATGATGCGCTGACGGACGACGGGCGTAGCGACAACGACGACTATGTCGATGGAATGTCGGAGTAGCTATTGCGGTTATTGGGTCGCCGCCGGTAACATCTTCATCTTACCCGACTGCACGGTAAATGCCGGCTCGCACAGGTAATCAGAGCTACCCTGATGACAATGGCGCAAGCCGACCGTAAACCTCTGTATCGCTTCTGGACGCCTCGCTACTGGCCGGCGTGGCTCGGTGTGGGAATCCTTCGGCTAAGTTGCCTATTGCCGTACCAGGGGCAGCTTGCGCTCGGCAAGGCGTTCGGCCGGCTGATGCATGGCGTCGCGGCACAGCGCCGCGCCATTGCGCGCAGGAATATAGAGCTGTGCTTTCCGCAATTGTCTGCTGCGGAACGCGACGCCATGGCACTGCAGCACTTCGAAGCCCTGGGGGCGTCACTCATTGAAATGGCCTTGGGACGATGGGCATCGGATGAAAAGCTGCTTGCCATGACCACCATTGAGGGCGCTGAATATGTTCAGGAGGCCGCGAACAAGGGCATCGGCGTCATCCTGTTGAGCGCGCACTTTACTGCGCTCGAAATCAGCGGTCGAGTTTTGAGTCTCAATTGCCCACCCTTCGATGCCGTATACCGGCGCAACAGGAACGAATTCCTGACCGAAATCCTGCGCAGGAGCCGCGAGCGCTCTGCGCGGCGTACGGTCGAGAAAAACGACATAAAAAGCATGGTGCGCAGCCTGCGTGAGGGTACGCCGGTCTGGTACGCGCCGGACCAGAGCTACAATCGCAAACAGTCGGCCCTGCTGCCTTTCTTCGGCGTACCGGCGATGACCAATACCGCAACTGGCCTGTTGGCTAAACTCGGCAAAGCTATCGCAATTCCGTTTTTTCCGCGCCGGCTGCCGGATGGCGGTTACGTGCTGACGTTGTTTCCGCCGATCGAAGATTTTCCCAGCAACGATCCGCTTGAGGACACCAAAAAATATATAGAAATTCTGGAGCGGCAGATTCGCCTGTGTCCGGAGCAATATTACTGGGTGCACCGCAAATTCAAGAATCGCCCGGGATCACTACCCGATGTCTATGCGGATCTCGATTCACTGAAATAGCCTTCGAGAAAATCATTCCAGTCCTGCTGTGTGAAATGCACCCTGGGATCGAACTGTTTCAGTTTCCGTAGCGATCGATGAAACCGTGCCAGGTTTCTTTGCTGCCATGCGCCAGCTGGCAGCAGTTTGCCACGATCAAAATCCAGCAGCCATAACTCATCTTCCTGATTCAGTTGTACATTGGAAACGTTCAGGTCGGCATGAAATACCCCGGCACGATGAAATCGCCAGATGCCGGCGCCGAGTTTTTGCCAGAATCCCCGCTCGCCGGGCGCGGCGCTTATGCGATCGGACAGAGAGCGGATGCCTGGTACACGGATCGTCATCAGGTCTGCTTTGTACAAGAAACCGGAGCGACAATATCGAGCGGCTGCCGGCGTCGGCACGGGTAGGCCGAGTTCGACCAGTTTCCCGAGCAGCCGCCATTCCTGAAACGCTCGGTTGCCCTCCTCTCCCTGCCAGACGTAGTTGTCGCGAACCAGCCGCCCTACCAGGCCGCCGCGAAAATAGTGGCGCAGCACAAATTCGTTGCGACCATCGCTGACGAACAAGGTATTGCCACGTCCGCCGGTTTTGAAGGTTCCGGTCACCGACTCGGCGGAGACCCAGGCCTCGGCAGAAAACGCCGAGTCGGTGACCTTGTGCAGAATGTCGGCGTCAAACACAATGGCGCCGGCCGCCGTTTTTTCGACTACTTCTCGCAAATTCCCGATCCAGACAAAGCCGGCAGGCAATCAAAGCTGCGCCACGTCAACGCTTTCCCGCCCTTGCTGACAGCATTTTCGTCACGGCGAAAATCAGGACACAGCAGATCACCATGTTTGACGCATTTAGGCGACTTTAAACCTATTTCGTAATTGATCATGTGATTTTCCTACATTTCATAGAATTTCACGCAGTTTTTATGACTTAAAATGTACCGGTAATCGAAGATTCTTGTCGGACCACATTCCTTTTCAAGCTAAAATTGGATTTTTATCCGACATTCACAGATGTTTAAGTAATTGTAGGACTCGTTAGCGGCGATTTCGCGATAATAGAATTTTTCCGGTAATCAACAACAGGAAGCGCATTTTCTGCAATATCAAAGATTTTACTCACTTTTAGCTCCATGTTCATAGCTTGTTCGCCGCTTATCGTGAATATGATCCTGGATGCCCGCCAACACAGTCTGTGGGCTGATATTCCGCAGGCAGTGCAGATGACCCAGCGGGCATTGTCGCTCAAAACAGGGACTGCAATCGATGTCCAGGTAGTGAATCTGCCGTTTTGCAGTCAGCGGCGGTGTGTAGGTCGGCGTCGACGAACCGTAGATGACATTAACCTGGATACCGGCCGCTGCCGCGACGTGCATCAGCCCGGAGTCGTTGCTCACGGCCTGTTGAGCGCAGGCCAGCAGATCAATGGCATCTGCCAGCCCGGTCTTGCCACAGATGTTGCTGGCCGCCCCGGTCGCCGCGATGTGCTCGCCCGCCATTGCATCCGCCGCCGAGCCCATGATCCAGACCGTAAAACCTGCAGCTTGCAGCAGGCTGGCGAGTTCCCGAAAGTAATCTAGCGGCCAGCATTTTGCGGGGCCGTACTCCGCTCCGGGCAGCAGGGCAATAACCGGCTTGTCGATCGCCAGTCCCAGAGAGGCGATAAGCCGCTGCTGGTTCTCATCCGATATTTCAAGCTGCGGTCGGGGAATTTCCGGCAGCGCTTCGCCGCGCCGCAAACCCAGCGCGAGGAAGCGTTTCACGGTCTGGTCCAGCACGCTCCGATCCAGCGGCCGCACATCGTTGATCAAGCCGTAGCGAAACTCACCAAGGAAACCGGTGCGCTTTGGAATACCTGCGAACCACGGCACCAGTGCCGCCTTCAAGGAACGCGGCAAGACAATCGCCTCGACATATTCTGTAGCTGACAGTTGCCGTCCTGCTTGCCGGCGCTTTCTCAAGCCAAATTCGCCGTGCGCCACCGGCAGCGCAATGCCCGCACGGACTTCCGGCATCCTCGCCAGCACCGGCAAAGACCACTCTGGCGCGATAACATCTATCGAGGCATGGCGGCGCTCGCTGAGCAGCCGGAAAAGGGATTGCGCCATGACCATGTCGCCCACCCAGGATGGGCCGACGATCAATATTGCCGCCTTGTTCACACTCCCGGTCAGTCGGAAGCTTTGGCGGACAGTGTGTCCAGGTATGAACTTACGCCGGTCGCAACATCCGCGAATTCGACTCCGCAGCCGGCTGCCCTGAGTTGGCCCAGGTCCGCCTGCGTATAACTCTGGTAGGCACTCTTCAGTCCCTCCGGAAAAGGAATGTAGCGGATCTTGCCACGGCCGTGCCAGGCGATGACAGCATTTGCGACGTCGTTGAATGTCTGCGCCTTGCCAGTACCGCAATTAAAAATGCCGGACTTGTCCGGGTGTTCCAGAAACCACAGGTTGACTCTGCAAACGTCGTCAACAAAGACGAAGTCCCGCTGCTGCTCGCCAGCGGCGTAGCCGCCGGAGCCTTCAAAGAGCCGCAGTTCGCCGTCGCTCTGGATCTGGCTGTTGAAATGAAATGCGACGCTTGCCATCGAACCTTTGTGCTGCTCGCGCGGGCCGTAAACGTTGAAGTAGCGCAGTCCGACTATCTGCGATCGCGGCTTATCGAGACGCCTTACGTACTGATCAAATAACAACTTGGAGTAACCGTAAACGTTCAGCGGCAACTCGTTTTCCGGCGACTCGACGAATTCACTCGTGCCACCGTAGACAGCGGCCGAAGACGCATAAATGAACGGAATCTCGTGTTCCTGGCAATGATGCAACAGGTGCTTCGAATAGGCGAAGTTATTGCGCATCATGTACTCGCCGTCCCATTCCGTAGTAACGGAACACGCGCCCTGATGTAGAATTGAACTGACACCTGTGGCGAATCCTGCGTCTGTCAGCAACAGCTCAATGAATTCATCCTTGTCGAGATAATCGGCGATAGCGAGGTCGGCAATATTGACGAACTTGTGGCCGTCGCTGAGGTCGTCAACCACGACCACATCGTCGCCGGTCTGCTCAATGAGCGTCTGAACCAGGTTGCTGCCAATGAAACCGGCACCGCCAGTGACAATATGCATCTTGATTGAGCCTTTTAGTCGAGTAGCCCGATATTGCTGCGGCCCGCCTACCTGTCCGCAGATGTCAGAAAATATTGCGCACCACAGTAGGGACACTTGGCCTCGCCGCTCTCTGCAACCGGCAGATAGACCCGGGGGTGCGAATTCCACAGATACATGCCAGGCATCGGGCAGGCCAGCGGCAAGTCATCCGCCTGCACCTCGTACCGGTGCTGCGCATTTGCCGGGATTAAGTTCTGCTCGACCGATCCTGCTCTGACTGCCACCAATGTCACCAATGAGTTGCCGCGTGGGCGGAGATTATAGCAACGGCATTCTCATTGCGGCCAACCCGAATTGCGGTTTTGTGGTCATTCTTCGAACACCTGCTGCCAGGTATCCGCTACGTAGTCGCGCTCTTCGGAAAAGTCATCATCGGCGACCAGCGGTGACTTATCATCCAGCGCCAGCCGGTGCAGGCACAGCCGGTAGGATTTATAGATCAGCTGCAGTCGCTTCACGTCACCGACGGACACGCAGCCGGCAGCGGCCAATGTGCCCAGTTGGCGGATATTGTCGGTGTAATGAAAAACCGCCGGATGGCTGTGGCCATGCCTGAGAACCAGGTACTGCACCATAAATTCGATATCGCCGATGCCACCCTGTCCCTGCTTCAGGTCAAACTGCCCGGCACCGCTTTGATCCAGTTGCCTGCGCATCCTGGCGCGCATTGTCAGTACATCGTCGCGCAGCGATTGCCGCCGCACCCGGTTTCTCAGTGTCTCCGATCGTACCCTTTCGAATTCCCGGGCAACGATGGCGCTGCCGGCAACCGGCCTGGCGCGCAACAGGGCCTGATGCTCCCAGGTCCAGGCATTTTCTTCCTGGTACTTCTCGAAGGCCTCGACACTGATGACCAGTAACCCCGATCGACCGCTGGGTCGCAACCTGGTATCCACTTCGTACAGGCCACCTGAGGCGGTTTGTGATGTCAGGAAAAGCACCAGCCGGCGCACCAGGCGGCCGAAAAACAGGCTGTTATCGATGGGCTTGGGGCCATCGGTCTCCTGTCCCGCGGCGCCGGCATCGTGCAGGAAAACCAGATCCAGGTCCGAGCGGTACGATAATTCCATGCCGCCGAGCTTGCCGTACGCGATGACCCCGAAACCTGCCTTGCGCCGGCCGGCGGGCGTTTCGATCCAGGGCTCGCCGTGCCTGCCCGCAAGGTCTCGCCAGGCAATGTCCAGCGCTCGATGCAAAACGATTTCCGCCAGTTCCGTGAGCCTGTCGCTGACTTTCATGATCGGCAGGCTGCCACTGAAATCGGACACCGCTATACGAAAAAGTGTCGCTCGCTGGAACTGCGCCAGCGCCTCTATTGCGCGTTCGCTGTCATACTCGCCCAGCTGTGCGAGGCGCTGTCCGAGATCCGCGCGCATTTCATCGATCGTCAAATCTGCTGAAAACAGACGCGGATCAAGCATTTCGTCCAGCAGCAGTGGAAAACGCGCAATCTCCGCTGCCAGGTAGGCGCTGCTTTCGCACAATCCGATCAGGCGACTCAGAACTGCCGGGTTTTCGTTCAGCAAGGCCAGGTAGGCGCTGCGGCGCAGAATCTGCTGCACGACCTGCAACACCCTGTTGAGCGTCACTGACGGATGCGCTCGCTCCTGAAGTAATGCCAGCAAGCCGGGAATGAACCTCGCCATCCGCTTGCCGGCCGTGCCGTCAATCTGTTGCAGCGGGCGGGTGGCGGCAAAACGGGTTATTTCCTCCGCCAGTTGGTCGACTTCCTGGTAACCCTGTCGTTCGAGCAACTCGCACCAGTCCTCGCGCGCAGCTGATGAAATCCACAAGGTTGCCAACGCGCCGTTTAGCTCGAACTGGGCGGAATCGTCGGCGGCCCTGAACGCTACTTCGGCAAACTTCCTGCTGATGCTGGCACGGTGCCGTTCGAGGTCCTGCTGCAGTTGCAGCCAGTCCGGGTATCCCAGCGCCAGTGAGAGCCGAGCCTGGTCGATACTGTTCCCGGGCACGTCGTGTGTTTGCTGGTCGCGTATCGCCTGCAGGGCGTTTTCGAAGCGACGCAGAAAACGATAGCTGCCAGCCAGCGCGGTTGCATCTGCCCGGGTCAGTCCCCGGCGGTTCACCAGCATTGGCAGGGTCTTGAGGAGATTGTTGTTTCTGAGACGATCGTCGCCGCCGCCCCTGACCAACTGTAATGACTGCACGATAAACTCGATTTCTCGAATTCCGCCGGGACCGAGTTTGATGTTGTTCTCAAGCTCTCGCTTCTGCACTTCCGCCGCAATCATGGATTTCATGTCCCGCAGCGACTCGAATACGCCGTAGTCCAGGTAGCTCCGGTACACGAACGGCCCGATCAGGTCGCGCATCAGCTCGCCGGCGACCTCAGTGTTGGCGGCGGGACCCACCACTCGCGCCTTGATATAGGCGTATCGCTCCCAGCTTCTGCCATGCTGCAACAGGTATGCTTCCAGCGCCGGGATGCTGACGACCGGCGGTCCGCTGTCGCCAAATGGGCGAAGCCGGGTATCGACCCGGTAAACAAAGCCATCCGCAGTTACCTCATCCAGCAGCGCCACCGATCGCCGCGCCAAACGGGTGAAGTACTCATGCGCACTGACAGACCGCTCCCCATTGGTCTTACCATCCCCTGCATACAGGAAAATCAGGTCGATATCAGACGAGAAGTTGAGTTCCCCGCCCCCCAGCTTGCCCATCGCCAGGACGATAAGCGGTGTCGGCCGGCCCTGGTCATCCGTCACGTCGCCGAAGCGCGGGGCGAGCTGCTGCTGTGCCTGCCGGACGCTGGCGTCCAGTAAAACGTCCGCCAGATCGGACAGCGACGACAGCACCTCTTCCAGAACCTCGTCATTGCCGCTTTCGCAGAACAACACCCGCAGCAGGCGCCGATTGCGGAAGCGTCGCAGTACACTTTTCGCTGCATCAACGTCATCCGGGTCGGCATATCCCAATGCCTGCTGCAGTTGCTGGCTCAAGTCCGCGCGACCAGGCAGGTGAGAGAATTCGTCGTCCGCCAGGGCTGCGGCAAACCAGTCCCACTCCTTTAACAGAACCGCTGCCGCAAATTCACTGCGTGCCACAAGTCGCAGCAAGGCGTTGACATCGTCAGGCCTTTCGATCAAGTAGTCGGACGCCGCAGGCCGCACTGCCCTCAGGCGCTCGTGCCAGTGCACAACAGGCTGCTGCAACAGCTCGGGCAGGTCCCCGATGGCGGTCGACAAGGCATCGCTGCTGGATGAGGTCATGGCCGCAAGTTTACCGGTAAACGGGCAATCGGGAGACAGCCGCATTGGGGGCGCGCCCCAACCCCAATACCGGGTGCTTAAGTCTTCAGGCCAGTGAAGACTGTGTCTGGTCCATCAGCCCTGCAAGTACCCGTTCGAGATTAGCCGGCTTACCGACCGCATGACCCTGAGCAAAATCGACGCCGAGCTTGGTGATCAGCGTTTTTGTCTTCTTGTTCTCGACATATTCGGCAACTGTTTCAAGCTCCATGACGGTCGCAACCTGGGTGATCGCTGCAACCATGGATTCCGAAATCCGGTTTTTGGTAATGTCACGAATGAAGCTGCCATCGATCTTCAGCGTATCGACCTTGAAGTTCTTGAGGTAGGCAAAAGAACTCAGGCCAGCGCCAAAATCATCGAGTGCAAAAGTACAGCCGCGCTTGCGCAGCGCATTGATGAAAGACTGCGCCTTGACGCTATTCGACACTGCAGCTGATTCCGTGACCTCGAAGCACAACGAACTTGCCGGAACACCGCTCGATTCTATTTCTTCCTCGATGAAATTCAGGATTTCGTCATCACCGAGCGACTGACCGGACAGGTTGATCGCGAATATCGTGTTGCTTTCTTTCAGGTATGCCGCGTGTTCGCCGAGCCTGGCGAGCACCGCGGACACAACCCAGCGATCAATCTGTGGCATTAGCTGATAGCGCTCCGCTGCGGAAAAGAAGGCGCTGGAAGTCACTCTGTTACCTTTACTGTCCCGCATGCGCAGCAGGACTTCGAAACGGTTCGGTTCGTCTTTACCTTTCAATGAAACGATCGGTTGGGCCAGCAGCACGAACCCGTCCGAGTCCAGCGTCTGCTGAATCTGTGACACAAGGTGCATATCGTCATAGCGCCTGATGATGCTTTGATTGTCCTGATCGTAAACTTCGATACGATCGCGCCCGTGATCCTTGGCGGTATCACAGGCGATTCTTGCGGCCGTCAGGGCATCGCCCTCATCCTCGGTTTTACTGCCGAATTCGGCGATGCCGGTGCTGACCGTCACCTGCAACGATTTGTCGCCCTGCAGATAGCGCAGCTTGTCGCTGTCCTTGCGGACAAACGACGTCAGAGCAAGCGCCTGGTCGAGAGTACTGTGGGTCAGGAGTATCGCGAAGTCGTCGCCGGTCAGGCGTGTAGCGACGGCGTTTTTCGGCAGCACGTCCTCCAGCATCTGTGAAAAACGCACGATTACTTCATCACCGGCTTCACGACCGAAGGTATCGTTGACCAGCTGCAGGTTATCGAGGTCAAAGTAGATGATCTGGTGTGACTCTTCGCTACCCTGTAAAGTCTTCGTGGATTCGTGCAGCTGGGCCTCGAACCCGGCGCGATTCATCAGGCCGGTCATCGCATCAAACGACTGCTCGATCACGTACTGGACCTTGCGCATAATGTGCGACATGAATCGCACGTGGGAGTCTTCGAACGCTTCTTTGCTGACCCTGCCGAGTTGTGCGATAACACCTTCGAGATTGCCTGCTCGGTCCAGCAACGGGCAAAGCATCGCCTCGTATCCCTGTTCCTCTATGGCATCGGAGCCGGCGACCGAGGGCACCTCGAAAATTGCCGGTAGTCGTTGCCCTTCGAGCTTGGGAAACAAGGTCGTGATGAGGTATTTGTCCAACGCCTTGCGATTGACGTTCTTCCAGCTGGAATGAGTGGCGCTAATACGAATTCTTTTCGCTGGTAACAACAGCACGCTGTATGTGACGCCAATAAAGCGGCCGCTTTGACCGATCAACTGCGCCAGCCCCACGTGGCTTTTGGATGTGCCGTGGGTCTTCTCATCGATCTGGTAGACGAGCTTTAATTCCTGCTCGGCGGAATCTGCCCTGGCCTCGGCGAGACCGAGTTGATGGTGCAGGCTGAGGCCTTCGCCAATTACCTCCACGGCGGGCAGTAGAATTTTCTGCAGCAGGCTGGGATTGAACCACGACGACTTGCCGGCGTTTTTTGAAAACACCGTAACCAACAGGCCCAGGCTTCTTTTTTTGTCACGGATCACTGGAAGAACCAGCAGGGTGCGGCCGGACGTCAGGGTACGTCGTAACAGGCTGGAGTCGGGATCGACTCCGGCGAGAAGCTCCTCCGGCAGGTCGGCGACGTAGTTGTCAATCTCGTAATCGTCAGCGCCATCACTGCTCCAGATGCAGATCCTGTTCAGATCGTAAAAACAGAAGCATTGGGCGCGCGGGACCAGTGACTGCAGCAAACCTTTTGCCGATCCGATGTTTTTTCTCGTTATGATGTTATGCAGTTCTGCTGGCATTGGCGTCCAGTTCCCGATTGCCCGACGGCGGGCACAGGTAATCGCCACACCATGCCATGCAGCCACATGATTGGCTGTGACTCAGGTCTCAGCTATATGGTGAGTGAGATTAATTTCGCTTTCTATTCAGACAATTACGGCACTCTTGTGGCTGCCGGCAGCAAAAGCCGCTCGGCGTCACCAAATGCGCTCTGGCGACCACGTCCGACCAGCGCGAACAGGAAGCGTCGGACGGCATCCGCCGCCGCCCGGTTCAGCCAAGACTCTCCAGCCATTCGTCGTCGGAGCCCTCGTTCACGCCCTCGAACAAAGGGGTGCTGAGGTAACGCTCACCGGTATCCGGCAACATCGCCAGGATGACGGAGCCCTGGTCGGCTATTTCGGCGACCTCCAGCGCCGCCGCCAGTGTGGCACCGGATGAAATACCGACGAAAAGCCCTTCCTCGGCTGCAAGCCGACGAGAAATCTCGATCGCCCGATCGTCCGTAACCGGGATCAGCTCGTCGAAAACCTCGCGATTGAGTACCTCGGGTATGAAGTCCGGGGTCCAGCCCTGAATTTTGTGCGGACTCCATTCGTCACCCGCAAGCAACGCCGCTACGGCCGGTTCGGCCGCCACGATGCTGATGTCCGGCCGAGCCAGCTTGATGACTTCCCCGGCACCGGTCATGGTGCCACCGGTCCCATAGCCTGTGACCCAATAGTCAAGTCGTCTTCCTGCGAAGTCGCGCAAGATTTCCGGCCCGGTAGTATTGCGGTGATACTCCGGGTTGGCCGGGTTTTCGAATTGGCGAGCCAGGAACCAACCGTGCTTTTCCGCCAGCTCCTCTGCCTTGCGCACCATGCCCGTACCGCGTTCGGCGGCGGGGGTCAGGATTACCTTCGCTCCGAGGCCACGCATTACTTTTCTGCGTTCGATGGAAAATGAATCCGCCATCGTCGCGACAAAACCATAGCCTTTGGCGGCACATACCATTGCCAGCGAGATGCCGGTGTTGCCCGATGTTGCCTCAACCACCGTCTGGCCGGGTTTCAGGAGTCCGCGTTGTTCGGCATCGTTGACGATCGCAATTGCGAGCCGGTCTTTGACTGAAGCCAGTGGATTAAATGATTCAACCTTGACGAACATCTCGATGTTGGCAGGTGCCATTCTATTGAGCCGGACTACGGGCGTATTGCCAATCGTTTCCAGAATATTTTCGTAGATCATTTCCCTACCTCACTCTTTATTATGACTTTTTGGAATAGAGAATGAATTATGCCAGAGATTTGTTGCGGCGGAATCCGGCTGCGTCAGGGCTTCTCCACGGCAGCGCAGTGCTTGAACAGGGGCCCGCGGCAGGATTCGCTTAGATAAATTGGTTTCATCCGTTATATCCCGACGTCATAAGTCGCATTTTTGCAACGGAACCTGCGAAGCAGAATAGAGACGAAGCTAATGTCTGTCTTTTTTACACAATTTTTCAGAACCATCGGCCGAAACGCTTGTCTACGGTTAAAGCCGGCAATACCTGACACAAATGCCTGGATGAAACTACAACAACTCAAGTATCTGCTCGCAATTGTCGACAATGGCCTCAACATTACGGCGGCTGCCGATCGCATGTACACATCGCAACCTGGCGTCAGCAAGCAACTCAAGCTGCTGGAGGAGGAGCTGGGTCTGCAGCTGTTTACCCGCAAGGGGAAAAGCCTGGACCGGGTAACCAACGCCGGCGGGCGGGTCATTGATCGCGCGCGGATCGTCATGCAGGAAGTGGATGGTATTCGCTGCTTCGCCAACGAGTATTATCAGGAAGAGGAAGGCACGCTGACGATTGCCACCACCCATACCCAGGCGCGCTACGTACTGCCGAAAATTGTGCGGGAGTTCAGGTGCCGGTACCCGCGTGTGAGCCTGAATCTGCACCAGGGTACGTCCGAGCAGATCGCTCACATGGTCGCTGATCAGGAAATCGACTTCGCAATTGCCACCGGGGCCAATGAACTGTTTGACGAGTTGTTGTTAGTTCCCGGATATCGCTGGGATCGAAAAATCCTGGTGCCCAAACACCACAATCTTGCGCAACTCAAGCGCAAGATAACGTTGCATGACATTGCCAAGTACCCGTTGGTCAGTTACGTATTCAGTTTCGGTGGCGATTCCGCACTGCAACGCACTTTTGCACGTGAAGGCCTCAAACCCGATGTCGTGTTCACCGCAAGGGATGCGGATGTCATCAAGACTTACGTGCGCATGGGTCTGGGTATCGGCATCGTCGCCGGTATGGCGCATGAAAGAGACGACAGCCGCGATCTTGAGGCAATTGACGCAACAGGACTTTTCCCCCGCAGCACCACCTGGATCGGCTTCCGCAAGAACACCGCGTTGCGCAAATATATGATGGATTTTATCTTGTTGTTTGCGCCGCATATCGGCGTCGATCATATTTACAAAGTCGCGCAGGCCAAAGATCAGCAGGAACTTGATTTGCTGTTCAGAAACACGGAGCTACCGCTCAAGAACGGTCACTCCAGCGGTCTTTGCGCCGCCGCCTGAAACTTGCCGCTCGATCAGTAAAGCCGAACGCCACCGTGGCGTTTGCGGCTGCGCTGGTCAATCCACCATAGCCCCCCCAGAAAACCGACCAGCAGGCAGACTCCCGAGGCGCCCGCCACCCAGGAAAATGGCAGGCTATGTTTGAACTGCTCATGGCGCTTTCTGTAATTTTCATTCTCCGAACTCAACTGCAGATTTCTCGCGCTGCTTTCAGCGACCGATGCCTGACCATCTGCAAGCTTTTGTTCCAACGCAGCAATCGTTGCCGCGGGGGCCTCAAATGCGCGCTTCAAATTGGCAAGCTCTTTTTGTAAAGCAGCATTTGCCGCATGCGTTTCGGCAACGATCAGTTTGGCCGGCTTCTCAAAAACCAAGTAGGCGACTTTCACGTTGCCGACAGTGCCATCCGGAAGCTGCACATGTGCGTAGTTTCGATCGCGCGACAGTATTTCAAGCTCCTGCCCGCTTTCCAGCGTGCGAAATGCCCGGTCGCTGGTATTCTCTGCCTGGTGTATTCCAAGCCTCAGGTTGTCCGTTACATACGCAGTTTCAGCAAGGGTCGCCGGCGGTACAGCCAACAACACCAATAACGCGATTCGCATGTTGAATCTCCCCGACAGTCCTATGTTAGTGGTTCAACAAGGCGCAGTGTATCTTGAAAAAGCGCCCCCGCCCGTTGTCAGATGATAGTCAGGGTGCAGTTTACTACAGAGACCTGCTTTGCAAAGTCCGCAAGCTGTCGCAAAATTGAGACGTTTAGCGATTATTGCTCGTACAACCAGCGCAGCAATGCTTCCTGCACTTCTTCGCCAGGGCCCCGGTGAACATCTGTGAAATTGTGCAATGCTACAACTACATAGCGGCCGCCGTCGCGGGACTGAAAATAACCGGCAATGGCGCTGACATGGTCCAGCGACCCGGTTTTTATATGGGCCTTGCCGGTCAACACGCCTTTGCGAAAGCGGCGCGACAGGGTGCCGTCCAGTCCGGACAGCGGCAGGGACGACAGGTATTCCGGCATATACGGGCTCGCGTAGGCATAGCGCAGCATCGCACCCAGCTGTTTTGCGGTCATGCGAGACTCTCGCGACAGGCCAGCGCCATTATCAAGCTTCAAGTCAGCGAATTCCAGCTGATGTTGCGCAAGCCAGT
>Ga0255058_10000442_pt1 | contig 24470 bp, 20 predicted proteins | sample Cases_109_9_MG_FD_188637 | JGI IMG/M metagenome (GOLD analysis project Ga0255058, IMG submission 188637) | Seawater microbial communities from Amundsen Gulf, Northwest Territories, Canada - Cases_109_9 | ecosystem: Environmental > Aquatic > Marine > Gulf | place: Canada: Northwest Territories... | reverse complement strand
AGCAGCCAAGTATCAAGTACCAAGTATCAAGTACCAAGTATCAAGTATCGGACTACTCACCGAGGGCACCAATCCCTGAGTCGTCAAGCAGTACCCGTGCCGCCCAGCCGATCGGGTCGGTGAGCTCTTCGAGTCCTGGCAGGTTCTCCGGATCCTCCCAGATCTTGTCCAGCGCCTCCTCGCCCCATCGATCCTCGACCTCGCGGGCGAAATCGGCCGCGTCTTGTGCCCGATGTCGCTGCAACTCGAGACCGACGACCTGCTGGAGGTACTGCTCGGACTGGTCGGGTTCTGTCCGGCGTCTGGCGTTGGCCTCCTCGATGCGATCCAGTTCAGGCAACAGGTCTCCGGCGGCCTTGCGTACCAGGTAATCGCCGTAGCCCTCCACGAAGACGGTGAACGCCTGGACGGCAGCGAGTCGATCGGGATCGGAAGTGCCCTTGAACAATGCGGGAGTCGACGAACCGCCCTCGCCGAGCAGGTCCTGGATCTTGGAAGGATCTTCCAGTGCGCTGAGGTTCCCCATCACATCGGAGAAATCGAGTTCAACGCTTTCGTAGAAAGCCTCTACCACCGAGACGAAGTGACCGCGAAGCCACTCGACCTCCATCAGGCGCTGGAAGACCATCTCGTGGAGCACCGCCCATAATCGAACCTGTTGCGGATCGAGGTCGTTGTCGATGGCGAAAGCCTCTACGTTGGGAACCACGATGTAGGGGCGGTCCTGGTCCATCGCCGGGATGCCGGTGTCGAACTGACCAAGGATGCGGTGCGAGAGAAATCCGACCATCGTCCCTGCCTGGATCCCGAGGATGGCGGGGCCCATTGGTTCGAGCATCGCGCCCATCGGCCCCATGCCCTCGCCTCCGAGGGCGCCGAGTCCGGAGGTGAGCTTGCCGGAGAGCGGTTCGACCAGAGCGCGGAAGGTCTGCTGATTGTCGGCGGCCCACATCGACCGGTCGGTGGGATTCAGGTCGCCCGGCGATGGTGCCGGGAGCCTCGACACCGACTCGACCCGGAGCTCGGCGGCATGGGCCAGCTCGCGGTACTCCTCTGCCAGATTGGGATCGATGGGCTCGCGCTCCCCGGCGAGGCTCTTGGTGAGCTCTCTCGCCAGTTTCCAGTTCACCGGGCCCGATGACTGGAACAACTCGAACAGCTGTTGGAACAGATCGTCGCCTTCACTCATGTTCTATACCCCATCGGGTCGCTCATCCAGCGTTACGGGCACGATCACGAGTCCATCAGGTCGCAGGACTTCGAGGTCGATCGTTTCTCCAACCCGGTACAGGCGGAGCTGGAGGACCAGATCGGTCATCGTGCGGATCTCGATGCCCTCGACGGCGACGATCACATCTCCCGCCTCGAGCCCGGCCCTGTCCGCAGCGCCGCCCTCGGGGTCTATCTCATCGATCTCGGCGCCGGCAGGGATCTGCGCACCGTCGGGTGCGTCCTCGATGAAGGGGCGGCCACTTATGCCGAGGAAGGCGTGGCGCACCTCACCGGTCTCGATGATCTCACCGGTAACTCGTTGCACGAGGTCGACGGGGATGGCGTAGCCGATTCCCTCCGCTCCCGCCTCGCTGAGCCCGATGGCCGAGGTGATGCCGATGAGTCTGCCCTCTTCGTCCACCAGGGCTCCGCCGCTGGATCCGTTGGTGATTGGAGCGTCGGTCTGCAGCATGCCAAAGAGTGTGGCTTCGTCCACGAAGTCGACCCTCCGTGACAGCGCCGAGAGCACGCCGACGGTCAGTGATGATCCTCCGCTCTGCCCGAGTGGGTTGCCAACCGCGATGGTGATCTGGCCGACGGACAAGTCAGCGACGGTACCGATCTCGACCGCCACCAAATCAGCGGCGCCGACGACTGAGAGGACGGCGAGGTCGGTGTATGGATCGCTGCCGACGACCTCCGCCTCGTAGCTCCGACCATCCTGCAGGACGATGCGGGTCACTTCGGTGCCTTCGATGACGTGATGGTTGGTGGCGATATATCCGTTACCAAGCGCAACGCCGGATCCGCTGCCGACAACGTTGGTCTCCGTGCCGACGTGAACGGTCACCACCGATGGGTATACCTTCGCCCACACGTCTTCGGCCATCTGCGAGTCGGACTCGGCGGCGCTGATCGTTACTGGGGGAACGGTGGTTGCGACCACGGTCGTCTCCAGGGTGCCGACTGCGGTGGGTGCTTCCGTGTCGAAGTATCCGGCGGCGGACAGGATTCCTACCGTGAAGAGAGCACCGGCAATCGCCGACAGAAACGCAATGATGCCGATCTGAAGATACGAGGTTCTGCCGGAAGCCGGCTCGGGCTGGGGCTCAGCGACGGGTGGGGGAGCGGAAATGGTGTAGTCGAGACCACTTCGCTCGGTCCAGGGTGCCACAGAGGAACCGTGCTCTTCCACCGGTTCAGACGGTGGCGCTACTTCAGGTTCGGAGCCGTGAGTAGGGTTGTCCACGGAGGGAATTGTATGCCGCAAAACCGCGTATCCCGGCGTCATGACCTGGTGCTCGTCTCACCAGATCCGATTGATGTGGCTGCTCTCCTCGACGCAGTTTCCACTCCGGAGAGCGGTGCGGTTGTCATATTCCTTGGCACGGTGCGCAATCACTCGCCGGGTCGGGAGGGTGTAAGTCATCTCGAATACGAGGCATATCGAGAGCACGTCGAGCCCAGGATCTCCGAGATCGTGGATGAGGCTCGCCAGCGCTGGCCCGTCGATGGAGTGGCCGCTGTCCATCGAGTGGGTTCGCTCGAGGTAGGCGAGACCTCGGTTGGGGTAGCGGTGTCGTCTCCGCATCGCGTCGACGCATTTCCGGCGGCCCGTTACGTCATTGACGAGTTGAAGTCGCGAGCGCCGATCTGGAAGAAGGAGCACTGGGCGGGTGGCGCCGAGTGGGTGAGGGAGGATCACGATCACCAGTGAGGAACTGGTCCGCCTGATTGCCGATCCGACCAGGTATCTCGTCGCCGATGATCCTGATTTGCGACGCCTCGCGGTCTCGGTGTGCTCGGTCTCACCGTCCCAGCACGTCGACAGCTTGCGCCGGCTCGCCCTCGAGGACTCCGATTCCCTGGTGCGAGCGATGGCAGTCGAGGGTTTGGGAAACGTAGGAGGCGGAGTCATCGAGACGCTGGACGCGGCCGCAGTCGACGAGGAAGGACTGGTCCGCGAAGCGGCGGCAACGGCTTATGGGGAGCTGGGCGATCCGGCCGCTGTGGACTGGCTGCTCGATCGGGCTCGCCGCGACGATGATCGGCTGGTGCGTGAGGCTGCGGTCGCCGCGCTCGGCGCCATCGGCGATGATCGCGCCGTCCCAACTTTGCTCGAGCTCGTCGCCGACGGTCCACCTCGAGTGCGCAGACGGGCTGTAGTCGCTCTCACCGTTTTCGATGATCCCGACATCGAGCCTGCCATACGGAGGGCAGCAGGCGACCGCAACCCTGGAGTTCGCGAGGCCGCAGAGATGGTGGTGGGAAGAGGTGTAACCAGTAACGAGTAACGAGTACTTGGTACTCGATTCTTGCTACTTGGTACTTTCCAGAAGCATCGCGATTCCCTGGCCTACTCCGATGCACATGGTGGTGAGGCCATATCTGGCGTCGCGTATAGCCATTTCTCTGTGAGCCGTGGCCACGAGACGTGCCCCGGACATGCCGAGGGGATGGCCGAGCGATATCGCTCCTCCGTTTGGGTTCACGTGCTCTGCATCGTCGGGCAGGCCGAGTTGGCGCAGCACGGCAAGCGACTGTGAGGCGAAGGCTTCGTTGAGCTCGATGACTTCTATGTCATCGAGAGCCACGCCCGTCCGAGCCAGCAGCTTTGTCGTAGCCGGTACCGGCCCAATCCCCATGATCCGTGGCGGCACACCGGCAACAGCCATCGATACGACGCGGGCAACCGGCTCCAGGCCCAACCGATCCACCGCATCCGACGAGGCGACGAGCACGGCGGCGGCGCCGTCGTTGATTCCCGATGCGTTGCCAGCGGTGATCGTGCCTCCCTCGAAGATCGGTGGGAGCTTGGCAAGCGCCTCGATCGTCGTGTCGGGTCGTGGGTGCTGGTCGGTGTCGACGATGACCGGGTCGCTTTTTCGTTGCGGCACGGTGACCGCGGTGATCTCGTCTCCGAGCCTGCCCGATGCCGTGGCGGCTTGTGTTCTCTCCTGGCTGCGGAGGGCGAAGGCATCCTGGTCCTCGCGTGAGACATCGAATTCGGTCGCGACGTTCTCGGCGGTGCCCGACATCTCGTCGACCCCGAATCGCTCCCTCATCCGCGGGTTGATGAAGCGCCAGCCGATAGTTGTGTCGTAGGCCTCGACCGTTCGGTCATACGCGGAGGTCGCCTTTGCCACCACTTTTGGCGCCCGGCTCATCGACTCCGCCCCTCCGGCGATGATGATGTCGGCTTCTCCGGTTTTGATGGCCCGAGCGGCCAGGCCCACGCTCTCCATCCCGGACCCGCACAAGCGGTTGATGGTGACCCCAGGGATCGAGTCTTCCAGACCCGCCAGCAACAGCGCCATCCGGGCAACGTTGCGGTTGTCCTCGCCGGCCTGGTTGGCAGCTCCCAGGATCACGTCGTCGATCTCGCCCCAATCGACCCCGGGATTCCTCGATCGCAGCGTATCGATGACGTGCGCTGCCAGGTCGTCAGGGCGGACCGTGGCAAGTGCGCCGCCGAACCGGCCGATCGGTGTCCTGATCGAGTCAACGATGAAGGCTTGAGGAGGCATGATCAGAAGAGTACTGAAGCTTCGCAACGAAACGCTCGGTCCTCAGAGCTCGTTGCCAGTGACCAGTTACCAGCACGAAATTTCGCAACTCGCAACTGGCAACTGGTAACTCTTCCTACGGCGCTGGCGACGGCCCGTCAGGGCTGGCGCCAACGCTAGGCGCTATCACCTCGACGGGCACCGTTACCACCACATCGTTGGCGCCGATGGCGGTTACCCAGCCGCGGAGCGTGTAGTTGGTGCCCGGGTCGGTGACAAACGCATCGGTGAGGGTGGCACCTGAGGTCACACCCGCGGCGAATTGGATGTCATGGATCTCCTGGGTGAAGGCCTTCTCGTTGCTCCACCGGTACAGCTCTGTGTCCCCGTCGCTGATCGAAACGTCGGCTACCTGGCTGCTCCCGAACGTCAGCGGAATTGGCTCGTCGGTGATGTTGGTCACGTCGATTGCCCACCAGATCGGCTCCCCGCTTCTGAGCTGTCTCGGGAACAGCGGCTTTTGCACGCTCATCAGCCTGACGCGCAGGCCGTTGCCCTCCTCGGTGTGGATCCTGCCTGCGATTTCGGTGTTGACCAGGATGCCGCCCTGGACCGTGCCGGTGACGGGCAGGGGATATGTGGTCCACGCCACTCCCTGGCCCTCCGGGTCGGTGGGTGCCTGCAGGGCGACCACATCGTCACGCTGCAGATCGCCGAGTACCACAGAGTTTCCGCCACATTGCGGCGGAGCGGACTCGAGGATGACGTCACACAGACGGGTGTCGTCCGCGATCACCAGGACCCCCTGGGTGACGACCTGGGTGCCGTCGGGGTGCGCTGCTACGTCCCCCGGTTCGACGATTCGGTTCGTGGTGGTCTCATCGCCGGCATCGGACGAGTCGGACGAATCGGCGCAGGCAGCGGCGACGAGGGTGAGGCCGACGGCGACCACGACAATCCCGCGTCTCATTTGCCTTCGAAGCGGGGTTCCCGCTTCTCCACGAAGGCGGTCACCCCCTCGCGGTAGTCGTCGCTGTGACCCAGATCCCGTTGCAGGTCGCGTTCGAGGTCGAGCTGCTCGGAAAGTGTGTTGGCCTCTGCCGCCTCGATGGCTTGCTTGATGGCGGCGTAGGCCATGGTCGGCCCCGAAGCCAGCCGTACCGCAAGGTCCCCGGCCTCACCGAGCAGGGCGTCGTCATCGACGACCTTCCACACCATGCCAAGCTCCGCCGCCTCCTCGGAGCCGATCGACTCGGTGATTATGCTCAGCGCTCGTGCCCGCGCCGGCCCAACCAGCCTGGGAAGCGCCCAGGTTCCACCCGAGTCCGGGAGCAGCCCGAGGGCGGAAAATGCCGGATAGAAGCGGGCCGATCTGGCTACGAGCACGATGTCTCCAGCCAGGGCAAGGCTCATACCGGCTCCTGCCGCGGTGCCGTTGACGGCGACCACCACCGGCTTTGGATTGGCCCGCATTGCCCGAATCACTGGGTTCCACCGCTCCTCGAGCAGGGCGCCTAGGTCGGGGTCATCACCCGATGCCGCAGGGTCGTTGAGGTCTTGTCCGACGCAGAAGGCAGGGGGGGCACCGGTGAGGAGGACCGCCCGTACCTCGTCGTCGGCGGCGGCCTCGTTGAGCGAGGCGAGCAGGTGGCGGAGCATCTCAGAGGTAGCCGCGTTGTGCTTGCCGGGTCGATTCAACGTGAGCAGCCCGACGCTACCATCGATCTCGTAGCTGATGTCCTCGATCGTCACGGCGCCCCTTCCACGTTGCAGTGCCCCAAGGTAACCGACCCCTGGGGAACCTGTACCCTGGCACCCGGTTGAAGGAGGCCCAAATCCAATGACAGATCTGTACGAGAAGCACCGCGACACGCTCGACCAGGCCCTCGAAACCATCAACCGCCGCTCTTACTGGAGCCCATACCCAGAACATCCAAAGGCATACGGAGAGGACGCGTCGGCACAGGGCGAGGTTGCGTTCCAGGCGCGCCTCGGAAAGCGGTTCGAGATCGAGCAGCCACACGACGGCCACCTGGAGGTCGAAGAAACCTCGCCGTACGGGATCGACCTGGGGATCGAGTACCCGAACTCGTCGATTGAGGAGCTCATCGCCGCAGCCAGGGCGGCATCGGTCGACTGGGGCAAGGCGTCACCGGAGACCCGCGCCGGGACCCTCCTCGAGGTCCTGGATCGATTGGCAACACAGAGCTTCGAGATGGGCAACGCGGTGATGGCAACAACCGGGCAGTCGTTCATCATGGCGTTCCAGGCCGGGGGACCCCACGCCCTCGACCGTGCCCTCGAGGCGATTGCCTACACCTACGCCGAGCAGCGGCGTCTCCCCGACCCCCTCACCTGGGAGAAGCCGCAGGGCAAGCGCGATCCACTGGTCATCGACAAGCACTGGGTGATCCGGCCCCTGGGCGTCGCGGCAGCGCTCGGCGTCTCGACGTTCCCGACCTGGAATGGCTATCCGGGCATATTCGCCTCGCTGGCCGCGGGCAACCCGGTGATCGTGAAGCCGCACCCGGCGACGATCCTGCCCTTTGCGATCATGGTGGAAACAGCACGACAGGTCCTTGCTGATGGCGGCTGGGATCCCAATCTGGTGACGCTGCTCACCGACACCCCAGACGCACCGGTTGCGAAGGATCTCGTGATGCATCCCGAGGTGGCCATCGTCGATTACACCGGCGGCCCGGCCTTTGGGACCTGGTTGGAGGAGAACGTTCACCACGCCAGGGTGTACACAGAGAAGGCCGGGGTGAATTCGGTGATCCTGGATTCCACGGACGACCTGGGCCCGGTTTTCAGGAACCTGTCGGTTTCGATGTCGATGTATTCGGGCCAGATGTGCACCACCCCACAGAACCTGTACATCCCTCGCGACGGTGTCACCGTTGGGGACGAGTTGGTGCCGTTCGACGATGTCGCAGCCGGGTTCGCCACTGCGGTTGGCGGTCTCCTCGGTGATGACGAGCGGGCCGTCGGTCTCCTCGGGGCTATCAAGTCGGATGACATCGCCGCCAGAGTGGACGAGGCCGCGGACAGCGGAGAGGTGCTGCTGGCGTCGCGCAGCATCGAACACCCGGGGTTCCCCAAGGCGACGGTGCGCTCCCCGGTTGTCGTCAAGGTCGACTCCTCAGATCGGGGCTCGTATATGCGCGAGATGTTCGGCCCGGTGATCTACGTCATCGCCACCGAGTCCACCGACGAAGCGCTGTCGCTCGCAGCCGAGTCGGCGCGAGAGAAGGGGGCGATCACCTGGCTTGTTTACACCAAAGACGATGAGGTCAAGGAAGCTGCGATCGACGCCGCCGTCGACGGCGGTGTGTCCCTGGCCTTCAACCTGACCGGGGGCCTGTTCGTCAACCAGTCCGCTGCCTTCTCCGATTTCCATGTCACCGGGCACAACCCCGCCGGGAATGCCTCACTGACGGATCCGGCGTTTGTCACCGGGCGCTTCAAGGTGATCGGGGTGAGAGACGAGTCGTGAGTGGGCCATTCTTCGTCTCTCCCGCGGAGCGGGGGAGACGCGTTACGGCGTAAGCGCCGTAACGCAGAGGGGGTTTTGGGGGAGGGAGCTTCTTGGGAGCTCATCGCGTGACCGGCAAGCTCCCAGAGCCCCCTCCGCTCGGCGGCGAAGCCGCCTCGCGCCTCCCCCGCGGCGCTGTCGCTTGCGGGAGAGGCGAAGCCGGGTGCAGGCTCAGGCCTGACCCTCTATCGTGCACCTTCGCGACGGCACGGAGGCACGATGACTTCTCCGACGGTTGAGCGGACCGATTTCCCGGATCTCTCCGACGCGTATCCAACGGTGGCGGTGCTGGCTCATCGGTGGGCTGAGACCGATCCCGACCACGTGGTGATGCGCGACAAGGATTTCGGGATTTGGCATGAACGTACCTGGTCCCAGGTTTGGGATGAGATCTCGTTCGCCGCCCATGGGTTGCTCGCGCTGGGAGTCACCAAGGGCGATGTGGTTTCTATCCAGTCCGAGGACCGCCCCGAGTGGATCATCCTCGATATTGCCACCGTGGCGATTCGCGCCATCACCACGGGAAGCTTCCCGACCAACCCCACCGCGGAGGTCGAGTACCTCCTCAACGACGCCGGTGCGGTGGTGCATTTCGCAGAGGATCAGGAACAGGTGGACAAGTTCATGGACGCCGGTCCCGAGGCGTTTCCAACCGTTCGCACTGTTCTGTACGTGGAACCGAGAGGTTTGCGCGAATATCGGGATAGTCGCCTCATGTTCTGGGACGACTTCATGGATCTGGGGCGCCGGCACCGTCAAGAGAACCCCGGTGCCGTCGAGCGGGTCATGGCCGGCGCTCTTCCAGAGGACCTGATGACCGTGATCTATACATCCGGTACCACCGGTCCCCCAAAGGGGGCGATGCTGTCCAACCGCAACGTCAAGTTCAACATGGACACCCTCATCAACGCACCGCGATTCCGCGGAAGGCCGGTCGGTCCCGACGACACCGGCCTCACGTATCTGCCTCTCGCCCACGTCGCCGAGCGCATCTTTTCCCCATGGACGATGTGCTCCAACGGGGTGATGTTGAACTTTGCCGAGTCGATCGAGACCGTCCAGGCCAATCTGCGCGAGGTCCAACCCACCGTATTCTTCGCCGTCCCCCGCATCTGGGAGCGGATCCATGCGGCGATTCTGATCCGCTTGGCCGACGCCAGCTTCTTCAAGAAGATGATCAACGGCTTTGCCATGAGGCTTGCGGCGTACATCGGAGCGCAACGGGTGGGAAACGGCGGCGACTTCACCCCAACCAGCCGGATTGCGTACTGGATCGGGAACCCGATCTCGTTTCGGGCCGTGAAGGAGAAGGCCGGTCTCCGCCACTGCCGATATGCCAGCAGCGGCGCAGCTCCGATCGCACCCGAGGTGCTGGAGTTCTTCATGGGACTCGGAGTCCCGGTGTTCGAGCTGTACGGGATGACCGAGAATGCGGCGGTTGCGACAACCAACTTCCCGGGGAGGGTGATTGTGGGGACCGTCGGCGAGCCTTACGACGGGATCGGGCTTCGTCTCGACGAGAACACCGGAGAGATCCAGACGCAGAGCCCGGCGAACTTCGTCGGTTACTGGAACAAACCGGAGCAGACCGCTGACACCTTCACCGATGACGGTTGGCTGAAGACCGGCGATGTCGGGGAGTGGGTCGACGGCACCCACATCAAGATCATTGACCGGATGAAGCACATCATCATCACATCCGGCGGTAAGAACATCTCGCCCTCAGAGATCGAGAACCGGCTCAAGACGTCCCCGTTCATCAAGGAGGCGATGGTGATCGGCGACGGCCGCAAGTACGTCACCGCACTGCTGGCGATCGAATACGACGTCGTTGGGAGCTGGGCTCTCTCCAAGGGGATTCCCTACACCACATACCGGGACCTCGCAGAGAAGCCGGAGGTCATCGACTTGATGCAGGGCATCGTCAACGACAGCAACGAGAAGTTCTCCCATCTCGAACAGATCAAGAAGTTCCGCATGATTCCCAAGGAGCTCGACCATGAGGACGGCGAGTTGACTGCCACGCAGAAGATCAAGCGCAACGCCATGGAAGACCAGTTCGGAGAGCTCATCACCGGGATGTACGAGTGATGCGAGCTGCGGCTCCGAGCTCTCGACTGTCGACTCTCGACTCTTGACTCTGCTCGACGGTCTCGTCATCGCCCAGGTTGCGGAGGGCTTCGACAAGTTCATCAACACGCTGACCTCGGGGATCTCGCTCGGCGCGATCTACGCCATCCTCGCCCTCGGCTTCGTCATCATCTTCAAGGCGACCCAGGTGGTCAACTTCGCTCATGGCGCCATCGCCGCCTTTGGCGCGTACATGGTGGTGTATTTCGCCACCGTCCTGAATATTCCCGGTCGCTTCCTCGATTTCCTGCCGATCACCGCGCAGTGGATCCTGTCGGCCCTCTTAGCAGTGGCCATCACGGCCGTACTCGGCATCGTCATCGAGCGAGTGGCGATCCGGCCGATGATCGGCAAGGCGCTGTTCGCCGTGGCCATCATCACCCTTGGCCTCGACCTGATCATCCGCACCGTCACCAACGACCTCATGGGCAACCAGTCCCGCGGCCTTGGTGACCCATGGGGAATACGAATCATCGAGTTCAGCGGCATCAGGATCGCGGCCACCGAGATCGTGACCGTCATCGTTGCGGTGTTGGCGGTGTTGCTGCTGGCATGGTTTTTCAGGACCAAGACCGGTGTCGCAATGCGCGCCACCGCTTTCGATCAGGAAGCGGCCATGGCCCAGGGCATCAATGTGGGTCGGGTTTTTGCCATTGCGTGGGCGATCGGCGCCGCGCTTGCTGCGATTGGCGGCATCTTCGCGTCGATCTTTCCGCGTAGCCCCGGCGGGGTCTCTCCGGTCACTGCCTTCATCGCGTTCACCGCGTTTCCTGCCGTCGTGATTGGAGGCCTGGACTCCATCGTCGGGGCGATCGTCGGCGGCCTTTTCGTCGGGATTGTCCAGATCATGAGCGGTACCTATCTCGCTGGAGTCTCTTTTCTGGGAACGGGCTTCTCGGCGGTCGTGCCCTGGCTGCTGATGATGGCGGTGCTTCTCGTCAAGCCCTACGGCATCTTCGGTACCGAGGAGATCCGGCGCGTATGAGAGGACGCCCCCTCCTGTACACGTCATATTCCGACGAGATGCGGCTGTTCCCGACGACCGCCAAGCGGGTGGCGGTGATCCTGCTTCTGATCGTCCTCATCCTGCTGCCGCTCAAGGCGCTGCCCGGCTTCGGCTTCCTCGGCGACTCTGCCTGGCTGATTCTCATTGACCGCGCCCTGATCTTTGCGGTCGCTGCCCTCGGTCTGAACCTCCTCACCGGTGTCGCCGGCCAGGTGTCGCTCGGGCACGCGTTCTTCATGGCCGTCGGCGCGTACACCGCGGTCCTGCTCGGCGGTGAGCCGGGGAACACGGTCTGGGGCCTCGAGCTGCCGATGTGGATCTGGCTGCCGGCGGCTGGATTGGTGGCGGCGCTCATCGGCATCTTGGTGGCGCCGACTGCGGTGCGGGTCCGTGGCCTCTACCTTGCTTTCGTGACCCTGGGGCTGGTCTTCATCGGCCTGTACATGTGGACAAACCTCGGGAAGATTGCCGGCGGACCGACGACGGGTAGGCCGTGGCCCCCCCTGGAGCTCGCCCTGTGGAGGGGCCAAGAGCCCCTGATCTCGTTTGCCACCGACGGGCCGTGGTTTGGAGTCGAGCTGGTCCGCGAGGCCAAGGCGTATTTCTTCCTCCTCGGCGTCGTCATCGTGTTCGCCCTCCTGGCGAAGAACCTGATGAGAACGAGGATCGGCCGCTCCTGGGCATCGATCCGGGACCGGGACATCGCCGCCGAGGTAATGGGCGTTGCCGAGGCCAGGGGAAAGACCCAGGCCTTTGCCATCTCCTCGTTCTTCGCCGGGGTCGCCGGTGCCCTCCTGGCGTCGTTCATCGGGAGGAGGATCCCGACGTCCTGGGATCTGTTCCTCTCCGTCGTGTTCATCGCCATCATCCTCATCGGGGGTGCCGGCACCGTTTCCGGGACGTTCCTCGGCACGATCTTTGTGGTGCTCATCCCTCGCGTCGTCGAGGACTTCACCCTGTCGCTCTCCGAGCTCGCCGCCGGCGACGGTGTGTTGTCGTCCATGGCCAATCTGATCGTCGCCACCGGCCCCGAGGACTTCGGATTGGTCTCAACGACCGCGGCCGGGCCCGGATTGAGTATCTTCCAACTCAATGTTGCGTTGTTTGGCGTCCTGATCATCGTGTTCCTGATCTTTGAGCCACTCGGGCTCTACGGGATCTGGATACGGGTCAGGAACTACTGGAAGGCGTGGCCATTCAGCTACTAGGTTCGGACGGATGTCCTTCGTTTCAATACGAAGGCAGCAGGAAAAGATGGAGGAGGAAGAACGTGAAGAAGCTACATATTCTGGGTGTGGTGCTCGCCTTTGCGCTGCTGGCTGCGGCCTGCGGTAGCTCAGACGACACCTCGACGACCGGGGCCGCTGCGGCGGCGACGACGACGACGGCGGCGGCCGCCGAGGAGACGACGACCACGGCCTCAGCCGAGGCAGGCATGAAGACCGGCATCGGTGTCGATGCCGACACGATGACGATCAGGCTCGGTGCCTTGCACGATCTCACCGGCCCGGTCTTCTCACCGCTGGTGGTCGACATCAACGATGCGATGCAGATCTACTACGACGACCTGAACGCCAACGGCGGCATCGATGGTTGGATGATCGAGTACATCCCTGAGGACACGCTATACGACGTCGATACGCATCTCGAGAAATACGAGAAGCTGCGCGACAACGTGCTGGCGATCACCGCATCGACCGGCTCACCGACCAGTGTCGCCGCGCTGCCCGCGCTCATGGAAGACAACATGACCTTCATCCCGCTGAGTTGGTACTCCGGCTGGGGTATCCCCGAATTCGACGGCGGTCTGGCCCTCGAGCAGAACACCAACTACTGCATCGAGGCGATGAACATCCTTGAGTTCATCAACGGGATGGGTGGTACCACGATTGCCCTGGCGACCTTCCCCGGCGATTACGGTCTGGACGCTGCGGCAGGAGTCAAACTCGCTGCCCAGTTCTACGGCATGGAGATTGTTTACGACGGCGAAGGCCTGGTCGTGCCCAACGGGGACAATCCCGAGGTCATCGCCGGAATCGCAGGATCGGGTGCCGACTGGGTGTTCCTGACCACAAACCCGACGACCTCAGCCATATTGCTCGGCGGGGCGTTCGGGGCCGGGTTCACTGGTCTGTGGACCGGATCGGTCCCTGGCTACGACTTCCGCCTGCTGGACAGCCCGGCGGCTCCGCTCTTCGACCAGGTGTACTACCAGTCGGCATACAACGTGCCCTGGGGCAGCGATGCGCCGGGACAGGTCGAGATGGCTGAAATCCTGAAGGCCGTAGAGCCCGGCAAGCGCCCGTCCGATGCCTTCATCATCGGTTGGAATGAGGCGAAGACGATGCACAGCGTCCTGGCCACGGCGATCGCCAATGGCGACCTGACCCGTGAAGGAGTCCAGGTAGCCGTGTCGCAGACCACCAGTGTCGACTTCGCGGGCACGGCGCCGAACCAGGACTACTCGGGTACGCCTAACGAGTACGTGACGAGGCAAACCGCGATCTTCGATCCGGACCTTGCGACCTACACGGCCGCAGGTGGTGCCGATCAGACGATCTCACAGGACGATGCAACGACGGGTTCGTTGCTGGCGCAGGACTTCTTTGCGTCAGAGGCTGCAAAGAACTTCGAGTTCTCGGCGCCCTGTTACGAGCTGTAAGCAACTGACCGATCGGGTGGCCGGGTCTTCGGACCCGGCCACCCGCTCATAGAGGCAACGATGCTGGAAATTGCCAACCTCGAGGTGGTGTACAACGAGGTCGCCCTCGTGTTGCGCGGCCTGTCCCTCGAAGTCCGTGACGGCCAGATCGTCGCTCTGCTCGGCGCCAACGGTGCGGGGAAGACGACAACGCTGCGTGCCGTCACCGGGCTGCTCGACATCCACGAGGGCGACATCACCAAGGGGACCATCGTTTGGGATGGGGAGAAGATCCACGATCAGCAGGCATCACACATCGTTCGAGCGGGCATAGCCCAGGTCATGGAGGGGCGACGGGTCTTTGCCGAAATGACCGTCGAAGACAACCTGCGCACCGGCGCCATCACGAACGCCAGCTCGACCAACGTCAAGGAATCGCTCGCCCGGGTGATGGAACTGTTTCCCCCGCTGCAATCGCGCCGCAAGGACGTTGCGGGGTACCTGTCGGGGGGAGAGCAGCAGATGTTGGCTATCGGGCGAGCGTTGATGGCCGATCCCAAGCTGCTGATCCTGGACGAGCCGTCGCTTGGTCTGGCCCCGATGCTGGTCCAGCAGATCCGTGACACGATTGGCGGCATCAACGAGCAGGGGACCTCGGTGCTGCTCATCGAGCAGAACGCGGTGATGGCGCTCTCGATCGCCGACTACGGCTACATCATGGAGACCGGAAAAGTGGTGATGGACGGCGACCCGCAGAAGCTGCTCGCCGATGAGGACGTCCAGGAGTTCTACCTGGGTCTACACGCCGAGGGGGAACGCAAATCGTTCCATGATGTCAAGCACTACAAGCGCCGGAAGCGGTGGCTGTCATGACGGCCCGGAGGTCATCGCTGCAGATGCGCGCCGACCGCAGCGGGGGCGACTATCCGCACCTCCTCGAGTTCGACGATGTCAGTTTGGCGTTCGCCGGGTTGACCGCACTCGACGAGGTGTCCTTCCATGTGGACGACGACGAGTTGTTCGCCATCATCGGACCCAACGGCGCAGGAAAGACATCAGCGTTCAACTGCCTCAACGGGGTGTACAAACCGTATGAGGGCGACATCCGTTGGAAGGGCGAGAGCATCCTCGGGAACAGGCCCGACCGGATCGCCAAGCTCGGCATCGCCCGTACCTTCCAGAACATCGAGTTGTTCGCCCATATGACGGTGCTGGAGAACATCACCCTCGGGCGCCACATCCGCACCAAGGGATCATGGTGGGACGGGGCCATCTGGTTTGGTCCCGCCAAGGCCGAGGAGATGGAGAACCGTGCTGTGGCCGAGGACATCATCGACCTGCTCGAGATCGAGCAGTGGCGGGCCTACCCGGTGGCGCTGTTGCCCTACGGGATCCAGAAGCGGGTCGAGCTGGGTCGTGCCCTCGCCATGGAACCGGAGTTGCTGCTTCTCGACGAGCCGGTCGCCGGGATGAATCTGGAGGAGACCGAGGACATGGCTCGTTTCATCCTCGATATCCGTGAAGAGCTGGGAATCTCGATGATTCTCGTCGAGCACGACATGGGCCTGGTGATGGACATCGCCGACCGAGTGCTGGTGCTCGATTTCGGCCGCACCATTGCCTCCGGGCTCCCGGCTGAGGTGCAACGCGATCCCGAGGTCATCCGTGCCTATCTGGGCGGGGAACTGGAAATGAGTCCAGAGTCCACAGTCGAGAGTCCAGAGTCCGGCTCTTGACTCAAGACTCTCGACTCATGACTTGATCAAGACCGTTCCGGTGAAATGCCCGCAGATCTTGCCATCGCTTCTCGTTACCTCGACGCGATAGGTGGCCAGGGTCCCACCCCGGTGAACCTAGACCGCGGTCGCGGTGAGGGTGTCCCCTGCTGCGCTGGACGCGATGATGGCCAGGTGCGTGTCGACCGCCACCGCCGGTTCGGCGTAGGCGTTCGATGCCAGGCTGAACGCACAGTCGGCCACTGAGAACACGGCCCCTCCGTGGGTACCGCCGAGGAAGTTCTCGTGGGCGGAGGTCACCGGCATAGAAACCGTTACCGCGTCGTTGTCAACGGCGACGAGCGTGATGCCGAGCAGGGCCGCATACGGGTCTGCCTCAAGGTGTGACGTAATGTGTTCGATGCGTTCCATGAAGGGAATCTAAGACCGATATGAGACTTGCTTCGGAATCACGGCGAATGCAATTTGTACCAGGGTGCTGCCGGTAGGGTTTCAGGACCATGAGCGGAAGCGTGACAATCACCGACGAGGTCAGCGGCGGAGCCCCAAGCAACCGCCCGCGTTCGCCGCGAGCCGCCGCCGGAAAATGGCCCCTCATCCTCGGTGTGTTCCTGCTCCTGGTTGGCATAGCCATCGCCATCGCCTGGCCAATCAAGGTTCCCTACTACACCCTGTCGCCGGGCCCCGTCTATGACACCTCGGACTTCGTCAACGTGGTCGATTCGGATCACATGGACGAGGCGAACGGTGAATTGTTCTTCCTCACCGTCTCTCTTCAGGAGGCCAACCTCTTCGAATGGGCCGCCGCAAAGCTGAGCCCGAAGGTCGATTTGGCACCGCGGGAGAACATCCGCCCCGTAGGAGTATCCCGGGAGGATCTGCGCAGGGAGAACCTGGCCCGCATGGACCAGTCCAAGACCGACGCTCAGTTCGTTGCCCTGACCGAACTTGGTTACGAGCCGATCTACATCGGCACGGGTGCCCGTGTGATCGATACCGTCCCAGAGACTGGCTCGGTGGGGATCGTCCTTCCGGACGACGTGATCGTGGCGGTCGACGGTGAGGAGATCGCATTTCGCGATGACCTCCCTGTGGCTCTCGAGGACCGGGCAATCGGCGACGTCGTGGTGCTGACCGTGGAGCGGCCCGTCGAAGGCGAGGATCCAGAGACCATCGAGCTCGTGATTGTCCTTGGCCCCCACGTGGACAATCCGGACCAGCCGATGATCGGCATTCTTGTCGACAACAACCCTCCAATCTTCGAGTTCCCCGTTGACATCGCCATAGACTCTCAGAACATCGGCGGACCCTCGGCAGGAATGATGTTCACCCTTGAGATCATCAATCAGCTCACCGACGACGACATCACAGACGGGATCCGCATTGCCGGCACCGGGACGATCCGTCGCGACGGCACGGTTGGGCCCATCGGGGGCGTCAAACAGAAGGTGTACGCGGCCATCGATGCCGGGGCCACCGTGGTGTTCATCCCGGCCGACAACTACGACGACGCCGTGGCCGCCGCAGGCGACTCGATCACCGTGGTCCGCGTTGAAACCATCGATGACCCGCTCGCCTTCCTCGAGGTCGAGCTCGTCGACCTGGCTGCCTAGGAAGGCGTTGAACAATGACGAGTGCCACGGGCAGCCGCGGGGCCTGGTGGTGGGCTGACCCGGAATCTCCCGGGTGCAACTGCCCGCTTGTGGATTGTTCAACAGCCTCCTAGCACCCAACACGCCGGGTCTAATCCGACGCAGGGTGGGGCGCTGTCGTTACTCTTCCAGGTATGGAGGAACTCACCGCGAGCGAGGTGCGCACCCGCTCGTTTGACGTGTCGGTCAGGGGATTCGACCGGGGCGAAGTCGAACGGTACCTCGAGCAGGTCGCCGACTACCTGGAGGCGCTCCAACAGCAGCTCCACCAGGCAGGAATCACCGACCTGGCCTCGCCCGCAGATCTCGCAGGCGAATATGCCGCGGTGGGTGACGAGGTTGCCGCGGTGCTGGCCGAGGCCAGAGCTGCTGCCGACAGCATGCGCTCTCGGGCGGCCACCGATGTCGCTCGCTGGCGCACCGAAGCCGAGGCCGAGACCCAGCAGATGCGAGACGACACCGAAGCGGCGGTCGCCGAGGCGCGTGAGTCGGTCTGGGTCACCGGCTCCGAGATGCTCGACCAGGTCGTAGCCGAGTGTCAGACCCTGTTGGCCGAGGCGAGAGAGTCCTCCCTGCGGATCCGATCAGAGGCAGAGCGGGATTCCGCCAGGATGGTCACCGACTCTCAGCGCGAGCGCGAGGAACTGTTGCGCGCCGGCCGCGATGAGGCAGAGCGGATGGTCAGTGGCGCAAGGAAAGAATCCGATGTTCTGGTGACCGGGGCTCGCCAGCAAGCTGATGCAGCCCACCAGCGGGCGAGGGCGCTCGAAGAGCGGCGGGCAGAGCTGATGGAGGAGTTGGAATCTGCCCAGAAGGCCTTGCTCGGCATCGAGGAAGAGCCTCCGCCCCCCGAGGCGAGCGACGACGAGCCCGAGACCACCCCCGATACCACCCCGACCCGCACGCACTGGCCGGAGGATGCTGGTGGGGTGCGCATCGTCACAGCCAGACCTGCCGCCGTACCAGCCGAGCCGGTCGATGCCGATACGATGGCCGCAGAGGTCGAAGCGCTGCGCGGTAGACAGCCGGTCGCCGCCTCCCCCTACGCCGGAGCCCCCTCCGCCTCGTTGCACCCGGAACTTCCCCCAAACGGGGAGGAGACGCCGGAACCCGAACCCGAGCAGGACCTGGAGCCTGAGCCCGACGCAGAGGCCGTTTCTCCCCTCTCGGGGGAGAGTCCCGCCACGGTTGAAGAGGAGGGCTCGCCTTCCGAGAGAGCCTCTGAGGCCGAAGCGGAAGTTGCCCCTGAACCAGAACCCGAGCCCGACGACGAGCCGGGGCCAGACCGGGGCCCGGACCCGCTTGCCGGGTTGTTCGATGAACTGCGCGGGAATGGCTCACGCCAGTCCGACAACGGTGCGTCGCGCGAAGGTGCCCTGATCGGTTCCGCATCGGTCGTGACCCTCGTCGCAGAGTCTTCTGCGACCCCCGAACCGACCGGCGACTCGCCGTTTCCGACTCGCGACTCATTGGACCCATTTGCGCTTCGCGACCGGCTGCTGTTGCCGGTCCAGAACCGGGCACTGCGGCTGGTGAAGCGTCAGTTCGTCGCTGCGCAGAACCGAGCCCTCGAGGAGCTCCGGCTCGATCCTGAGTGGATGCCGCAACGCGATCTGATCAATGGGGAAATCGGTGGTGTTCTGGTCGACCTGATCTCCGAGAGCACCGCCGCCGGTTTCGCCGCAGCCGGTGAGCTGCTCGGCCGCAGCGATCCGCCTCGTCCAGAGCTCGGCATCGAGGATCCGACCGAAGATTTCGTAGGAGCCTTCGTAGAGGCGGCCGGGCTATCCCTGGAGCGGTCGCGGTCGGCCGGAGCCGGCAAACGAGAGACGGCGTCGTCGTTGTCGCGCGTTTTCCGGGCGTGGCGCACCGATGATGCGGAACGCCGCGTCCGCTTCCTGTCGCGCACGGCGTACCACGGTGGAGTGCTCGCCGCGCTTCTGGAAATGGACTGCGAGCGTGTGCTGGTGTCTCCATCGGGAAGCTCGTGTGTCGATCACGGCGAAGGAACCGGTCCCTGGCAGATTCCCGACGGTCCGCCTGCGGGAACGCTGGTGCCTCCTGCAAGCCTCGAGTGCTCGTGCACGATCGTGCCAGATTGCTGAATCCAGATCGCCCGTAGACTCGCCCCGTGATCGACAGAGATCCGATTCCGTACGCGGGGCGGGGGTCCAGACGCTGGATCTGGATCACGCTCGGCCTTGTGGTCCTGGCCTTCATCACGGTCAGGTCGCTGGCGACGCTGTTTACCGACTATCTGTGGTACGACTCGGTCGGCCACACCGGAGTCTGGTCGACCCTCGTGTTCACCAAGGTGCTGCTCGTCGTCTTCGCCTCCCTCTTCGCATTCGCGGTGTTCTGGCTGAACCTATTCATCACCGACCGGCTGTCGCCACGCCTCGGCGTCGTACCGGGCAGCCCGGACGAAGAGCTGCTCGAGCGCTACCAGATGTGGGTGGAGCCGAGAGCCCGATGGCTGCGGGTTCTCGCAGCGGGCTTCTTTAGCCTCCTGCTCGGGCTGGGGGCAGCGGCATGGTGGCAGGACTGGCTGCTGTTCACCAAGGGCGGTGAGTTCGGGCTTACCGATCCGATCTTCGGCCGGGATCTCGGTCTCTACGTGTTCGATGTGCCTTTCCTCCGCGACGTCGCGGGCTGGGCGTTCCAGCTCGTGCTCGTGCTGGCGCTCGTGGTAGTGGCCGTCCACTACCTCAACGGCGGCATTCGCATCCAGGGCCCGGGTGAGCACACCAGCTCGGGTGCCAAGGCGCATATCTCGATTCTGCTCGCACTGCTTGCCCTGCTGAAAGCTGTGATGTATCAGCTCGACAAGTGGGACCTGCTGTACTCGTCTCGAGGCCAGGTGTTTGGCGCCTCCTTCACCGACGTCAACGCCCAGGTGCCCGCCCTGAACCTGCTCATCATCATTTCTCTGGTTGCCGCCGGGATCCTGCTCGTGAACGTGTGGTTCCGTGGATGGACCCTGCCGTTGGTAGCCGCCGGCCTGTGGCTGGTGACCTCGATCGTGGTCGGCGGGATCTATCCGGCGCTGGTGCAGCGGCTACAGGTGCAGCCAAACGATGTCGAGCTGGAGCGGCCCTACGTCGCCAACAACATCGAATTCACCAGGGAGGCCTATGGGCTGGGCAACGTCGAGATCGATGACTTCCTGGCGTCGCCCGACCTCACCGCAGAAGACCTCGAAGCCAACGAACCGACCATCGAGAACATCCGCCTCTGGGACCCGGGAGTCCTGAACACCACCTATCGCCAGCTGCAGAACATCGTCACCTACTACGACCTCGCCGACGTCGACGTCGACCGCTACCTCATCGACGGCGCTCTGACCCAGGTGATGATCTCGGCCCGTGAGCTCGACGAGCCCAACATCCCTGGCGAAGGCTGGGTGACCGAGCGACTCGTGTACACGCACGGGTTTGGCTCGGTGCTGAGCCCGGCCAACGACGTCACCGGTGGGGGGCGCCCCGACTTCTTGGTCAGCGACATCCCTCCTTCGAATACCAGCGGTGATCCGTCCCTCGACATCAGCGAACCGAGGGTCTATTTCTCCGACCACCTCGAGCCCGACTACGTCATCGCCGGCACCGGCCAGGCAGAGGTCGACTTCCCGATCGGCGGCAGCGCCTCCAACGTGTCGACCAACCACTACGACGGGTTAGGAGGGGTCTCTCTCGGCGGCTTTGTCCCCCGGTTGGCCTGGGCTCTGCGCTTCGGAAATCTCGACACTCTGATTTCTGATCGGTTGAACGCTGACAGCAAGGTGCTGCTCGAGCGCGACATTCGGAGCCGGGTAAAGCGCATCGCCCCGTTCCTGTTCTCAGATGCCGACCCGTACATCGTGATCACCGAGGGCCGCCTCAAGTGGGTGATGGACCTGTACACCATCACCGACCGGTACCCGTACTCGGCGACTGCGTCAACCGGTCGTCTCAACCAGGGTCCCGGTCTGCCAAACGGTTTCAACTACATCCGCAACTCGGTGAAAGCGGTCATCGACGCCTACGACGGAACCATGGATCTCTATGTCATCGATCCAGATGACCCGCTGATCCAGGCCAACGAGGCCATCTTCCCCGGGGTGTTCAAGCCGCTGAGCGAACTGCCCGCCGACATCATCCGCCACTTCCGCTATCCCGAGGACCTGTTTCGGGTGCAGACCGACATGTACACGCTGTATCACATGACCGAGCCCGACCAGTTCTACACCGTTGCCGACCCCTGGCAGATCGCCAGAGACCCGTCGAATTCGCCACGACCGACGCTGCGGGCACCATTCGCCAGTCCGCCGATGCTGCCCTACTACCTGCTGATGGAGCTTCCGGAATCCGACTCCCTGTCTTTCCTGCTCATGCAGCCGTTCACGCCGCGCGACCGGCCCAACATGGTGTCGTTCATGACCGCAAAGAGCGGTCCGCTCGAGGAGTACGGGCGGATCATCGAGTTCTCGTTACCGGCAGAGAGCCAGATCGACGGCCCGGGCCAGGTTGGCAACTTCATCAACCAGAATCCGGTGATTTCCGCCGAGTTCACACTGCTGGGCCAGACCGGGTCCAGGGTGATTCAGGGCAACATGCTGGTGATCCCGATCGAGGAATCGCTGCTCTATGTTCAGCCGGTATACATCTCGGCGGACGACGAGGGCAATGCCGGTGGGATCCCCGAGTTCAAGCGGGTGGTGGTGTCCTTCGACGGCCAGATCGAGATGCGAGACACGCTCGATGAGGCCCTGGAGGCGATCTTCGGGGAGTCGTCCGGCGGCGGTGGTGACGGGTCGACGGAACCACCGACCGGCACGGTCGATGAGCAGGTCGCCGAGCTGCTGCTCCGGGCGGCCGACGCGTTCGAGGAAGCCGAGTTGGCGCTGCGCCGGGGCGACATCGTGACCTGGGCGGAGAAGATCGACGAAGCCCAGCAGGCCGTCGAGGAGGCGGCAAGGCTGGTGGCTGGGGAACTGACCGGCGCCGACGCCTAGGGAGGCGTTGAACAATGACGAGTGCCACGGGCAGCCGCAGGGCCTGGTGGTGGGCTGACCCGGAATCTCCCGGTGCAACTGCCCGCTTGTGGATTGTTCAACAGCCTCCTAGTCAGTCGGCTCCGTCGTTCCTCCAGGTCTCACGTTCCTCGCGAAGCAGGTCGAGCAGCGGCCAGTTCCGTTCCTCGGGAGCTACTTTGGTGGGATCGCTGCGGGTGTAGAACGCCGCCGAGTTGACATGGGCGCTGGCCACCACCGCAAAGCCGACGATGTAGGAAAAGCTGAGCAGAACGAGCACGATGCCAATGTCGCCGTAGCGTTCGCTGAGCGTGTTCCACTTGGGGATCAGGTAGAAGGTTATCGCCGTCCTCATCGCGATCAGTGCCACGGCCATCAGCAACGCTCCCGGCACAAACTCGCGCCATTGGTCGGCCTCAGGATCGTGGGGCAGAAAACGCGACGCGACGATCCACATGCCGGCAACGATCAGCAACTCCACGGCGAGCCGGAAGACATCGTCGATGGGGCCGGGGACATTCGCCCGCCTACCGGCCGCGTTGACCGCCATGACCACAAGCGCGTAGCCGATAACAACGAGGGGTGTCAGCCACCGTCGCTGCACGCGTTGTCGGGGAGCTCTCCATACAACGGATGTGGCGAGCCGCATCGTTCTGCCGAGACCATTGGCAGCCCACACCACCGCGAACGCGGTGAACAGCAGCCCCGCAAGGCGCCACTGGCCGGACGCCGCCGACGAATCCTCGACGGCTTGAGCGAACATCCCGGTCAGCCCTGCGTCCTCGGCCGCCCCGGCGGCAGAAGTAATCGCCAGATCGGCGCCGAGACCGATGGTGAAGACGATGAGCACCATGAACGGGATCACGAAGATGACGAGACGCGCCGCCAGTGCTCCGGTCAGCAGCGAGGTGGGGAACTCGCGGTCGCGCTCGAAAATGAGAAACCCGGCGCTGACCGTCCGTGACTCCGGTCGAATCCTTTGGAGACCCGAAAGCAACTCGACCGACCGGTCTTTGAGCCGACCGGCTGCCGTCTGGAGGCGCTCGCGTCGCGATGGTGGCGGCACCGGGTCGACGCCACTCTCGCCCTCGGGGCTCGGCTGCTCGATCTCCTCGGTCGGTTGGCTCATCGCTGTTCATGATACGAGCCGCCTGCAGGCTGTCGCCGAGGGCTTCGATGATGGCGGTGCGGGCGGCCATACTGCGCCCCTCGGAGAGGACGAATCCTTCGGGAGGACGAGCAGTGGGAGATATGCAGCCAGACCCGGCGGGCCACGGTCGCTATTCCATAGAGGGCGCCGCCATCGCCGGTCTGGCGTTCGCCGGGCTGTATGGCGCAGTGCAGCTTCTGGCGACGCGAACACCCTCGTTGCTTGGGCCGTACGATGAGGTCGTCGCCTGGTATTCGGACCCTGGGAACCGAGCTACCTTGCTGGTAGCTTTCAACCTCGCCGTCTTCAGTTCTATCGCCTTCCTCTGGTTCGTAGCGGTGCTACGGCGCCGAATCGGCGAGCGGGAAGACCAGTTTCTTGCCACCGTCTTCTTGAGCAGCGGCATCTTGTTTGTGGCGCTGATGCTGGTTGGACTTGGGGTTCGGATGGCGATGCCGGCCGTCTTTGGACTTACCGATGCAATACCCGACGAGGCGGACGTCGGGATCGTGGGCGGTGCCTCCAATCTGATTCTGGTGACTGCGATGCCCCGCATGCAGGCGCTCTTCGTGGCTTCGACGTCGACGATCGGTCGCAAGACCGGTGCCCTTCCCGCCTGGCTCACCTGGATCGGCTACCTCTTCGCCCTGGTCCTGCTCGTCGTGCCGATGCTGCTCGAGGTGCCGGGTCTCGGATTCGGGCTGTGGGTGGGTTTGGTCAGTGCGGTGATCGTGGTGCGACGACGGCTCATGGAGTGACCGGCGTGGACCGCACCGCCACCAGGCTCGCTGGGGCCGTCCTCGTTGTCGGTACCGCGATCATGCTGGTCGGCGCCGCCCTACCCCTCCTTACCGGGCTCGGGCTCGAGGCGTGGACCGCCGACTGGGACCGGAA
>Ga0255058_10000441_pt1 | contig 24474 bp, 20 predicted proteins | sample Cases_109_9_MG_FD_188637 | JGI IMG/M metagenome (GOLD analysis project Ga0255058, IMG submission 188637) | Seawater microbial communities from Amundsen Gulf, Northwest Territories, Canada - Cases_109_9 | ecosystem: Environmental > Aquatic > Marine > Gulf | place: Canada: Northwest Territories... | reverse complement strand
GGGCGGTTCCTCCGGCGGCGCAGAGGGCGGTTCCTCCGGTGGCGCAGAGGGCGGTTCCTCCGGTGGCGCAGAGGGCGGTTCCTCCGGGGACACGTCCGGCGGTGGTAGCGGCGGCGGATCAGGCGGAATTCAGGGCCTGGGCGGCCAGATACCGGGTGCGGCCGGTGCTGGCGGCGGCATGCAGGGCGGTTCCTCTGGCGGTGGTGGTAATTGTGACGACAGTAGTCTGCCCGGCGGCGTAGGCGGTATGGATCAGGGCGGCGGCTGCTCCGGCGATGTAGGACAGTATCCGGGTGAGACCGAAGCGGAACGCAAGGCGCGGCTGGAAAAAACGCTGGAGGACTCAGTTGGCGGATTTGACGGGGTATTGGCAGAGGAACAGCGTGAGATTGCTACGGTGGGCCGTAACACAGAAGGATTTGGCGGCGGTGAAGCTGGGGGTGGCGCTGGTGGTGTCGGCCTGGGCAAGCAGGGAAGCGGCGGCATCCAGGGCAGTGGCGAGGTCGCCAATACGACGCCAACCAATGAAAGCGGCACTACACCGTCGGTGGAAGGGTTGAGCGAAGAAGATATAAAGAGTCGTACGCCGAGCGATATTCCGGACCTGGTTAGCGAAGACATCGTTGCCAAACAGCTGCGCGAGGCGGCGCTCGCCGAGGACGATCCGGCATTGCGTGAGCGTCTTTGGGAGGAATACAGAAATTACAACAAGCTTTGAGTTTATCGAGTGCTGGAATACAAGGACAAGAATCGCTTCACTATGAAAAATATTACCCCGATGCTCTGTGCTTTGTTGCTGACCACCCTGGTTGGCACAGGATGCACGGTTTCTGAAATTGTGTCGCCGGAGCGCACCGAACTGGACGTTGCCTCGCTGGACATATCCGAGAACCTGTTGCTGGATGTTGGCATCTTGAATTTTGAGCCCGGCATACCGGGAAAAAATAACCCGGATAAAAGCGGAATCTATCCCGAAGTGCGAATGGCCGAAGCGCGCTATCTGCCGTATCACATCAAGAAGACCATGCAGGGAACCGGCTACTGGGGCGCCGTCCGGGTGATACCGAGCGAGTATGTTTTCACCGACGTTACCATGAGCGGGCAGATCAAACGCTCGGACGGCGAGTTCGTCACGCTGCAAATCCGGGTTGTGGACTCATTGGGCCGCCAGTGGTTTGAGAAGCCCTATTCAATGCAAACCGGCCTGACTTCCTATGCGGAGTACCGGGATCGTGCTGAAGACCCGTACCAGAAAGTATTCAACGATATTGCCAATGATGTGCGCGACTATGCATCCACGCTGCCGCCGGAAGACATTCAGCGCATGCGCCAGGCATCGGAGCTGAAATTCTTTGCCGACATGGCACCGGTCGCTTTCAGCGAACATCTCACGACGGACGAGGGTGGCATTGTAACGGTGGTCAGACTTCCCGCGGACAACGATCCCATGGTCGATCGGCTGCGACAAATCCGCGAGCGTGATCACCTGGTGATCGATACCCTGAACGAGCACTATGCAAACTTTTACTACGGTATTGCACTGCCGTATGAAGGATGGCGCAAGACCGCGCGGGAACAATCCGTCGCGTACCGACAGACCAGGCGTTCCGCCGCCCTGCGTGCGTTGCTGGGCGTCGCTGTCGTTGCCGGATCCATGCAGATGAATACGGGTGGCTCTCACTCCAGGGCCAAACGCGCAACGCAGATTGTCGGTATCGACCGTGGCATGCGTACGATATACGATGCGTTGCGCATGCGTACATCGGCCAATATCCATCGGGAGAATATTCGCGAGTTGTCCGAATCGTTCGTCGCGGAGGCCGCCCCGCTGGTTATCCAGGTAGAGGGCGAATCGCGGCGACTGACTGGAACGGCTGAATCGCAATACGAAAGCTGGCGCAAGCTGCTCAAGGAAATCTACCAGGCTGAGACCGGTTTCGCTAACGAGGTCGAGTTGGGGGTTCCTGCCAGGTCCTCACAGCCTACGGGCTAAGATCAGATCACATTCTATGCGGGTACTGAAAGAAGGTACGCGGCTGGCCGACCGATATGCACTCATTCGACGGCTGGGCGCGGGCGGTATGTCCGATGTTTGGTTGGCCGGCGACCGGCAGACGGATGCGCCGGTAGTCCTGAAATTTCTGTCGATGGAGTTGGCGGACGTTGCCGGCAGCAAGACTTTGCTGCACAAGGAATGGCGCATCGGCAGTCGCATGATGCACGCACACATCGCGCGCGTTTTTGAATTCCATGATGACCCGGAAGGCGCCTTCTACAGCATGCAGTTTGTGGGCGAATCGGATCTCGGCGTGCTTGGCGGACAGTCCCCGGACATCATCATGCGACCGGTTGGCCTCGTCGCCGACGCGCTGCGCTATGCACATGCCAAAGGCGTGGTACACAGGGATATAAAGGCCAGCAACATACTGCTCGACGCGCGCGGCGCACCTTATATCATCGACTTCGGTGTCGCGTCGCGGCCCGGCGTGCAAGCCACCGGCGGTTCGAAGATTAACGCCAGCCCGCAGCAACTGGCGGGCAATGCGGCGAGTACCGCTGACGATATTTACGCGCTGGGCGTATTGATCTGTGAACTGGTCAGCGGCACACCGCCGGCAGGGCCCGGCCCGGTCAGGCTACAAACAGCGGATGGCTCTGTGGCACCCGGCGCCTTAAGCAGCCTGACCAGCGATATGCTGGCTGTAGAAGCCGAGAGCAGGCCTGATGCCGAGACCGTGCTGCAACGTCTCAGGGATGCCGGGTTCCCGCCGGGCCCCGCTCCGGCGGGTCTTGCTGCAACGACGGCAGAGTTGATGCCGGAGGCAGCGGACGCCACGGTGCAGTCGATTCGGCCGCTGCATCGTCCGGTCGAATCACCGCCACCGGTTGCCGCCACTGCGGCCAGCGGTGTCTCATCGAGGATCGTAATCGGCGCTCTGGGCGGCCTGTTGTTGTTGTTTCTTGCGGTCATATTCCTGTTGCCGGAGGCGATCGAGCGGCCGCCTTCTGGCCAAAGCGGTATCGAACCGGCCCCGCAGCCGGCGGCCGGTACGGATACAGAAGCGGGGTCAGCTAGCGACTCCGCAGACCGGCCGGTCCGTGGCGGTGGCGCCTTCAGCGAAAACCTGGATGATGTTGGCGGCGACGATGCGGCAAGCCTCCGCCGGACGACGGACGAAGTGCTGGGCGACCTGTTGTCAATGCTGGAGCGACTTCGCTACCGGGCTATCGATCGCTGGGGCGGGCAGCCATTCCTCGATGTTCTGAATGTCTACAAAGCTGGCGACGAGGCCTACCTTAACAAGAACTATCGCGTCGCCCTGGAGCGTTATCGTGAGGCAATCAATTTGCTGGATCCGTTCTTCGACCGGATAGACAAGGTGTTTGAAGAAACACTGGCGGCTGCGCGCGAGGCGTTCGATGCCACTGATCACATCGAGGCAGTCAGGCTCTATGACCTCGCCGTGGCCATCACTCCGGGACATCCGGAAGCGGAAAAGGGATTGGCTCGGGCGCGCAACCTGAATACGGTCATAACGCTTACGGACCAGGGTTTCCAGTACGAGAAGGACCTGGAACTGGATGCAGCACGGTTTACGTTTGAAAAAGCGCTGGAGGTGGATGCGGAGTGGGAGCCGGCGATGATCGGCCTGGAACGAGTGCTGGCCTCGATAAAACGCATGTCTTTCGAGAGCCGCATGACAGAGGGGTTCGATGCGCTGGCAGGTGGTGACTACCGCGGTGCGAGGGCCGCCTTTAACGCGGCCAGGGTACTTGATCCGCAATCCACGCAACCGGCAGACGGGCTGTTGCAGGTGGAACAGGAATCGAGGCTGGCCAATATCAGGCGGCTCGAAAAGCGGGCCGCCACCCTGGAAGAGGACGAGCAGTGGGAAGTGTCCGTCGCGGTGTACGAGGAAATTCTGGACATCGATGCTGATCTGCAGTTCGCGAAAGAAGGTCTGGCAAGGTCCAAATCCCGGGCGGCGCTGCATGCGACGATCATGGGATATATCGCGGATCCGGATTCGCTCAGCGCTCCCGGTACGATGCAACGTGCGACCAGGCTGTTGCTGGACATGTCGCGTATTACGCCCATGGGACCGCGGCTCGAAGATCAGAAAGGCGAGTTGGCGCGGCTGCTGAAACGTGCGGCGACGCCGCTTAAAGTACAACTGATATCCGACAACGCGACCGATGTGGCTATTTTCAAGGTCGGCAAACTCGGACCCTTTTCGACCCACGAACTCGAATTGCGGCCGGGTAATTACGTTGCGGTTGGCAGTCGCCCCGGTTATCGCGACGTGCGGCTGGAGTTTCGGGTTGCGCCCGAGATCGAAATGAAACCGATAGTCATTCGATGTGAGGAACAATTTTGAACTTTGATGCTGTACTGATCAGGGACAGCGAAGGGGAACGGCGCTTCAGTCTCGATCAGCTTCCGCTGCGCCTCGGCACGGGCAGTGATTGCGAGATTCGGCTGCCGGGACCCGGCAGCGCGGCGGTGGCCTTGCTGGATCAGCTTGACGGACAGCCATTCGTACAGCCGGTCGGCCGCGGCGGCACGATCAGTGTCAACGGTAAGCCACTGGCGACTTCGCGGCGGCTGGAGGCCGGCGATGAACTGGCGTTCTTCGGCACCCGGCTGCAGGTATCTGTGGCGAACGGCGCAATGTCGTTGCAGATCTACCTCGAAGACAGCGCCTACGTCACCCGGCCGCCGGAATTGCCCGGTGCGGAACAGCTGCACGAAGAAAGCATCGCGCCTACCGTGTTCCGGCGCGCGGCCGAAGTCTCCGTCGTGCGGACGAGGGCGCGCTCCTATCGCTGGCAGAGCGCGGTTGGCGCTGCCATCGCTTTCCTGATTCTGGTTTCCTACCTGTTGTTCAGTGCGAAATCCATCCAGTTCGAGATTCGGCCGGGAGAACCGGACTCCTTTGCCATCTCCGGCGGTTGGTTCCGCTTGCCCTTCGGTGATCGAATCCTGATGCGCGAGGGTACATACACCGTGCACGTGCAAAAAACAGGGTATTTCGACATCAGCCAGACGCTGCAAGTCGACGCGACGCCCAGTCGCACGGTGCTGATCGAATTACGCCGTTTGCCGGGCAGGCTGACGGTTTCGACCGATCCCCCGGTTGAGGCGCTGGTCACGGTCAACGATACGCTGATCGGTGAGGCGCCCTATGGGCCGATCGAACTGGAGCCGGGCACACATTCCGTCACCGTACGAGCCGAGCGTTATCTGCCATTTGCGGACCGCGTCGAAATTCCCGGCCTCGGACTGCACCAGGAATTGCAGGTTCAACTGGTGCCCCAATGGGCCGATGTCGAAGTCTCATCGGTCCCGTCCGGGGCCACAGTGTATCAGGGCCAAACGCGTCTTGGAGTGACCCCGGTGACGCTGGAACTGATGGAAGGCGCGCACAACCTGACCGTGATTGCGGACGGATTCAAGGCCTGGGACGGGTCGATCGAAACTTCGCCCAACGAACAGCAGGTGTTGCCGACCATCCAGCTGGAACCGGCGAACGCGCAGTTGCAGGTCAACTCGATTCCTCGAGGTGCCAACGTTACCGTGAACGGGCGCTATCGCGGGCAGTCACCGATCAAGCTGGCGCTGTCGCCCGATATCAATTACGAGATCGGCTTGTCCAAGGCCGGCTATGGCTCCACGGTGCGCCGGGTGCGGCTGGAAGCCGCGGCATCCGAGGCAATAACGATCGACCTTACTGCCAGGGTCGGCCGGCTGACCGTTAACGCGATGCCAAAGGAGGCGACGATCTACGTCGACGGGCGCGCTCGCGGTACCGGATCTTTGACCATGAGCCTGTCATCGGCGCCGCATCGCCTGGAGGTCAAACTTGACGGTCACGAATCCTTCAGCCGCAGTGTCACGCCAAGGCCGGGTTATCCGCAGACTATCCAGGTGCGACTGCTGTCGGCGGCTGAAGTATTGGCGCGCAGCACCTCGAATACGGTGACGACTTCACAAGGGCAGGTCATGCGACGTGTGGAGCCGGGAGCATTCACACTGGGCTCATCACGGCGCGAGCAGGGTCGGCGCGCCAACGAAGTGCTGGTCCCGGTGGTGATCAGCAAGCCGTTTTTCATCGGTGTCAAGGAGGTCAGCAACCGGGACTTCAACAAGTTCAGGAAAAACCATATATCCGGTGAAGGCCTGCATGCATCGCTGGCCGGCGATCTCAACCCGGTCGTCAATGTGTCCTGGAACGATGCGGTCGAATACTGCAACTGGCTCAGCACACAGGAAGGCCTGGCGCTGGCCTATGAAAAGAAATTCGAACAGTGGCAGCCGATCACACCCACACCGAACGGTTATCGCCTCCCTACGGAGGCGGAATGGGCCTGGGCAATACGTTACCAGGGACGCAGTTCGGCGCAGGTCTTTCCGTGGGGCAACCGCTTGCCGCCGCGCAAGGAAAGCGGTAACTACGCAGACCGGTCCGCCATTGAACTGGTGCCGTCCGTTCTGCCGGGCTTCGACGATGGTTTCGCCTCCACCGCGCCCGTTGGCACGTTTCCCGGCAATGCGCTGGGTATCTACGATGGTGGCGGAAACGTTGCCGAATGGGTGCAGGATTACTATTCTGTGCCCACGCCGGGCCAGGTTGATCCAATCACTGACCCGACAGGACCTGCAAGGGGTGCGAATCGGGTAATCCGCGGCTCGAGCTGGCGGCAATCGGGCGTTACCGAGCTCAGGCTGAGCTACCGTGACTACGGCAACCGGGGCAGGGTCGATGTCGGCTTTCGAATTGCCCGCAATGTCCAGTAAAATTTGCGAAATAATTTGCCTCGGCAGCTGTCCAATCTGTTACTGAGCGGATAACGTGGATAACGACATGACAAGATTTTCCGTTACGATTGCACTTCTCCTGGCGCTGCTGCTGGTCAAGCCGGCATCCGGCCAGGAGCAGGACGCAGAGACAGAACCTGCGACCGAGGAGTCCGAGCAGGTGGCGGACAGCGATGAGCCAGATATCGATGACTCTGATCTGGACCAGCAGACTTACGAGGAAGACGAAGACGATTTTGTTCCGACCGAGGAAATACCGGCGGGTGAGCCGATTCCGTTTCCCTCGAATATCTGAATGAAAGCAGACAAGACGATGTCAGCCATTGCAATGCGAGTTGTACCCGATGAAAAAGAAAAACATCCCAATTGAATTTGTTTACCAGCTCTTCGCCCTGATTATTGCGGTGATCGTCGTGCACGCGTTTTACGTATCGGTGGTACGGCCGAATGCCGCACAGGTCCTCGAAGAACAGGCGATCGAAGCTGCGCAAGATCCCGATTTCGTTCGTGAACGTTCGACCTGGGTGCTGATCAAGGACCTGGAGCAGGAGGCCTGTTTCATACTGGGGATCTGGGCCCTCGCGATCATGGGTTTCAAAGCAGTCGCACTCCTGGATGAGCGTCGCCTGCTCGATCTGGAACTGGTACCGATCGCTGAAGGCATGCGCATACTTCCCGAGGATACGCGCGAGTTTGCGCGCCAGGTTCAGGCGCTGCCGGAAGAAAATCAACGCATGGCGCTGTCGCGGGCGCTGCTGAACGCGTTGCGGCGCTTCAGTTCGACCCGCAATATCCAGGACGTTGCGAGCAGTACCCGCTCTATCTTCGAAACCGAGGCAGATCGTCTCGAGTCCGAATTGTCGATGATTCGCTACATCTCCTGGGCCATACCCTCAATCGGGTTCATCGGCACCGTGCGCGGTATCGGTGAGGCGCTCGCGCAGGCCGATCAAGCCGTACAGGGTAATATCTCCGGTGTAACGCAAAGCCTCGGCGTCGCATTCAACTCTACGTTCATCGCCCTGATCATCAGTATTTTCCTGATGTTTCTGGTACACCAGTTGCAGTTGCTGCAGGAGCGGCTGGTTTTCGACAGCGAAAGCTATGTCGACGATAAACTGATTCGTCATATGAAGTCGGATTAGATCTTGAAGGTGTAACTGCCCGTGTCCAGAATTGCTGCACATATCAATGACGCTGGCATCACTTTACTGAACGGCGAACAGATTAGTTATCGCGAACCCGGGTTCGCGCTGCTCGACGATGATCGGCTGACGACCGGCAATGAGGCGTTTGCGCAAGCGCGCATCAATCCACGTCGAATTCACCATCGTTTCTGGTCGAAGCTGGAGACGGATTCGCTGGTAGACAAGCGGTTTCACCACCTCACGGCCGCCGACCTGGTGAGCCGGCAACTCGAACAAATGTGGCAAAAAGGCGCTTCGGGCGGCGACGGCCTGGTGGTGGCGGTACCGCCCTACATGCACTCGGCGAACCTCGGCCTGTTTCTGGGGATCGCCAGCGAAATCGAAATACCGGTCGTTGCACTGGTGGATGCCGGCGTCGCGGCGACGCGCCGCGAATACCAGAACGCGGTGCCAGTGCATATCGAGATGAGTCTGCACACGACTTCGCTTACGCGGCTGGCGCAGCCGGGTCAGGTGCGGATCGAACGGACGGAGATTATCGACTCCTGCGGTGTGGTTGTCCTGTACGACGCGTGGATCAATGCGATAGCCGAAGCATTTGTGCAGCAATCGCGTTTTGATCCCCTGCATACCGCAGAAACCGAGCAAATGCTGTTGAATCGTCTTGGCGGCTGGCTGGCCGATGCGTCGTCGGTTGGGCAGTTGGAACTACAGATCGAATACGGCGGCCGCAGCTACCAGGCAGTGATCGAATCGCTGGGACTGATTGCTGCCGCTGCGCCCGTGTACCAGCTCATCGCCAACAATCTGCGGGCCTTGTATCGCGCGGAGGATACGCCGGCGATCCAGATCAGCGACCGCGTGGCGCGCATGCCGGGCCTTGCGGATATGCTGAAAGCCCGGGTCGGTGGCGAAATTTTCGTTCTCGAACCCGGGGCGACGGCACGCGGTGCGTTGTCGCGTTGCCGGGATGCGGACAATGCCGGAGGTGGTCTCAGCCTGATCCGGCAGCTGCCCTGGGATCAATCGCCGATTGCACTGAAGGTGGCAAGCGACAGGCAGTCGGATAGCGGCGTGCCGACCCACCTGCTGTTCGGTGATACCGCTTATGCAATCGGGAATTTGCCGCTGGTTTTGGGGTCTCAGGAAGATGCAGCCGGGCGATTTATCACCCTGGCAGCGGATATGCCCGGCGTATCGCGGCGGCACTGTTCACTGACCCGGATTAACGGTCAGTGCATCCTTGAGGACCACAGCCGTTACGGAACGTTTCTCAACGGCCACAGCATCAACGGCACATCGGTGTTGCAGGTAGGCGATTCGTTGCGCGTTGGCTCACCCGGGTACGAGTTTCAGCTCATCACCACGGACGATGGTCATGGCTAGACACAGGCGACCGATAGAAGTTTTCAGCATGTCGTTTCTCGACTGCATGAGCTGTGGCTTTGGCGCCGTCATCCTGTTTTTCATGATTATCAATGCCCAGGTGGTCCACGACGTTGAAGAGACACCGGAACAGGAGCAGGGCGAAACGACCCGACTCCAATACGAAATACTGGAGCAGCGCAAGAATATGGTGCTTGCCAAGAATTCGATGGAGCGGCTCAAGGACGAAGAGATTCGTGCCAAGGATCAGATTCAGCAGATCATCGCACTGATCGAAAAGCTGAAAGCGGAACTGGAGAAGAATGACAAGGACACGCTGGCCAAGATAAAGCGCATCGAAAAGCTGCAGTCCGATGTCAAGACCCTGGAGGAAGAACATAAAAGACTATTGGCACTGGAGGCGAAGAGCCTGACAGAGGGCAACAGGGTCAGGCAATTTACCGGCGATGGCGATCGTCAGTATCTGACTGGCTTGAAAGTTGGTGGTGAGAGGATCCTGGTGTTGGTAGATAACTCGGCCAGCATGCTCGACCGGAAAATTATCAATATTTTGAGACGGCGCAATATGTCGGATGCCGTCAAACTGCGCTCCCTCAAGTGGCGTCAGGCGGTCGCAAGTGTCGACTGGTTGTCGGCGCAGTTTCCGGAGGACAGTAAATTTCAGATTTATACTTTCAATAATGAGCCAAAACCGGTGCTCAAGGGCAGTGACGGTATCTGGCTGGAAGTCGGCGACGGCAAGCAGCTTGACGAAGCGATCAGATTATTGCGGCGCACGGTACCGGAAAACGGCACCAATACACGCGATGCGTTTGCCGTGATCACGCAACTGAATCCAAGACCCGATAACGTTATCGTGCTGGTCGACAGCCTGCCGACGATGAACGCAGCGGATACGGAGCGCGGCATGGTCACGGGACAGGAGCGGCTGCGCTTTCACTATGAGGCCGAAGCCGGCATCCCGAGCGGCATTCCGGTCAGTGTTCTGCTGTATCCCATGGAAGGCGATTACAACGCGGCAATTGCGTACTGGCTCCTGGCGTATCGGACCGGTGGAGCCTTTATGAGCATCAGCAAGGACTGGCCATGATGTTGCAGGGCGGGACGCGATGAAGCGGCGCAGAAACGTAGAGGCCTTCAGCCTGTCTTTTCTGGACTGCATCTGTTGCGGTTTTGGTGCGATCATCCTGCTGCTGGTGCTCAGTAAGGTCTACGAGCCGGTGATCCTGGAAAAGTCCCAGGAGGATCTGCAGCAACTGATTGCCCTGTTGCAGGAAGAACTGTTCGAAATCCAGGGACAGACAACCATCATTACGCGGGCCCTTTCGGCGGTGCGGCTCGAGACGTCGGAAACGAAAATGACGCTGGTGCAACTGCAGAAAGAGCTGCAATCAGTGCAGGGCCAATTCAGGCTGTTGCAGCAGGATGATCCCAGCCTCAACCTTGACGAAGGCGAATTGCGGTCTGCACGGCAACGACTGAGCGCAGAAATGCAGCGCCTGCAGGTATATAACCGTGCGCCGGACGACGCGATCGGTGGCATTCCGGTCGATAGCGAATACATTATCTTTGTCGTCGATACATCCGGCAGCATGCAGTCCAAGTGGGGCCTGGTCGAACGAAAACTGGGCGAAGTGCTGGACGTTTATCCAAAGGTGAAGGGCCTGCAGATCATGAATGACAACGGCCGCTACATGTTCCAGCAGTACGGCGGCACCTGGATCGAAGACACGCCGCAGGTGCGGCAGGCCATCAAGAACACGATGCGGCAGTGGGCGCCGTTCAGCGACAGCGATCCCTCGGACGGTATCGTGTACGCGATCCGGACGTTCTGGTCGCCTGACAAGAAGATCAGCGTCTACGTACTGGGCGATGAGTTCCAGGGCAACTCAATGGAAGCCGTTATTCGTGATATCGACAAAATCAACGTCGAGGACGCGGACGGCAATCGCCGTGTCCGAATCCATGCCATCGGTTTTCCTTATTCCTTCGGTGGTTCCAGTATTCCGCCCAGTTCGCAACGCTTTGCGGGGCTGATGCGGGTATTGTGTGAAAGAAATGGCGGCACTTTCGTCGGCTTGAATGATCGCATTCGGTAGTCCCGGTCCGCGGCCACCCCTGGTCGACATATTTCGTCATATTTGATCGCCGGAAGGCCATTTCCCGGCCCTTCGACCGACCTGCTTCGCGCTTGTAATTGATGCCGACGGTGGCCACATCGGTGGCCCGGACAAATCGGAGGAAAATGCTATGCGTAAGAAACTAATCGTTATCGGACTGATTTCTGCCATCACTGCCGCCCCGGCGTTCGCAGAGGGTACGACATCAAAGCAAGAGGCTGCCGGAATTGGCGCCGGAGCAACTGTCGGCGCGATTGTCGGTGGCCCGGTTGGCCTGATGATAGGTGCTGCCATCGGCGCCAAACTCGGTGACGAGTTCCATCAGAAGAGTACGGACGTCGATACTTTATCGACATCACTTATTGGTTCGCAAGCCCGCGTCAGGGACCTGGAAACAGATGTCCATAAACTGAATGCCGACATCGATGCCCTGGGCGCTGACCTGCAGCGGATGCAGGCGACCGCCAGGCCGGAATTGCTGACCCTGATGCAGGCTGGCATCGAGATGGACCTGCTGTTTCGCACGGACGAACACGTGCTGGCGGGCGGTACCAGTTCGAGGCTCACTCAACTGGCCGCCAGCCTGGCGAACATGCCGGATGTTTACATTCAGCTTGACGGTTTTGCGGATGAACGCGGTGATACTGATTACAACCAGAAGCTCTCGCAAAAGCGCGTTGAACACGTCCGCGGCCTGTTGCTTGCAAGCGGTGTAACCCCATCTCGCATCAAGCACTCGGCACACGGCGAGTCACCCGCCGCAGAGGCTAACATCGACAGTTATGCGCTGGAGCGTAAGGTCAGCCTGACGCTGTATGTCGGGGCAACACCGTCGTTCGCCGCGAACCCGAATTAGCCGCTAGCACGCTTCGCCCGGTGACCAGTAGTCCCCAAGGGCTCCCAGGAGCCTCCGCCTGACCGGCCCTGTTCGCAGGGCCGGTTTTTTTCCACCACCGTAGTCTCCCGGTGCTTTCTTGACGCTACCGACATATAGTCGCTTTGATGATGAGCAAGACAGTCGAACTCGAGGATATCGAACAGGCAGCGGAGCGCCTCCAGTCGATCGCGGTGCGCACACCACTGCTCGAATCGGCGGCGCTGGATCGGGCGGCCGGCGGCCGGGTGCTGTTGAAGCCGGAGTGCCTGCAGTTGACCGGTTCGTTCAAGATTCGTGGTGCCTATAATCTCATGTGCCAGTTGACGGCCGGGGAAGCAGCCCACGGCGTCGTCGCATTTTCGTCGGGCAATCATGCTCAGGGCGTCGCCGCCGCCGGGTCTGTCCTCGGCATACAAACTGCAATCGTCATGCCGGAAGATGCACCCGCTGCAAAGCTGCAAAATACACGTCGGCTGGGCGGTGAAACAATTCTGTATGACCGCTATACGGGCAATCGTGAAGCAATTGCCCGGCAACTCGCCGCAGATCGCGGCGCCACGCTGGTACCTTCCTACGATCATGCGCATATCATTGCCGGACAGGGAACAGTCGGGCTGGAGATCATGCAACAATGCGCCGAGCGCGGGTTGACGCCGGATCAGGTGCTGATTCCGTGCAGCGGTGGCGGCCTCAGTTCCGGTTCGGCGGTTGCGATCAAGGCGCTGTCAGAATCTACGTCGTTACATACGGTCGAGCCCGCCGACTTCGACGATACTGCACGGTCGCTCATCAGCGGCAGAAGAGAAACGAACAGGGGCGCATCGCGATCAATCTGCGACGCGCTGCTGGTCGAGACGCCCGGCGTGCTCACGTTCGAGATCAACAGGAAGCTTGCGGGTCCGGGCCTGGTGGTAAGCGATGCCGAAGTCAGGGAAGCGATGCGATTCGCTTTTCAACATCTGAAACTGGTTGTCGAGCCGGGTGGTTCTGCGGCGCTGGCAGCTGTCCTGGCGGGAAGGCTGCACACACAAGGCAGGACCACTGTCGTCGTGCTGAGCGGTGGTAACGTGGATACCGAACTGTTTGCCAGGATTCAAACGGAACGCTCCTGGTCCGCAAACGCGACTAAAACGAAGTGAATTTAGGCTTGTGCAGCACGGTTACGTTCGATGTTTGATCAAGGGCTTCGCCCTCGAATCGCTGGCTGCGACGATTATTCCAGTCATCCAGCCATTCGGCCACCTGCTCGAGTTGCTCGATGTCCTTGCGCACACGATGCGGCGGCATTTCGCAAATTCCGATGCCGGCTTCGGCTGCGTGCACGAAGTTCTGACTGTCGCGAAATACCGCGATAATAGGAATGCCAAGCGAATCGAGAAAGAGCATGAGTTTCTCGAAACTCTTGGTATTGCTTCGGGTACGATTGGCAACGACAGCAAGTTTGCGATCACGACGGTCTATTTTGGCCACCAGCAGCAGATCCGCAATGCAGCGCGATGCAGCGTGAATGTCGATCGAAGAAGGCAGGACCGGGACCAGGATGCTGCTTGCGTCACGGGTCACCGCACGCAGGTCGTCGTGTGACAATCCCGCCGCTGAATCGACGATAAGGGTGGTTGTTTCATTGGGTACGCGAAGTTGCCAGCTGCGGGTTGCCTGCATCGTGCGCTTGTAGGCGGCGATGCCGTGGATAGGTGGGTTTGATGGCGGTCGGTTCTCGATCCAGATCATGGTCGAGCCTTGCGGGTCACAATCCATGACGGCCGGCGCCGGACCCCTGACAGCGTAGTAACTGGCCAGGTTGGTGGCGAGTGTCGTCTTGCCGCAGCCACCCTTCGGATTCAGGATAATGATCCTGTTCAGATTGTCTCGATTCGGCGTGATCAGCATGTTCTGGTTGTCAGTTCCGGCTTAAGCCTTTGATTTTCCTGCCGTGACCGGCAAATTGCAGGTCGCGCGGCAACAGTTTTACTGTGTGTCATTTGTTGTGCCGGTTCTTTGCGCCGGTTCACATAATACCGGACCCGCGTGGCATCGGCGATCGCAGCGTTTTCAAGGTACACGATCCGGCCTTTGCTTGCCGATGACCGCTACGCAAATACCGCCGAGAATCAGCAATCCGGCGACCACGAGCCGGCCGGACAACGGCTCTGCAAGTACTATGACGCCGCCTGCCGCCGCAATCGCCGGTACCGACAGTTGCACGAGGGCCGCCTGTATGACGCTGATGTAATTCATTGCGGCATACCAGATAACGTAGCCGACGCCCGAGGTCACTGCGCCTGACAGGATCGCCAGTCCGATACCAGCTTGGGTAATCTGCATTTCCGGTATCGTCAGCACGGACAGAGCAGCGACCAGTACCAGCGAACGCAGGAAGTTCGAAGACGTGGACGCCAGAGCATCCGTCTGGCCCCGACCCTGAATCGAATAGAGTCCCCAGGCAATACCCGACAAGGCCATCAATGCCGCGGCGATCGGCGCCGGTGCGGTGGCGCCTGGCAGCAATAACCACACCAGCCCGCCGACAGCCAGCATCCAGCCGAGCCACTCCGCCAAGTGCGGGCGATCGCCTGCGGCAAGCGCCATAACGATCATGGTCCCTTGTACGAAGCCGAACAGAATCAGCGCTCCCGATGCGGCGTCGAGACTGATGTAGGCGAAGGAAAAGCAAATGGCATAGACAAACAGCGCCAGAGCTGATGCCCAGCTGCCGTGCGCGGCTATGGCTGTGCCGCGCCGCGCATAAGTGAGGATGAGCAGCAGGGCAAGCGCCCCGGACGCCAGCCGGATGCCGGTGAAGGTAGCCGGATCGATAGCCGCGTCGCGCAGCGCCATGCGGCAAATGATCGAGTTACCCGCAAAAGCGAGCATGGCGATGCTGGTGTAGGCGCCAGCGCGAATGGTTACCGTGCCGGCAGGCACAGGCTCCTAGCTCGCAGGTTTACGCAATTTCACCAGGAAGCGGTCGGTATGGCCCCGGACACCCTCGGCGAACACGCCCTGGGTATGATCGTCGCTATCATTAGCCAGCAGGTCGCTGTGTCCTTCAACGATAAATCCCGCGGCTTCTGCAGTTTCGATGACTGTGGCAAGCTCGGCTCGGTGCAGCGTGGCATTGTCCGCGCCGGCAACGCCGACGTGATCAATGATGCCGAATACGGCACCCGGCTTCAGCAGTGAGCCGATGGTTTGCAGAAACCCGACCGCGCGATCAGCACCGCCGTTGTTGTATACATCATGAAAATTGAGCGCTGTAATAGCGGCATCAAATTGGCCATCCGCAGCGCTGATGTCCTCGAAATTCTTGTTCAGGCGCGTGACGTTCGGCAGGCGATTGTCGGCCAGTCTGGCGCTCAGGGCTTTTTCGTTGACGCCATCCCGCATTTGTAAAATGAAATCAGTGTTCTGCGCGACAACGTGGCCTTCCGCGCCGACGGCGAGCGACAGGACTTCCGTGTAATAGCCGCCAGCCGCAATGATGTCAATGACGCTCATCCCCGCTGCAATACCCAGGTAGGCAATGACCTCGGCAGGTTTGCGACCGGCATCGCGCGCACGATCCTCTGCGGCGCGGCCGGCATTAGCCAGCAGCGTTTCCAGGTCAGCCATTTCGGCCACGGCAGGTGCAGTTTCTGACGCCGGCTCTGCAGCAGACTCCGGTTGCGACCGGCCGCAAGCGGCGACGCCGATGCCGGCGATGATGAGTATTGCGATCTGGCCAGGGTGTTTCATTCTTGACTCTCCAACCTTGCATGCAGCGGGGGGGACAAGCATAGCGTCGACTGTGACGGTCCACAATGAATGCAGAAACTCTGCACGTTCAAGCACACTCCAAGGAGTCTGCGCGGCAGAAAATATTCCTACTGCGAAAGCGCCACAATGGTCCATTTTTCCGCTCTTTATCGTTGCGTAATCCTACTATGCGCCTCAAAAGAGCGAAAAACTGTCCTCGTTGTGGCACTTTCTCGCTACGGATATTTCTACCGCGCAGACTCCTAGCCCGGATATTCGTCCCAACTGGGCAGTTCCCCGTCACCACAGGACCAACTGGTTCGGGAACTCCAAAAAATACGGTCCGACGGGTCGATGTCTGGCGCACTGTCCAGCGAACCGGCGGGAATGACCGCCAGGCTCAGATCCGGCGCGACCCGCGGCAGCGGGCTGCCGCAGTTACGGCAAAACACGGTACGGAATCGTTTGGCACCGGGCACCGCGTAGCTGCCGAGCAGGTCTTCCCCCGCAATCCATTGCGCCCGCTCCGGTTTGACGAGCAGATTGCTGGCGTGTCCGGTGCCGCTTGCCTTGCGGCAACGCTGGCAGTGACAATGGTAAAACGCACTCGATTCGCCGCTTATTTCATAGCGGACCGAGCCGCACAGGCACCCTCCCGAGTAGCTGCATGAGGCCACGGATCGCTCCTTCTGACGTGTGTCGCGGAGCGGGATAGTAACGTATCCGTGGCGTCACCGTCGCAGATTGCGATCGGAGAAAGTACGCAGCAGGCGTTTGGCCGAGTGCAGCCAGCGGCAGGTTTCACAGTCGCATTTCTGGACATGCTGGTAATCCGGGTGCCCGTCGATATAGTTAACAGCGCCGCGCAGCGCCTCGATCAAATCTGCCAACGGTACGTCTGTGAGTGAATTTGTCCGATGCCGGTCCAGCCAGCGGCAACCGGCGCCGAATGGGCAGTTCTGGCACTCGGGTACGAGCTCATTGAAGCGTCCCGAGTACTCGCACTGGCTAAAATCGATATCCCGTTCAATCAGCCAGCGGGGATACTCCAGCACGTGCACCAGGTGGCCGGTGATAGTACGTGTATTCGATCCGGTCTGTGTGGTCATTGCTACACCTCGACCGCCTATTACATAGCAGAGTCGCTCGCTCAAGACCATGCGCGATATTACCTAGGAGGCTGGATACTGGTCCTGCCGCAAACTGTGAAGTATTTGATGTTAACTTTGCAATTCAGGCCTCATCATCAGCCCACGCATGAACGAGAAACCAAAAATCGATGACATCGACAGCAAGTCCCTGCCGTGGCGGCCGGACTTCCTGTATTCGCTGACACTGTTCCTGACTGCGGTGGCGGCTCTGTACCTGGTGACGCGTAGCAATGGTCTGCTGGCGTCGCAGTACGGCTGGGGCACGGCACTGTTTTTCCTGTTGTTCGGTTTGTTCACGATCACCATGGGCTATCCGCGTCCAGGGTGGGGGCATATCTCGTTTGATCGTGTCGCCCAGGTTGCGAGCATCCTGGTGCTGGGGCCGGTCGATGCGGCCTGGATCAACGGCCTGGCCTCGCTGATATATCCCTTGCATCGCCTGAGTATCGGTGTGCCGTGGCAAACCGTGCTCACCGCATCGCTGCATAACTCGGGCATGATGGCACTGGTCATCCTGAGCTGTGGCTCCTTGTATGCTTATCTCGGCGGCCCGGTCCCGCTTGATCAACTCAACCTGACTACGGCGGGCTTGTTACTGCTGTTGATGCTCAGCATGCAGCTTCTCAATGATCTGAGCATGATGGTGATTCTGTATCTCCGAAATTCCAGTCCCACGAAGCTGCTGAGCTTCTTCCACACCGGTGTGGAACTGGCATCGGTCCTGATCGCCATATTGGTAGCGCTGGCCTTCGTGCGTATGGAGACCGCCGAGTTTGTATTACTGCTGGTTGTACTCAGCCTTGGCATGCTGGTGCTCAGGCAGTTTGCGCAGATGCGCTACAAACTGGAGGCACTGGTCGACGAACGCACGGAGGAGTTGCGCCTGAAGTCCCTGGAACTCGAACGCCAGGCAACGCACGATAAACTGACCGGCTTATTCAATCGCCGTTACGCCGACGAATATCTGCAACGGGAAATCGACGCGTCGAAACGCCATGGTCGGGATTTCACCGTTGCCCTGGCCGATATTGACCACTTCAAGCAGATAAATGATCGCTTCTCGCATGCCGTGGGAGACGAAGTCCTGCGCGGCGTCGCTAATATCCTGGTCGATCGCTGCCGCAAAACTGATGTGGTCGCGCGTTACGGGGGTGAAGAGTTCCTGCTGTGCTTCCCGGACACCAATTCAGAATTTGCAGAACAGATATGTGGTCAGATTCGGGCCGCCATTGAACGGGCGGACTGGTCGCCGGTAGCGGAACAAATTGGCGAAGATTTCCGGATTACGATCAGTTTCGGCATTGCGAAAGCGGGCCATGACACCCGCAGGACGACCATTCTGAGCGACGCGGACACGCGCCTTTACCAGGCGAAACACAAAGGTCGCAATCGCATCGTCGCCTGAGCGTCCGAGTCGCTATCAGAACATTTCGCTGGCGTCGGTCGTGTCGTCCGCCGGCTTGTCGCGACTTTCGATGAAATCGCCGGTGATCATTTTGTCGTAACTGAGGCCGGGTCCGACCATCGGATATACGCCGGCGTCCGGGTCAATGATCACCTCAAGGAATGCGGGACCCGGAAACCGGATAAATTCCTCGATGACTCGCGACAGGTCCTTTTTGTGCTCCAGTTTTTTGGCGAACTGAAAGCCGTCTGCTTCGGCCGTCCTGACAAAATCCTTGCGATGCAGCGATTTGTCGCTACCCGACATGCGCCCTTTGTAATACAGTTTTTGCCACTGGCGTACCATGCCGTCGCCGAAGTTGTTGAGCACAATGACTTTTACCGGCAGATTGTAGGTTGTGGCTGTTTCCAGCTCTCCTATGTTCATGCGCATGCTGCCGTCGCCATCGATGTCGATCACCAGTCTGTCAGGTTGCGCGAACTGCGCGCCGATCGCGGCGGGCAGGCCAAAGCCCATTGTCCCCATGCTGCCGGAAGTCAGCCACAGCCGTGGCTGTCTGAAGTCGAAATATTGTGCGGCCCACATCTGATGCTGACCGACGCCGGTTGAGATAATCGCCTCGCCGCAGGTCAGGCGGTTGATTTCCTCGATAACGGCGTAGGGTTGTAGTAACTCACTGTCGCGATCGTAGTTCAGTTTGTGACGGTCCTTGAGTTCGGCGATTTCCCGGTGCCAGATTGAGAAGTCCTTTGTGAATCCGATGCGTTTGCCGAAGGCAAGTAAGTCTTCCAGGTCCTGCGAGAGCATGCCGACGTGGTGCCAGTTGACACGCTTGACTTTGCCGATCTCCGCGACGTCAACATCGAAATGCGCAATATTTCTGGCGTTGGGCGCAAAATTTGCCGGATCGCCCGCAACCCGGTCATCGAATCTCGCTGCAATCGTGATCAGGAGATCGCAGTCCTCGACCGCGTAGTTGGCAAAGGCCATGCCATGCATGCCCAGCATATGCAGGGCAAGTGGATGAGTTGTGTCGCTGGCGCCGAGCGCCATCAGCGTCGTGGCAACCGGGATGCCATAAGCGTTGGCAAAATGACGCATTGCTTTGGTCGCGTTGCCGTTGATGACGCCACCACCCGCGTATATCAACGGCCGGCTGGACTCAGCCAGCATGGTGTACAGGCGCTCGCAAGCATCGTCGGTCAGGTGATTGCCCATCACTTCTTGCAGGCGGTTGCGATAACCTGTCAGCGGCAAGGTACCGCTACCGCGGAACTCTCCCTCCCAGTTCTGGACGTCCTTGGGAATATCGACCACGACCGGCCCGGGTCGCCCGGTGCGGGCGAGTTCGAATGCGGCTCGCATCGTTGCTTCGAGGCGGGTTGGGTCGGTGATCAGGAAAACGTGCTTGGCTACGGCACCCATGATCGCCAAAACAGGTGCTTCCTGGAATGCATCGGTGCCGATGGCCGGAGTTGGCACTTGGCCGCAGATCACGACGATCGGGACGGAGTCCGCCATGCTGTCGCGAACCGGCGTTACCGTATTGGTCGCCCCGGGACCCGAAGTCACCATGACTACGCCAACCTTGCCGCTTGCACGTGCGTATCCGGCGGCCATGAATCCGGCGCCCTGTTCGTTGGCCGGCACGATCAAAGGCATGGCGGACTTGCCGTCGGCTTTGCGGTGTTGCGCGTTGTAACGAAAGACCGCGTCGTATGTCGGCAGGATGGCGCCACCGCTGTAGCCGAAAATCGTGTCGACGTTTTCGTCGGCCAGAACCTGCACCACAATATCGGCGCCACTCATCCGGGTTCCGGCAAGCGGGTGAGTGTGATCCTGGCTGCTGCGGTTCTCCGTGTTCATCGGCCTTGGCTAAAGTGCTTTAAATCGCGGATTTTCGGCGAGTGTTTACTAAATTTTATTGCATTGCAATACTCTGTCATCTGCGCCACCATCCGGGCCATTGCCCTGACATGATGGTTTCACTCGAATTCAATTTTGTGCTGTGAAAGCCGGGGATTGCCGTAACAAATGCGACACGTTATTTCGGTATTGCTGCAGAACGAAGTCGGTGCCCTGACCCGGATGACCGGCCTGTTCTCTACTCGCGGCTATAACATTGAGTCACTCAATGTTGCGCCAACTGATGACCCTACCGTGTCACGGGTGACACTGGTCATCGAGGGATCCGATGCCGCCATCGGGCAATTGAATACCCAGCTGGCCAAACTCGTTGATGTGGTGAATATCCACGATATGACCCTGGGCAATCATTTCGAGCGCGAACTGGTTATCGTCAAACTGAAGCTGTCCGCCGGCGGCTTAGCCAGGGTAGTGTCCCTGGTTAAGGAATACGGTGCGGAAATTCTCGATGATGCAGAGGAGAGTTGCACGCTGCAGTTGACCGGCAAACTAACGGACATCGATGCCTTCATCGCCGCCGCTGCCCGAATCGGTGCCCTGTCTGCTGTCGCGCGCAGTGGCAGTGTTGCAGTATCTGAAGGCGAGGTAACGCTATCGTCGTACGCCAGGCATCATCGTCTTACCGGGTGACAAGGATAAATGGCTGGCAACGTTCTACAGGGATTTGAGCGGATTGTCGTCAAGATCGGTTCGACGCTGCTGATCGATGAACAGCACAAACTGAACCGCGACTGGCTCGGCGGCCTGACCGCCGATATCGCTGAATTGCGTGCTGCAGGCCAGCAGGTTCTCATCGTATCCTCCGGCGCCGTCGCCATCGGTAGTTCGGTGCTCAATATCAATCCACGCCGATCGCGACTGGAAGAGTTGCAGGCCGCCGCAGCGGCCGGTCAGGTGCAACTGGTGCATGCCTACCAGGAAGCATTGTCGGCACATGGTATTGCAGCGGCTCAGGTGTTGCTGACGCCCGACGATACCGAGATCCGGCGACGATTCCTGAACGCTCGTGGCACGTTGGAAAAGCTGCTGGAACATGAGGTTATCCCGGTTATCAATGAAAATGACACGGTCGCCACGGACGAATTGCGCTACGGTGACAACGATCGGTTGGCCGCGAGGGTAGCGCAGATGGTCATGGCCGACGGCCTGGTACTGTTGTCCGATGTCGACGGGTTATACAGCGCCGATCCGTGCAAGGACCCGGACGCGAGACACATTGAATCGGTGCCACGGATCACCGGGGAATTGCTGGCAATGGCCGGGGACGCGAGCACGGATTTCGGCAGTGGCGGCATGACCACCAAGCTGCAGGCAGCACAAATTGCCACCCATGCCGGGTGCGCGACGATCGTCACGAATGGCCATGTAGCAAACCCTCTGCGGGTACTGGCGAGCGGCGGCCGCTGTACGATCTTTGCGGCCAGCGCCACACCGGCCGCAGCTCGCAAGCAGTGGCTGGCCGGGGTACTCGAAGTCCGCGGTGAGTTGCGCGTCGATGCCGGCGCCGCCGGTGCCTTGCGCGACGGCAACAGCCTGCTGCCGGTCGGACTGATTGAAGTGATCGGCAATTTCGCACGCGGCGATACAGTTACCCTGGTTGACGCGGATGGCGGGGAACTCGGCAGAGGGCTGGCATGCTATGCCAGCGAAGAGGCTTCGGCCATTGCGGGTTGTCGCTCCGAGCATATCGAATCAATCCTTGGATATCGGGGCAGGTCGGTCATGGTGCATCGTGACGACCTGGTATTGTTCGGCAATGACGACTGACCAGTCCACGCGCCCGCAAGTCGCCGCCGCGGACCCGTCGATCGCCGCCATGCTGCAGACCTTGGGTAGCGCCGCCCGGAAGGCCGCCTGTTCACTCACTCAGGCAAGTTCGGCACAACGAAACCGGGCCCTCGAGGCCGCGGCTGCGAGCTTACGCCAGCAAAGCGCGGCAATCCTGGCAGCTAACGAAAAAGACATGGCGGCAGCACGGGAGAGCGGTCTCTCGCCGGCCATGCTTGATCGGCTGGCGCTGGATGACAGCCGTATAGCGGCGATGGCCGACGGGCTGGAGGCTATCGTGCAATTGCCGGATCCACTGGGAAGAATTCTCGCCGAGTGGGAGCGGCCCAACGGCCTGCGAATACAGCGGGTTGCCGTACCGCTCGGCGTCATCGGTATCATTTACGAGAGCCGGCCGAATGTAACCGCAGATGCGGCGGCCCTGTGCCTCAAGTCAGGCAACGCGGTGATTCTGCGCGGCGGCTCCGAAAGCTTTCATTCAAGCCATGCAATATACGACTGTCTCACTGCGGGCTTGCGCGTGGCCGGGCTGACCAGCAGCGTAATTCAGATGGTGCCGACGACCGATCGTGCTGCGGTAGCCTACCTGCTCTCGTCGATGACGGAATTCGTCGATGTGGTCATACCGCGAGGTGGCAAGGGCTTGATTCGACGGGTGCAGGCGGATGCGCGGGTGCCGGTGATCGGGCACCTTGAGGGACTATGCCACGTTTATCTGCACGAGTCCGCGGATCCGGAAATGGCGCGGGAGGTGGTGGTCAATGCGAAGATGCGCCGTACCGGCATCTGTGGCGCCGCGGAAACCCTGTTGGTCGACCGTGCCGCCGCAGCCCGGCTGCTGCCGACGGTCGCAAGGGCACTGCAGGACGCGGGATGTGCAATCCGGGGCGACGATGAAGTCCGTGCATTGTTGCCGCAGGCGGCAGCGGCTACGGAGCAGGACTGGTCGACGGAGTACCTTGACGCAATTATCTCCGTTCGCGTGGTCGATGATCTGTCGCAGGCAGTTGAGCATATTCGACGCTATGGTTCCGCGCACACCGAATGCATCGTTGCGAGCGACACGCAGGCCGCGGAAATATTCCTGCGCGAAGTCGACAGCGCGATTGTCCTGCACAATGCGTCGACCCAGTTCGCCGATGGCGGTGAATTTGGCATGGGTGCGGAAATCGGTATCGCGACGGGCCGCATCCACGCCCGCGGACCGGTCGGTGCGGAACAATTGACCAGCTATAAATATGTAGTTCGCGGTGCCGGCCAGGTCAGGCCCTGATGCCGGCGCCGCCGACCGACTTCGACCTGGTCATCGTTGGCGGGGGTATTAACGGCGCCGGCATTGCCAGAGACGCGGCACTGCGCGGTCTTTCGGTACTACTGCTGGAAAAAAACGATTTCGGCAGCGGTACCTCGAGCTGGTCGAGCCGCCTGATTCACGGTGGTCTCAGATACCTGGAATACGGTGAGTTGCCGCTGGTTTTCGAATCGCTGCGCGAACGACGGCAGCTCAGACGCGTCGCGCCACACCTGGTAAAAAGGCTTCGCATCAAAATTCCTGTTTACAGGCGCGGCAGGCGAAGCCTGTTCGTCGTGCGTCTCGGCATGATCGCCTACGACTTGCTGTCCCTTGGTAAATCGGTTCCACGTCACCGTATCCTGAACAGGCAGACGTTTCTTGCACAGGAACCCGGAATCAATGCGGACGGTCTGGTGGGCGGCGCAAGTTACTTCGATGCCCAGGTGACTTTCGCGGAACGGCTGGTACTGGAGAATGTGCTCGGTGCAAAGCAGGCAGGTGCCGAGGTCAGAAACTACAGCCCGGTGATCGGTATTCACGTGCGGCAGCGCAAAGTACGGAGCGTGGAGTACCTCGATCCGCTGAGTGGAGAGGAACAGGAGGTCAGTACTCGCATGGTCATCAACGCGGCCGGTCCCTGGGTCGATCGCGTGCTGCGGACGGTCAACCGGGAGATTCGGGGGCTTATGGGTGGTACCAAAGGCAGCCACATCGTGGTCGGCAAGTTCGCTGAGGCGCCCCGCGATGCTTTCTATATTGAAGCCGCAGAAGATGGCAGGCCTTTTTTCATCATTCCCTGGAACCAGCAATACCTGATCGGCACA
>Ga0255058_10000440_pt1 | contig 24495 bp, 20 predicted proteins | sample Cases_109_9_MG_FD_188637 | JGI IMG/M metagenome (GOLD analysis project Ga0255058, IMG submission 188637) | Seawater microbial communities from Amundsen Gulf, Northwest Territories, Canada - Cases_109_9 | ecosystem: Environmental > Aquatic > Marine > Gulf | place: Canada: Northwest Territories... | reverse complement strand
GGCTTGCGTCATTGGCGGCGCCCTTGTTCACCCACAGACGAATGGAACCGCGAAACTCCAGCCGGTCGGTGATCTTTCGGTTCAGACCCACCAGAAACTCGGTATTCAGATAGCCGGAAGAGGCGTCAAACCGGGGCCGGCTCGGTGTGGCGAATTCCGGCGCCACACCGTAAAAGTAATTCATATAGTTGCTGGTTGCCCAGGCCGGCGCCACTCGAAAACGCAGCTCATAGCGCGGACCCAGCAGGTCCCGGGCCAGGTACGCAAGCTCCGGGTTGAATATGAAACCACGACCCTTTGGATCCAGACCATCGAGCGATACGGCCCCCCGTACCTGTAACGACAATTTGAACTCCCGGTCTTCGTCCGGTCCGCCCTTCAGTGCAATCTTGAGCTCGGGACCGCCCTCTATTAGAAAGTCCAGATCCGGCATACCCGTGCGGACACTCAGGTTGTCACTGTCCTCGGCGAAGCTGGCGTTCAGGCCGATAGACAGCTTGACGCGGTCGCCGTGCAGAATCCGGCTGTTGGCCAAATTATCCATATCCTCCCCGAAGCGCAGGATCTTGCCACGGTACGCCGGATAAGGTATTGGAAGTATGGTGAGATTCTGATCCGACGAGGACGGGTAGGCAGGAAAGTTCTGTCCAAAGGCGACCAGCCGGATCTGCCAGAGCGCCGGAAGATTCTCATCGGCGGTTTCCTCTGCGTGCAGGTGCGCCGCCGCAAGCAACAACAGTGTACAGATCGTGACCCACAAGTGTTTCATACAGACCTTCTCTCCATTTACCTCCGACCCCGCTCACGATCCCGCGTTCCCCATTTGCGCCGGACTTTTACGCCGCTGCTTCTATGGCTGGATCTGGCCGACTCCTGTCTGTCACAAAGTCGTTTTTCTGCGGATTGACAGACTGCTTTCGCCACAATATTGCCTGTTTTACTTTGGCTGTTGAAATTTTTCTTCGGGAGAGGCCTTGCAACGTGATAGCCACCGGTGAAGGGAAACGATGGCGACTTACGGGAAACGAAGGCCACCCGCAGCCGACATCAGATACGTGACCGTGGACCGGGAAATCGCTTGCGTTAACTATTATTATTTCCATCAGACGGAAGCTGAGGTCTGCTAATGAAGTGCGCGCAGTGCCGTACCCGATATAGTGCCGCCGACGCACAGCCTGCACCTGGCGGTTCGAGTGCTCCAGGCGTTCTACTGGTTCTTGCCGTGGTGTTTATTTGTTCGACGGCAATAGCGTTTGTGCTGGACGTGGCGTATGTGAAGTGGGTCGGTTTCGGTATAAGCGTTTTTGTCGCAATGCAGGTTCCCATCGCATGGGCAGATTGCCGTTCTAGCGCCGGTCTGGCAGAACGAGGTGGTGAAACCTGCCCAAAATGTGGGTCTGAAAACCCAGTGCGATTGTGGTCACTGTAGGTCCTCGAGAACTGCATCTGCCTGCAACTGATCGTTCAACTCAGCGCGTGGGGGGCGAATTCCTGTTTTTCGCCAGTGGAACGCCAATCTCCGAATTCTCGATACTACCTAATAAAAGGATATTGGTGCTAATCTCCAGTCATTGTGCAGCTTGGGACCTACGATCACGTGGCACGGATGAAGCTATATGGCGAGCCTGGATGGGGTTCAGTACTTACGGAAGCCCAACTGGACTGGTACGGGATAGACTATGAATTTGAACGCGTCGGCGATCTATTCAAGTCTCCCGGCTCACGGCAGAAAGTTTCCGAGATCAATCCAATTGCGCAGATTCCGACTCTCGTTATGACCGATGGAACGGTCATGACGGAGAGCGCCGCTATAACGCTGCACCTTGCCGAGCTGACCGGTAACGAAACGCTTGTTCCAGCGGCAGGAAGTGTAGAAAGGGCAGCGTTCCTCCGTTGGCTGATTTTTATCGTCACGAACGTCTATCCTACTTATACATACGGAGATGAACCATCGCGCTTTGTGCCTGGGCGTGAAGCGCAGGAAGGTTTCCAGAAGGCCGTCAACGAATATGCGATCAAGATGTATCTAGTGCTGGAGAACCACGCACAGCAGCAATGGTTTCTTGGGGAGCGGTTTTCAGCGCTTGATATCTACCTATGCACGATGAGTAGATGGCGGCCTGGCCGTGCGTGGTTTGCGAAAAATGCGCCAAAACTGTTTTCTATTGCAACCGCAACCGAGGAAGTCGATTCCCTCCAGGCTACCTGGCAAAGGAATTTCCCGAACGACTGAGTGGCACCGTCATATCATGGCGATCAGCGCCGGCAACGCATCTGCTCGAGTGCACGGGCAGTGTTCCCGGACTTGATAGCTTCTGCGATTTCATCGATTACCGGATAGGTTTCGATGAATGCACTGGCGTTTGAGGGTTTATTCCACGGACGATCGTAGAGTATGGCTTCAATCGAACAAGCGATTTTGTGCACTTTCCGTCAGGAAGGCCGGTATATCCAGATCCGGCTCATCCGAGCGGTTACGCAAAGTCTGGCCTCTCTCCGCGGTCCGCCAATCTGCTTCTGTAACGAACGGATCCCCGAGATCGATGTACTTCGAATTCCCGGAAATGCAAGTCCAGCTAGAATAATATTTGTCCTTGCTGTTTGCCAGGCGCCTCACCCAATCACCACGAACTCGTGCGCGCCCTTCAGTCGGAGCGCGGTCGATGGCTTTTTCTATCTGGCCAGCTTCCAATATCCCGCCTCGAATTCGACCTGCCTCCTCGAGATCAAGATAGATTCCTCGTGGGTATAGCTGCCCATAACGCAGATCGAGCTCGCAGAGCTGATCGCGAAGATCGTAAAACGTGTCCAGGTCATCCCAGTCAAGGCCGTGCTCGTCGAGCATGCTGGTCAGGTTCTTCAAGAGTCTCGCGATCGCTCCCTTGGTCCCGAGGAGCGCCTTGATCTGGCGGCTTTCCATGCGTGGCCAGACTTCGGTCTTCGTTGACAGCGCTCTCGATACTCTCATCGCAACGCTCGTCCATACGGGCAGTGAACTCCAACTCAAGGTTGATCGAGCGTGCACGTGCTGTTTGAAGACTGCGAGCTTGGTTGGCCAGTCGAGGCTGCCAATCAACGCCTCGGGATCAGATGCGAGTTGGTCGAGAACTTTGCGCCATTTTACGCAGACGTCCTCCGCCCATTCGGGCATAAACGGTGCAGCGAGATTTTTCTCGGCGAGCTCGAGGTAATTGCGCTGGATGTCGATCGCGGATCGCCTGTTTCCGTCATCACACGAAGCTTGTTTTTTGCAATCGGGATTCAGAGAAAACAGGCCAATCGCGACGACAGGCGATGTGAGCGATTTTTCACGCATGCCGAAATCAACGTTTGCATCTGCCATTGCAATCACCAGGGCGGTGGTCCCGACCTTCAGGTAAGTGCTTAGCTCCGAAAAATTCGGTTCGCCGCAGATCAGGTGCACTCGGTGGTAACCCACATTCGATAAGGACTCCTCACGCAGGCTGAATATTGCGCGGCGCCCTCTGCTGTCCCTGCCGATCTTGCTGCTGAGATGAGCTACTCGTGGTGAGAGCACAAACGCCGCGCCATACGATTGATTGTTGAAACCGCCGGATCCCGAGTAGATGAGCCTTGAAACCAGGTGGTCAACCACGCGCGGGGCGAAATCGGCAGGCGAGCGCCGCGCCAGATAAGACTCGTGACAGCCCCAGGTGGTGCCAATCGACGAGTAGTCGACATTGGTCCGGTAGAGGTTGACTTCACTGATGCCGGGCTGAGATTCCAGCTCTTCCGCTGCGTCCGCCATCATGCCTTCTCCTGCTCTCAGCGATTGCAGCAGCGAAACGGGCGACGGCGATTCTGCGGTCGCAAACTCGGGATGACCGACGTCGGGATACACCAGCGATCCATTCGCGAGATACAGGTGCATACAATCCCGGCCCGACAAATGCAGAAACTTTTTCGAGCACACTTTGAGATACGAGCCCAGGGCCGAGGTCGCATCGAGTTGTTTACCCTCGTCGTCGAGCACGGCAAAACCCAGCTCTAACTCCATACCGAACAGCAGTTTCCCCTCGCTATTGGCCACCGGTCTGCCGGCTCCGTCTCAGGAACTCCTGGCTGTTGCCCTCGGTCATGGACTCGAACGATTTCGAAGCCACAGCAAACAAACGATCCATCCTGGCCCGCGTATCCGGTAACGAACTCGTTTCGCTGCCCTCGTCCGGCACCTTTGCCTCGATATCGCCAAGTGTTGCCCGTTGTTTCGTCGTCTTATTCATTGAAATCTCCTTTGCTGTGCCAGATGAATTAGTGATTGCGGAAGCCATCCAGCAGACTGACCGCTGACCCGCTTGAATACGGGTTATCTATCCCGACTACGATGCCGGCGTCCTGGAGCCGATCGAGCAGGCTCGTGAGGTCTCCGCACGCCGAAAAGACAGCCTCAGTGTCCGACCGGGTTGCCCCGAGCGGATCCGGAAGTTGAATATGTGCAGGACGCAGGTAATCGCCGGCTGACTTCAGATCGATCCTGTCCCAGTCGACCTTGGCAACGCGATCGGGTCCCGCCGCGCGCAACAACATCGCCCGCGTCCACGCTCGCGTGTTTTCGGGTGCATCACTGACGAAATGAGCGATCTCTGCCTCCGTCGCCACGGGTTCAAAGAGACCCGCGGCGTCCAGCGAATGGAACAGGCCGTCCGCCGGGTCAATGCTGGAGTACATCTGATCGAGATAGGTCAGTTCCGGAGAGCGCCAATCCCAATCCGGATGTTCAGCAAGCGCTTGTTCGAGCAACGCGCGCTTCATGATCCAATCGATCCGGCCACGCAGGCTCTCAAAAGAGCGCGACTGCAGTTTCGTTAAGGTGTCTTCCCATAAGGCCATAATCTGTTCGGCATCTGCCACGATGTCGGTGAAGCCGTGTTGGGCATTGAACGCCCTGGCTTTCTCGAGAAACTTCAGTTGCAGTTCCACTGCCGTCAGTGTCTGACCCGACAGTAGCGGCATCCGAATATTGAGGTCCGGGTCACGGCCCCACGCATGCAAGGCAACGAGGGGTTTCTCGAGCACCAGACTGTCGTCGAAGTAGCCGGCCTCGATCATCGTGAGGATCAACTGCATGACACCGACTTTAAGGAACGTGGCAACCGGTGCCATGTTTGTGTCGTAGAAGATCACGTGGAGCCGGGCGTAGCGGTCTCCGGGCAGCGGCGCCGCAGCCAGCCGGCTTTCAGGCCCGCAGAGCGGCTCGTCGCGCGTGTTGACGAGCGGACGGTTGAACGTTGTCTGCTCACCGACCAACGTCTCTATGAAATCAGATCGTTGGGAAATCTGAAATGGTACTTCGGGCTCGCCGTTTTCGCTCCCGACCTTCCCTTGCCCGGTAAAGACGATGCTCGATACCTGGTAGGCCATCAGATTAAAAAGGGTTGGAATCATCCTTTGCCGCATCATGTCGTCCCAGGCCGCACGCGTCATGAGGAAGCTCTGATGTCCGCCGTAGGAGTGGCCCTGGCGATCGCTGTTGTTCGCGAGAACCACGATGCGCCGGTCTGGTGGCAGATCCTCGTTGGCGGCAACCTGGGCCTGCCGTGCGATTCGCAGCATCGCCGTCCAGACGGCCTGGTAATCGCGGGCGCTCAGGACTTCGGGCGTTGCGAGTTCCAGGTGGTTGAGGTCGATATAGATGCAACCCCCGTTCGACCACAGATATTTGCGCCCGAAATCCTGGGACGTTGACCCACCGTAGCTATTGCTGCCTCCAAAGTCATATCCATCGTAAAAGCGGCTCGATAGTCCGTTGAGCGAATAGCCGTAGTTCCGACGCGGTCGTCGCGGCAACCCATCGACCTCGCGCAGCAACAGCTTTGACGCCTCAAAGTCCGACATCACGGCAGCTTCGTTTTCTCCGAGGATGAAATTGCCGAGTTCGACGTCTCCACCGATCAGCTTGGGAACACAATTCTGGTCACTCACCTTTTGCTCCTGTTGTCTCTGGCTACACCCACCGCTTTATCGGATATACCGGGCTGTTTCTACGCGCGGCTGAATCGATTCGACCGCTACGACGTCCAAGTCCTGCGGCAGGTCAGAAAGAAAACTCTGGACGTTGCGCGTGGTCAGCGTTTTGCGCAGTCGCCCGATGGCGTCGGCTGCCGCGGCTTGCATGTCCTCGACAGACACGCCGGATTCACCACCTCGACACTGACGCTCGAACGCGGCAGCTCGAGCCGCTCCACATATCTGCTCGATGAGGCGGCCGCTCACGAGTTCTCTCGCTGCAACCTCCCGTCGCTTGCCGTCGCGAAACTGTAGCGAGGCGATCATGTTGTCGGTATTCGGCTCATAGAGTCGGGAAACGCCGGCATCGATAAGTGACTGCCGCGTCTTGGGCGCCTCACGGCTATTGGGCCGGTACGGGACGTCCTCCGGCATATGAATTGAGAAGATTTGCCTGGCCGCCCTCATATTCGGCCTCGGCATCTCGATCTCCCACGAGAACCGGCCGCGAAGCGCAGGGTCGAGCGTATCCGCGCGATTGGTCGCGGCGATTACCGCAACGTCGCTGCGGCGCATGCCTTCGAGTTCCGCGAGCAGCGTTCCGAGGAATCGATCGTCGTGATAGCCAGACGCGTTTCCCCGGGCACGGCCGATTGCATCGATCTCATCGAAAAACGCAATTCCGGGGCCATCGTAGTCGTTTAGAGTCGCGAAGCAGCGCCTGATGTTGCGCTCGGTCTCGCCGACGTAGGAAGAATAGAGTTCGGCGGCGGAGATCGTAACGACGCGGCAGAATCGCCGCGTCTCAAGCGCAATTCTCGCGGCGACGATACGCATGAGTGTCGTTTTGCCGGTGCCGGGGGGGCCTTGCAGCAACAAGCGCTTGGCGCCATCGTTGTTCACCCGGTACTCGTGCGCAATACTTGGATGGAGAATGCTGAACACAAATCGCGCGAGAACGCTTTCGCACACCTGATCGAGCCCGCCGAGCTGTTGCGGCAGAGAATCATCAACATCTTCATAGCCGAGTTCGTTGCCCTGTTCGAGGCGACTCAGCGCAATATGGGCATCACGATCCCAAAGGATCAGATCGCCCGGCCGCAACGACTCGGCCGCGAGTTGACTGCTCATGGTCACCACGACTTCCGTGTCTCTGTCGCTGAGAACGAGGCGCCCGTCCTCGGCGTGCCTGGCCAATGCGGCCGTCTCGCCGGTCCTCGGGCCGGGATTCGGTGCTTTCGCGATCACCGTATTGCGCTCGTGGCACAACAAAACCTGTTCTCCGACGGAGAGATCGTTGGGCTCAAGACCGTCTCCAAAAGCGACGACGCGGTGGGTCCCATCTTGAGTGACCTTCGCATATACGCCCGCTTGCGTCGCCACCGAGCCAAGATAACGGGCCGGGAAGAACGGTGGGTTCAGCAATTCCTGAAGGGCCTCCTGAAGTTGGCTGTGAACGGCTTCCAGATCTTTCCTGGCGCCGTCGAAGCCAGCAATACGCTCGAGCAGAAGTCGATCGAGATTCGTGCACTGCTCCGGGTCGCCGCGGTGACGGATCCGGCCGATACAAAGTGCGATCGCTTCGATGTCCGCGTTCGCATCAAGCATCTGTCTGACGCGAGCCAGCAATTGCCCTTTGTCGGGATCATCGTCGGATCGCAACTGGAACAAATGTTGTCGGACCGATCGCAGCGAACGCTCGGGTTTTTCATCTGTCATGACTTCTCTCCTGGGTTGCCGCTTCTCGCCGGCAACGTGAAATATTTCACTGCTTCTATTTGTCCGTGATTCCACGCGAAAAGGTCGTAACTCGGACGCTCATCCCCGAGAAAACTCAGCAGCAAGGCAATGCTCCACGACTTCTGGAAGACTTCCCGATGCAGGTCTCTATCGGCCGCACTAAACGCCGGCGACGAAAACGGACAGAGCGCGCGTTGCTCCGGCGAGCAATTACTACAAAAGAAGGGATGGCTGTGCCACCAACCCAAAGGGATCTCACCCAGACCGCGCAACCTTATCGCCGCATCGACCTTGACCCAGGTTTCCGGCGTAAAACGCAGACTCTGCCGCGTCGCCGTGGTGTGCTCAGCCGGAATCTGCGCGGTGACTATGGAGAACAATGTGCCGTTAGAGTCGCGGCACAAATTGCCCACAAGAATCCCGCCCGTTTCAACGTCGCTGGCGCCTTGGGCAAGCTCGGTTGCCTCGTCGAATGCCTGTTGCGGAATAAAGATCGGCATCACGGTCGTAAGCGGCAGGGAAGACGCGCTACTCGGGGCAGCGACATTGCCGGAGTGTGCCTCAACGGCCGCCATCAATGGCGCCATTTTAACGCGATCAATCGCAGGAGGCGCTTCGACGGCGGCGACGGCGACCCCGGAACTGGGCGGATGTCGGTCTTGCGCATCCGCAAGTGCGAAAACCTTGTAGTCGAAGCGCTGGCCGGCAACCAGCGCGCCGGACGTGACCAACTGGCTGGACGCCTCGATCACCGCACTGGAAAAATAGGCGAGCGGAAAGCCGACCGTATCGTCGCGTTCCTCGTTACGGCGAATCCTGATTCCGCCTATGTACGGCCGACTGCTCCGCGAACTCCATACGGGTTCGATAACCGGATGGGCAGGACAGTTTTCAGGTATGCTGTCGTTCATTACGCCCTGTTCGAACTCGGCCCACCGCAGCGCTGGAATAAAGTCGACGTCAAGGCGAACATCGCCGATGCGCCCACCGTCAACGGATTCAATCGCTGCGTAGTACTGAAAGTCACTCCGCCACATCGCCAGTTGCCTCTACTGATCCGCGCCGATCAACCCGCCTGAATGTCCGGCAGGACTGAAATTTCATCGCCGTCCAGCAGGGCCTGGCCAACCGTATCCGAGCCACGCAGGTGGCAATGCTCTCTTCGGGAAAACGCCTGGTAGGCCAGCGGCCTGCCGGCCGAATCGTTCGAGCTCAGGCCCATTTGCGGTATCAGCGTCTTGACGAGATCGCGAATCCTCGCCGTTCGTGGGAAGTTGCTGACCGAAAACCTGCGCTGTCCCGATGCATCACGCGCGTAGAGGTCCAGACCATTACTCATTGCTTGACTACTCATTGACAGACTCCTTTGCTGCTGTCATCAGCCGTCGGGTGGAAATCGACAAGAGGGGCTGACGCCTCATGACGACATTGGAAAACCGAGGTTTGACAAATAGATCTGTGCCAACTCCTCGTCTGCGACCAGCAGTGCTGCTTCCCGCACAAATTGCTGTAGCGCGACAGAGACAGCGGCGCAGGCGTGCGCCAGTCCGATTGCGTTGCAATGTCCTGGCAGTAGAGAGACTTCGAGGGCCAGGGCGCGCCTCGATCGTGTTGCTTTGACCATCCTTATGCGGCTGGATGTCAACCAGAGCAAAACGGATACCGCGTCGCGGCATTTGTCCGGGGCAGCGGCAAGTTCACCCGCGAGAATTGGCACGCTCAGTCGTATCGACGGGCTGTCATGATTGACGTTAGCAACCAAATAATTGCCGGGCACCTCCAGCGGAATCTCGGGGCGCTCGCCTTCTCCCGGCTGTGCCGGCCAGCCGGCCTCATTGAAGGCCGCCTCGATTTGCTCACGCGGCAGTCCTGCCTGCGAAAGCGATTCGGTGTGCTGCACGTTCGGGCACAGTGCGGCATTCAGGCCCGCTATCGTCGAACCGAGGAGCAGGTCGAGTTCGGCCTCCTCGTCCCATGGCAACAAATCGACCGGAATGTCGGCGACGATCTGCCGTCTGCCTAAGCGCCGCTGCCCGATGATCCGCGAGCTACCGTCAATTCGAGCATTGCGGCTCAACATTGAAGCGATGATTTTGAGGCTTATCGGCATACTCAGCAGCCGCAGCGGCAGGCTGATGCTTAACCACTCGGCTGACAGGCCGACGTTGGCAATACGCCGCATCCCTGGCGCACGAATCGCCCAGTGCTCGTGCGACGACGCTGAAAGTACGGTCGAAATACGTCTGATCGCTGCATCGAGCATTCCGGAATGCCCACTTGCCACCGAAGACCGCTTGCGCCGGCGCGCGGCGGCAGAGTGCGTGACTGGCTTTCGCCGAGTCGGGTTGGCGGCAACAATGGCGGGCAGATCACTCATGGTCATTCGCCCGAATATCTTCGGGCCCCCTGCGATCAGACCTGGCGTCCAGCATCGAGCGTCGCGGGTCGATGGGAAAGCGGTCCAGGTGTTTGCGTGCCCAACTGCACGCGGCTTTGTTCAATGCATCGTCTTCGCGCGGCGTAAATCGCTGCCACGTTATCATCGTGAATAACTGGTGTAGAAGGCTCAGCAGTGTCATTCCCGGCGCGATGTGGCCGACGCAGCAAAATGGCGGATTCACGTTTGGCTGAAATTCGGTTTGTGGCTCGAGCCAGGTCAGGACTTCGCCCGGACCGCAGCTCGTGCGCAGATAATGCTCCGGGAAAAAAATACCGACCAGGTGCCGGTCACACACGGCGATGCCCTCGTTCGTTTTGCTAAGCCCGTCGCAATCGAACTTCGCGATATATTTGCAGGGGGGTGAACCTGCTACCGGGGCCGGGACCGGCGCCAGACTGAGTACACTGCTCCGCGCCGCGAACGCCATGGATTCCTGGAACTGGGTTTCGAGCCACGCTGTAAATATGGAATCGATCATTAGACGGCTCCATCCCTGATCTCGATATGGCGTGCCGTGCCCGGGCCTTCGGTGACGGAGATCACGTCGCCGGATTGCAATCCCACGGCGGCGAGTGTCAAGCCCATGTTCGTCGCGGAGAGGTCAGACCGCCTGATTGCTTCGAAACTGAAGAATCCCGGGGCAAACATCCGGCCACCACAGCTACAGCTGCGCTCGTCCATGCTCAGCCGACCATATAGCGACAGACCGACGGTCGACCGCCGGCCACACGCGACGCAATCGACAGTCGTGGCAAATGAGTGACCTTCGAGGCTGATGGCGGAATCCGACCTGTCATCCACTGCGTCGAACAAATTTGCCAGCGTGCTCTCCTGCGACGACAGTGCGGCAGCCTCGATTTTCCACACTTCGTGATCGAAGCGGCACAGCTCGTTTCGCTCCAACCGACAGAGGTGTCTGGCATGCGTCGCCGTGTCGATCATGAGTTGCGCGCCGACCAGGGACGCGTCGTTTGCTGCACCGCCAAGAAGTCTGCGCAATTCGCCCACCTGCAGCGATGCGGCGATCGTGCCGAGTTCGGCCGGCGTATCCGTCGCCGGAACCGGGATGGCTCCGGCGTCGCACGGATATTCCTGATCCAGCAAGTCGTAGGATCGCTCGTCCCACGAACATTCGATGCAGGGTGCCGACTCGCCGGGTACATAGGCGTTTATCCGGACCAGGGATGGCGCACCGACCGCGGCATCGATCCACGGCTTGCCGCAACGCCAGGCAATCCGGTTAATCGTTTGCCTTGCACTGCGGTTATCGACGCAAGATACGAGTATCGAGCTATCCATGCAGGCGAGCGGTACATTCTCGACCTGCGCTTCAATCACATCTACTCGAATCTGCGGATCAATTGCATGAATGAGTGCGGCCTGCACCTCGACCTTCGGCTTGCCGGGTGCCGAAGTATCGATGGCCTGGTTGACGAGATTCGATTCCGTGTACCCGTCAGGATCGACAAGGGTCAGATGTGAAATTTCGGGCATTCGGGCCACGAGCGACGCGACCGCTGAACCAATCGTTCCCAATCCGATGATGGTCGCGCTACTCATCACGAAAGTCCATCGGGCGTCCAGCGATACCCGGCCGAGTCGAGATTCGTGGACTGGTCGCACAAAGCGCATGTCTCGGCGTAATTCCAGCAGCCCTCGCCCCCCGCTACTTGCTCGTGATGCCAGACACCGCACTGCGGACAGCAGACCGCGGAATCGCCCTTGGAAATCATCATCTTGCAGCGAGGGCAAAATACAGGCTCTGTCTCGGGATACGCTTCAATGCGGGCCAGGCGCTCTGTCGAGAAATACATTGCTGACAGATTGGCTACACGGATCACGTCGCGGTCCGCCAGGACTCGAATCCCGTTCTCGAGCAGGGCACCGTTGATACGCACACCGGAGTCGGCCGACGCGAGAAGCATCCACGTCGCAGCCCGCGTGTTGCTTGGGCTCGGGTAGACGAGTACTGCGCCGCGTCGCGCAGCCACGCGAATATTCCCAACGATATCAACTGAGCCGCGGCCCAAAACGGCTGCGGAGTGCAGCTCGGTCGGTGCCCATTCTTCGTCGTTTACGAGTTGCCAAAGATTTGCCATTGATCAAGACCTTAGCTGCGACGAACAAATCGTCGACCCGCTTTCGACACAGTCTGGTGGTGGTCTCCTCAGCAGATATTCGCAACACGCTGATTGCCGTCGCGTTTCCAAATTTGGTCGCGGAGGAATTTCCTTGCAGAATAAACTCGATTCGCTCTGGTATGAATCTACCGGACCAGATTCGTCCGTGATTTCGCGCGGTTCGCGCCGTTCAGCCGCACTGAGCGACGAGCAGAGCAATCGAGCGAGCTCGGCGTGTTGAAAATTGCCATTGTCATTCGTCATAGAATTATCTATACGTAGTCGACGAAAACGTTTTTCCGCGCGCTGAAACGAGCGCGCACGTGGTTCAACGTCTTCGGGCGCGAATATCTCAATAGTCAACTTTTCAGTCAATTTGACGCGCACGGTGACTCCGACAGGTTGTCCCATATCCGTCAAAATAAGTCGGACTTTTGCCAACTGTCGACCTATCAACATCTGGAATTCTGGTCAAGTTGACGTACACTGGACGTTCCGCAAATGGTCAAAACAGGTTCTCGAAATGGCGGACAAACGACCACCGAAAAATCCGGTGAGCGGAGACGAATATTTCATCTCACGGTTGCGTCAGGTATTGCGCAGACACAAGGAAAAGAGCAACTGGAGCAAGATTTCGAAAGCTATTCTCGAAGCAAACGGGGGCGAGGGGAACGCTACGGTCGACAGGAGAACGCTAGCGTTGATCTGCAGCGAGGACAGATTTGAGGAGGTCAGGCTGTCGCTTGCGCAAATTATTGCGCTCGACAAATATTTCGTTTTAATGGGAGAAGGCCCGCTAATTGCGCGAAACCGGAATCTCGTTGATGCAATTGCCGAGAGCTCTACAGTGGCCTTTTACGTTGCCGAAAAGAACCACCAGGCACCTTATACCAACGCAGTCTCCGCGTTCGACCTTGGAGCGATCGCGACGCTTCTCGGGACCCGTCTATGCCGGCTGGACACACGAATTACCAACATCTCCGGACCTAAGGACTGGCGCAGGAGCAAGGCAGGTAGCGAATTTATCGCAAATGTGGCGATTGCGAGCCCGATCGCGAACCACGCCAGCGATGCATTTTTGAGCACCATGCTGGGATTTGGCGTAACCAGAAACACGCGTATAGACCGGCTACCGTTCTTTATTGTGCGCAGAAGCAGGGAAAAGACGCTTCCCAGTGGTTTCGTGCGCACGAAGCTTGACGCAGTCAGGCGCAATGCCCCCGCCGCCGAGGGCATCACGAAAGATCAGCGCGCAGTTGTTATCGAGGATCGCGTTTTCGTTGACAGCGACAGGGTTGACTATGCATTGCTGGTTGCTCAACGAAATCCGGAAAGTGGGCACGTTCGTACGGTTCTGTCCGGTCTTACCGGCCTTGGTACGCTCGAGCTCGCAAAGATTTTGCGAGCTGGTGGCCCGATGATCGAACTGCCTGATGTGCGCCGGAAGGAAAAACATCCTCCAATTCTCGCGGCCGTGTACAAGTTCACCGTCGAGGGCCGGCGAAGCAAGGACAAGCACGCGCCCGAAACTCGGCGGATCGCGGGATCGACGCCCATTTATGGGCCATTGTTCCTAAATCACAGCGACGGTGCCTGGCGGAGCTCGCCTGGCGCGTCCATGGCGAATTGATATTCGCCAACTCTTGGGTGACTAACAACACCGCTAAAGCCAAACCCGCCGGCAGGCGGGAGCAATCTATTCCTGGACGGTCCACGTAAGCAAGAAACGGCAGTTTAATGTCGATGACGCGTACGCTCTCAAGACACGTGCCGACAGTGTTCGCCTTTATGGCGAAGAAGTGCGCCCGCAGGGCGAGGGCCGCAGGCCCGAGTCACAAAATGCATGCATTTTGGGCGCCAAAGGCGGGTCGAAGACCCGAGAAGCGCCTTAGGGCGATTCGAGCCAATCTCTCCGGGCGGCTATTGCTTTGGCCCGATTACTGGCCCGTCGCCGATGACGAAGTAACCGGCCGGTGCAGCCGCGTTCGCCTCACAGAATGCTTCCGCTGCCGCGGCCTGCGCCTCGACCGAGGCCACGTCCGCCGTACTCCGGCTGTGCGGCACGACCACGGTGCAACAACCGTGTCCGACATTCCCAGCGGCATCCGTAGCCGTGGTAAGTATCAGGTAGACTCGCCCATCGTTGCTGCCCTGGCGCTCCGCACGTAAGCGCAACGCAGGATCCTGCCTGGCGTCCGGAGAGTGATTGCCGTCCCCGCTACCTTCTTCGTCGTCCTCATCACCGAACACGTTGATGGTTACCGGCTGCGTGCCACTACAAACGTCCACCGCACTGCTTGCCAGTCCGACGGCCACGAGATCGTGGTTGGGTGGCCAGAGCATGGCCGTGGTGGCAGCACAGCTCACAACCGGCGGCGTGCTGTCGACGACGGTCACATCGGCGCTGCACACGTCGCTGGCAAAACTATCGCTGACCTCGAGGTCGACGCTGAACGTGCCCGCTCCGGGGAAGTCCACCGTGGGCATCGGGCCGCTCGCCGTGCCGCCGACGAACGGTCCGGTCCAGATGAAGTCGAGCGGATCGCCATCCGGATCGCTCGAGCCGCTGCCGTCGAGCGTTAGCGGAGTCGTTGGACCCGCACACTCGGCGAGGTACGGACCATTGGCATCGCACACGGGCGGCAGGTTCGCGACCGAGATCCGCCACACTCCCCGGCCCTGAGTGCCGATGAAGACGCTGAGCTCGCCGGGCAGATCCGTGGGTTCGCGGTCGAAGTACGCAAACCACGGGCGCGGCAGGTGGGGTGTACCGGAGTTCGCCGAGTCGATGGGATCTGTGAGCAGCAGCCAGTTTCCTCCGCCGTCGATACTCAGGAACACACCGGAGTCGCGGCCCCCGGCGACCACAACATTGGGATCCTGGGAATCGAACGCCACCAGGCTCGGCTGCGGGTAACCGTTGAACCTGGGTTGCGGCGTAGGGCCGCGCCGGGTCTGGTAGCGGAAAGTGCCGCCGCCCGTCATCATTGTGTCCAGGCCGGTATCGTTGTTCCAGGTGACGCCGCCATCGGTGGAGAACACCATTTGTGGCCCCGTGGCCGTGAGGTTGGAAGCATAGATCCGGTTCGGATCCGTGGGCGCGACGCCGACGATACCGAAGCCCCCGGTCAGTCCGTCGTTGTTGTCTACCCGCTGCCACATGCCCGTGGGATCCGTGCCCGTGAACTTCCATAACTGGCCGCTACCGGGCAACTCGAAAACAGAGTTCGTGGAGGTCACGCAGAACGTCTGCGCATAGAAGGTAGGCGTGCCGCCGGACACTGCGGCATGCACCGCGCAGAAGCCGCCCGCCGGAGTAGACGCAGTCCCAAGCTGAGTCCACACCACCGGAGACGCGGTGATATCGGTGGTCGTGAAAGCGCCGGTCGTAGTGACCGCGACATACTGGTTCAGGCCGAACTGGTCGATGTAGTCGGGGAAGTTAAATGCGGGTACGCCACCGGCCGGATTATTGATGGCGGCATTGCCGGTCAGGCCGGCGTTGCCGACGCGTGTGCTGAAGCCGCAGCACAGGGTGGAAAGCACGCGTGTGGCATCGGCGATCATGTCGAAGGAATCGCAGCAATCCTGATTGACCCACGCAGGGGCCGCCGCGCCGGCAGTCTGCGTCGCGAAGCTGCCGTTATCCTGGGCGCCGAAATATAGGTCTTCGGTCACGTCACCCGGCTGATCAGCACCGTCCATCGCATACAACCACAATGCGTGCGGCGTAACATTCGGTTGCTCCCAACTCGGCGTCTGGCACGCGGCAGTCTGATCGGTGTTGACGTAAACGCCGCCGTCCGACGAAAACAGCATGGGACAGGCGTCGGTAGCCGCGGTGGAGTCGAAGACCAGATAACCGGCATCGTCATGGGCAGCCTGCTGCGCTGGAGCCGGCACGGTGCCGCGACGCGTGAAGGGGCCAGCCCAGCCAGTGGGCGGCGGTGAAGTCGGCACCGTGCGCCCGGCCGGACAGCGAATCGCGCCGCCCTGCATAGGCATCGCCGGCGTCGTGCAACCCGCACTGTAAAGACTGATGTCCCCGAACCACAGGTCGAAGGCCGCGCCCGTGCGCTGGTTGGTGACCACGAATGGAACTCGACCTTGGCGATTGACGTCGGGTGTTCCGAGGTTCGTCCAGGCCGCGCCGGCGTTGTCGGATTCGTAAATATTATTGTCCGCGGCGGCCACGAATAACACATAGGCTTCGTCGGGCGAGACCGCGATGGAGCAACGGCCGCTCGGCAGCCCCGCGCCCGCAACCCAGGTGGCGCCACCGTCAACGGAACGAAGCTGGCCATCGTCTCCGCAGACATCCACGATGCCCTGCCCCATCGGTCCGCCAGCCTGTACGACGACATCCCAAACGTTGTCGGCGGGATCTCCGGGACTGGGATCCACGAACCGCCACGTAGCACCCGAGTCATTGCTGATCGCGACGCCGCAGTTGGTACCGACGAATACGTTCTGCGATGCGTCCGGTCGAATGCCGATGCCGAAAGCCGAGGGCTCGACGCGCCGTACTTCGGGCTGCGTCAGGTCTTCGCCCGGATCCCTAAGGCATCTGAAACCGGGATCGGGTGTATTGTCATCAGGCGTGCCCTCGAGCGCCGGATCCGGGTGCGCTGTGGGTGGATGGGCCCAGGTAACGCCTGCGTCGGCGCTAACCTGTATGCCCGAAATCGAGTTCAGGCGGCCACCATAGAAGGACGTGGCGACCACATTGCTGGTGGTGAACGGATCGACATCCACGTCCCAGGTAGCGACGGGCATATGCCCGTCGAGCCGAGACCACGTCTGACCACCGTCCACGCTCTTGTACAGCCCTCCCCACTCACTGGCCGCATAGAAGATCTGGTTGTCGCCGGGGACGCTGGCGAGCCTGTTGATGCGCCCGCCCGAAGCGCCGTCCGGATCGGTTGGATCCAGTGTCGATGAACTGGGATTTACGTCCTCAAAGGTGATGGTCAGCGGCGCCGCTGTGGCCGCGTACAGAAGCCCGACTACCGCAATGAGGCTACCCGTCAGACCGACAAAGCCGGTAATTCGTCTGTTGCGCCACTCCAGCGACTGAGTCATCTCTCTCTCTGCCGCCATGCCGCCGACCTGCGTGGTACCGTCGTGATTCTGTGGTGATTTTTTTATTCTCATCAACTGGTCTGGTGCAATAGCCGCGCTATGGGATCGGATCCGGTTCTTCCACCACTACGTCACCGACACACACGGGACCCTCGAAGCGAGCAGTGTCGCTGGGAATCTCTGCTGTCGCAGTCGCCGTCAGCACTCTCCAGCGGTGGACCGCCTGGCCCTGAACGGACTCCAGAAGGAAGGAGGCCTGGTCCGGCGGCAGTGGCTTGGATTCTTCGAATGCACCGGTCTCGAAGCCCTCCTTGAAGATCGTAACCACAACTTGCTGCTCCTGGCCCGGAGGATCCGCCGGAGTCCAGTTGAGTTGGGCGAGGCCCTTGCGGCGTACCGCGGGATCGCAAAAAATCTCGGCGCGCAAATCCGTGGCTTCGCCTTGGGCTCCGACCGTGGACACGCTCCCAATCTCGGGACCCTGGGCGGCCCCTCTTGCGGCAGCAGTTCGTGACTGGTCATCGCTGCCCGACGAGCCACACGCTTGAATCAAACAGGCGGTGGTCAGAAACACCAATCGGAAAAAAATATTTTTTAAGCGCATGACCCCGTGGGAAGCACCAGCGTGGCGCTCGGCGATTCATCTGTACTTTTGTCCAAAGCGTAGATGCTTCGGAAGTTTTTTGCAATGTGGCTGACTGCTAGCTTCGGCAGCATCTCACCGCTACTAAACATAATCCTGAAACGTCGATTCCTCGCAAAAGCTCAACACGAATCTTAATGCCATCTGTAGATTTGCACGGATAACTGACCCGGAATTTCTATTGAATACTATCCCGTCCTGGGAGCCAGATCCTGCATTGCCGCCAACAGCGACTAGTCGGCATAATCAGCTCGAAAGGAACATCTCATAAAACGCTCGGAATCGCTCTCCATAACGCCTGTGAGTAATCGACGCCCTCGGCGATGGTATTGTTCTCTTTGATTGCCTCAATCAGCTCGAATACCAAAACTGAACCATTAAAGAAGGACGCTTGTCATTTTCCGTTTGGTCAAGCAACATTCATCGCGAATCACAGCAACGCAACCGTGCAATTCATAGCCAGTCCAAATGCGCTGCGTCATCATCAATCTCCTGTCGTTCCCGAATATTCGGCGCACTTGATTGTATTGCGTTTTCCCCGATTCTAGAGCTAGCTGAAATCATGCTGCAGTTGCTTGAAGTAATTATTGAATAGTTCCGATAAAGCGATCACAGCCGTCATCTATCGCCGGTATCGATCAGCCTGGATGAGCGCAGGCTTACCTAATATAGAACCGAACCACGCGCCGTATATCACCCAGTTCCACACAGAACACTGTTCTTCTTCCCCACAATCGTGGGTGCGTGTATGATCGCGCGCGGTTTGCAAGTGAGTGGGCGGGTAAAGCACTGCCATAGACGAGCAGATTTCGGGCAATGATGCCCGGAAGCCGAAAAGCCTTTATTAAACAAGACCTTTTCGTGTTAGCCTGCAAATGTCGAGAAGCATAGACTGATCGTATTCCCGCTCGATCAGCGAATAGAAAAACCTATTTAAGTTATTGATCAAAAACACTTTTGTCGGGGTGTAGCTCAGCCTGGTAGAGCACTGCCTTCGGGAACCAATGTGTGTCATGTAAGTTATTGAAAATATTACTATCTGAGCGCGACGCTCGCTGGCCTTTTCAATAACTTGCAATAACAGCTGATAACTGAGTCACCCAAAACTCCCACAGTGGATAAAGGGTTACCCAAAAGCCCACAGTCCAGGACGTTTTCTTGACCCTGCTCAACCATAGCTGATCCAAGTGTTATCGGAATCATTCCATGCGCCCGCAGCAGTGTTAATACCAATTCGCCACACACAGGCTTGGGCATCCTTTGGAAACAGCAGGCACAGAGATGGTGATGAATGTTTTTGCCATGGGTTTGACTCCTGGGGAAAATCCAATTTGAATGATAGAAATAGGAGGAACCGATGGCGGGTGTCGAAGGACGGGTTGCATTGGTAACCGGCGCGGGCAGTGCAGACGGTATAGGTTTCGCAACCGCACGGTTGCTTCGGGCCAAGGGTGCAAAGGTCGCCATCACATCGACGACGGATCGGATCTTCGAGCGGCTCGAGGAGCTGGGTGGCTGTCAAGACGAGGCCTATGCGCATACTGCGGATCTCACGGATTCGGCCATGGTTACGGGCTTGACCGAGGCAATCGAGGAAAAGCTTGGGCCGGTCGAAATCGTTGTGAACAACGCGGGCATGGTACAAATCGGGCGAGACGAGTCCGGCACACCGCTGCATGAAACCTCGGACGAAAGCTGGCGCTATTGCATAGACATCAACCTGACGAGTGCTTTCCTCGTTACCCGAGCCCTGCTCCCGGGCATGATCAAACGCAACTACGGCCGAATCGTGCATATGTCATCGGTCACTGGCCCCGTGGTCGGCATTCCCGGAAGCACCGCCTATGGCACCGCCAAAGCCGGCCTGCTCGGCATGACTCGCTCGCTCGCCATTGAAGCCGGTCCGCACAACGTGACCGTAAACTGCATTGGACCGGGGTGGATCAAGACTGCGTCCAGCGACGAAGACGAAATCCTCGCCGGTCGCTACACACCTGCGGGTCGTCCGGGAACACCGGAGGAAGTCGGCCATCTCGCCGTGTTCCTGGCCAGCGAGGAGGCGAGTTATATTACGGGCCAACTCATCGTAGTCGACGGCGGCAATACCATTCAGGAATACAAAGTCGCGTTATAGCCGGTGCGATTTTTTTCAGTTGGTTTAATGATTTCTTTCATTCCTCTTCGCCTTTTGCGCGCTTCACGACACCACGCGCGTCCCGTAGAAAACCGGCGAAGACGATGACAGTACCGATAAACAGCGCCACGGCGTTGATCCAGGTGAAGAGATCCCATCCATTCATGCGGAGGCCTCCTTGTCAGGTGTCCGTCGAGACTCCTCTCCGAGCAGGTTCCCGACCAGGAACCCGAGGAAGCTCATCGGGAGCGTGAAGTAGAGGGCGTACTCCTGCCAGACATCGAACGACACGCCCGCGATCGAGAAGGACCAGATGTAGGTGCCGTATATCTCGTTCTCGACTCCCAGCAGGGGGATCACCACATAGAAGATAATTGTGGCTACCAGCCCCGTAGCGCAGCTGAGAGTGCCGGCAAGTGGCGTCTTTTTCCCCTTCCAGAAGACGCCCGCCATGATCGGCACCAGTACCGTCGAGGTCAGGCCGGTGGCCATGAAGACCCATAGGGCCATGATGTGGTCGAAGACGAAGGCGAGCGCGAAGCCGGAGAGCCACGCGGTCACGATTCCGATCTTGGTATAGCGGATAAGCTCACGGTCTGTTGCGTCGGGGTTCCGCAACGGTCGATAGAGGTCGTAGGAGAGGTTCGTTCCGGCGACCAGGGAGTAGGAATCCATGGTCGACATTGCGGTGGCCAAGACGCCTGCCAGAAACACACCCACCAGGCCCACCGGCAGCACGAAAATCATAGCAGCCAGCAGGGCGTCGTTCGAATGAAGGTCAGCCGGGAGGGCCCCCTGGTAAACCGCGGCCTTCGCCATCACGCCGCCGGCGGTGACCAGCCAGTCGTATGCGAGCCAGAGTGCGATCGCTATGAGTATGGCGTTGCGTGCCTGACGACCGCTGCGGGCGGCGAAGATGCGCTGATAGAATCCGGGATCCACCAGAACGCTGAGCAAAGTGGCGACGTAGGCGATCAGGAGCCAGAACGGCATGGCTCCGAGCGGTGACAAGTAACCCTCCGGGGCGATCGCCTCGACGGCAGCGAACCCGCCGACGTCGCCCATCAGAAGAACGATGCCGATAGCGAGCGTAGTCATCATGAGCACAAACTGGATCGCGTCCGTTATCGCCACGGCCAAAAGGCCGCCCATCAGCGTGTAGGTCAGGCCGATTGCCCCGAGCACCATAGCTCCGATCCAGGCGTCGATACCAAATGTCACCTCACAGACGCGACCCAGCGCGAACAGGCTGAGCGCCGGAATCGAGTAGGCGAACGACGCCACGGCGCTGATCAATCCCGACTCGCGGCCATAATGTCGCTCGAGGATTTCGGGAAGAGAGACGAAATTCTCGGAGCGCAGCCGCTTGGCCAGCACGAGCGCGGCGAAGAGAAAAATGGACAGAGAGAGCCCCGAATAGCCAAAGTAGGCCACGACTCCATCGTTGTAGGCGAACTCGGATGTCCCGAACAGGTCTTCGAGACCGTAATAGGTTGAGGCCAATGTGCAAACCAGCACCGGCGTGGTCATCGAGCGCCCGGCGACAATGAACTCCTCGAAACTCGGCGCCTTGCGGTACACGTAAAAGCCCACACCGAGCATCATCGCCATGTACGTGATCACCACAGTGAGATCGATCCAGGAAAGCATGGTTTCGGGCATCAACAATTCTCCGGTGAATGACTCATTAAGCGCGATATCTGATTTCTTGCACCAGCATAACGCGGGAAAATCGAATATCGCGATAGTGCCTGCCGTTAGTGGGTAGGCTATCAATCACGATTGGGTGGCGATCTTTTTGCTGGACAATCGGGGCCTCTCTTGGCCGCGAGCATGCCCATTATCGCTCCGCTAGAAACAATTGCTAAGTTGATGCCGCCCGCGGCAGAGGTGAAAGCATCGATACCGAAAATCAGCATATGTGCTGCAAACAATGCGCCAAGCGTTAGAGCACAAACGCCCAAATGCCTTTGGGAGACAGTGCCTGCTTGGTCTGGAATACGTATTCGCCGTCATTCCCAACTTTTGACGAAAAGTTGGCCAGGTACAGTCCAGCCTATTCGTCGAATCATAATCCAATGACGGCTTTCCGTTTGATATCCGCCGGATTTCTGCACGGCAACATGACATGCAACAATCGACCCGTGCATTAAGAATTATCCTCTGGTGGTCAGAAGATTATTTGCGCCTTTTTCGGCTGCTTGACCAGGCGAGGGAATCTCCCGGTATAGTCCGGTAGTCATGCACTCGAAGTTGATCATTTGCGGCGCGATTATCGTGATTCTCGCAGTGGCACCGGTCCTTGGCGGCGCCAATCTTGTTGATCTCGCGAACTCGATCCGATCACGGGGCTGCGGTGATTTGTCTGCTGTCGATCTGCCCCTACGCGCTCGGCAACAGCTCGACGAGGCAGCGCGGCATATCGCACAGGGAGATAGTCTGGAAACAGCAGCATCACGATCAGCCTATCGCGCCAAGGAGTCGGCGTCGATCTACATGCGAACCACCAAAGGCGACGACGGTGTTGCACAAATACTTGCGCAGCGTTTCTGCGAAATCGTCGCCGATTCGAACCTGCGCGAAATCGGTGTGTTTCGTCGCGGTGAAGAGATGTGGATGGTGCTAGCGGCGCCTTTTACTCCTCCGGCCCCGGATGATGCTCCCGCAGTCAGACAGCGTGTGCTGCAATTGATCAACGAGGCACGCTTACATACACGCAGTTGCGGTCGAAAGACACTCCCTGCTGTCACGCCACTAAAACAGGATGGCGCCCTTGAACATGCAGCACTCGCCCACGCACAGGACATGGCGGCACACGACTATATCGACCACAAAGGTTCCGACGGAAGCATGCCGGCCGACCGCGCGACGCGAGCGGGCTATACGTGGAATTCAGTCGCCGAAAACGTCGCAGCCGGTCAAACAACGGCTGAAGAAGTCGTCAATACGTGGCTCGCAAGTCCCGGGCATTGCGCAAACTTGATGAATCCGCGGTATTCCCACACGGGCGTGTCCTACGCGGTCAACCCGGCCGGCGAGAAGGGGATTTACTGGGTACAGGTATTTGCTGCACCGGAATGAAAAGAAACTGCTTCTTCGTGGGATAAGCTGCTGTGTATTCGCCGGAATAAGCCGGTAAAATCATTCTCCGTGGCTTGTAAAAATTAGGCGCAATTTCGAGCCTGGTAACATCTGTTTTATTGTTCTTGCTATTCGCGGGCTATGAGTTACTTCAGATTGCTGGGCCTCACGGCTGACTGCTTTCGGGCACAAAGCTGCCTGTTTGATCTTCGGCGTCGGAAACCTTTGTCAGACGACGGCTTAGCGCTCAATAGCGGTCGGTCAGTTGGAACGATAGTGACGGGCAGGAGTCGACCCAGACATAGATCAAAGCCGCGATCGGCGCTACGGTAGGTTTCTCTGTCTCCTGCGCGTTACCATTGGGCCACCATTTGCCTAAGAGAGGGGAAGCACCATGCCATTAGACCAGATAGCGAATATTGCCGAAATCAGTGCTGCTGCACTCCTCATCGTGTCGCTGATCTATGTGGGCATACAGATCCGTCAGAACACTCGAGCCGTTCGTGGCTCGACGCTTCAGATGAACACTGATTTCTGGGGTGCGCTCTTTCTCCGGCTGGCCGAGCCTGAGGTGGCCCAAGGCTACGCCGCGGGAATGGCGGGCCAACCAGATATCAGACCCGCTCACTTCACTCAGTTCTTCTTCATCTGCCGAGCGATGTTTCTCGGATTTGAGAATCAGTACTATCAGTTCCGTCAAGGCATTCTCGATGAGGCGACCTACCTTGGATATGAGCGATCGATGCAGACTCAACTTCTCCTGTTCCCGGGCTTCCGCGTTTGGTGGCAGCAGAGCCATACTGTGTTTTCTCCGGCGTTCGTTGCCCGCGTCGATTCGATGATCGAGCGTACGCCCGAGGTTGATCCCAGAGCGCTTCTGAGTGAATGGAGTACGCTTGCGCAAAGTAGGCAATCCGCCGCCTAACAATTGTGAGGTCCTTGCCAGTCAACAGCTCGTTTGTAGAGCGTGTGTATGATTAACTGACAGGCGGTGGAAGATCGGACAATGATTTCAACACCTTGAAAGACAAACCGGCCTTGCGCTGGTTTTTCTTTGCTGCATGAATGTCTGTTCTTGGCCGTTCTCTGCCCCTGAAAATGTCCTGTTTCAGCGGAGTTGAGCGACCGCTCTTGATGAAAGCCGCCGTTCAAAATCGAGATCTGGAAAGAGCCTAGCTGAGGGACTGCTATACGCGCGATAGCCACCGTTGCTCTGCTAAACTTCTGAGGGGCAGCAGATGACCCACAGCGGACAAAACGAGCATAGCCCCCACATACTATGATTGCT